>JACCDR012520600.1_pt1 | contig 23547 bp, 41 predicted proteins | sample 7446431 | NCBI WGS metagenome assembly JACCDR01 (sample SAMN15323443, study PRJNA562643) | freshwater metagenome | isolation source: river surface water | place: USA:Blue River Watershed | collected 2017-08-17 | reverse complement strand
TTTTTCAAAAGATCATTCAATGAAACGATAATCGTGATGACTATACCATTTATCTAGATAAATGACCAGTAGAAACAAAAAGACCCATGTCAACTGACATGGGTCTTTTTGTGTTACAGTGTCGGAAATGGATTGGGGAGTTCCTCGATTGCTTCTTCCAAAGCATCGATCATTGGCGCATGATGAATGCGACCGCTGCGCAGGGCAACATCAAAAGCGACAGCCGCCTGTAGCGGGTCACCATTCAAATCTACGCGTATCGAATCACTGTCAATGATACCGATCTGGCGTAGTAAGCAATATCGCTCAGTTACACTGCACCGAAACCTCTCTGCGAGTGTTCCCATCACCGGGTTCGAAAGACCTGGTTTGTCCATAATTGGCTCCTTACTGTTATACATAAATATTATACCATAATATCATATATAAAGCAAGGAATCAATTCATGTGGGGTTCGCGCGAGATAACCCTAATTCTTCGGCTGTAACCGAACGCTTACGGTATTCTTCATCCCAAGCCTGAGCTTCAACAAAAGCTTGTTGAGAGGCTTTTAAGTGATTAGCATCAAACAATGGCCACTCATTATTCGCTGAATTTATTGGAACTGTATAGCCTTTTACCAATTCTCGATACCGATTACTTCCCCAATGTGATTTACGCATGGGGTTGTAAATTTCCTTGAGTTCCTCAACAGTTTTTTCGGCCTGTTCTTCTGACATAGGCCCTTCAACAGTATATGAACCAGCTGGGATATGGGCATAGGGTGCGTGGTCATAAAAATCGATCGGTTTAGTATTGTCCAATGGTTTTGAACCCTCAACAGAATCTACCCACCCTACTTCGGGATGATCGGTTAGTCTGATTACCCAATAAGTAAACTCCTCTTTACTTATAGAAACGAAAGGTGGCATTGGCACATGTTGATCTTCATTCTTAAAAGGGCTTCCATCTGAATTCACAAAGCGGTATCGAGGATCAAACCCATCGGTTGCAAAATAGCGACTGAAGTTATGCATCACTGACCAGGATAGATCACGGAAAAGACGGTAATTCTCTAGCGTGAATACCTCATGCATTTGCGATGAAGGGGCCAAAGCTGTTACGAGATATTGTTGTTTATCCTGTCCAAGTTCAACTACACCAATAAAGCGTACCTGTTTCTCGGATTTTTGCTCTTTTTGATCTGTAAAGGCATCGTCCCAAGCAATAACCGTAACAGCAACTTGTTTGATGATGTATAAATGCTCACCCTCAATTGCAGCAACATCAGTATGGACAGTAATTTGTTTTGACATAAGCCCCTACCCTATTGTGAGTTGAGCGAGCAGTTGATGATCAAATGGATATTTACTCACCAGATTGTAGCGTTTAATCGAATCAATCATAAAGGCATCAATCAGAATGGGATTATAGGGGTCAACCATGTTTTTCATAACATGTTGAACGATGTGTATACAAAGTCCGTATAATTCATTGACCTGGTGAGGGGTCAGTGTTAAGTTTTGAGCCAACTGTGATCCAGGAATAGCACGCATATGAAAAACGTGCAGGAGATTGGAGATTTGCAGGTGATAATCAGCACGTTCAACCCATGCTTCTTGGGCTTGATACGGCTGTAATGTCAAACACTCCATGAGACGCATAATGGCCGGTACGCCAGTGATTGCAAATTCATAATAAGGGCCATCGTTCAAACCTGTCATAACCGGTACATCAATCTCAATACGAACCTCTTCCAAGTATCCTCTAAAACTGCTGTCAGAAAATTCGTTACCCATTTTAATCACTTCCTTACCTTTCAATAGAGAGCACTGAGCACAGTGGACATTATTAACCAAATCCCACCTGAAAGAACAAATTTTTTATGGAAAATATAGAAAATGTTTGATACAGAATTCGTAATTTTATCCTTTCAAGATTCCTGCAAAGATAGTTCACTAGTAATTACAATCTTCAACACGTCTTCTGCTTCAACGATCACAACAGGGAATAGGAATAATCTCATAGATAATTGAGCGCCTGCTCGGATCAGCATTATTTGTGTCTCAATTTCCTGAGCCATCTCATATGCATGATAATAGGACATCTGATCAAAGACATCGCCATCATGAAAAAGTGCCTTATCAGGCAGCATTGTATCAAGCACCTCCTGAATCATAGTGATAAGTATTGTTCTGGAGATATACCAAGTTGCCGAAGTGGGATTTCTGGTATCTTCACACATTAGCGCCCTTGATTTCAAGTAAAGCTGTTTTGCGCGTTCAGAAAGTGTAAGCGGCATATCTATGTTGTGTTCGGCCATGATTTTGGATTCATTTCCTGATCAACAACTGCCAACATCGATTCGATAGTGCTGTGATCAATAGGCTGATCGTCTTTGCCGTGCATTGCCATAAAAAGTCTGTTGAATAAATTATTCTCCCATTTTTCCAGCATATCACATACCAACATCAACTCACGTTGATCAACAGCGTTATGTCGCTGGTGAACAATCTTTTTCAAAACATCACGGATATCCATTGTTCGTATTAAGTTTGAGATCAGAATATAGTGACTAGAAATATCGCTAAGAGAATCATCCAGATCGTCCAGATCATCAAAATCATCGCTCATCAGATGGCACACTTTCTTCCTGTTCATTAACGCGAACAGCGATGATATATCCTGGGCGACTGTCATCTTTACCCAGACTTCGAAATAAAAAGCCCCCTGCCCTGAACAATGTATCTTTCTCGAATATCACGAAAACCGTCCCCAATCCACTTAATTCTTTTGGCGAATTTGGGCGAACAGTAATCCGAAAAGTAAAATGATCAGGGCCAATATCTCGGCGTGAACCGATCACGATGCTGACAGGGACATTGTCGTTTTCAACTTCAGCTTCCGTTGGGAGTTCAACCTGAGGATGAAAAATTTCATACAACTTTGCCAGTTCATCTTCAGTCAATGCCGGAAAATCCAAAGTAGCTGTCACTGGCTCTAATGCACTAGTCGTTATTGGAAAATTAACGTGTTCAGGTCTTGTTGTTTGAGGTATATCTGAAACGTTAACCAACTGACCTGAGCCATCTAGTTGACCTATTTTGGCATTCAAGTGATGAAACTTCCGTTCTTCAGGCATCATATTGACCTTACATGTTAATATCGTATTGGTCGAGCATGAAATCCGGCAGATTTTGCCTCCGATAAATCATTAAGATCAATCACAGCTTGATAGGTATACCCCGAAATTTCATCAGTATCCACATTGCGCTGTACTGATAAAAAGGGTTCGCCTCCAAACAATCTACGGAGTACCTCGACATTTTCTTCTGGCATTTCGCCTTCCTGAAATCTGTCACTTTCAACCATAATAACTCGTTTTGAGGATTCTACTTTGGCTCTGATCGTGTTATTCACACGATGTTCTTCGCCTTTAAAGTTTCCCCAGAACTGTTCTGGTGTAAGCGCCCAAAAAATTTCGATTGGGTTAAACATGATATGTCTGTTCCTAACCTATATCAACGAAATTTAACTCTTTCACGCGAAAATCTCTTTGCCGGATTCCATGCCAAGCCAGCGCAAAAGCGTGTTGGTTTTTACAAATAGCTTCATAAGGCATCTTTCGAAATCCCTCTAGACCATCATGCAGAATGAGATCTCCGTTCTGAATAGCATCAAAAAGTCTGAGAAATACATCGTCAGTCATTTTCCGGTGCAAGAGCAGTGTCTTAAGTGGGATCTTCATTGACTCAAAATACTGAGCAGCCACAGACCCTAATCCGACCGGATCCATCCAAACCGAACGTACTGCAAAACCGCTGGACACATGCAAAAGTCCGGTTAAGAGCGTCGAGAGTATACGCAGATCAAGAAATGGTATGGTGACATGTTCGATCAATTCATAAGGCCGGTTGGCGATGATGACAATATTGGTCGGTTCAGGCTGACTAACACCGCATTCAATCCCAATCACCGCCTCACGAACAGCATCGAGCCCGGTCTTGTTATCAGTAATCGCCGTGAATGTTTCCAGACGGGTATTGATTTCCAGAGTTGTTGGTTGATTCATGATTTTTTCCTTTTCAGGCATTTCGCCAGGCCAACGTTCGCTTGCAGGGCGCTGTGTCATTAGGAGCCACTCCGCTACAAATATTCATCCACTTTTTGAACAACACCATCTTTATCGATCCATGAATTACGATAAGGCTTGGTGAGTACTGCGTAGTCAACTCGCACATATAATCTCAAATATCGTTTAACCCAATCCGGGATATATCGGTTGATCTTTACACCGAATTCAGCGTATTCACGTTTACGTCGACGTCCGTCACTCTCAGGTAGCTCAATATGTTTAATAGTGCCACCTTTTTGTTGCCAGTGAAATACTTCAATCCAATCTTGCGGGATCAAAAAACCACCCGAAACATCCGGTTTTGTTTCTTGCTCACGTAAATAGTTGGCAGCTGCTTTATTCTCAGAACCATCTTCGCCGGTACAAGTGGTTGAGGCTGATTCTTGAGACATCTACTACCCCTCAACTTCTTTTAGAAGCTTATCTGCAACCTTCACTGTATTAACGACCAATCCAACTGCGTATTCCATGTCTTGATCTGTCAAAATACGATTGGATGGAAGTACACGCACTGTGAAATTGCCGGTTGACACACGTTGTATCGTATCTAGTGTAAGCAGCACTCCGTCAACCACATCAGCACGATATTCAACTGTCTGCTCGCGTACACGCGATAGAATTGTTGTCCATTCTTCTTCTGTCATAGGGTTGTCGCGCTCATGTTTTCATGGTATTTTTTGTGGAATGATTTAAGTTGCTCCGAAACCACACCAAGAATAGCCTTAATCTGTTCAAGGCTCGGCGATAACTCGAAACGCCATTGTTGCATTTGCATGATATTATTTTCACGACGGCGTGGTATTGTCACAAACATCGTGACATAGTATTGCCCACCGTACACTGCTGTTTCAATGCGATTCAGCCAATCATGTGTGTGTACAACATAGGTATCTCCCTCATTAATATGAAAAGCTTTTATCAGCTGCAACATTGCGGGGACACCCGCAAACAGCAAATAGGGTTCTGGAAGATCCTTACCATGATTTAAAACAAGCTGTATGCCGCTGTCGCGCCATTCATCTTCAGCACGGAAATCCCAAAGTTCTGATCCACTATTCGCCAGTGAATTGGGGATATTTCCGCTTGGTGAAAAAGCAGGAGCATTATGAGCCATTTTTGTTCTCTCCTTGATCGGGATCAACTGCTTTTCCATCTTGAGATGGGTCAATAAGATAATCGAGCCCACCCTTTTGAAGATATGCATCAAATTCACGATCAGTCATAATCCGACCGTCAAGCGACATATACAACATTGGTGGACGATTTATCAATCGCGGTTGAGCTTCAAAGACGATCTCAATTTTTTCATTGGGATTTTCGGGTAACTTATCGTCCATGGTGTTTTATCCTAGTAGGGAAGATATCTTTATGACGGGCGCTGAAGCAGAATGGCCTAAGAACCATCGCTTGAACAAAACACTGTCATCGTAGAAGTTATCAAAACGCCTTATCTTGAAATTCATAGCACTTTCGAAAAGTTCTTGGCGCTTCACGAAACGAATAGCATCGCGATAGGATGCCGGTCCAAACATCTCAACCAACTGTCGCTGTTCAGGCGACAGTTGGGCTATGACCATTTCGCGTTCACGGATGATCTTCTGTACCACCTGAAAAGCAGCAATGAGCCTATCTTCGTGTTTCAGTCGTTTGCATTTGAATGTAGATAGTTTCCATTGCTTATCCATGTGGTTTATCCTTTTTCGTCAGGCCAGGGACATAGGTGAAAGCCACTGGAGGGACAGCAACCTTCCCTAAAAAGCTGTAACCCCGTTGATGGCCACAATTAACACACACCTCTCGTCGAATACGAGCGTAGGGGCTTTCATCAGTTTGCCACCGGTATTGATGGCGGCATTCATTTTTAAACGAGTAGGTGTGAATAATCATCAGATTTACGCCGGTTCCATATCCCGCTCATCAATTGTACGAACGACCGCCAATACCTCAGATTCCTTGATCACGAGTAATGATTTTTTATCCAGTGTAACCTGGGCAGCTGAGAATTTACCGAAGAAAATACGGTCACCCACTTCCAGGTTCATCGGGATATACTTACCATCTTCAAATAGACCAGGACCAACCCCTACGACAACGCCATACATCGGCAAGTCCTTATTGGTTTCAGGTAGAAGAAGTTGTCCATCGGCAAATGAACGATCAGTCTCAATTGCTTCAACCAGAACACGATCGCCCATGGGTTCAAGTACGTATTGTGTCATCATATGCTCCTTGGTTTCAAGTAGTTAGTTCGACAAGGTGTTTAACGGATCGGGCGATTGCCCTATTCCCCCACTGGAGATAGGAAATCGCAGTGGAGATATGTTCAAGCGCGATTGGGTTAAGTTCATTTTTACTTGGATCCAAACCCAATAATTCTACATTCTGATCATCGACAGGCCGATTTGCCCTCCAATGTGAAACCCTTCTTTTAACTGTTTCTATCGTATCAACAAGACTCGATTGACCCGAATCTTCGATCATGTAATGTAGTACCAAATGATACGCAATCATCCGCCTCAGTTGATTAGGTGTCAGTTCATATTCTGACATGTTTATATGTTCCCACCATAAACCATCTCAACAACATTCTTAACCAACGGAATGAGTGTGAAACTGATCTGTCCTTCATGCCAGGCTTCTTCAAGTTGTGTATCGGGACTAATGCTCCAATGTAAGGGTAAATCAACTTGCAAATGGATTTTAACCGCAGTTTGAGCCAGGCTTCGGTTATCGAAAATCCCAATCGGGGTATAAAGTGGAAGACTTTCATAACTACGGTCAACCCGTATCACTAAAATCTGTGTCTCATCGGGGTTTACATCGTCCGTTAAAGCAACCCGTTTATCTTGGTAGTTAAAATTATCACTCGGCGAAATTGCTGTATGAGGGAGATTGACGAGAGGGAGATTGACGAGAGGCCCATTGCCGATATTGCGATGAGATTTGTCTGCTAAAGCACAATAGACTGGATCAACTGGATTCTCGATGATAACACTAACCATTTTCATGTCTCCTCATAAAAAAAAGCGGGTAATGGGATTCGAACCCATTACATCCATTATGGCAAAATGGTACTCTACCAATTGAGCTATACCCGCATATCAAACTAGATAAGCCTACACACGTTTCAGGATTTTCAAGGCATCAGGTTCCATAACTCTCCCGCCATAAGCAACCTCCACACGATGAACACCGAGTTTTGCTGAGTAACTAAGTGAACACAGGGAAAAACCAATCTCGAACCCATGACGCAAATCACCAAAAATGACCGGATATTTAGGCTGCATCATGAGTTTACTGTAAATCGGCAAAACGCCCATAATGTTTTCAGGCATACCACTCTGATCCAACATATCTGATGTAATCAGAGGAATATCTTCGCTGGTCATGCCTTTCACTACACTGGCGAATTCAGGATGCATGACAAATCGCGTATGCTTTTGATTTCGATGATTGATCTTCACCTGAAAAAACATGGTTAAGAAAGCATCTCTGTCACCATTATCATGATATTCAATATATCCACCAGCTGTTTTATTGCCTTCAGATCGTCGATGGATCATTTGAGGATCATTGAAAATACCAGTAATACTTTCATCGCCGTATAAAGTCGCAAATTCAAAACATGCACTCAAATCATCAACGATTTTTGTCATGATCTGAGTAGGCACATCATCGGTGCTTGTTAGATCAGTTTTTACAGAAAGCGTAGTTTTATGCAATACATACGGACAAATCTCACTCAAGATATCTTCGAAGACATCATCTGATGCCCCGTCACTGGCATCAGAAGGCACTCGAATAACAAGCTGAGGATAGTGCCGAAGAGCGATATTCTCCAGAATTGGAGAACGTCTTGCGATTAATTTCGCAATTTTAGCACCCCAATTGTAGGGCATTGAAATCTTGGTTTCCCTGGATACCAGTTCATCTACAACAGCTAACCCGTTATACTCCCTAAATTGACGCAAAAAAGATCCGTGTAAATAGGGATCGGACATGTAACGGTTGAAAAGTTCTTCGTATGCTTCAATTGTAACAACTGGTGATTGGAGCTGTGTTTGAACCATTGGGAATTTATCCTGACTAACTAGATTAGTTGAATGCCTGTTGGTTGAAGAATTCAGCGATTTGACTTTGAGTTATTTGTTTAACGACATCACCAATGGCAGTCATATAATTTTGAAACATGTCATTGACCATACAACGACACATTTCACTTAAAATGACCATTTGTCGAACATCCAGTCCGCTATCACCGCTTACTGAAACAAAAGTATATTCTTCCGAAGCGAGCAACTGTTTATACCGAATCTTATCTTGAACCGCTTTATCCATTGTAGCAGCCCAGCCATCATCAATCGGCCAATACCAGATTTCATCGCCAGCAATGATAGCGCGTTCGATCATATCAATATCAACAACCATCGGATTTCGTGTCATCGAAGCACCTATGTAACTTTATATATTGTCATGATCTTGCTCTTCTGTTTCACTGCTTCCAGCATCATCTATTCGTTTTAAATCATCTTCATCTAGAAAAAAATATCCAGCCTGATCCTGTCTATCGCTACGAAGAAAGGGATTGGCTGTTGACCTATCAGTAACCATCTCACCAACATCAAACTGTAAATCTAATTGATAAGCAATATCGCCATCACCATCACTAATTGTCATAATATTCTTGATGTTGCCTGTTCCTCCGAGATATGGATACTCAAGGTCTGTCATATCTACACGACTACCAACCTGAACATCATCATCAAGATGTGACACTCTAAGCACAAACCAACGTGTTTGATGATCTATGCGATCATTGATGAAAAACGTTTTTTTATCTGGCAATGTCATTCTGGGTTGACCATCAACCGAGAAAACAACAATCCGAAACCAAGGATCTCTCTTTTCTTGGTCCTGTTTCAATTTGTGTTGTTTCAGCCGATCCAGATCATCGTGGAAAAGTGGCATTTTTCTTCGCCTTCTTCATCAAGTCGCTCGCCAAAATAGGCTCGGTACGACGATGGGATTGGCGATTACCAAATTGGTGAAATGAATCAGAACGGCGCGGGCACACATAGCCGAAACGGCCATCATAAGTAAGCCACGCGCCGCATGTTGGGCAGCAACCCGGTTGGGCTGATCGAGTCTTTTTGATTTTTAAGGGAAGCATAAACATAAATCCTCTTTTTTCGTTGATCTACAGAAACATAAATACAAACTGGATAATACCGCCAGTTCTATCTGAAGTCAACTTTAATAAACATTTGTCAGGGGTACGACACTCCAGCAACGTTGTTGCGAACAAGTAGTTTCTTGAACTGCGAACAAGCATCGCCGATGCGACACTGTGTCGCAGTTCGCAGTGGTCTAGAGAACTAACGAGTGTATCGTTCAGCCATACGATCCAGATGAGCCCGGCGGAAAATTCTCAGGTTGATCCCCCTGCCCCATTGAAAACGTAAAACAAGATGTTTCCCTAACAGGATAAAGCGCGTTGTTTTGGCCATCTATCTTGGCAATTCATACCAACCAGCATAATGCCATCCACTCTCGAAAAAGCTGCATTTTAAAAACCCAGCAGACCGGCGACGGTGATACCGGATATAGTTTGAAAACCAAAAAAGCATTTTGCGCATATCACATCGAATGACGAAGCGTCTACTATTATCGGATAAATCATGAATTTCATCGGCGCGTTCCAGCCGTAGACTTTTTTCGCCCCATTTGTTTTTAACCATTTGGACGATTAAATCATAACAACTTTCCACCCCAGGAACATAAACTCGCCTGTGTTCGAAATGTCCAGCGAGATGACTGCTGTATCGTTTATTGAAATCCGGAACATTCAAAACTTCGTTCTGCCAATCTTCTAAAATCCGCTGTCCTTCTTCAGAATTTATATCAAAATAATCTGCTTGATTTTTACGTGGGTCAAGTAGGGTATTCCAGGAGTGATGCAGATAAGTCTCCAAAAAATGGAAATCAAAAGGTTCATCAATTTTTCGATAATAATAATCTACATAAGATGAAAACCATCGGACTGCCATCATCTCTCTGGTACGTAAAATACGTCCGCTTTCCAAAATATAATTATCTAATTGATTCTCTAATGGCTCGTTATCCCATGTTGCATGAATCATCTCAATAATGATATCCCAAGCAAGTTCAATACCTGGCAGAACATCATCTTCTATGTCTTCTTCGTCATCTTCACGATGGTGATCGTAAAAATGATCATTCATGTGTTGATTGAAATCTGGATCGAGCACAACGTCCTCATACCAACCCTCAAGCACTGTTTGAAAGTCTTTATGGTCAATACCAAAATCACTAGGAATAGACATCTATTTTATTCCCTATATATTTTCGATTTCTTTGTAGTGATGCGAAAATGGACGTATTGGGACTCGAACCCAAATTTCCGCCTTGCAAAAGCGGCACTCTCCCATTGAGTTATACGCCCTTATGCTGACCTGATCTAGCACACGCCCCACGACTCGAACGTGGACCTCCTCGTTTTGGAGACGAGGCCTCTATCCAATTAAGTTAGACGTGTATCTCAGCTACCAAAACCACCACCACGGCTTCCTGCTTGGTTTTAGTTCAAGCTGTTGATGCAAATAATGTGCAAACGCAATGTCTGTAGGCTCCAATTTTGTTTTTGGGAACACACTAAGCACATCACGATTGTCTAAACAGATACGATAATCATTATTATCAATCCGTCGCCAGCTGCGTACAATCCCTAAATTGGCAACATCCGGCGGGACAGTGCATTCTTCATAACCATATACATGTTCATCCATGATGAGAATCCTCCAAGAAACATTAGGTATAAAACAACGGTCGAGCGAAGAATCCGTAAAGTTCAGCCTTTCCTAGATCATCTATATTGATCAAGCCCTGATAGACAAATCCCTGTTCTACTGTCTCACCTTTTGTTTCATCATGCTTGTACTGTTTAGCTTGGAAGGGTTCTGTCCCAGTGAGTTCTCGCAAGACCGCAAGTGCTTCAGCGTTTACGACAGCCTGATTGCGGCTTTGCACTAAAACAACTTTTTCAGCAGATTGCAGCAGTTTCTCAGTAACAGAATCAATGGGCTGGTCAACGTAAATTGCTCGATACACATGTACTGGAACAGCGTAAATGGACATCAGCTAATTCCTTAAACCATCCGCAGCACTTTGATAGCACTCGGATCCTGTAGATATCCTTTGAAGATCACAGCCATTTGGTAAACACCTTGTTCAACCAAATGACGTAAATAGAAACCTTCAATAACAAATTTGTAGGCATGTCTCATTGATGCAAATACAAGCGGAAATTCGACGTTATGCATCTGGGGGTTATAAATAATCGGTTTACCCATCATTCGATCAGGAAGATCATCTTGTGAATGATTAGGGAACTGGCCCATCAGGTTACCAAATTGATCTTTAATCGTACCTATCCAGCGACCTGTATCGGGATGCATATACCATTTGCCCATTTGACGCGCATACTGAGATGTCTGAAAAAATATTTTTTTGATTGCATCTTCAGCATTTGTGCCGTGATAAGGAATATATCCCCCGCTTGTTTTGACCGATAATGATTCATGCCCAACAATTGAAACATGATTCAAAATACCATCAACCCCTAAATCGCCCGCAAAAACAGACTGGTCAACAAAATCAGCCAGTGTTGATGTGCTCAATGCTGCTAAATTTTCACCTGATAGAGTCGATTGATTACTCATCGAAAACAGTCTAATCCGTTGGGGGCGATTTTCTTTATCGTGATGATGACAAGTGATTAATTGCTGAAGATTATCCATCGGTCTAATGACGCGACCAACCAGGTTACCTGTGTTGTAAATTTCAGGGAGAATAACTGATCTTATAAGCCATTCTTTTTTGATATAAGCCTGCCATAATTGAGGTAAACAATAAAATCCATCACCCGGTAACTGTTCTCCTGGAATAATATTTTCAGAATGAATGATGGCACGATTTTCATCTGATAACACTTCATTTCCCATAAACGCCAAAAAGACTTGTTCGTAACGATCGGCTGTATCGGTAACCATCTAAAATACCCCACATTCTCTGAATGAATACAGGGTATTTTAGTCAACGTTATATTATCTGTCAATCAATTGTCATAGTTAATTTGACAATGGATTATCTCCAATGAAATCAGCTGAATCACCTGATATGTATTGAAGACCAGACGTCATTCGATCTTCGTACAAACAAATCTTGAGTTTGTGAGTCCACATCTCCCCTCTCAACGTATTAATCGTAAAGGTAGCGGCCGTATCATCTTCCCAAGAAAGATTTGAGACAACCACATTATCAGGGTGATCCGCAGTCGTTAAGATATGATGGCGCCGATCGTCATAAGCAGTTTGAATGGTATCGCGCATTAACTGTGATGACGGCTGGGCATCACCATTAAAGACCTCCAACACTTCTCCACGAGAAGATAGATGGCGGTAGTAACACAACACATATCGCCCGTCGAGCGTCTCTGTCTCCAGGGTACTCATCCTCAAAATACGAACCCTTTGGGGATTTGTTGGCATCATCCCAATAATGACCTGGACAATATAGTCATTACTGGAATTTTCCTGATCATTGATGCGCAGTAGTGAGATTTCAGCGATATCAATCGCGAAGGTTTGAGCATCATACAAAATTACAGACGCGCCACTCTCATTCATATCTGACGACCAATGATTGAAAATGACAGGTATTTTCAACATTTTTACTTCATCTGTTGACGAATACCTGGGTGATACAGGCGGTTTCAGATAGAGACGATCATTCAAATCCCGTGCTAACAGTTCATGATAAGTCGGTAAGTTCATCACCCAAAACCAGGATTCGTCATGCAAAATGCTGGTGTCCAGTCGCATCTTAATAAGGCTTGACACGTAAGCCGATGATGGGGTATTGAGTGCATACGAAGCAATGCTCGGAAGACTATTTGGTTTACCCGATACAGACGCTTCATCAATCATTTGCGCAACACCGTCAATCACCGCATCGTGAATCCAGTCCTGCACGGATAGACTCCCATCATCCATCATTGCATGCGATACTGAAACATTAATTGTCAGCGCACGATAAATCATGTCTTCTGGGAGCTGGTAGCGTTTAATTTCATGTGGTGATGTATAGGTCGTAGTGACAGATTTGGCATCAAGGCTAGAAACCGAAATTGCTCTGTGAAATGTTTGAGCACGATGATAAGCGGCTTTCGCTTGTTCAAAAGCTGAAAACATCGCCGACCGCTTTTTGATTTCGCTAATCAGGTAATTTTGTATTTTCTGAGGATAAAGAAATCCGTGATCATGCTCTGTATCCTCCTTAGGCTTCTTATTCCATTCGGTTTTGCCGTGTGTTTCCAAATAATCCAATCCACCTGTTTTTTTAAGCAAACTTACATTGCCCATAAAGTAATGGCCAAACACACGTTCATATTTTACAGATTGTTTTGAATCCACCATGGTATAACTTATTAACCTGTCATCACATTACAATTTGAGAATGAGAGTATATATCAGTTCTGCTTGATGACAAGCAAAATAACCGATTTATAACAACATCTCACGTTTTTCATATATTCTCATACTCTTGCAGATAACAGAATTACTCTATAAGATAGAAAACGTATGGGTCTCTAGCTTTGAAACAACCACATTTCAACCATTTAACACGAAGGATTTTATATGTTAAAACGAATTGAAGCACGCGCCGAATATGACTTGTTGGATGATAAGGTTTCGGGTGAGCCGCGTTATCTAATGCTTCAGTTTTGCACAGAATGGATTGAAAATTTCCGTGATGAACTCGAACAAATCAATCAATCCAAGATTGAAATTGTCACGAGTAACGCCTCTTCTGTGAGTAACCGCTATGTACATAGTCGTCTAAAGCGCGACAAGATTTATGGGAATGGTTATCGTTTTGTTGAATGTGTTCCTCATCCGGAGAATACCACCTACCTGGTTAGTACGATCTCGATGGACCACATCACCACACAAACCGGCTCCTATATTTATCGTTTCCAGGGGCCGGACGATGCTGTCGTCACGGTTTACAGCATCGTTAAACCTTATGAAGACAATGGCGCCACCAGTTGGCAGTGGTATAGTGTCATGGCAGTAGGTATTCCCGATTTCTTCGTCGAGGCGTGGCATGGATTTGTCACGGAGTGCACACGTTTGGCTGATGCAATAGAACCCCAGGGTGAGGTGATCATCATCGGAGGGAAGAAGGCTTCTTTTAAGCCAACCACCAGCTGGGATGATATCGTTCTGCCCGAAAATATCAAAACCGATATCATAAATGATGTGAGCAGCTTCTTCACAAAGGGGGTTGGTATTTATACCAAGCTGAAGTTGAAGCCTTTCCGGAAAATTATGCTGGCTGGACCACCTGGAACCGGCAAGACGATGCTTTGTTCAGCCATCGCCAAGTGGGGGGTCGATAATCAGTTTGTGGTGATTTATGTGTCTTCGGCCCACAAAGATCAAGGTGAAGCACATGGCTCGACTTTCGCCAAAATTGAAGAAGCCATTCGAACTGCCAGTGCATCGGACTACCCTGTTATTATTCTCCTGGAAGAACTAGACGCTTATCTGCATGATGATGAAAAGGCAATGGTTCTCAATGTTCTGGATGGCAATGAGGCTGATCCCAACCCGAATGGGATTCTGCTGGTTGCAACCACCAATTATCCAGAAGCCATTGATGAGCGAATCATGAAACGACCCGGTCGTTTGGATCGTGTATTTGTTATTCCAGAGACAAAAAGTCAAGAAGATGCCGAGAAAATGCTTCGGCTTTATCTGGGCGATCTATGGGATGATCAATTTGTCAAACTCATTCCACAAATTACCGGGTTTACGGGTGCTTTCATCCGCGAAGTTGCAATCTATGCACTCACCCAATGCGCTGAACATGATCTGGAGCACATGCCCTATGAGCTGCTGCAAGCATCTTTCGATAACTTGCGCGACCGCATTGAGGAACGAGATGCTTACATGAAAACCCGAGCTGGCTTTCACGATCTTACCAGTGCGCCCGAAAAGGACGATGTACCTAAACGTATCGCATCCAGCAAAACAGGCGGTTTGCCGATGCCCTAATTCCTGATCCTAGCCATCAGCAGTTCACAAAAGAGCCACTCCTAGGAGTGGCTCTTTTCATTCACCGGTTTATCTAATATATCTGTCTTCTATACGGTGCGTAGACATTTCATGCTCTCGCTGCACCGCTTTCTTATACTGAATGACATCTTTGGATTGCAATATCCCCTCAAACCTTTGTATTGCGTAATAGCGAAAATGTTTGAGATACAAATGTTGCCTTTTTAAGTTCATATGGCGCGATCCCATTTATTCCCCTATGATGGCAATCTTCAAATGAACCCGCTGATTGCTTCTTCAGGTTTCACAGCCCATAAAATTCGAAAAGCTCTTGGGTCGTTCATCACACCACGCAGCCCAAAACGGAACTCATAACGTCCGTTTAAGTACCGCATATCCAAACTACCTCTTCCCACAGTATAGGCCTTCAAGTTTGCCAAAACCAAAGGATATTGATCAGTGAGTTTGGCTTCTACAACCGGTAAACTATTCAGTTCATAACCCCGATTGTAAAGCAGTGTATGTATTTCCGCTTTAAAATCCGGATCTATGAAAAAGCGCATCCCTCGCCGATAAGGTGAGGGTATATAAAACATCATTCGATTGAATGAGTCTTGAGGGACAGTCGGATTGAAAATAACATGTCCGCCAGTATTGTTGAGGCCAATCACTGGTGACCTCGTCATCCGATCAGATAAGACCCCATCCATGAAATCATTACCGGTGAATAATCCGGAGTCAACGACCTCAGCGATCTGTAGCGCCATCTTTTCAATGAATTCATCAGTGAATAACTCATCAAAAGTTTTTCCCTCATCAGCTTCAAAGTAAAATGGGTGTACAGGTTCTTCAAAAACCTCGACTTTATCCGGCCGACGGGTGCTTTCTGTTGATCCCTGAGGATACAAACGTGCTTCAATCTTGCTATATTTCAACACATTCTGAAAGACATCTTGTATATCCAAAAGAGACATATATCGCGACATCTTCTCTGCTTTTGATACGATCTCATCGCGGTACGGTACCGCATGCCACAATCTACAGAGATCCGGAACAGCCGCGTATTCGTCCTCGTAACCACTACTATTCAATAAAAAGATCCGCTCTTCATCACTCAATGGTTGATTTTTGAACAACTTATTGAACAGTACTTCGTAAGCCTGATTGATAGATAATATACCCACTGTAACTCTCCTTACAAAACATAACAGTCCAGTAAATATACTGTATCTACTGGACTGTAAAAATCGTGCTAAACACCCAAATTAGATCTCAAAACCTTAAAGGCGGTCTCGAAAACGACATCACCACCGATCGAATATCGGAAGGAAAATTTAGAATCGCTTTCCCGATGAATATAAAAAACTCTACTGCCGGCACAGTAACCACGAGTCCAATCGCCTAAAATGATCGGATATTGAGGATCCATCGACTTATGGAATATAACCGGAAGCTTATTGAGCATTTCGCCCTCCATCAAAGGCCGGATTTTATCCTCGATATTGACATCAACACACCATTTAGCCCGTTTCCGATAGGGCTTAGGCAGATGCATAAGTGCAGTTGCGATTGCATCTCCGGAATAATCCGGAAGTTCAATATACCCGCCCATGCTATGCATACCTTCTGATGGATGCCCTGTTACCCTTTTTTGTGTGACGCCTAGACAAAATGCATTGCCACTAACGATCCCACGATCATAAATATCAGCGATTAAAGGGACCTCCTGGTCCACAATTTTGTCCAGCAGCCCGTCGGCGTTTACTACCAGAACATCGTCTTTACGGATCAGCACAATAATCAACTGACTATAATCGTCACTAGAAATCTCTTGCTCACCACCCACAGAAACCGCTAATGGGAATCCGGATACCAAAACAGGCTGAATAACACGATTGGCTATCGTTCGACGAAGACGTACTTCAGACAGTATGACTGACTGCTCAATGATGGCGTCTTTAATGACCTGATCCCAGGATTCAGGGACCTGATACCATTCAGACTCAGACTCAGACTCAGGCTCTTGATCGCTAAATTCTTGATCATCATTCGGTAAAAACCGTCTCAACAGCTCAGTCTCATCATCAGACAAAGACCGGCCATGGATATAATTCAGGAATACTGCCTCGTATTCAGGAGAAGCAGTTGTCACTTCAAGATCGTACATTTTCACATTTCCTTTTTAAACATTCTGAATGCATTAGGTGAAAGAATCTGGCCACCTAATTGACAACGAAGACTATATCGGGTTTGATCAATACGTTTGATTGACGTTGTGTCGTACCCTCTACAATATCCTTTACCCAAGTTAGCCAGTATAACTGGACATTGTTTGTCCGGGATGTTGACATAAATAGCTTGATGGCCATTCAGCAAGGAATGTCGTTCGAGCAATGGGTCTACAAGATCGCGTAAATTCTCATCAATGTACCACCTGGTTTGAAACCGACCGCCTTCTGGAAAATCATTGGCTGCTATATCGAGTGATTGATGTAGATCATCGCCGATCGGAACAAAACCATGTTTTGAAATTAAGTCTGGTGATTGTTTTTGAGCCCAATTACACCATCCTTTCAGAATTCTCAATAAAGTGTGTTCAGCAATCGCCGTCATTTCAGGCAAACATTGATTGAAAATGTCCGCCAAAAAATCATACCCATCACTTTCAAATGGAATCTCTACAGCATTTAAAGTTACATGAACATGAAGATTAGTATTTCGATTAGGCAATGAGTTATAAGGCCAACCACTTATTCTTGTAGGCCGCAACATTCCCGAACTTATCCCCCATTGTTTTCGCAACCGTATATCCCAAATATATGGCAATTGATACCAATCTTGTCCATCAACCATAAATCGACGGTTTTCTAAAATGGATTGATCTCGGCCTCTGAGTGTTTCGCCTCGTAAATAGTGATTAAGCGCTGAGATATAATCATATTCAGGGTTATCTTCTTCGAAAAACCGTGATTTCAAATCTTGATTGATCATTGATCATTCATCCTTCATCTTTTTTCCGGACTCGATCTTACGAATAGTCATTCTGGGTTGCTTCTGGTTGTATTTTGCTACTTCCACAGCAATAAGAATAGCGATTTGTGCAACACGGTTATCATTCACATGTCCAGTGAGTATATGCTGTTTTGACTTGATGGTCGAACATTCATTTCGCTGAACATTGCCGCCAGAACGTGCTCTTTCGATAACATCTGGCCGGATAGATGCGTAGTAGTAGCCATCTTCCCACCAATATGCCAGTTTCTTATCGTCGATTTCAACCCAATGAAGAACGCGTCTTAGAGGTGATTCTTCGGATGCCACAAATATCCCCTTCTTTATTCACAGCAACAAGATAAGTTTCATCACCATCTTTACTGGCTTCATCAAACACATACTGCATACGATCACCTCGCGATTTTGCCAAGTGTGCATATTTCTTCAAACTCAGTTGTGAAATTTTTCCTACTCGATGGCTACTCATTTAAATCCCCTTTTAGATATCCCATCCACAATCAGGACAATGCACCCCCATATCACCTTGAGCACTGTACGAATACTTATTTGGGTGTTCACACTGCCGTTGGAACTGTTTTTTCTGAAGTTTCAACAACTCGATAGCATTCTCATATCGAGTAATCTCTGCATCAAGACGCTTAATTTCATCTTTGATATTGATAGGGAGTGGCGCTTCCATAGTGTATCTACTCTTTCTCTGACACAGACAGGTTGAAGTGATATTTGGATAGAAATTCAACTGCCGGTGGGTAATTTGCCAGTATATCTGTGATGAATGGATCAAACTTGGTACGTTCCCGCTGAGCCCCATTGCAGACAATCAATGGTATGCGAATGACATCATCAAAAACTACAGATTGCGTCATTGCGCAATTAAAACCATTATCCAAAACAAAAAATTGACGATCTTGTTCGGGCATCGTGATGGCTGTATGACCAACCGATTGAACATGCGCTATCCCACAAACACCACCCCGTTCAAAATCTTCCACTCTGTTATTCCAACACCATGGTAAATGCCCCCACCCTTTCCACATTTGAGTGGAAGCATGTAACAGTACCAAATCATTCGGCTTCATGTAAAACTGATTGCGGGTTTTTGTTTGGATAAGTCCCTGCACCACTGCTTCAGTCCATGGCTGCCGATTCGAAAAAAGCCACAAACGCGGTTTGCGGTCCAATGGGGTATGTGTCATGGTTCAGTACTCCATTGCACACGGTCAGCCTGAACCACAATAAAATGATTGGTTTGCCCAACAACATAGACCAGATAATACTCATTCCATTTGAAAATGATCGGTGTCGGATTACCAAGATATACGTTTGGCTCAGAGTCTAAGAAGGTAAGTGGATCATCGATAAAGCAGGGACGATCGGCTTTGTTAAAGATGTTGACGTCAATAGTCTCTAAAATTAATACGTCATCCGCCTTGGGACTTCCTAAAAAACCCCCATCAACAAAAAACCGCCAGCATTTATCGCCATTATCCCAAATACAAGGGTGTCTGATTTCTCCAAGCACAACGATACCAGCCACTGGTTCACATAAACAGTGCATCCAGACATCGGTAGTCGGTGAAGCATCAATGATAATTGGCGCATCATGTATTAAATGGCGCTCATCATACATTTGTGGCTCATCCCCAACCCTGGTATTATCCTCCCAACCACAATCGACCCCAAAGATACCCCATGTTCCAGTCGTATTGGTTTTAGTCAAATAATCAACCGCGTCATGATAGTGCTGGAAAACAATACCGCCAGCATAGCCTTCCGGGATTTGCAAATCACCTTTGGGCCGATAGCCAATTTTGCGAACATAATCACCACTGGCTACTGCTTTTTCATGGGCCTCAAGATAGTTTTTGACATTCCCAACAGTATAAATCATCAGATCTCCACATTTTTTGTATATACAGCGTCTGCATCAGCCGTGTTTTTTGGGTAAACCGACCAAGACTGATCTGCAAGCAGTGTCACTGCTTGCAAGGTAACACCGTCTGGACAAATCCAGCCAGTCCAACCTGAGCCTTTTACAAATCGCAGGTTAAAAATCAGCAGCCTGTGACGTTCACCGGTTTCTGGATTGGTGATCACTTCTCGAATGAGGCCGCCCTGTTCAGCTTGTCGTTTACCCCAGACAATCCATGATGGTTTGCCTAAACATAAATGGAGCCATGGCGCTCGGAGGATTATCCTTGTTTTATAAATTGTTATGTTTATGCGTGATTGATAGTAAGGAGCTGCTTCAGGGAAATAACACAGTTGACGACCGAAGGTAATTGCAATAACACCGTTAAAATAACTCACACCAAATAACTTAGGGAAATTCTTATTGGTCGGTTCTAGCATGATAGTAATTTTGCCTGATAATTTTCACCAAAGATCATACTATCGTCATTCGCTGGAGTCAAATAAAAATGCCGATCTGCTCGATCGGCATTTTTAATCACTATGTTATAATTCACCGGATCAGTCAATTGTATTGCACAGGAAAGAGTTGAGGGTCTTATGCAAATTACAGCCAAAATGGTTAAAGATTTACGAGAAATGACAGGAATCGGCCCATTGGATTGCAAAATGGCACTGGAAATAAATAACGGAGATACTCAAAGAGCTATTGAGTATCTCCGTGAAAAAGGTCTGCGTTTTGCAATGAAGAAAGCAGGCAGCGATCGTTCAATGAATGAAGGGATTATTCAAATTTGCAGCCATCCCGATGGGAAATGGGCTGTTATTGTTGAAGTGAATTGTGAAACTGATTTTGTCGCAAAAACGGACGTATTCAAAACCTTTGCTCACGATATCGCAGCACATATTGTGAACCGCTCACCAATGTATATCCATCGTTCCGATGTCCCTGATGGTATTATAAAAACCAACTCGGGCTTCGAAGAAGATTCTTCAATAGAAACAATTGATCGTGAGCGGTTGAATACATTTTTCGAGTCAGTCGTTCTATTAGAACAACCATTTTTCAAAGATAATACGAAGGTAGTCGAACGAGTACTTTTCGATACCATCGCTGAATTAGGTGAACGTATTCGAATAAGTCGTTTCAACCATTTCAAACTCGGCCAATAAATTGTCTCAAATAAAAAAACGACAAGTCGATACTTGTCGTTTTTTTATTTGAGAAACCCTACTCGACGTCCAAATTCAGTTTTTCCAGATCAGGGTACCTCTCCATGATCTCATCATCAACACCATCAAAGATCGCTCCCAGCTTTTTCGCGACCCTTGCACCTTCATCTGTCAATGCGACCAAAATCGCCCGACGATCTTGCGGATGCGGTTGTCGCTCAACGTACCCTTTACTGACCAGCGCGTCCAAAATGGGGGTAAAGCTGGTCGGTGGACGTTCAATTGTCTTAGCGAGCGCTGATGCTGTCACCGGCTGATTCTCGCTCAGTGAACGCAAGACCTGGGCGTGCACCGGAGAGATCTCTAGGTCATTCAAGGATGCGCTCAACCTCTTTTCAATGAAACTTAAAAGCCTGAAAGCTTTTACATAAGTCGACTGATTCGCCATCTACATTTCCTTTACTTAGTGTTTGCAGAGCCTTATTTATACCCTAGAGTAGAGTATTTGTCAATATTCTATATTAGCATAAAAGAGAATATTCAAAACTTACAAATTCCAGAGAGCGCATGATCAGGCTGGCATATCACTCATTTGAGGAAATTTGCCTGGGCTTGATCAGCCATGTCATAGTACCACTGCTGCTCTTCATCTGAGAGATTGTGCGGCAGCATCCAAATGTCCATTTGACTTAAACGCTTCACAGAAACCCAAAGATGATCAGGCATCAATAAAAACAACCAAGCGGAATCGCCCCATAAACAGCAGCGATAAATCTTATCGTTCGCATCTTTGAATATGAATCCTTTTTCATTCAGTTCCTGTATTGCTTCCACAATATTCTCCTTATAGTGAGAGCTGCGACACAGTGTCGCAGCTCTCACATATCCCAACAGTGCCTGTTAAACATCCAAAAGCTGGTAAAGATGAGTATGAACAGCAATGTGTGTTAACCCAATTGCCCAAGTATTGCCAATACAAACACAACGTGTCTCGGGTGTACGAAAGCCAATGATCTGATATTGATCATAACTCCCGAAAATCTGCCAATGATTTTTTGGGTGCAATCTGAACTGTTTGCTTGGATCAAATTTTTCAATCCATCTTGTAAATTGCTGTGCGTGATCACATAAAGCGATGATGCGACCACCGGCATAGATATGTTTTCGAATGGCATTCTCCAAGCTTTCAGTGGATTCTAATATCCATTGACCCAGTGCTGTAACAGACAGGTGGGTTAGTCCACTTGTTTTCACGCGACGTCCGTGCACAAAGCTGGCATTCAATCTGGCTTGATCTTCAGCAACAGGGTATAGGTCTCGAGCGAGATTAATGGTTGGGTTAGTCATGATTTTGATCCTCTATATTTGGATGTTCTTGATCGTTGTCCTGATCAACTATACGTGATCGGTTCATCGTTTCCCGGATGATGTCTGAGAAACGTATTGTCCGTTTGCTTCTGGTTTTCTGACCGTTGTACTGCACCTCGGCTTTAATTTCATATCCTTCATGTGTGCCAATGATGCCTAGATAGAAAGGTGTGTATTCCACTGCAATTGACAGTGATTCAGTGAAAGGCTGCTGCAATAGCAAAATATCATCTGCTGGTGCAATAGCATGAACATAAATCGGGATTTCCCCAGTTGAAAGCAGCTCATCACGGATATGCTGCTCACTATACCACTCAGGGATGCTGAATAAATCATAGAGCGGTTGGGTTCCGTTCTTTGTGAACTTAGACAAAACTTCTTTGATCTCTGACCCACCCAGCTCAGATCGATGCGGAATAGCCACGTAGCGCGTTCCAGGATCTTGAAAAAGTTCGCACCACTGGCCTTCCTCTTCGAGATCCTGGGCAGAAATAGACCATTTACGTACCACCCCCATAAGCTGCTCCCTAAATCAAAGAATCAAGCGAGAAAAACCACAATAAATCAAAATCATAACGATGAGCCATCTCTAAAATATCCAGAAATTGTCCTGCCATGATTTCCTCGTCACCTTGATAGTGCTGTGGTACAGGCAGTTTCTCACGAACCGTTTTTGCGACATTCACCACTAAAAATTCACCACCTGATTTCAATCCTTGGGAATGCTCTTTAATCCAATTCATCAAGCTCTGTGGTGCATAAATCTTACCCATTCGCATTTCATGAATGGTAAATTGACCGTTGGTGACACTGGTATCACCAGGACCA
>JACCDR011469597.1_pt1 | contig 23554 bp, 23 predicted proteins | sample 7446431 | NCBI WGS metagenome assembly JACCDR01 (sample SAMN15323443, study PRJNA562643) | freshwater metagenome | isolation source: river surface water | place: USA:Blue River Watershed | collected 2017-08-17 | reverse complement strand
TTTCAATTTTTCGAACACTTAATTCAAGCCCCGTCTTGTCATCAACCGCTATCGGCTCATTAAGAGAGCCAATAGTAAATTCATATACATCATGACCAATCTCGAATACCTGCCTTTCGTGCGCGCTGGCGGCTAACGGGGATAGAGCAAGGGTAATTGCCACCAGCGATAATACAATTCTTTTCATTTAAAATTAGATAAATTTGGGTAAAAGAAACCCAGGATTTATCTAAATTTTCTGTAAGCAAATACTCCTCTATGAAGCTGAATGGAATCGGGTTTAAGAAAATCCAGGTTTGCACGGGAAAAAGCATGATGAAAGCCTAAATCAGGTCCCAACTTTATGGTCCCAAAACTAAGCACAGCCAATACTATTAAAAGAAGTATAAATTTCTTATCCTCATGCCTCAAAGAAGCGTGCATTGATTCAGCTGCAACATCATCATGGGCGTGGTTATGGGAAATGGCTGAATGGAAAAGACCCCCGAAAGCAAAAGTGATGACCAAAGAAAGAGAGAGTAGACCGAGAAAAACCCTATGTCTCAAAAACATGAATTTATTATACACCAAGTATTCAATATAAGATTGAATTGAACAAAGATAATAGCTTTTAAGAGAAAACTTGTTTATAACCATTTTCCCAAACAAGTTCGAACCCATGACTCATCCCTACTATGTATTGCAAACTTTAGCGATTTAGGAGACCTCGGTCGGTCTCACATGACTGTTGCCGGACTTGGAATCGAACCAAGATTCTAGGCTCCAAAGGCCCATGTCCTACCATTAGACGATCCGGCAATACGACTAAATTACACTAAAAATGAGCTTTAAACAATTAAATTTGTAGCTTTTTGCTATACTCTCCCCATGGAACAACTCGACACAAAAAAGGAATTCTCTGTGATCAAGCGGGCAAAAAGCTTTGCCCATGCAGGTCGCGGCATCCTTGTATTTATAAAGACAACACACAACGCCTGGATTCACATCCTCGCCACCGTGGTCGTAATTGGGCTCGCCTTTTGGTTTGATATCACACGCCTCGAATGGATGATGCTTGTCTTTGCTTGTGGACTGGTCCTCGCAGCAGAAGCGTTTAATACAGCAATTGAAATAGATATCGACCTCACTTCCCCGACCTTTCACCCATACGCCAAAGACACAAAAGACGTTGCAGCCGGGGCGGTACTTATCTCTGCTCTCACCGCCTTTACGATCGGAATATTCGTCTTCGGTCCGTATATTTTCTAAATTAAAAACGGCCTCGCAAGAGGCCGTTTTACTTATCCGCACATTTCTTTGTAATCGGGCGGATCTTCTTCCCATGTAGGCATAAAGATCGCAAACAAGATGTAAAGGAGGATACCTGTGCCGTAACAAATGATCGCCAAACACCACAAGACTCTTACGATCGAGGCTGGTATTCCCAGCCAATACGCAACACCTCCACAAACACCCTCGACACAATTTTTACGTACTTTCCGTAATGGTTTTTTCATTGAAAAACAGTTCATAACGTCAATTCGACGAATGTAACGAACAAATGATGTTTCACTTAGCTTATACAAACATAATCGACTATAAAAGCAAAGAACAGTGTCTAGTGTGAACTACTTGCCAAATCTTAGATTTATTGTAGTGTGAGCGCAGACAACTGATCAATCCTGATCTTTTGCAATACAGTTCCCATGCCCTCCGACACACCTACCATCACTTCTTCTCCCGTAGATCTCTTCATAGGCAAGGCTATTCTTGCAGCGAGATATGTCCTGCTTGTGCCGTTTTACTTGGCCCTTCTGTGGGCAGTTGTTCTCCTCATGAAAGACTTCGGTCTCATGATCCTTGGAAAGCTGGATCGCCAGATGCTCGTGGAGCACACGATTCACACGCTCGAACTTGTCGATATCACCATGATCGCAAATCTCGTGTGGTTTATCGCGGCAGGAAGCTACTACGTCTTCGTTGCGCCTCACCCGTTCGCTATAAAGCACAGGCCGCGTTGCCTCACGCACGTTTCCGCTGGACTCCTTAAAGAGAAAACAGCAGGCTCTATCGTATGCATCGCATCGATCTACCTCCTCACTGCTTTCTTTGAAATTATCTCTGGTAAAGGTGAAGTTGATTGGGTGCGATACGCGGTCGTCTTGGCCATCTACCTCTCGCTTTTGTTCACCTTACTTACCTTCTGCAAAGTAGAGTCGGCTCCGCATCACGCTTCGACACCGGACCATTAACACTCGAGGCTGCCTCACGGCAGCCTCTTTTTTATTCAAACATTCCAACTTCTTTTTTCTCCCCTGCTATATCAAGAACAGCAAGTTCGAGTGGAAGCTCGCGTATCGGAGAAACTCCCACATACTCAAATGCACCCAAGAGCGCTCGCAACAATTTAGAATCTACTTTTTGTGCGACATCTTTCATAAACTTCTGATCTTCTTCTGAAGCCTGAGTGACAAGGTCTTTTGAAACGCCCATTTTCACGAATAGAGAAAGCCTGGTAAGTGAAACAGCAAGCTCCAAGAAAAGCTTTGGGTCAGACGACTTCTCACGAAGCTTTGTAATAACTTCAAATGCAGCACCAGAATTCTTTTCAGCTAGTGCAAGCACAAATCCCCGGACGAGTTCGGACTTTGGAGAACCTGTCGCTTCTTCAACATCATCACGAGAGATTTTCTTTCCCTTTATGCCCGCAATGACACGCTCGAGTATTCCATGCGTGTCTCGGAATGATCCGTCACCAACTAGAGCCACAAGTTCAGCGGCTGCAGGCTCGATCGCAAAGCCCTCTTTCTTGGCCACCGCCATCACTGTATCTTTAAGAATCTCAACCGTAGGTCTCTTAAATTCAAATACTTGGCAGCGAGAAACAATCGTCTCGGGAAGCTTGTGAACTTCAGTCGTAGCAAGGATGAAAACCACGTGCTTTGGAGGCTCTTCGAGGGTTTTAAGAAGCGCATTGAATGCTTCTTTGGTGAGCATGTGCACCTCGTCGATGATGTATACCTTGTGTTTAGACTCGAATGGAAGCGTCGCGACAGCATCACGAAGAGCTCGAATATCATCGATACCACGGTTTGATGCCGCATCAATTTCATAAATATCATTAGCGCTCGTGCCGATTTCTGATGCAAAGATTCGTGCAATCGAAGTCTTACCAATGCCACGTGATCCAGCAAAAAGATATGCATGAGCGATAGTGCCGTTTTCAATCGCTCCCTTGAGAGCTTTGACTACAGAGTCCTGTCCGATGACTTCTTTAAAGTTAGCCGGTCGGTATTTTCGATAAAGCACTTCGTGTGACATGTACTGAGTATAGCAAACGAACTCCGGTCTATAAAATTTAAAAATAAAAAACGGGACGGCAGTTAATGTCTGCCGCCCCGTGTAGGCGTAATATCAGTCAACAAACGAGCCTGACTAGGATTATGAGCCCTCACCAGGCTTTCATCCCGGGCGCATTAATCGTCGAGACAAAGATCAGATGGGAGGCGGCTCCAAACATTCGCACGCCAATGCAGTTGGCCACCGCCTCCCCTGCCGAGAACACTTTGAGGTGTTAGTCTCGGATATCTAGAGGCTACACCCGCAAGACTCCTTTTGCAACTACTTATACACAGACTTGTCTGCGGCGATTTCTCGCACGCTTACGCTTGGCCACAAGCTCCTTAAGTCTTGAGACAGCTTTATCAACAGCCTCCCCTTTCTTCTTTCCTTTTTTGGGATCAACCGCAGGTTCTTCGGGTACTTCCGTAGGAAGAAGATCGCCGTTCTGAATGAATTCACGAAAGGTCATTTCCCCTTTCAGTCGAGCGAGCTTGAGTTTGTCGAGAATTTCCTTGGGGACCTCATAGAGAGGCAACCGGATGAGATGGTTTCGAAAATCAAAACACTCCATTTCCGGATGCTCCGAAATCTTCTCGAAATCATCAGTTTTTGCTCGCATGAGACTTTGCCCTACAACTCCTGAACCTGAATCAAAGATGTAATGAATGGTTTTAGGGTTCTTTTTCTTAGCCATAATTCCTCCTATTTGGTTGTTTGAAAGCTCTTCTGCAGACAACCTTACTCTTCTAGAATTCGGTTGTCCAGACAAAAGAAAACCGGCTTCTTTACTAGTTTTTTGCTAGAAGAAGCCGGAGACCGGATTTTTGTTATAGCGCTTTGGTCCTAGCGCTTATGTTGTGAGCATTATTTGTACAGCCTTTCACTGTGCGTTTTTTGTGGCGAGTTGATTTTTTCTTTCCGCCGAGGATCGTACTAGGGTCTGACCATAAGGCCTTGCCCTAGCTCCTCAGCGGTTCGATCAATCCGTTTGCCGTGCATGTGACGATGTTCTTGTTTTGGGTCTATGCCCAGGCTACTAACTACGAGCCCAGGACTTCTGTGTTGTGTCAGCGCAAAGCGTCGACACGGGAGACTCCCCAGCAGAGCGGCGATCTTTCGATCTTCGGTCATCTGAGGATGTAAGTATCATATCATATATAGGTAATTTGTCAAGCATACAGAACGAGCAAAGTGTCAATGCATAGAATCTGGCTTATTAGAGCCATATAAAAATCACCCGTCTCTTTCGAGACGGGTGTGTTTGGCAGGAAGCTCAGCGCTTCTTACCTTTGGACTTTTTGCCTTTTTGGGCCATGTGACTTTTCGGGGGTCGAGGTTCTTGTTGTGCATTCCTTTCGAAATGCGGTTACAAAATCAGTCTACTTATTATCCAAATAAGGTCAATATTTATAATTCCGGATGATTTTTAAGAAATTCCCCCACCCTCTTCTCCACTTCAGCCGCGTCTTTAGCCTCCATGAGCTCGGCACGGAATTCTTTCGCATGGTCAAAACCATTCACGTACGCTTTGTAGTGTTTTTTCATGATTGCAAAGCTCTTTATATCACCGAGGAGCTTTTCATAGAGTTTTGTATGCTCGACCATTACGCCAAGTTTTTCTTTCACTGAGGGCACCGTCTGCTTTCCATGCAAGGATGAGAAAAGCCACGGGTTACCGAAAATCGCACGGCCAAGCATAACGCCATCTGCTCCGAATTCTTTTGCTTTCGCACGGGCATCATCCATATCTTTCACATCTCCATTTCCGATGATGAGAGTTTCAGGGGCGATCTTGTCTCGTAGGGCCGTTACTTCACGAACATGCTCCCAGCGCGCAGGAACAAGAGACATTTCCTTTCTTGTACGGCAATGAATCGTAAGCGCCGCAACACCTTCTTCCAAGATTTCAGGAATCCACGTAGAGATCTCGTTTTTGTTATAGCCGATTCGCGTCTTTACAGAAACGGGAAGCTTTGGCGCACCTTCTTTAGCTGCACGAATAATCTCTCGGGCAAGCTTTGGATTTTTAATCATCGCAGATCCACAACCCTGCTTCTCAATCGATCGATCAGGACAACCCATATTTATATCTATCCCATCAAAGCTAAGCTCCTGGCAAAGCGCCGCCGCTTCCCGCATCTTCTCCGGGCGAGAAGAAAAAAGCTGAGCGACAATTGGTTTTTCCTTTTTACTGAATTCGAGATCTCTCAAAAGCACTTTCCTGCCCGGCGAACAGAGCCCATCACAAGAAACAAACTCGGTCCAAAATACATCTGGCTTACCATGCTCTTCGATGATCCTCCTAAAGGCACAATCCGTCACATCCGCCATCGGAGCGAGTACAAAGAAGGGTTTTTTGAGTTTTTTCCAAAAGCCGTATTCCATAGACGATTACTCTACAGGAGCAATGCCTTCTGGTCGAGCTTTAACTTTGTAAACAACCTTATTCCCCGAATCGAGCTTTATGTAATCGAGCTCTCTAAGGAATCGCGGTAAAGACGGAGCAATAGATTTATCAGATATAATCGCAGTAATATTACCAAGCACTTTTGAAAGATCGTCAGCCCGATTTACAATCAGTTTTCCACCACCACCTAAATATACCGTCATATAGTTGGTATCAGTGATAGAAACTTCTTTTGGTTCGAGAACCAATCCTTCAAGCTGACCTATAAAAAACCTAAGATTTTTAAAATCCTCTTTATCGAGAAATTGTCTTCCCAAAGCATCGTCATTAATCGTCATTCTATATATAACAGAAAGTGTTGAAGTCGCCTCTGGAGACGTTCTAGAAAATATATACCCATTCTCATCGATGGAATAACAATCAGATATGTTATGTACCTCCCCAGAACACCAGCGCGCAACCTCCCCTTTTTCTTCAAGTCTAATATGTATGGTTCTAGTACCGATTCGCTCTACTTCGATCCCATTCACTGCAGGCACCGCTCTAATCGCTTCAACAACTTCTTCCTGCGGATACAAGAAAACATTAGACCTTGAAAAGAATCCTAAAAAATTACCCGCGATTTTCTCTCGTACGACATTTTCTATATCGACAGATGAAAGCCTCGAATTACCAGAAACTTCGATCTTTGCGATAGTCATAGAATCGAGGTGACTTATCGAGGAAAGCACTGCAATGAGAAATCCGAAAGCAACAAAAGAGTAAAGTGAGAGCAAGAAAATACGACGCCTCTTCTTGGCAATGATCTTTTTCTGCACAAACTTAACCTGCCCACGCATGGCTAGTTCTTTATTACGTCAGAGCCGAAGTATGGCTTGAGAGCTTCTGGAATTTTGATAGAGCCATCAGCCTGCTGCATGTTCTCGACAAGGGATACGAGAATTCGAGGTGTAGGAATAGCGGTACAGTTAAGTGAGTGCGCATACTTGAGCTTCCCTTCAGCGTCGCGGTAACGAATGTTGAATCGGCGAGTCTGGAAATCATGGAAATATGAAGCTGATGAGATTTCGCGATACTTTCCTTCTTTTGGAACCCAAAGCTCAATATCGTATTTCTTTACCTGACCCAAGCCAAGGTCGCCTCCACAGTTGATAACTGTGTGATACGGAATGCCAAGAGATTCGATGAACTCTTCGGTGTTGCGGTTGAGTTCGTCATGAAGTCTTACCGAAGTTTCGTGGCTCGCCTCGCACAAAATCACCTGTTCTAGCTTGTAGAATTCGTGGACACGAATAAGGCCTTTCGTATCTTTAGAATGGCTTCCGGCCTCTCGCCTATAGCACGGTGAGAATCCGAGATACTTAATTGGAAACTGAGACGCTTCAAGAGTCTCGCCTGAGTGAAGCGCCATAACAGGAACTTCAGCCGTACCCGCAAGAACATCACCATCCTGAGTTACGTAATAATCTTCAGCATCGCCCGGAAGGTGTGCTGTACCGTAAAGATTTTCTTTTCGGACAATTGTTGGAGGAATAATCGGAGTGAAACCGCGCTTTGAAAAGAAATCCATAGCGTAATTCCAAATAGCAAAAGTGAGTCGCGCGCCTGCACCGGTGAGGAAATATCCGCGGAACCCGTGGACTTTGGCACCTCGCTCGAAATCAACCATCTTTAGAGAGGTCATAAGTTCGAGATGATCCTTTGCAGGAAATGTAAAAGCGGTTTTGTCGCCCCACACTTTAATCTCTTTATTTTCGGCATCACTTGCACCTTCTGGAACCGACATATCTGGAATATTTGGGACGCGAAGCATGAGGTTCTGCCACTCTTTCATTACTTCTTTGAGCGCTTCTTCATCGCTTGCCATATCAGCCTTAAGCTTCTTCATTGCCTCGAGAAGCGTTGCTTTTGTTGCCGGGTCTGCGGAAGGAAGCTTTTGGGACACAACGTTCTGTTCAGCTCGTTTTGCCTCACTTGCTGTCATCATCGCCCTCCTCTTATCGTCTAAAGCAATAAGAGCATCAATATCAATATCGACATGCTTTTTCTTAGCGCCCATCGCTACAAGATCCTTGTTTTCCCTGATGAATTTTATATCGAGCATTTAGGTTTTCTTTAACTCCCCCATACTACAATACTCGAGCAATGAATTCCATCCGAGAACTTACATTCGACGAATACCCACCTCTATTAAAGGAGATACATTCTCCGCCCAAAGCGCTCTATATAAGAGGAGAGTTGCCGGGAAATGAATATACCTTCCTTACTATAGTAGGGTCGCGGCGTTACAGTGACTACGGCAAAGAAGCCATAGAAATGCTTATAGAGAGCCTAAAAGGACTCCCCGTTGTTATAGTTTCGGGTTTAGCCTTTGGTATTGATGCGATTGCGCACAGAGCGGCTATTAAACACGGTCTCAAAACGGTTGCCATTCCCGGCTCCGGTCTTTCCTCTCAAATCATTTACCCTGCTTCAAATAAAAAACTAGCAACTGAGATTCTCGAGCATGGCGGCGCGCTCATTTCCCCGTTTGAAGAATCAATGACAGCGGCACCCTGGATGTTCCCTGTTCGCAACCGCATTATGGCGGGGATATCGCACGCCACACTCGTAGTCGAGGCGGAAATAAAATCCGGCACTCTCATCACCTCAAAACATGCAACTGATTTTAATCGTGATGTCTTTGCAATACCAGGATCTATTTTTTCAAATCAATCCGCTGGGCCACATATGCTCATACGACTCGGCGCCACCCCTATTACATGCGGAAAAGATCTTATCGAGGCTCTTGGATTTAAAGTTGATGATAAGCGTACTGCTCTGGACTACTCAAAACTTTCCCCTGAGGAAATGCGAGTCATTGAGGCTCTTGAGACACCTCTTTCTAGAGATAATCTGTATGAAAAACTAGACCTAGAACCTAGCGTGATAAACAGCCTCATATCCCTTCTTGAAATAAAAGGGTTTATCGCAGAATCATTGGGTGAGATACGTAAAATCTGATTCATTTGACTAAATGTGCTTACGGCGTAGAATCCTACCCAGACTTCCAGCTCACCCATGCACTTACTAATGAATCTTCTAGTCGGGGCCGTTGCAGTCTTTCTGCTCTACAAGCTCGTTTATTACATCTTTGGCAGATTCGGGCGAAAATCAAAACTCAGCCTATGGGGAAAATACAGCTTTGGCGATTGCGATATCTATGTTCTGTCATTTAAGAATGGAGTCGCTAGAAACAAGCACACCCTCCTCCAAGGACTTGAGTCTCTTGGATTCGTATTCGCGCAAGAAAACGACATGTTACGACTTGCGGAACTTGGACTTCCTCCCGGTCTTTCGTTCTCATCAGAAGTAACGGAAGGTAAAATTGTGACGATACATACTTTCGCCCAAGGATCTTTCGAAACCGAGATCTCACACAGTCTCCCTTTCTCTTCCATGGACTTATATGTGGCAGTCGACCTTGTATACGTGACCGACAAAAAAAGATCGGAAACTCTACAAGCAGGCCCAAAGCTTTCCGCTGCCGGATAGCCAACGAGCCGCTCTTACTGAGCGGCTTTTTTATTATCTTTTCACATCTCATTTATCACTTCTTATTTGCTAAAAAAATCTCCTTCGTGTAATACTCTATCCAACATATGTCCAAACTTCTCATCGTAGAGTCTCCGGCAAAAGCCAAGACGATCGGAAAATATCTAGGCGCAGATTACACTGTTGTTGCATCTGTGGGTCACGTTCGAGATCTCCCAAAGTCAAACAAAAAAGCGATCGACATGGAGCACTTCACTCCTTATTACGAAGTCTCTGCAGGTAAAGAAAAAGTTCTCGATGATATCCAGAGGCTCGCGAATAAATCGAGCGAAATCTTGCTCGCGACCGACCCCGACCGTGAGGGTGAGGCTATTGCATGGCACATAACTCAAGCCATAGATTTCGGCAAAAAACCTTTAAAACGCGTGGTTTTTCACGAGATCACTAAAGACGCGATTATCGAGGCACTTAAATCTCCGCGCGATATCGACGATAACCTTCGAAAAGCACAGGAAGCACGACGTGTACTCGACAGGCTTGTGGGATATGACCTTTCAGGCATCATCTGGAAAAAAGTCCGCTACGGCCTTTCTGCTGGTCGAGTGCAATCCCCTGCTTTGCGCATCCTGGTAGAACGAGAGCGCGAAATCAAAGCTTTCATCCCTGAGAAATATTTCACTCTCTCTGCGAACACTAAAACTCCTAAAGGTGTTCTTCTTCCACTAAACTGTTCTGAAGAGCCTCGCGAACAAAAAGAAGCGGAAAGAATTCTCGCTGTCGGTAAAAAAGAAAAGTGGTCAGTAACTGCAGTAGAAGAGAGCGAAGCAAAGCGAAGCCCAAAGGCGCCTTTTACCACCTCGACACTACAACAGGCAGCATCGACACGCCTCGGCTTCTCTCCTTTCCGAACCATGCGCGCCGCACAAAAGCTCTATGAAGCTGGTCATATCACCTATATGCGAACCGACTCGACAACGCTTTCAAAACAAGCTGTTGCCCAGATTGCGACCGTGATCGAAAGCACATATGGCAAAGATATGGTGGAAACTCGCGTGTTTGCCACAAAATCTAAAAATGCACAGGAAGCTCATGAAGCTGTCCGACCAACAAGCGCTGCAAAAACTAAAGCTGGCGCAAATGATGACGAAGAAGCGCTCTACACTCTTATTTGGGGACGCACAGTTGCATCTCAGATGAAAGACGCTCGCATCATGCGAACAAAGATCATCGCCAACGTCGCATCTAAATCAATTCCTGATTTCCAAGCAAACGGATCGCGAACTATTTTTCACGGCTGGCTCGAAGCCGACCCTGAAGGTCGCGGCGAGGACGTCGAGCTGCCTAAAGTGGCGCAAGGTGATGCTCTCGATCTCGTCGATATCTCATCTCTCGAAAAATTCACCGAACCTCCTTCCCGCTATTCAGAAGCAGGTCTCATCAAGGAGCTCGAAGCACGAGGCATCGGACGACCTTCTACATATGCCTCTATTATAAAGACCCTTGAAGATCGTGAATATGTCACTAAAGAAGGGCGATCGCTTAAACCAACCGACACCGGCGAAGTAGTCTCAACATTCCTAGAAGAAAATCTAGGTGAGTATATTAGCGATACTTTCACCGCCGATATGGAAGACAAGCTCGACCTTATCGCAAATGGTGAAGTCGAATACGAAAAAACGCTCTCGACGTTCTACAAACCATTCCTTAAAGATGTAAAATCAAAAGAAAAGCTCGACAAGGCGACCACTCTTGGAGATGCGGATCCAAAGATTAAATGTCCGAAATGCGGATCTCACATGATTATAAAACTAGGCCGCTCAGGTAAGTTCCTTTCCTGTTCTCGATATCCTGATTGCGACGGAGCACTTCTCATAGATGGGACAGAAATGCCAAAGGACAAAGTAATTGGTATTCACCCAGAGACGAAAAGCGAGATAACACTAAAGACCGGAAAGTACGGACCGTACGTTGAAATGGTAATGCCCGAACTCTCCGAGGTTGCTCCAGTCGAAAGTGCTGAAGATAAACCGAAAAAGAAGAAGGTAAAGAAGCCTGCAAAGCCGAAGCTTCGCCGCGCATCCGTGCCAAAGGAAGTTAAACCAGAAGAAGTAACTCTCGCCCAGGCGGTTCATTTCCTTTCGCTTCCGCGCCAGCTCGGAACTCATCCTGTCACGACCAAAGTTATCACCGCAAACATCGGCCGCTTTGGACCATATGTCGTTCACGACGGAGACTTTAGATCAGTAAAGAAACCTGATGATGTTTACACTATAACCCTCGATCGAGCTCTCGAAATATTTAAAGAGGAAAAGAAGAAGCGAGGGTTTAGACCGAAGAAGAAAGCAGAATAAGAAAACCGCCACGGGCGGTTTTCTTGACGCAATCTGACATAAAAGACAATATAATCCGCAGCTTGAACCTTATGTCCACCACTAACCCAACGGCACAGAAACCAGCGATCGAAGAGAACGAAGCTCCTCGAGATTTCTTCTCTGACGAAGAACTCATGAGTTTCCTTCTACATGAGAAAGGTAAACTTCTCGCCACAAACGAAGATATCCCCTCAAACGATTTGCTTCGTCTCACGACGCCCAACTGGGCAGAAGAAAAGCCTCAGGGCCTCCTAGTGTTGTTTGTCCGCAAGACCGACACTCGAGAGGCTGACGTCGATTCCCCTATCAAACGAAGGATCGTTCCTATCGAAGATAAATCGCCTAATCCGATGCTTAGTTGTTTCATCGCCGGCATGTGCGGACCGTTCTCGTTCGAGACGAACAAGAAAATCCCACAAGGGATGAAGATGGTGCTTGTGGGCACCGTTTAAGGCAAAGACAAAGCCGCTCTTACGAGCGGCTTTATTTATTTAAAGAGAGAAATTCTTGATCGAGTAGAGCTCTTCGGTATTCTCATCCTGCTTTTTCTCTTCTTTGGAGCGATCGTCTAGATTTTGAGACTGTTCATTCGGAGTCTGTTCCGGAACCACTTCTGGAACTGCTGCAGCAATAGCAGTAGCCACAGGCGCAGGAATAGACGCTCCTGATTTAGTCGATTGCATAAGCGTAAGGATCGTCTTAAGATCCTCAGGTGAGAAGAAGTCGATCGTGATCTTGCCTCCTTTCTGCTTCTGTTCAATAGAAACACGAGTGCCAAATGTTTCAGAAAGTTTTTGCTCGAATTCAATAATCTCCGGATCAAACATCCTCTCCTTTTTACGAGCCTTTTCCACAGCAATCTTGCGAGCGATTGTTTCAGTCTCGCGAACAGTGAGCCTCTTGAAAAGAATTTCTTTGAAAAGAGTAGACTGCTCTTCTGGTCTATCGGTAAGCATCATGAGCGGTCGCGCATGACCCTCAGAAATCTTTCCCTGTGAAAGCGCATCAAGAATGTCTGACGGGAGCATAAGGAGACGAATTGAGTTGGAGACATACTCGCGCGACTTTCCAATTTTCTGCGCAATCTGAATATGTTTGAGACCAAACTCTTCGGCAAGCTGACTGAAAGAACGAGCGCGTTCGACCGGATTAAGATCTTCTCGCTGGAGGTTCTCGATAATAGCAAGCTCAAGTTTTACCCGGGCATCGTCTGTATTTGCTCGAATTATCGCAGGCACTTGCTGGAGGCCAAGCAACTTTGAAGCTCTCAATCGCCTCTCTCCCGAAATGAGCTCATACTCGACCACAATTCCTCCGTCCTCTTTTTGAAGTTCGGCTCGAGTAACTACGAGTGGTTGAAGAAGACCGTACATGCGAATCGACTCTGCGAGGTCACGCAAAGCTCCCTCATCGAATTCCCTTCGCGGCTGATAAGGGTTTGGTCGAATTTTTTCTGTCTCTATCCAAAATATTGAATCTCCAAAGAATTGTGATGCCATAAAATAGGTTTGTGGAGATATTTTATCACAGCCTTGCAGACATTAAAAAAGCCCGCCTATGCGGGCCTTGCGGCAAGGATTTCGACGAGATTCACTTCATCGCAAAAATCCTTGATGTGAGGGGTAGTCTCGATCTTCACTTCTTCGGAATCGAGGCTCACAAACAACTCTCTCGCTTCCTCAAAGATATCTCTGACAGTAACTTTGATGAAGCCTGATGTGTAATCGCGAGCACTTCTGGGAACAGGGCTGGGATAGAGGTATTCCTGCCCAATACGGATGGTTTCAGGGGTGTGCATAGACTGATTGGGAGTATATCTTGGAAGCGTTAAAAATCAAATGATTGAGAAAGTACCATTTTTATTGTAAGTTGTGCTAGTAGATTATTTGCCCAGATGGCGGAATTGGTAGACGCACTCGACTCAAAATCGAGCACCGCAAGGTTTGAGAGTTCGATTCTCTCTCTGGGCACAAAATAAAAGACTGGCTATAGCCAGTCTTTTATTTTGTGCCCAGAAGGAAACGTGTTACGTTTCCCTGAGAGAATCGAAAAAGTTCTCCCATATTTTCGAGCATTTCCATGCGAGAAAATGGGAAACCTGTACTGATCCTGTAAGGATCGATTCTCCTCTGATGGCGAAAAGCGACTCGTGACCAACCCCTTTTTTTCTGCTAAATTCCCCCTGTGGCAATCCAACTCCCAAAAATCCTCGTTGTTTGTGGCCCTACAGCCACAGGGAAAAGCGACCTTGCCGTCGAACTAGCTTTGGCGTTTAACGGAGAAGTAATCTCCGCCGACTCACGACAAACATATAAAGGGCTCGATATAGGTGCCGGAAAAATAACTAAAGCTGAAATGAAAGGCGTTCCCCATCACTTGCTTGATGTGATTGATCCAAAGAAAATCTACTCTGTTGAAAAATTTAAGGATGACGGCAAAAAAGCCATCGATGACATATTACATAGAGGGAAACTCCCGATCATTTGCGGTGGCACAGGCTTCTATATTGACGCTCTTGTGTCCGGAGAAGAATTCCCTGCCGTTCCACCAAATCCAAAGCTCCGAGCAGCACTTGCCAAGAAAACTCCTGAAGCTCTCATAAAAATGATTTCGAAGCTCGATCCGAAACGTGCAAAAGCTCTCGATCCTTATAATAAAGTAAGAATCATTCGCGCAATCGAAATTGCAAAGGTTCTTGGCTTTGTTCCAAAAGTGAAACGAAAAACTCGGTATGAAACACTTTATATCGGCCTTACAACCGAGAGAGAAACTTTACGGAAACGAATACATGACCGCCTATTAAAACGCATTGATGCCGGCATGATAAACGAGGTTAAAGAACTTCGCACAAAGGGCCTTTCTTGGAAAAGACTCCATTCATTCGGACTTGAATATCGATATGTAGCGCTTTTGCTTCAAAACAAATTATCTCAAAGTGAGATGCTAGAAAAACTTGAAATCGAAATAGCCCAGTTCGCAAAACGACAAATGACTTGGTTTAAAAGGAATAAAAATGTACGATGGTTTTCGCCTGAGGAGAAATCCGAAATCGCTCATGCAGTCAAAACTTTTCTCTAGTCTTCCTTCTTCTTTCTTTTCAAATATTCCTTTCCTTTAAGTTTATCCGGCAGATAGCTCTCAGTGTCATACTTCTTATACCCTTTGTGATATCCAAGATCTTTCATAAGTTTCGTAGGAGCATTCCTTATCTTCATCGGGATCGGCAGATTGCCATGCTTTCGCACATCATCGAGTGCCGCAAAATACGCGTCATTCGCAGAACGATCCTTTGCCGCTAAAGCGAGATACGCGACTCCGTGGGCCAAGTTTATTCCCGCTTCAGGTAAACCAATATTTTCTACAGCGCAAAAAACTTCATTCGCAACAACAAGAGCCGTCGGTTGAGCGAGACCTATATCCTCTGAGGCAAATATAACCATGCGGCGAGCAATGAATTTTGGATCTTCTCCGCCCTCGATCATGCGTGCAAGATAATATATCGCAGCATCAGCATCGCCCGATCGCATCGATTTTATAAAAGCGGATATCGTATCGTAATGCTCTTCCCCTTTCTTATCGAAACGGATAAAAATTTGCTCGTATGCATTCTTAAGATTTTCAAGAGTAACAGAACCGTACAGTTTACGAGCATTCTCAACCGCAGTTAAAACCATCCGCGCATCACCGTTTGCCATGTTAGCAAGCCAGTCGAGAGCGTCTTTCGGGATCTTAATCTTGGTTCTCTTTAATATCTTCTTTATCTCATCTTCAGTGAGGCTTTTAAGAACAAAAACGCGAGCACGAGAAAGGAGCGCAGAGATAACCTCAAAGCTCGGATTTTCGGTTGTTGCGCCAATAAGAGTAAGTCGGCCAGATTCTACAAACGGCAAAAGAAAATCTTGCTGAGCTTTATTGAAACGATGAATCTCATCGAGAAACAAAACCTTGGGACGCTGATCAAGAAGCGTGGAATCATCGATAATCTTCTTTATGTCATCCTTACCCGCAGACACCGCTGAAAGCTCGTAAAAGCGCGCATCAAGGGCTTTTGCATAGATTCTGGCGATAGTAGTCTTACCTACGCCTGGCGGCCCCCAGAGGATAAATGAGAAGAGATGGCGATCCTCTATCGCTTTGCGTAAGGGCTTTCCCTCGCCCACGAGCTCTTCTTGGCCAACAAACTCGTCGAGGGATTCGGGCCTTATCCTATTTGCCAAAGGTTCGGATTCCATAAGTTCAGTATAGTACTTAAAAACCAGGGCGAAATTCCAATTAAACGGGTTTTATGTTATAAATTCAGAGCTAGATTTTGAACAGCTTAAAAATACGGGCGATTAGTTAAGTGGTATAACGAGGCACTCCAAACGCCTTGTCGGGGGTTCGATTCCCTCATCGCCCGCAGACGGCTGAAAAGGAATGGCTAGATAGCCATTCCTTTTCATTTACCGTCGCGAAGACGAGGTCGGGCTGTACTTTTTTTTCAGCAAAAAAGTAAGAATAGCCGATTCCTATAAAAAGATTTGATAGACTGTATTCATGCTCCGTATCTACCTCGTCCGCCACGGTCAAAACGAAGACAACGTAAACGGTATCCTCAATGGACACCGTGATCTTCCGCTCACCGAAATAGGCATCGGCCAAGCAAAAAATCTCGCCATTCATATCGAAAACCTCGGGCTCACTTTCGACGCGGTATACTCCTCCCCGCTCTCCCGCGCATATGTCACAGCGGAAGTCATAACCGACCACCTCAAGCTTTCAAAACCGACAAAGCTCCCCGATCTTATCGAACGCAACTTCGGCGCTATGACCGGACAAAAGGTGGCCGATATAAAGAGGCTCTTCTCACCGCACATCATCGAGACCAAGACGATCACCTATGTCACCGAATGTGAGGGCTCAGAGAACTTCCCGCAGCTTATCGTCCGAGGCAAGCGACTTCTCGATTACATCAAAACAAATCACAAAGACGGCAATATCCTCCTCGTCTGTCACGGCGACATCGGCAAAATGATCTACTGCGCATTTTATGGAGTCGACTGGAAAGACGCCCTCATAAACTTCCACTTTGGTAATTCCGAGGTGATCCTCCTTTCACCCGACTGCAAACCAGAAAACGCCCATATATTTAAACAAGAGCAATTTAATCACTAGTTGACTAAAGTAATTTATATTGTATTGTATCGTTAGAACAATACATGAAAATTACTATCGCACCCTATACCGACGCCGACCGCGCTGCTGTAATCGAAGGAAACATCGACCTTCAGGAAACCGAACGGAAACTTTCCGACTTCTGCCTTCCCGGCATCAATATCGGCGAGCTCTACCTCGACCATCTCCTTGAGCTTAATCGAAAGCAGCACGGAGTGATCCTTGTGGCGAAGGTCGGCGAAAAAGTTGTTGGCTTCATCAGCTGTCGTATCGAGACCGATGAAAGCGTCACGACGACTGACGACCTGAATACGCACGGATATATTTCTGACGCATGGACTCATCCTGATTTCAGGAATAAAGGAATCTTCCGTGCCCTCAACACAGCAGCGGAAGAATATCTAGCACAGCTACCTGAAATTAAAATCGTAAAGCTCAATGTTCTCGCAAAGAATACTCCGGCGATTCTAGCCTACGGAAAAGCAGGCTACCGGATCCAAGAGCTCACTTACGCAAAAAGAATCAAACCCTAACCGCTTCGGCGGTTTTTATGTACCAGGAGGCACAGGTGGGTTTCGATGTTAGTAAGTAAAGAATAAAACAAAAAACCGCATCATGCGGTTTTTTGTTTTACTTCTTTGCTTCCTTGAAGATAACGCGCTTTCGAAGTTTCTTTGAGTACTTCTTGAGCTCAATTTTGCGTTCTACCTTTCGCTTGTTCTTGCGGGTGTGGTAGACCTCGCCGGTCTCTTTATTTCTAAGGATTATAAGTTGGTCCTGTGACATGGGAATAAATAAAATGTTGTAGGAGGATAGTATCACAAGGCCCCTAAAAGGGCAAATCTTGGCCTCCTTAGGCCTTTCCTACCCTTGAAATAGCGATTATCGCCAATGTTTGCACTAAAAAGAATGGGAGAGCTGCTGCAGCGGGAATAAACTCGACGATTGTTGTTAAAACGTACAAAACAGCCGGTTTATTCTTGAAAATATTAACCCCAGCAAGGTAAAACAAGCATGCCATGACAAACTGACCCACAGTAACAACAACCACATTTAACATAGGCACAAACGAAAGCGTATCGAATATGATCGCGAAAAATATGAGGATAACAATAAATGTATTACTTATTCTTTTTTGCATCTGAAAGTATTATTCGCGGAATTAAAGGATTTATACGAGTGACAATTTCATAATTGATTGTACCCGCTTTGAGAGCAACTTCTTCGGCAGTTATCGATTCTTTACCCTGCACACCTATGATAACTACCTCATCTCCCGCTCGGGCGTTTGGAATATCTGTAACATCAATAATCGACATATCCATCGAGATCCTTCCAACAATTGGAGCCTTCTTACCGTTAAGAAGCACCTCGCCTTTACTCGAAAGATTTCGAGGAAGTCCATGCCAGTAGCCGACAGGAATTATAGCAAGACGTGAGTTGCGCAGTGTCTCGAAAGTAAGGTCATAGCCCACTTTTGCACCCTTTGGTACGAGTTTTACTTCTGTAACAATTGTTTTCCATGAAAGGGCCGGGGTAAGCTTTACATCTTTTGCCCACAACTTAATTTCGCGAGACGGCCAAAGCCCGTATAAAGCAATACCTGCACGAGCGAGATCAAAATGAAAATTCTTTGAAAAAAGAATTCCTGAGCTTGCTGAAGCGTGAGAGAGAACTGGAATATCCTTTGCTCGTATCTTTTCAACAATCGTTTTGAAGCTTTCAGCCTGCATTTTTGAGTATCCCTCTCGCATGGGGTCTTCCATGACGGCGAAGTGAGTGTAGATACCTTCGATAGTTGCAGGAACTTTCTTTGATGATATGAGTCTAATTGTCTGCTGAATATGAGACTCGGGTATTCCCTGCCTGTGAAGGCCCGTATCAAACTTGAGGTGAATTTTGAGACTCTTTCTAACTTTATGCTTCGAAAGATCTTGGAGCGCTTCTAATGATGAGATTGTAAGGGAAATATTCTTTTGCGCGGCCTCCTTATAAAATTCGGGGAGTGTATAGCCGAGAACGAGAATTGGCGCTTTTATCTTATTTCCCCTCAACTCTAAAGCCTCAGAAATCTCGTCTACCGCAAGCCATGTCGCGCCTTCGCTAAGAGCAACAATAGCCGTACCGATCATTCCATGCCCGTAGGCATTAGACTTCACAACAGCCATAAGAGGCAGGTTCTCACCTAAAAGAGATTTGAGACTCCATACATTAGAGCCGATGGCCTTCGGATCGATCTCAACCCATGTTCGGAAATTTCGGGATTTCATAGATAAGAATATAACAGTTTATTTGAGCTAATAGAACTTGTTATAACGAAGAAATCTGCTAAAGTAGTGAAGTTCTCACAATGCGTAGATGGCAGAGCGGTCAAATGCAGGTGACTGTAAATCACCCGACCTATGGTCTACGGGGGTTCGAATCCCTCTCTACGCACACATAAAAAGCGGCGCCTTACGGCGCCGCTTTTTCTAACCTACACAACTTTTTCAGTTTCCATTTCCTCCCCTAATGATTTAATCGGAATCGGCTTTCTGCCCTTTTTGACATCAAAGGTAAATTCACCATTCTTTACACCCACTACTATCGACCCGCCCTTTCCTACCCCCTGTGAAATCATAAATCCAGCAACAGGTGTCAGAATTTTTTCCTGAATCAATCGCTTTAAAGGTCGAGCACCGAACTGTGGGTTATATCCTTCTTTCGCCAAGAATTCACATACCGCTGGGGTAACTTCGAGCCTAATTTCCTTATCCTCGAGACGCTTCACAACCATATCAATCTGGATTTTTACAATCTCTTTAATCGCCTCCTGTGAAAGTACGTCGAAAAGAATGATTGAATCGAGACGGTTGATAAATTCTGGCCTGAAGTAATCTTTAAGGCTCTCCATCACCTTTGACTTAATATCCTCATATTTCGCCTTATCCGCGCGATCAGAAGCAAAGCCAAACTTCTCCATTTTGTCTATGTACTGAGCTCCGATGTTTGAGGTAAGAATAATGACCGTATTTTTGAAGTTTACAACACGACCTTTTGTGTCAGTGAGACGACCATTATCGAGAACCTGAAGCAAAATGTTAAAGACTTCAGGGTGAGCTTTTTCAATCTCATCAAAGAGAATTACCGAGTAAGGGCGATGTCGCACCATTTCCGTAAGCGATCCACCTTCTTCATATCCAACGTAACCTGGAGGCGCACCGATGAGTTTTGAAGTTGAATGCTTCTCCATGAATTCAGACATATCGACCCGTATAAGAGCCTTGTCATCGTTAAACATGAATTCTGCAAGCGCCTTTGTAAGCTCTGTTTTTCCAACTCCGGTTGGACCAAGGAAAAGGAATGAGCCAATCGGCCTATTTGGATCTGCGATGCCTGCGCGAGCACGACGAATGGTGTCAGCAATCTTTTTAACTGGTTCAATCTGACCGACAACTCGTTTACCAAGCTCCGCCTCCATGCGCATAAGCTTGTTCATCTCTTCTTCGAGCATTCGAGAAACTGGAATTCCTGTCCATTTTGAAACTATGTCGGCAATATCCTGTTCGTTAATCTCTTCTTTAAGGATTTTGCGAGTGGTTTGAAGCTTCTTAAGTTTTTTCACTTTAACATCAAGGTCTCGTTCGAGAGCAGGGATTTTCCCATAGCGAATCTCCGCTGCTTTAGAAAGCTCGGCTTTGAGCTCGGCAGACTCTGCTTCTTGGCGAAGTTTCTCGAGGTCCTTTTTATTAGATTTAATGCCAGTAAGAAGTTCTTTTTCGCTTCTCCACTTGATCTCGAGTTCACTGGTGCTCTCCTTGAGATCAGCAATTTCTTTTTCAATCACTTTTATACGAGCCTTTGGAGCCTTTGCTTCACCTTTGTCATCCTTGGTCGATTCAATCTCCTTTCGCAAAGCCTCCCTCTCAATTTCGAGGCGCATAATTTTGCGATGGGTATCTTCAAGTAGCGGTGGTTTTGATTCGAGTGAAATCTTTAACGCAGAAGCAGCCTCGTCGATGAGGTCGACGGTTTTGTCAGGCAAGAATCGGTCTGAAATGTAACGAGAAGAAAGATTTACCGCAGCAACAATCGCATCGTCAGTGATTCGTACACCGTGATAGAGCTCATATTTTTCTTTAAGTCCGCGCAAGATAGCGACAGCATCTTCGATTGATGGTTCTGCAACATATACAGGCTGGAATCGTCGCGTAAGAGCAGGATCTTTCTCGATATGCTTCTGATATTCCTTGAGCGTGGTCGCACCGATAGCCCGGAGCTCACCTCGTGCCAAAGCTGGCTTTAGGAGGTTCGACGCATCCATCGAGCCCTCAGCGGCTCCAGCGCCCACAATTGTATGAATCTCATCAATGAAAAGAATCACCTTTCCTTCTGATCGCTCGACTTCCTTCATGATGTTTTTGAGCCGCTCTTCGAATTCTCCACGATACTTTGTCCCTGCCACAAGGAGTCCGAGGTCAAGAAGTGCCAATTCCTTATCCTTCAACGATTCAGGCACATCGCCCTGAGCCATGCGCAATGCAAGACCTTCTACGATAGCGGTCTTTCCTACTCCTGCTTCGCCGATAAGAATCGGGTTATTTTTCGTCCTTCGAGAAAGAATCTGAATGATGCGGTTAATTTCTTGATCGCGACCAATCACTGGATCAAGTTTATTTTCCGCAGCAAGTTTAGTGAGAGATTTTGTAAATTTAAGAAGCGCTCGAGGTTTCTTAGATGTAACAGGTTCTGTCGACTTTGCTGTTCGTATCTCTTCGAGCACACGGAGGACTGATGGTTTGTTAATACGAAACTTCGACATGATTTCAACCGCAGCAGAAGGCACTTCGATAAGAGCGATGAAAAGATGCTCGGTAGAAATAAATTCGTCTTTAAGAGAAGCCGCTACTTTTGAAGAATTCTCGAGGGCCTGTGCGAGTTCAGGGGTAAGGTAAAGCTGATACGACTGTGAAAGAGTCGCGCCGGTATTTGCTCCTTCAATGGATTCGGCTATGGAGTCGGAAAGAAGAATAATATCTACCTCAAGTTTCTCAAGGATTGCTGTCACCACAGATTCTTCTTGCAGGATGAGAGCCGAGAGAAGATGGAGAGGATTTACATGGTTTTGACCACGCTCGATAGCGAGCTCGTGAGCTCGCCTGATTGCCTCTTTTGCTTTTGTTGTGAAATGGTTAAGGGGTGGCATATGTTTTGATTATATTTGAAGGTATAAATCCGTTTTCTGGAGACTGTCCTTTCTTTAATCCAACTACCTCGCCTAAGAGATTAACAAGAATAGCCTGAGAATCAAAGGCGCTATCACGAACACTCGAAATTATGCTTACAACAGGCTGTTTTCCAGGAGGTCCCGCACCTCTCTGAAGAGCCGAAACGATACCAGTAGATACAATTGTTGTATCACCTCCTCCGATGAGAACTGTGGATTGCCCAAGCTTTAAATTGTCTGAATCGGCAAGCGTTGCAGATGTATATGCGCGACGAGACTTAAAGTCAGTACTTTGCTCAGCCTGATAGACTGCGATACTCGACGCGTAATCGTAAGAGATGAGATTTAAATTCGTCTCATTACCACCTTCAAGCAATGCTTTAACACTGCTTTCTTCTCGCGTTTCTGTGTGAGCGATTACTTTGCCTGAGTCGTTGAGTATAAGTCCGACCCCAATGTATCTGCCGTTACTTTCTATTCGAACGATAGATTTAACTGCTTTTGCAATTGCATTTGTTGTGGCTTCGTCATCACGAATGATTACTGTTTCTTTGGTCGTTGTCGCAGATGGTGTCACCTGTTCAATCGTTCGTTCTACAACACGATTTATAGTCTGAGTTACTGTTGGCGGAGCCTGCTCAAGAAGAGAAACAGTCACAATCCCTGTGGCAATCGACGATACGAAGCTCACGAGAAGAGCAAGAAGGATTATCTGTTGTTTCGTGAGATGTTCCATGTCGCTCATGGTATCAAATTTTTAGTTATTTCGGGAGCTTTTTAAGCACTTCCGTTATCTTCAGTACGTCACGCATACTCGCATCAGGTGCAAGTGTGAATCGGAGAGTCTTTTTTGCTCGCCACTCTTCGCCACCCAGAGACTTCACAGCATAAGATTCTTCCTCGCCTTTGAGACATGAACTCTTGGTCGAGCAGGTAATTCCATGCTTATCGAGAAAAAGAACAGCAAACTCTGCGTCGGATATATCGGGAATGGAAATATTTACATTATTTGGAAGTCGTTTGTCGAGGGAGCCGTTTATAACTGCGGATGGAAGTTCTTTTTGGATGAGTTTAAAGAAAGAATCTCGGACTTCGGCCGCGCGCGAAGCGCGCGGCTCTCGTCCCTCTTGAGCAATACACAAAGCCTCTGCAAACCCAGCTATTGCAACGTGTGATTCAGTTGTTGGTCGCATTCCCCTTTCTTGCCCGCCACCTGCCATGAGTGGTTCCCAGTTTACGTACCGCCTCACAACGAGAGCACCAATGCCTCGTGGCCCCTGCATCTTGTGTGCGTCGAGAGTCATAGCGTCGGCACGCAAACCTTCCATATCACATGAAAGCCAAAGAGGTGCTTGAGACACATCGACATGAAAGACAGGAAATTCTGCATCAGCCTGTCCGACTTTCTCAGATCGTATCTTTCGAATACCCGCACCAATTTTAGAAACGGGCTGAGTAGTACCTATTTCGTTATTTGCAAACATTACAGTGACAAGTGCCGTTGCCGGAGTAATTGCTTTCAAAACATCATCGGTTGAAACGATTCCGTTTTTGTCAGGA
>JACCDR012313923.1_pt1 | contig 23559 bp, 24 predicted proteins | sample 7446431 | NCBI WGS metagenome assembly JACCDR01 (sample SAMN15323443, study PRJNA562643) | freshwater metagenome | isolation source: river surface water | place: USA:Blue River Watershed | collected 2017-08-17 | reverse complement strand
AAGGTTGATATAATGTTTATCAATTTTATCCAACTGTTCCTTATAATCAGCCAAAAATTTACGTAAACTTTCGGACCATGTTGGAAAAACCATAATTTAATGTGTTAGATTATTTAAATGAATAATATTCAGAATAATATAATGGATCGATTATATTATTATGGGAAAAATAACATATTTATTGATATGCGTGAAAGTGGAATAGTAAATGGGGAAATTAAAGATATTATAATTGATATATTAAATAGAAAATCAATAAAATATAACAATATAGAAATTAATAAAATAATTAGAATTATAGAAAATAATAATATGAAAGGGCATATTGACCATTGTCAAGTTATTAAAATGAACAAACCGCCTGTTGAAAACACTGAAAGATATATTCATCTGGATAATAAATATTATTTATACAAATCAAAGCATATAGATTATACATTAGTTGTTTATGAGAATGATGAATTTACTGGCGGTGATTTAGTATTTGCGGATAATTATAAAGTAAAAGCAATTAAAAATACATACATTTTTTTTGATGCACGAGAGTATCATTTGGTTGAACAAGTAAATGGTAAAAGAATATCATCAGTTTACAGTATTATTCTTACGTAGCTCTGCGCGGGCTGCCTTGTCAACCATTGAAAAAAGCTTGTCGTTTTCATCTTTCATATATGACTTGAGATGCCCATCAATCTTCTCAAATAAAATATTAGTATGATGTAGCATCAATGAACGGAGAGCATCTCGCGGTGGAGTGAGTTGTTGGTCAAGAAATCTCTCCTTGTAAATCTTAATAACTGCCATACAATCGGTATAAACAGTAACATTCTTATCATAAGGCATTTTATGCATCATCATAAGAACTGTTTCAATTTCAGCTTGGGTATTGCGTGTATTCTCCATATAGTGATAGTTCATAACGTTATTATAAAGATAGCACCCGACAGCACGCTTAGTGATTGGCGAAAAACTGGCATCAACAAATACTCGCAACATTATAAATAAATGATATGATTTATATGGTTATTTTTTCAATTTTTTTATACAAGCCTAAATTGGAAACATATATTAGTTTATTTTGTTAAATATTAAATTTATCAATATTTTTATTTAGTCCTAGCATATTCAAATAATTAATATATTGTTTATATTTACACCCTTGAAGATTTAAAATGCCGATTTTTAATATATAAATATTATATATTAAATGTCTAAACATAAAAGTGGAGATTATAAAATAGCAGCCGTTAAATATTATTTAGAAAATGATATAAATTATACAAAAAGTTGCAATATTTATTGGGAAAAGAATTTATGGAGATTCTTTTGGTGGAAAAATAATTAAACAAAAATATTTAAAGCCAAATAAAATAAAAAATATAATATTAAAGCTGATCTAATTATCGATGCAAGTGGGTGCCGATGTTGCACTTGAATTCAAAATAAACTCAATATATTCACCCCTCCTAACAATCACCAACTGGGTATCCTTATTAAGATTACACTTATTAAGAACATTCAGAACCAACTTTTGAGGATGCTTTTGGAAGAATACAATCTTTGAAATAAATTCCTTAACTGACTTTGAAGAAACATTAATATTCAAATAGCGAAACTTCTTTGTCCAGTAGATTGTTTCAGTTGGTATATCATCAATCGTATTAAATGTCGGAATATCATTATTGATAACCTTTGAAAGACACTTGTCTGTTTCCTTAATCTTTTCAACTGTATTGGTCAATCCGGTAATGAATGATGAATTCCACCTTGCAATAACTGGGAAAACTTCATCGCGAAACTTTCCACGCTGAGACCAACTTGGTGTCGAATCAATAAAGAATGGAATATTTGCCTGCTTAGCAATATCATAAATAGACTCCTTCCAGGTAGACAACAAAGGGCGCAAGAAATTGATATGCTTATCGCGGAATGATTGCGTGGAATATGGTGTCATTCCATACAAATTATCCAGATTGGATGATGACGCGATGTTTGAGAAAATATTCTCAATACTATCATCCATATTATGTCCCAATATAACGTGAATATTATCGAGGTTATTTTCACTGGCAGTATTAAGATACGCACTATAACGAACCTGCTTGGTGTAATCCTCATAAGTATCACGCATATTGTACTCCATACACTTAGGGCGATTAATCTCATCAATCTTACGAATATATAACGGGACATTCAGAAAACCACACCAATACCGGAGCATTGCTTCCTCGATATGGCACTCATCACGGTTGCTATAATTAATGTGCAAAGCGATGAACTTTTGCTTTAATTGGTGAAGAAGATAACAACATACCATCGAGTCAACCCCACCACTGAGAGACAAAATGATCGTATCTGATCGCTTGATATTATGGTTTGATAAATAATCGTGCATTGTGGAAATATCAATAGTGTTAATATGATTTGGCACATATGGATAACACCGCTTATCCAGAATCGTATGAATGATATCATCAAATTGTGCCTTTGGTTGGAAATGCAATTGAGAAATATCATTAGACATCTTAATATAGCGCATATAAGTTGCCTCCAAATACTTCTTAATCTGTAGAGACTTGGTGGTTTCCAATCTCTTCCAAGTTGTACGCGCCACAAACATTACATCATTATACTTGTGCGTATGACGGATGGGCATTAGGGAAAACATAAATTGGAAATCATCCATCTTATCTTCATACTCATTAAACTTGGCATAGCACATTGGAATGAAATCATATGGTGTCTTATATTGCTTGTTTGTATGACGATTCACATGACGAATCACTTGGTCGAATACCAATACATAGTCAACCCACTCCTCCATAATGGTGGGAACAATTGGGTTGATAAGATTGCTTTCAAAAAGCGTTGTTACTTGTGCGTCAAATTCAGGAGAAGCATTAAATAGCTTGTCCATATTATCCTTCATAAACTGGGAAATCATTAAAAATAATATATATAGGTAATATACGTTATTTTTATCAATTTTTTTATAAATGATATTATTTATAAATAGATTTTATTTATAAATAGATTTTATTTATAAATAATTATAATGAACAGGCTTTCTGATTATAAACATTTAGATATATATGTATCGATAGTTGCTGCGATTATTACTATCATGTATGCGATTATTCAAGTAATCCACACTCATAATACAAAAGATGTAAATGGTATATCACTTGAATCAGTTGCAGTTGCAATACTTGCTAATTTATTAATTATGATTCACGGATGTTTTGTTGAGGATAATTTAGTATTAATAGTTAGTGGAGCGACACTTATTTTAAATATATATAGAATATATCAATACTGTTGTTTCACAACTCATTCATCCACTAATACAAATGCATCTTCTACATCAACATGAGATTTAACATCGCATATTACATCCGGCTCTTCAATTTTGGTTGGTGTATTATCTTCAACTGGTTGAGGTATTTGGGTAATAGTTAAATCATTCATACTACTGATACGGTCAAGTTTTTTATTTAATTCCGCTATTCGATATTTTAATTCAAGCATCTCCTTATCCTCTTTTGGAGGTTCAGTTGTGCAAAATAAATATGACCCTAAACAATAGGTCCCATATACTGCATTCTTTACAACCCACCATGTTACACCCAATGTAATGTCCATTGTTATGTTGGTTAGGGCAAATAAGACCATTATATAGAAATAGAAAATAATGTTTAAATGTGGTTTGAATTGTTAATTGGAACTTAAAATATTTATAGTAAAAATAAAGATAAATAAATTATTTTAAAAATTTAATATATATTATTTATAATGAGTGATATACCTGAAACACCTTCAAAAGTCTCCAAGCCTTTTAAAGAAATGTACACCTTTAAGGAGAGGAAAACTCATTCTTCTGACATTCGTGTCAAGTATCCTGAACGTTTACCTATTGTTATGCAACGTAGTATGAATGATAGAATTTTAGGTGAGATGGACAAAGTGAAATACTTGGTTCCTGGAGAATTAACTATAACTGAATTTATTGCTATTTTACGAAAGCGATTAAGTGTTAATCAATCTACATCGATATATCTATATAACCCAGACCACAAGATAATTATATCTGGGACCAATTCCATAGAACACCTTTATAATAAATATAAGAATGATGATGGGTTTTTATATATTGAATATTGTGGGGAGAATGTATTTGGTTAAAGTTATTTTTTATTTTTATTGCATAAGTCCAAATATTTTTTTTTATATTTCAAATATTTTTTTTGAAAATCTGGTATTAATGGAAATGACGGTAGCCTATTTCCATATATAATATGGTTATCAATTAAATATTCAATTGCATCATTTCCATATAAATTATTAATAATATTATATGTTGTATAGTTGCGATCAGATGAATTTATATACCCAAATGCATCTAAATATTCTTTTATAGCATTTGTGTGTTTCGATCCGTGGCAAAATATTAAATCAGGTCCATCTGAATTTAAATTCAATTCCAAATAACATATTGATACAAAATCAACGATATATCCAAGAATTATATCTATATTCAGATCAAAATCACTTATATCTGTGTCTAAGTAATATATATTCTGTCCATTATGTTTAGTTGTATTATCTAATTCAATTACAGGTCTAATTGTTTTAGCATAATCTCTCATTTTATTGGGTGAATTAAAAAATTCAGTTATACGAGTTTTTTGTTCATCAGATAATCCAAGTTGATTAATAAAATTTATAAAAAACTGTAATGTATGAAAATGTGCATAATATGGTTCACCCCTAGTCTGTTTATATTTCTGTTCAATAATAGACATATTAATTGTTTTTTGATTAAAATCATCAGTTAAATCATCTATTATTTCACATAATTCTAAATTAAATCGTGTTATTGCATTATATATATTATAAATTACAGTCATTAATTCATCACCATAAACTATACTCTCGCCATCGGTCTCGATATCACCTGTTTCAATTAAAAAATTTATAAAATTATTAAATACATCTTGAATTAATAATACTAAACGATAATTTGTTCCTATATGTGGCAATTTTTCTATATGTGATGAATGTGGTAAAATACCTTCAGTATGTAATTCGGTATCAAATATTGGGACATAATCATCTGGAACCTGGATATCTCTATCACTTGGTAGCATAAACTCATGTGGAATAGTTACATGATTATAACATTCTGTGAATACAGTCGGATACATTCCTTTAATAATATTTGATATAGTATATATATCAATCATATTATCACTTTCTGCATTAATATCATGTTTTTCGCCTATTAGAATTATATTCTGATTACTATTTTTATATATAAAAAATTCATCAAAATTATTAGATTTATTTTTTATACGTGAACCTTCCATTAATATATAATATAAAAAATTGATAAAAAATATTATTGAAAGATAATATTTTATATTAATGTCCTCTATTTTCGCTCTCGATGATACTAATGTATATGATGCTAATCGTATGGCACTTATTTGCCTAATGCACGACAGGGCTAATGGTTATGATAAGGATGCCAAGCAAACAATTACAAATCACATTAAGACCCTTGGGTATCAACCATTTAACCCGAATGATGTTGATACCGCGTCTTATAAGATTGCTATTAAACTGAAGATCCCACGGGACCAAGTTAAAAGTACCGCCGAATGGCTTACTGAAATGGGTGATACTAAGGCGCGGGAATTTGGTGCTATGAGACTGGACCAACTTCAGGAGCATCTCAAGTACCCTAACCTGCTAAAGTTTTATACTTTCTTAACTTGGGGTGAATTGGTGCGACTTGGTTATACGCAATATTATTAAAAATTATTTTGCAAAAAATTGATTTATATATATTAATGTATATCCTATGTCAACTAGTCGATAATAATATTGAAAAATTAGAGATGTTTACAACATTAGATAAAATAATAGAATATGAACGTAATGATTCAGAATGGCTTTATAATTTTGAACCACATAATTTTATTCCATATGATGATTATATTAAAGATGCTGAATTTATATCGTGGGATTATATAAATAAGAATATTAAAACAAAACATTATAATACTGTCTATAAATTTAAAAAAATATGTGAATGGGGGTAAAGGTAAAAATGTGGTTGTCGTAATTCAAAAGTGCAGACTGCACTTTTGACTTATCGCAACCAGTTTTGTTCGCTAATAGGCAAGTATATTCGAAGAATTACACTTGCCTATTACGACGCGCACAAATATAAATGGTGATTGGGAATACATACCGATTATGAGTTGTTATGATGATGGAGTTGTTGTTAATATTTATGCTGAAATTGATTATTCACATAAAATATTCATTTAAAATTCGTTTAAAAATAATCTTTAGAAAATATATAAATTTTTACAAATTTATGAATTTTAAAAAGATTTTTATAGAAATCCATTTTCCTATGGGAACTTTGTCTGACTCCCCCCCCTCAACTTTCAATAAAATGGTTACTTTTTGGGTGAGTTCGACCGCTATGCGGTGAGCAATAAAGTTCATCTGCGTTAAAGTATACTTTTTATTATTAAAGTGTAATAAAATCAAATGGTTATTTTTGCCCAAATTTGCCATTTTTTGCCATTTTTTGCCCAAATTTGCCAAAAAATGCCATTTTATTTTTACACTATATTATTTTATAATAATACGTAATATTACGTATTATTATATCACGAGAATTTTATAATATTAATTTTAATTAATTTAAATTAATTAAAGATAAATATCTAAGTATACATAATGGAAAATACATATAAATGTGATTTTTGTAAACAATACTATAAGACAACAAATACTTTAAATAAACATATTAAAACAATGCACTCAAGTGAAATTGAATCTGAACCACGTGATATTATATGTGAAGATTGTAATAAAGATTTCGCTTGTATTCGTAATTTAAGACGTCATTATGAAATATGCAAATTAAGACAACAACGAATAGACACCTTAAAAAAAGAAAATGAAAAATTAAAATTAGATATGATAGCGAAAGAAGAAGAATTTAAACAAGATATGGCTGAATTAAAAAAAATGGTAACCGAATTATTAAATAAAAACTGTAAAATGCACTATAAAACATTGCAAAAAATAAATAACTCTGCTGGGCGAGATTTAAATAATGGTGTGATAAATAACAATACCATTAATATAATGGCATTAGGACACGAGAATATTGATGAAGTTTTAACCAAAACCGATAAATTAACTATCTTAAATAAGAAAGAAAATGCTCTCCCATATATGATTGAATTAGTGCATTTCAATGATAAATTTCCGCAATTCAAGAATATAGCCATAACAAATATGCGCACTACATTTGCCCATGTATATGATCCAGATAATAAAGTATTTAAAATGGTTAATAAAGATGAACTAGTTGAAGAATTAATTGATTATCGAGTTTGTGATATTGAAGATTACTATCTACAATATAAAAATGAATTAGATAAACCAGTTCGCGATAAGATAGAAGAATTAATTGAACATCGCGGAGAAAATGAAGCAACAAAAGGTAAGATTAAATTGCTATTATTTAACAATCGCCATAAAATAGAGGTTTTAAAATAATTTATAAAAAATATATAAATTTTTATAAATTTTACAAATTTTTGAATTTTAAAAAGATTTTTATAGAAATCCATTTTCCTATGGGAACTTTGTCTGACTCCCCTCAACTTTCAATAAAACGTCAGTCAGATGGTGACCATGTAAGTATTGAAAATTATAACTATGTAAACAAAAAAATGTATGTAAGTATATATGGATACTTCCAAATACTTTGTTTGTGAGTTATGTACAAGAAAGTATAAACACCACCAAAGTTTATATAAGCATAATTGCCCATCAGTCAGTCAAAAGTCATCTTCCGGTCACCCGGAAGTCAGCAAAAGTCACCCTAGTATCAGCTGTAATGAAAGTTCTTTATTAAAAAGTACATTATTCAAATGTTATTATTGCCCGAAAGAATTTAAATATAAACAGGGTAAATCACGGCATCAAATAAAATGTAAACAAAATATAACAAACACTAATATAGAAACATTAAAAGAAGAAATTAAAGAAGAAATGAAACAAGCATATGAAAAGGATATGGCAGAATTAAAAAAAATGGTTGCTGAATTATTAAATAAAAACTGTAAAATGCACTATAAAACATTACAAAAAATAAATAATTCAGCTGGCAGAGACCAGAATAATGGTGTAATAAATAACAATACAATAAATATAGTCGCACTAGGTAAGGAAAATATTGATGAAGTTTTAACCAAAACCGATAAATTAACTATCTTAAATAAGAAAGAAAATGCTCTCCCATATATGATTGAATTAGTGCATTTCAATGATAAATTCCCACAATTTAAGAATATAGCCATAACAAATAATAGGAATGATAATGCTCATGTATATAATCCAGATAATAAAGTATTTAAAATGGTTAATAAAGATGAACTAGTTGAAGAATTAATTGATTATCGAGTTTGTGATATTGAAGATTATTATCTACAATATAAAAATGAATTGTGTTCGGCGCTATTCGAAAACCGTTTTCGAATATTCGCGAACCAGAAGAGTGCCCGTATATTTGAAAACGGTAGGACCGTTTTCAAATAGCGATGCTCACAATTAGATAAACCAGTTCGCGATAAGATAGAAGAATTAATTGAACATCGCGGAGAAAATGAAGCAACAAAAGGTAAGATTAAACTGCTATTATTTAACAATCGCCATAAAATAGAGGTTTAAATTATAAAACATATTAATGGATAGATTTGATGAAATGTTAAAGATGTACGAACATATACGAAGTTATTTTAAGCCAGTATATAGTTGGTATGATTACATTAATCCTTTTTACACCAAACCAATAAAAGAACCATATATATTAATAGCTGAGTTCCATCCTAATTATATAGATAGAAATAAATCTGATGAAATGATACAAATATCAATGATGCATGCCCTCAATTGCCAATATAATGTGATATATGGAAATTTATATATATTATATGAAAGAGATAAAACTCATACTTATGAAGAATTTAATGAGCGATCAAAATTAATCGAAAAATATTTAAAATCAGCATGTAGATTAAATCGTTGGGAAATGAAAGTAGAACGAACAATAATACACGACCAAGTTATACGGAAAAAGAATAAAGAATATGATTTTTCCACATATAGATTTACAATAAGTATAACTGAAAAAATTTAAAATTGCGGTGTGCAACAATCCATACCTTCTTTTACTTGTTCTTTCCAAATTATCGCAATAATATTTGTGTTCGGCGCTATTTGAAAACGGTTTTCGAATCACCCGTGACACATTTTTTTATTATTTTGACCCAGTAATAAACTTAAATTGCATTACTTTATCCTTCACAACCCGAGGAATAACTAAACGGATTTTCTTATATTTTATAATATTGTTATTAAAATAACTCTTATCTACTATTAAATTCATAATAATAATATTATTTTCAGTTGATGTATAATAAATGTTCAAATATTCTTTTATTATAATATCAAATATATATTCTTTTGCATTTTCATCTGTTTTGGCAATAAATATAAATGGAATATTACTATTAAATACATTCTTATATGCATTTATAAATGATTTTATATAATCGATTGAATATGATACTTTATTACATAAATAAGAACGATTGTACATATAATACCAATTATGGGGATAGATGTAGGGTGTGTCAATAAATATATATTTTAATTCACAATAGAATATAATTTTAACTTTATTACTAAATAAATAATTTATATTGTTTTTATTAATATGTATTTTTAATCTTAATGTTGATTTCCCAAAAAAATTAATATCATTCATAATTTCATCCTGTTCAATTTCCATTTCACCATAAGGTACATTTAAATTTAATTCTATTTGACCACCACGTTTTATCATACTATCAATTGTTATATGCCATAAATGTAAATTATGGAGAACATCATTATATGGCACGAATCCTGCCAAATTAAAAAAAGATTCCTCTATTTCTCGCTCATCGGCTTTGGAACCCATCTACTATTATAATGTAGGATTTTTTTATAACAATTTATTCATTTTTTTTAATATCAAATAATTCGGGATGATAATCGTCATCCATTACTGATGCTGTATGCTGTGTACATTCAAATTCCTTAATTTGGTACAATCTAAATTTGCTCTTATTTCTACGTTCAAATAACTCGACCAAATGATAGCAGAGAATGAATTCAATAATCATCATCCTTACACTCTCATTTGAAATAGTAATAATATATGACGCCAAATAAAAATATGCACATACTGTCAATACCACATAACGCCTCCATCTTTTGAAATTTTCTTCAGTGTAATTATTGACTAATCCCTCAACAATCTTGTACAATTCCGGTTTGTATTTATACACCATGTCAAAAGTATATTTTGAATTTATTACCAACATACTTGATACCATCAATCGAATAACAATATCAAAATAAAAAAGATTTGTACTCATACACCACGCCATAATTATATCAATATGGGTTCTCAAAATAATAGCAAGAATAGATACCAAGAAATAGGTAAATGTATTGAGAGTAAATGAGCTCTTCAATATTGCCCAGATAATTTGTTCTGTATAACCAAACATTACAATATAGTTAATGGATTTTAATGTGAATTAATCAATTTTTATTAAAAAACTGGAAGTGTTTTTAATGAATATTAATAATATTTATTACTTATCAATTTTTATTTATGTGAGATTTGTAAATCTCACATAAATATATATATTGTGGCTTGTAAATAACAATACCATATGACTTGAGATAAGTAAATACTGGTAAAGTTAAATACACTCTTGATATGTGAGCATCGCTATTTGAAAACGGTCATTTTTAAATGTTATTTAAAAATGCTGTGAAAAAGGCTAAGCCTTTTTCAAGGTCTTACCGTTTTCAAATATACGGGCTCTCTTCTGGTTCGCGAATATTCGAAAACCGTTTTCGCAGATAATTTCGAATAGCGCCGAACACATATATCATTAAGTGTAATTTTAGCTGGATTCAATTTCCTGTGTTTATATAATGTCAAAATATAATGCATCATTTGAAAGTTCCTCCTATGATATGCAAATAAAAAGCAATCATCAATATTATCATTAGTAATATATTTTATAACATCAATATTATCATTAGTAATATATTTTATAACATCAATATGATTATTATCAATAATGGCATTATAAACCATTTCCGCCTCTATGGTGTTCATTAATATTTAATAATTGTGTTCGGCGCTATTCGAAATTATCTGCGAAAACAGTTTTCGAATATTCGCGAACCAGAAGAGAGCCCGTATATTTGAAAACGGTCAGACCGTTTTCAAATATACGGGCTCACAATTAGATATTACTATAAAAAAAAATCAATTTTTATCTATAATGAAATACGATAATATAATAGATAAAATAAAAACATTAATTGATAATTTTATGGAAATAAGAAAAAACGCAATCAATATTAAAAATAATAATATTACTGAATTAAATATAATTTATCACAATATAGCAAAAATAAAAATATTAATAAAGAAATTAAAATATCACGCAAAACATTCGTTATTAAGTAGGATGTTCGGCACACCAAAATATAGAGAAAAAACAATTATAATAAATGATATTAATCATGTTAAAAACTACACACTGGAAGCAATTGATATTATTGATATGATTTTATCTGATTTACACATAATGAAAAATGTTTATGATTGGTTATCACTAAATAAATATAAAGCATTTTTTTATGTGCCATCTAATTTATATATTAAAGGTGAATATTATTTTCCAAAAAAAAAATCAATTCTTTCTTATTTAATAAAGAAAGATATAAATAAAGAATTAATTGAACTGGATACACTAATGCGCTAAACTTATCGCACACATTATTATAAAATAATTTTATCATTTTGAATCATTCTTAATCCGCAAGCTTCTCCAGTTGGTTGATATAAGTGTGTAGGATCGTACGGCTTGCAATAAGTAAAACGTGTCATTCTAATTATGAAATCATCCATATTTATACTACTCTGAGGCATATAATCATTAATATTGAGTTGGATATAATTACTATCAATTAGATGCAAATTAAGCAAATATCTTGTTGATTGTACATTATACCAATAAACACTAAAATACAATAATTTATTTAATGTATTTATATTTACCGGTTTATAATTTGGGTCTTTCTTATACAATGTTGTGAAGAATTTAATTGAATTTAAATTCTTTTTATGGGATGATCTACTTCCAATATTATGAAAATTATAAACTGATACATTATTAATATTAATCGGCTGATAATCAGGATGTTTTTTATATAAAGATAATAAATATCCTATAATTTTATTATCTTTATTCATAGCAGCCATTTGACACGATAAATTTATATTAATTTTTGAATATTTATCATTATTTAGATATAATGATAATAAATACTTTATAAATTTATTCCATTCGCTTGATTTATATAATATATATAATCCACAACAATTACGAAATATACAACATATTGCCCATTCTTTTAGAGGTTTATAATTTATATCATTTAGATGGAGTGATATAATGAATTTATATGTATCAATTATTTTAATCGGATAATTAACACGTGTTTTCCGATGTAAACATGAATAATGACATCCCCAATCTATATCTATTTTTATGTACTTTGAATTAATTTTATATAAAGAGACTAAATATTTAACAACTTCAATCTCCCCGCGTACAAGTGCAAATCTATATCCTTTCATAATATCTAGTATTATATTGTTTTCATCAGCAATGCGTAATTGTTCAATGATATTGGGAATGTTTCCCAACATACAAGCTTCTATAAACCCGTCCATTATAATATAAATTAATGGCTATTAATTCATATTATCAATTTTTCTTATTATTATAAATCAATAATTTTACCCTATCCCGTGTTATATTATCATCACCGCGTTCTCTAAATAAATTCTCCAATATATCTTTCGCTTTGGGGTCCAATTTTTCACCTAATTCCTCATAAAACTCTTCTATATCACAAACTCGATATTCAATAATATCACTTATCGCTTCTTCCTTGTCAACTATTTTAAATTTATTACTATCAGTATCATATAAATGGGCTTCATTATGGCGGTTATTTGTTATGAATATATTTTTGAATTGTGGATAATTATCATTAAAATGGACCTTTTCAATCAAATGATACAATGCATTGTTTTTCTTATTTAATACTTCCAGTTTTTCAGTAGTATTAAATAAAGCCGGAATATTCTCATTTCCGAGTGCTATTATATTTACATTATTTATAGTGCCATTGTTTGTATTATTACTATTATTTGTATTACTTGTATTATTACTATTATTCATATTATTACTATTATTTATCATCTTTTGCAATGTTTTTGGATGAATCTTATTACGCGTGTTTAATAGTTCCGTTATACGCTCTTTTAATTCTTCTAAATCGGATTTTAATTGTTTATTCTCATCATCTATATGTTTTTTAACCTTACAGGTGCCTAAATGTCGGCGTAAACTTTTATAACACGATAATGTTTTATTACAAAACTCACACGTATTATTAGCAGTGTTATCGTTTACTATTACATCGTCTTTTTGCGGGACAAAAGTGTTGATTTTTTGTTCCGAAATGTTGATTTTTTGTGCCAAATTGTGGATATTTTGTGGATGAAACTTCTTATTATGTTTCCATAAAGTTTGGTATGTCTTATAGTTTTTTACACAGATGTCGCATTTATATACTTTTGTCATGTCTATATATAGACTTATATATTAATCTTTAACATATTTCATATATAGACTTTTGTCTATAAAACATCGTCTTTTTTACACACATTTTTGCGGGGGGGAGAGACGGAATATCGCCCATAGGAAAATGGTTTGTATAAAAATCTTTGTAAAATTTGTAAAATTTACAAAAAATTTATATATTTTTCAAAAACCATTTTTAAACGAATTATTTTAAAATAATTCTAAAAAATTTGAAACAAAAATATATTAACACCAACCTCTATTAATTTAATGAAAAAACCATATTATAGGTATGAAAAAATGACCAAAAGAATACATCCCGATTGGCTCCCATTTTTTGAGAGCAAAAAACAAGATTTAATAAAAATATTCAAGATATTAAATGACCAGCATATTTCAAACCTAATCTACCCTAAAAGACAGGATATCTTCCGGGCACTTTTCTACAGTTCACCAAAAGATATCCGTCTAGTAATTCTAGGACAAGACCCTTACATATCCGAAGAATACGGTAAACCTCAGGCAATGGGTCTATCATTTAGTATCCCAAAAATACATCATAAAATCCCACCATCATTAAAAAATATATTTAATGAAATCAAAAATTGCTATCCAAATTACATTATACCAAAACACGGATTACTTAAAAGATGGGCAAGAAAAGAAAATATATTAATGCTAAATTCTGCTCTTACTGTGATAGCAGGTAAATCAAATAGTCATATGAAAATATGGGAAGATTTTACAAATAATTTAATATCATGGTTTCAGGAAATTAACGATGGAACAACTTTTTTACTTATGGGTAATTTCGCCAAAAGTAAAAAAACACTGATATGCACAAAAAAACACACCATATTTGAAACAGCACACCCATCCCCACTTAGTGCATATACTGGTTTTAATAATAGTATGATATTTAAAATGATTGATGAACATCTTATAAATCAAGGGAAACATCCAATTGAATGGTAGAAAAGATAATTTGTGGTTGTGGTTGTCGTAATTCAAAAACGGTTTGACCGTTTTTGAATGGCGGATCGCACAATTATTCGCAAAAAAAATATATATATTAATATAATAAATGGCAGATAGTGAAAATGAATATCCTTATGGTAAAGATGAAGATGACGAATACGGAAGATATCCACCGTTATCATTACAATCACTTCAAAAACCACGTAAAGATGAAGATGAAGAATACGGAAGATATCCACCGTTATCATTACAATCACTTCAAAAACCACGTAAAGATGAAGATAAATATCCTTATGATGAAGATGAATATGTGTATCCTTATGAAAAAGAAGATGAAGAGTATTTTGCAGAATACGGAAGATATCCATTGTTATCATCACAATCACTTCAAAAAACAAATGCATCGCGTTCGCAATTTAAAAACCCATATAATGATTTTTATTTTAATAAAATGGATATTGAACAGGTAATATTAATGGGAAAATTTGAAGATTTATTTAATTCTCGTGATCAAGAATCACATTCCTATAATTATGATGGTTATGGTGATGATTATCATGATGAATATAATTATGATAATAATCCTGAACCTGATCGATTTGATAAAGAAGAAGATATCATAATGGATGAATCGCAAATAGAAGAACTTTCACAAACACCATCTTATAATAATAAAAAATTAACATTATTTCATATATATGATGGTTATTTATCAGCAAAGTATGGCGCAAGTATTGATATTCCAAATTCTTTTATTAAAAATATAAATCCCAGATCTAATTTTAAGGTATTAAATAAAACACAAATTAGTGAAGATGCAAACGGTAATTTTAAGAATTTTAAAGAATATGTTCAAACAGTATATTTATTAAGTAAATATTTAAATTCACCTGATAATGATTCAACATATTTATTTTTTGGACCTCCAACACACGCGACCGCATTATATTTTATAAAAACAAATGACTATATAAAAGCATATTATATAAATACAGGTGAAGGATTAGATAAAGAACAATTAATTGGTTCATATTATGAGTCCGGACAATACATTTATTTACCACGTAATAAAGAGTTATTAAATTCATTTATTCAATATTTAAAACCTTTTATATTTTATCGCTATGTTTCAAGTTGTTCAAATAAAATGTTTCGGTTTATGATGAATACTGTTTTTATTAAACAGGACGATATTTATATATTAAGTAAATATAAACAAGGTATACAAGAACGTATAGAAGAGTTCAAAGAACCGAGCTATATGAAATTATTTAATTCATATGAAAGTTTAATGGAGTTTTATTCTTATTTTGATAAAACTATTATGAATAGCGGTGGTATTAAAATATATTATGAACTATTAAATGAATTATTTAGCAGAACAACATTAGAAAAAATAACAAAAATATTTAATAAAGATATTGCCAAAGGCAATAATTTTAAAACATCTGTATCTATAAATATTACAGCTACAGAAAATAATATTGATAATATTCTTAAGATATGGAATGATTTTAAGTTTACTGAATCAGATAAACAATTAAATAATTATATTACTACCGCATTAAGTAGTTTTAAAATTAAAAGTCATAATAAAAAATTATTATTTGAGATACAAAAGTCTGGTACGTGTACATATAAATCATGTCTAGTAGCCTGGTTTATTCATATGATGGAAACAAATATCCCAAGTATGATACCCCTTTATTATAAAGCACTAACAATAAAATTATATACTATATTACAAGGATTTATCAGCGAGTCTCGTTATATATATAGCATTAATATGAATTCACCAAATCCAGCGTTAATATACAATAAATTAGTAGAAGATAAAATAGTATCACAATCTTTATCATATTATAACATTATGAAAACATATAATAAATTAGTAGATAGTCAACATTCTAGTGAAACTTTTTTTAATCTTACAATAGATGTGTTTACCGTACCATTTGAATTAAATAAACGATTTATTAATGATATTCGTAGTAAAAAAAATATATTAATGGAAATTGTTAAAGCATATGAAGGTTTGGATAAAAAAGAACATTATATGGTTCATGCAAAATATGAATTTGCACTATTATCTATGCTATGGGAGTGTTATTTTCACCGTGAAAAATGGGAAGAAAAATTCAAGTCAATAATTGAAGATTTTAAATTAATAAATTTTAATAAAAATATTATATTATTATTTACAAATATGCCAATTAGATATGAATTAACAGTAGATGAAATCAAATTTATTGTTATGATGAATTATTATCATAATATTAATAGTATAAATATATTTTCGTTTAAAAATTCAACACCACAATTTATTAAAATGCGAAATGAATGCGAATTATGGAAGTATTATTCGATAAAGTATACTTATTATAATAAATATGATAGTAGTACACAATATGATCCATTAATTATTTATCACTACAATAACGATTTATATATTAGTTTAAAAAAAATAAACAATCCATATTATGTAACAACACGTGGTTCATCAGAAGATACAAGTACTTTTATAATAAATTATATAGTAGATAAAACACATGGTGAGTTTAATATATTTAATATACATAATTTGAATAATTTATTACCACATATTACACAAAAATTAAAAGATTGTGGAACAAATAGTGATATGATATCAATAAATAATGAATGGGATGTAAATGCACTATATAATGTTTATCTTACATTTTATCATTTATTTGATATAAATGAACGCTATAAGATTGTATATAATATAATTAAAAAAATAAATGAAAATAATATTACAATAAGTAATGAATATACAATTCTTGGTTTATTAAATACAATTGGTGATATGTATTATATGGTAGAATTTGGTGGTTGTTCATCAATACAGCCCCATTCACACATGTTTTATCCAGAACAACTTCGTAATTATTTTTATTTTGATTATTCAAATATACCTGATAATAAAAAAACATTAATTCAATATAATAAAGAAATATTAAAAAATATTTTTAATATTTACGAACAACTTAAACCATATACTGAATATAATAAAGATATTATAAATAGATTATTTTTAAATATGAATAAAAAAATAACAAGTGATTTAGTAAAGGTTAATAATCTTGATAATACTATTAATTTTACATATAATAATGAAAATATTACAGAGAAAATCATATCGCGATATGACAACCAATCATTATTATTATCGTATTTTATAATACCAAATCGAAGCGAAGTATATCACACTGAAAATTATATAATTGTTATTCAAGATAAAACATTATATGAAAGCCATTCATTTGAGAAAAATTTATTATTTATTTTTAGGAAAAAAATAATATCTGAAAATAGTATGATTGATACTGATAATATTATGATAAATAATGCTATGTATAGTTTTACCAATAATGTAAATAAATATCCATTTTTAATAAATGCGCCACATAACTCTTTAAATTTTGTTAATGTGAATGTTAATAATAATAAATTTAAATTTATTTCATTTTTTTATGAAAATATTGTAAATCATCACTTATTAAAAAATGCAGTATATGAGGCAGATAATACACGATATTATTATGGTGAATTTATAATAAAATCAAATCATATTACTCCATATTATAATATGTATAATATCGATTTTTTAAATAAGGTTAGACAAGAAAAATATGGTGAGTTTTTATATAAAAAAGTCATATTAAATAATGATGATATAAATAACATTACAAATAATTTAGAATATAATCAAACAGATTTTGACAAGTTAGATGGATTATTTAACCAGGGTAAAGAAACTATAAATGATGTATTAAGAAATATATTAATAAATAAAACTCCATCTATGGATTCAAAATTAAAATTTATTAAATGGTTAAATAAAGATGCAAAAAACTTTATCGAGAGGATAAATAATACCCAATGTAAAACAAACTGTGATGATAAACCACAAGTTGAAGTAATTGAAAGAATTATTAAGGGGTTTGATATTTTAAGAAAACGTTTAATAGAAAGAATTAATTATAATAATAGTACTATAAATAGCTTATTTACATTTATAAATAGTAATTACCGTATATTATCTTTATTATTACAAACAAATAGTATGATAGATTCTTTATTGGCACTAAAGAAAATAATAAATAAATGCACTAAATTATCATGTCATGATATTTATGAAATAGCAGAATTATTTAATAAAAGAGAAAATAATCTTACAATCATTGAGGGAATGGTTGAAATCATTTTTGGTAGAGTATTAAGACAGGAACAAATTGATAAAGTAAGAGAAATATTAAATGATTATAAAACGAAAACACGACGTGTACATCAGTTTATGATGGCAAAAGGCAAAAGCTCAGTTATAACACCCATTTTAGCGTATACCTTTATTAGTATGAAAAAGAATGTATATATAATTGTTCCTGAACATCTGATAAAACAAACACAAATAACATATATAGATTATTCTCAATTATTTGGTGTAAACCCAAATATAATGTCAGATGCTACATTAAAGCAATTGTTCTTAGAAAATAAATATGATAAACAAGGTATTTATTTATTTGATGAATTTGATAGTATGTATAACCCACTTCAAAGTAATTTTAATATTATAAACAATACACCAGAACAAATAGATATGAAATTAGTAGACATGATTTATGATATAACCATTAAATCTATTACATCTGATAAACCATTAAACGACAAGCAATATAGTTTAGAAAAAGATATATTTGATATAGTTAAATCACAACAACATATTAAGAATGTTACTTATGGTATGAGTGTAATTAATGGAACGAAAAATAGAATATGCATACCATTCAACCGCCAAGATAGCCCAAATGAAGGGTCAAATTTTAGTTCATATATATTATCATTAGTATTAACTATAATGTATTACTATAATGATGAGAATTTTATTATAGATGAAAATGATATTATATATATTGACAGTATTAATAAAAGATTAATAAATAAAATATTAGCAGAAAGAAATATACCAGATATTGATTATAAAAATATGTCATTAAAAGATAAAATTAAAATTTTAAGAAAAATAAGCCCAATAATAATATCACCAAAATTATTTCAAGAATATTTTCATTTGATTTGTATTAATTTTGGTATAGCTGATAATATTCTCAATTGTTCATTTATTGATATAATATCAATGGATTGTGAATGGCAAGTTGGTTATTCTGGAACAACAAATATAAATTTAAATATTCCCACATTAGATGAAAATCCATATAGGAAATATAATACCGAAATTATAAAAGATATTGACAGTAATAATGTTGATATTGCAATGTTAACTCATAATACTATTATTAAATTCCCAGATAATAATAAACTTGAAATGTTAAAAAATATAATGTTAATGAATTTTGATGTGATTATTGATGCGTGTGCCATATTTAAAGATTATTCTAATGAAGAAATAGCTGAAATATTATATAAACTAAAAAATAGACCAGTTAAATATTTAACTAAAACAGATGTATTAATGGTTTACAATGGAGAACATATATATGATATGCCAGTAGAAGACCCTTTATTTTATTTTAGTCAGCGTCATATAGTCGGAATAGATATTATGAACCAACCAACATCCTTACAAGGAATTGTAATGGTGAATGATAATAATACATACACACAGGTTGCCCAAGCAATCTATCGTATGCGTAAATTAAATAAAGGTCAAACTTGTATGTTTGGTTATGTGGGAAATGAAAAGAGTGTTGATTCAACATATAATACATCAGAAGATATCCGTAAAATGCTATTACATAATGAAGATTTATATGTAAAAAATCATGAACCATTATTATATCTCCAATATATGAAATATTATGTACGTAGCATAATAAAGAATAATCATAAGGAAACCAGTTTACATACACTATATGAAGATATGGAATTACATCCAACCTTATCATTAAGAGAGTTATGCATGATGAAATTAAATAAAAATATATTCAAGAATGATTTAGATAAAATTAAATCAATATTAGGTAAACCATTTATTGATACATATGAATATATTATAAGTAAGAACGATTATGAATTAATAACATTATTATACCAAACAAATACATCAAATGTAAATTTACAAAAAAACATTGAAAAACAGCGTGAAACAGAAAAAGATGAAGATATTGAAATAGAACGATTTAAACAGATAAATAATGATAAAACATTAAATAAAATTAATGAATATAATATATTAAAAACATATTTTGAATATAATCATAATAAACCATTTGAAGAATCATTATTATTTAATCCAAATATTATAAATAATGATAAATATACAATTATATTATCAACAAATTTAATTATAACAAATTCATATCGTAATGAGAAATATTTAATAATACTAGTATTTATTAATGATACAACTATTATAATTGATAGTTGTAGTAATATAAATAGTTATATTCATATATTACCGATTTATAATACATCTGGTAGATTATTAAATAAATTAACATTTCCAGATAAATTAAATAATATTAACATAGATAATATACTAAATTTTAAAGTAAATAATAGTATGAATCCATCAGAAGAATATGATTTTGCATTTGTTTTTAATGTATCTAATGATATTATAAATACAATTACACTGGATCAAGAGAAATTTGATATGATGATGCCTATATATACAAGTATAACACTTGCAACAACACCTATTAATAAATTTAAACCTTTTATAACGAGTAGATTTAACGATGTATTAAAAAAATATAAATTATGGGTTAATAATGCATTACGTGGAGCGATTCATTTATTATATTTGGAATATATTAGATCATATTATGAATTAGATAATGAAAATAAATCAATGTATAATCCACAATATATTAAATTAACTACACCTAAAAAATTAGAATTATCAGAAATAATAAATGAATATATAGAGTACCCACGTTTTGAGGTTTATGTAAAATTTCAATTCCAATTATTATCATATATATTTTTTAATAATGACTATATACAATATTTAAAGTATCCTTCACGTGATTAGTAAATATACGGGCTATCTTCTGGTTCGCAAATATTATTTGGCAAAGCCAATATAAACAGTTTTCGCAGATAATTTCGAATAGCGCCAGACACATATTATGCAACCACGTAATATTCTCGCCTAATGTTTCGCCTACTATTTTCAACACAACACTGAATACAGAACAACAACAATACCAATCCAAGCATACACCAACTAATAATAAGAAAATTAGAAGGTGAAATATATACAACCGTATTATCGATAATTGTTCCGTGATGTCCATCGATATAGCAAGTAAATTCTGTTTTATTTATAATACTATTAAGAATAAATATCATTGTATTATTATTCACACACGTGCTATTTAGCGGATATGTAATATGATAATCCCCATTGCAAATATAATGATTATACACACAAGTTGTAAAGTCAATAGTATAACAGCTATTAGTAGAAATAATATTTATATTAGTAATATTATCACCTCCGCAACTCATACCATTATATCCACCATCATACATATTGTGTGTTCCATATATAATCATAGCAATACAAGTTGCTAGTATAATAATCCCAAAACAAGCATAGCCAACATTATAATTTCTTTCATATTGATACATTAATATTAATGCTTTTAATATTAATGAGTCGTAATATCAATTTTTATGAAACAATCCATTAGGATTGTTTCATAAAGGTTAATAGGAATTCTTTTAATTTGTTAACAAATCAAAAGCCACTATCAATTTTTATTTATATAGAGCATTAATTGTGGGTAAAAACCAATCAATTTTTTATTTAACAACAATATGATTTATTTGGTATCTCCACTGGATGAGACACTTTTATTTCTGTTTTATTGTTGTTTATAACCACATTATTTATTAATAGCGATGCTAATTCAAAAAATGATTTTTCAACATTTAATGCAGTCTTAGCAGATGTTTCGAAATATGTCATATTTATATTATCAGCATATTCTTTCGCTTCACTATATTCAACTTGGCGCTTGCTATCAAAATCAGCCTTATTACCAATTAATATAGTTTTAACATTTGATGAAGCATATTTTTTAATTTCCTCAGTCCACATTCTTACATTATTAAAACTTTCTTTATCAGTTATATCAAAAACAACCATAATCCCATGAGCACCACGGTAATATGATGATACAATTGTTCTAAAACGTTCTTGTCCCGCTGTATCCCAGATTTGTAATTTAATCATTTTACCATTTACTTCAATGGTGCGAATTTTAAAATCAACACCAATTGTATTAATATAACTTTCACTAAATACATTATCAGAAAAACGATTCATTAGACTTGATTTACCAACACCAGAGTCTCCTATAATCAATAGTTTAAAAAGATAGTCATACTCATGAGTATTATATGAGCTTGCCATTATAATTATAAACAAATTATTTTTAAATTAAATTTCGTGATATTATTTAGATAACATTTGTGCGCGTTGTAATTGGCAAGTATTATTCTCTATTGCAAAGCAAATAGACTTGCCAATTACGACGCGCACAATTGTACTTTCATATTTACCGTAATAATCAATATGTGAGCAATTTTTATTTATTCCCTGTTCCACTTATTATCGATTGGTCTGCAATATAAATGTGAGCATCGCTATTTGAAAACGGTCATTTTTAAATGTTATTTAAAAATGCTGTGAAAAAGGCTAAGCCTTTTTCAAGGTCTTACCGTTTATATTGGCTTCGCCAAAAGATATACGGGCTCTCTT
>JACCDR010815378.1_pt1 | contig 23570 bp, 25 predicted proteins | sample 7446431 | NCBI WGS metagenome assembly JACCDR01 (sample SAMN15323443, study PRJNA562643) | freshwater metagenome | isolation source: river surface water | place: USA:Blue River Watershed | collected 2017-08-17 | reverse complement strand
CTTTGCTTTATGATGGGCTTGACCTGTCCGGCGGCGGGGCCACAACCATCGTCCCAGATACTACGCCAATAGTAGGCGGAGTACCCAATTCTATCCTAGTCAATGATAACGATACCGTTGGGCAGGATGGTCCTTTAGCCGATGGTCAGCTATTAATTGGTGCTACTGGCGCTCTTCCGGAACCTGGATCTATTACCGGAGCAACTGACCAAATCACCGTGACTCCTGGTCCCGGCTCTATTGCCCTCACCCTGCCGCAAGATATCGCCCCTACATCAGACGTAGAGTTTAACTCTATCGCTACTGCTAATATTGACTTTGCCGGTGCTATGAGTATCGGCTCTGTAGACGCTACCGTAATTAATCTGGGTAATGCGTCCTCAGTTATTAACTTCAACGGTACGGTTAACAACAATACCGTAATCAATCTAAACGTAACTGATCAACTAATTACCTTGAATAAAGGTGGCGGTGTCGGATCGGCTTCTGGATCTGGGTTTGAACTAGAAGAAAACGCTGTTGTCACGGGCTATGTTAAGACTTCGGGAGACCGCAATAGCTTCCTGTTTAAAGCTCCTAATGAGGCCGGTATTGCCACCATTACTCCTGGAGCTGCTGGTATCACCATCGACCAGGGTTCGCACGATCCCGTGACTATTGGGACGGGTAATGGGCTTGCTCTTTCTGGGCAAGAGTTGAGTCTAGCAGCTGCTGATGCGGTTACAGACGGTGCTCTTTTAGCTTCTGATCATGTTATATTCTCTGCAAAGGCTAGCCCCGAGCTAGATAATTTGACCACTACGTCAATTAATACGGACCTAGTCCCGGCAGGCAATATTAATTTTAATGTCGGGGAGCCTACAAATCGCTGGGCCTACGTATATGCCGATACGATAGCACATTCTGTTCTCGGCAATGAAGTTCGGGTTACGGAAGGACGTCTTCTCTCTTCTGCAGGTGCTATTTCGGTTGATTGGAATAGTCGAGTTTTACGAGATCCTAACGAAGCTGCAGTCCTTAACTGGGCAACTCCAGGTTCGGCAGTAAGTTCAGTCGATATTTCTCCCGCTGCTTCAAACCTCTATGATTTAGGTGAGTTTAACGCTTCTTGGCGAGCTGCTTACGTTGAAACAATACGAGGTAATACAGCTGCTAGCGGTATTATTCGTCCCGAGGATTCTACCCTCTCTGATACCTCGGATATTATTTCTGCTAATTGGGGAGACCGCTATCTAGCGAATACCACTAGTACGGTCGTTTATGATTGGGAAGCTAATCAGCTGTCGGACTCAAGCTCTCAGTTGGCTTTTGATGTAAATAGCAGAACTTTGCATCGTACTCTGGCAAATCCCATGATTTCTTGGGCATCAGCTGGTCTAGTCAGTATGCATAGTAATCAGATCACTGACGTAGCAAATCCTACCAATCCTACAGATGCGGCTACTAAGGATTACGTAGATTCGCTAGTAGCGCTTCCGGCAGGAGATATCGCAAGCACTAGTTTTACAGGTACTAATTCTGTCACTAATGGGACAGTTACTGGTTTTACTTTTAGTTCTAGTTTGCGTTCTTTTAGGGCGTTGGTGTCTGTGCGCGTTTTGCAATCAGGTACCCTATACGATACTTACGAGTTGATTGGAGTTAATTCGGGTAGCGTGTGGTCTCTATCTTACGTATCGACTGGTAATGGCACCGGAGTCACTTTCGATATTACAAGCGCGGGGCAAGTAACCTATTCTAGTCCGGCTTATACAGGTTTTACAAGTTTAACAATGCGCTTTAGAGCGGAGGCATTATAATGGCTATTTCACAAAGTTTATCAAATTCTATGCAGAGCATCGCTCGTTCAACCGAAGATGCCAATGAACTTATTGGTCTTCTCAACAGTGTAGGACAAAGCCCTGGCGGAGCTAGGGAAGTTGATGTAATAACTGCTAACTTTAGCACTACTCCGACAACAGGCTTTTTGCTCGTAGATCCTTCCGCAAATGCCATACTCATTACTTTTACTGACGATGCTGTAGTCGGGCAAGAAATTGACCTTCGAATAGTAGCTAACGGAAACGTAACTATGACTTTTGGTATTTCCGAAAGTTTGGTAGATCCTTATTCGGCAGGGCTTACATTAACAAAAGGCGGGGGCTACTCTGCAAAATTTGTCTTTACTGGGACTTACTGGGCTGTAATTAACGAAACTGCACTCTAATTAACATATTAGATATATAGGAGATTCTGGAATGGACATGAAAAAAATGCTGGGAAAAAAGGATAAAGACACCAATCCCATGAAGAAGGAAGCTAAGCTGAGCGCTATCCAAGAGATGCGCGATATGGCTTCTGAGATGATGGGCGAAGGTATCAAGAAGAAGATGGACGCTCCTAAAAAAGCTGTTACCGTCGCTGCAGATACAGACGAAGAGCTGAAAAAAGGCTTGGAAACTGCAGAAGATATCTTGGAGTCTAAGTCTATTCCGGATTCTGAGGAAGATACCGAAGAGACTTCTGATGAAGAAGTAACTATCGAAGACATTGCCGAAATGGAAAAAGAACTTGCCGAAATGAAGAAAAAACTTCTGGCAAAACAGTAAGGAGTGAGCGGTGGCTAGACACCTTACCAGCTCCACATTAATTGAGAGTGTGAAGAACCGGGCCATGGTGCCCGAGAATCAAATCACTTTCAAGGAATCTAATTTTCTTAGCTTTGCTAATGAAGAGATGGACATGGCGGTTATTCCGTACGTGTTGTCTTATCATGAGGATTACTTCCTTGTATCTGAAAAGGTACCGATTGTCCGCGACCAAATTTCCTACCCTATCCCTTATCGGGCAGTAGGTAACAAGCTCCGGGATTTGCAATTTATCGACAGCCAAGGCTTTCCGTCAGAGATGACGCGCATTGGAAAAGGCGATGCTCCGCATTATCGTGGGGACTCGAATGCCTATTCTTCTCGCCTTAAGCCTTTCTATGTCGAAAGCAACATGGTTACCTTACTTACGGCAGAGCAAACTGGATTTTTAGAATTTTCTTACTACATTCGCCCTAACCAGCTGGTTTCAGAAGATCGTGTTCTAGTTATTCAAAGCATTGCTGTCGGTGCCAATACCACTACATTAACTTTCTCTAGCATTCCTTCTATCTTTTCTAGTTCCACGCTAGTAGATATTATTCAAGTAAAATCTCCTCACAAGTGTTTGGCTACTGATGTTACTATTTCTGTTTCTGGTAACGGTATTACTATTGCTAATGCCTTAGTACCTGCTGGTTTGTCTGTTGGTGATCACGTTGCTCTTGCAGAAGAGTGCATGATCCCTCAAATTCCTACCGATCTTCATAGTATGCTTGCTCAACGCATTGCATGCCGCATCTTGGAGTCAATGGGCGCACAAGCCGAACTGGCTGCTGCAAATGCCAAGCTCGCAGAAATGGAACAGAAGGGCGCTACCATAATTGATTCTCGAGTAGAGGACGCTCCTATGAAAGTAATCAATCGTCACGGGACATTGCGCACTGCTCGAAGATATGTGAGGAACTAATGGCTACTAGTTCGTTACTATCCGCTAAAGGTTTATACACCTTCCCTAACTATTTGTCCAAGGTCCCGGAAGGGGCCATGATTCTTGCGGACAACGTAAACATCGACAAAGATGGCGTTGTAGAACCTCGTCGCGGTATTCGTCAGTATGGTGAGATCGGTCTTACTTCAGCCGACACTGCCAAACAACTACTGCTATACAAAGATCGCGTCATTGCTCACTACGGTTCTCAGCTGGCCTGGGACGATGAGCTTGGAAACTTTACCGTATTCACTGACACCTATTCAGAAACTGAATCAGGACTCCGGATTAAATCTGTTGAGTCAAATGGTAACCTATACATTACTACCAGCGAAGGCGTCAAGAAAATTGCTGCCACTAGCGCTGCTAGCTTAGCTTCTGCTAATGAAACTATGGCTGGCGGTATCAAAGCTGCTACAGGAGTTGGAGTCACTGACTACGCAGGCGCTTTCTTCATGGACGGCTACTCTAAAGTAGCTTATAAAATTACTTGGGGCACTAACGATATCAATGAGAACTTTATTGAAGGCGTGCCTTCTTCTGCTATTGAAGTAACCAACAGCTCTCCAGATCCGGCCCGCGTAATCCTTACGTTCCAAGTTCCAAACGGCGTCACTACTGACTATTTCTATCGTATTTATCGCACTAACGTAGCTATTCAACCCACCACTCCTACTTTTGACGGCATTGCTGATCTGGAGACTGGTGACGAGATGCGTCTAGTTATTGAAAATCCCTACGTCAGCGGAACTTCAATTACTGAAATTGACGAGACTCCAGAAGATTTTCGTAACAACGGAGTAAATCTTTATACTAACGAATTCTCTGGTGAGGGGATTCTCCAGGCCAACGAGCCTCCTCCGTTTGCTAAAGACATTGCTCTTTATCAAGGCGCTGTGTTCTATGCTAATACAAGAACAAAGCACCGCTCTATTATTGATCTGTTGGGCATCTCTAACTTCCAGAGTTTTGGTGGAGTGACAGATAGCATTGACGTATCTAGCATTTCTTACTCTGCCCCTGATACTACGATCACCTTCTCGGCAGCGCACGGCCTTGTGGTCGGTCAAAAAATCGTTATCCTCAGCTCTGGAGCAGCTTCGCTTGACGGTATCAGAACAGTAGCCACAACGCCTACAACTACATCTATTATAGTTGTAGCCGACGGTACTGGGGCAACGGCCACTAACGTTAGCGTTTATGGATCGTCTATTACTATCCAGCGCTCACCGACTCCGGCAACAACCTATTATTTTGTAGGTCGTCCAGAGGTGTTTACTGTAACGCTACCGGCTCCCGCAAGTTTAAATTCTTCTGGGGTTGCTAGTTATATTGAGGCGTACTCTATTGATGACGCTAATCGGTATGTCTTCTGGTTTAAAACAGGGACGGCTATTGATCCAAAAGAAGATGATCCCGTTGCTTTTGCTGACGCAATTAGTATTGAAGTTGATATTACAGCGGCCACTACAGCGGCTCAAGTGGCCATCGCATTTGAAACAGCAGCGTTAACTAAGACTTTTGATTTTACAACAACTCAGGCTGTGTCCGGAGCAGTTGTCTATCTTCGTACTTCTTCGAGCGGTAATGCAACAGATGCAACCAGCTCTGATGTTGACATTGTTATTACTAAAACGCAAGACGGACATAGCGAGAGCGCTGCGAATAAATATATTCGACTGTCTTCATTTGCTAGCCCTGCGCAAGCTATTGATGAAACAGCTCGTTCCATTACAAGAATCATTACTGCTAATCCTTCTGAAGTAGTCAATGCTTACTATATCTTTTCTCCGGGAGGACTCCCTGGGCGCGTGTCGTTTGAGGCAAAAGATTTAGACTCTACTCCTTTTCAGATTTCTTCTACCTCTGGCGCAAGTTTTAGTCCTTCGTTGGCTACAGCAGAATCCTCATCTAATGATGAGCGTGGCAACCGAGTTTACTATTCGAAATTGTTTCAGCCTGAAGCTGTGCCGCTTACGAATTATTTTGATATTGGACCTAAAGAGAAACAAATTAAGAGAGTGGTGGCTCTACGAGATAGCTTATTTATCTTCAAAGAAGAAGGTATTTATCGCTTAACTGGAGAAGATCCTAATAACTATACGGTTACCTTATTTGATAACTCGGCAAATATCACTGCTCCTGACAGCGCAGCTATTTTGAATAATCAAATTTACCTGCTTACTACTCAAGGTGTGGCCACGGTGTCTGATACCGGAGTACAGATTATTTCTCGTCCTATTGAGAATATCTTTAACAAGGTGTCGGCTCCGGCATTTTTAAACTACCGTACAATTATCTTTGCGGCTACGTACGAATCTGAACGTTCTTACATGATCTGGGTTCCTACTGATCCTGCTGACGCATATGCAGACAAATGCTATCGTTTCAATACTTTTACTCAAACTTGGACAGCTTGGAACGTAAGCGCTATTTCAGCAATTGTAGAGCCTTTTACAAACCGCTTATACATTGGAGCAGCAGACACTAATATCGTAGAGATCGAAAGAAAAGATTTCAACAGATACGATTATGCAGACCGCCAGTACATCCTAAACATCTTCCCCAATGCTTTTCAAGATACTACTGTAACTTTGAGTTCTGCTGAGCAGGTGTCTGTAGGAGATGTTCTGTTGCAAGAACAGTATGTAACTACTGCACAAGTAGAGCGTTTGGCTAAGAAGCTCGCTATTGATTCGGGTGTCCCCAATACGGTAGGGAATTCTAATAAGGATTACTATCGCAATTTTATCGTAGCCCCCGCTTCTAATATACAAAATAGCTTGAGCCAACTGATTACTCAGTTAAATGCAGATCTTAGTTCTTCGTTTGACACTACATACTCGAGCGTTGGGCCTACTTTTTTCACCGAGTTTAACAGCCTCATTGCTTCGTTAAACGCCAGCGTCCTGTTATTGCAAGCTAATTACCAGGGCAGTACGGGTTCTGTGTTTCTTGAGATGACGGTAACAGCTCGCATTAATACAACACAGATTCGAGTAAGGGAAGTGCTGCCTTTCCTGGAAGGTGAGCTGACCGTTTATAAGGCCATTCCTTCTCAGGTCATCTGGGCACCCTTATCCTTTGGTGAACCTTCCATGATGAAGCACGTTCGAGAAGGCGTTATGTTATTTGATAATGCATCTCTATCTGATGCGTCAATGGGATTCAATACCGATTTAAGCCCTAACTTTGAGGACATTCCTTTTGTTCTTGAAGGAGACGGGAGCTTTGGGGTATTTACCTATTCGGCCACTACCTGGGGCGGTGAGGGCTCAGGGCGACCTTTCCGTACCTATATCCCTAGACAGAAGCAGCGCTGCCGATTCATTCGTCCTCGTTTCCAGCATAAGTCAGCCTTCTATAGATATGGAATCTATGGAGTTGGGTTCACTTATGAGATCACCAGCGAGAAGGCGTATAGATAATGAAGATTACCGATATTCGCCGTATCAGCAAAGAAGACTATTCTGAAGAAGAGCAGCCGTTAATTGAAAAATTAGCGACTTCTCTTAATCCTCTATTGGATAAGCTGGCTACGGTATTTAATAAGAACATCGACTTTGACAACCTAAACCAGGAAGTTATTACCTTTGAGGTAGAAGTCGGCTCCACGGGAAAACCCAAGGCTGTTACGGAGCTTAAGACCAGTCTAAGGACACGTTGCCGGGGACTAACCGTAATTCGGGCGGAAAACCTGGTTCTGGACGGAACTACTCCCACAGCAACTCCTTTTGTGACTTTCGGCCTTAACGGCAGCGCTATCGTTATTAATAATGTTACAGGTATCCCGGCGGACAAACGCTATAGACTTACTGTAATATCGTATGGTTAACATATTATTATAGAGGAAAAATGGCCACACCAGCTCAATTCGGTAATAAATCAGTCATGGGCACTCCTACCGTAAGTACTCCTAATACGGGTGCTGGCGGGCCTATGCAGCCTCAGCAAAAGAAACCGGCCTCCTCTGGTCAGTTTACTAACGTATCACAATATCTACAAGCTAATAAAGGTGCTGGTCAGCAGATTGCTGGAGCCGTTACAAATCGTATTGGCACCGATGTTGAGAAAGCTAAAGCAGAAACTAGCGATGTAGCTAATGTTCGTCAAGCTGTGGAGGCTGAGAAAAATAGAATCTCGGCTGCCGCAGATGCGACTACTGGACTAAAAACACAGCTCCAGGCTGATCCTACTAAGTTAACTGCGGACGCAACTAGTAAGCAGAATTTTATTAATCTACGCAAAGGTATCAATCAGTTCGATACGCAAGCTGGGCAAGCGCAAACAGAAGGTACTCAAGCCGCTGCTGCTCTACAGAATGCAGCTCAGCGTGTAGGTAACCTTAATACAGAAACTGGCCGCTCCGCTCTTCTGGGGCAAACCTTTGCCAATCCTACTTACTCTCAGGGCCAGAAGAAACTAGATCAATTGTTGTTTCAAGTTGGTGGTGCAGGTCAGGTTAAGAACGCTAGCCGTAATTTAGGGCAGGCGGTTAAGCAACAGCAGGGTAGCTACGATAGTTCTCTCGGCTTGCTGAATGATTTCCTGAAAGAAGGAAGAGCTACGGCAGGAAATTTAGCTAGTGATTTGAATAATGAACTTGTAAATCAAGATACAAAACTTCAAAATGATTTAGCTACTAAAGCTGACACTATTGCTAAAGATCGAATTGCAAAAAATTCCGCTTTAGAAAAATTCTTCAGTACGGGAGTAGACTCTTTGTCGGCTTCTGAGAGAGACTTTGTCTCCGGGCAATTAAAAAATGCTAATTTAGGTTTTGATTCAAGAACGTACAATGTTCTTCAAGATCCTGCTGCAATTGAAAGATTTAAGCAAAAAGGTAATGTTGCTGTATCTAAAGAGAATGTCATAGACGACGCCTCTTTAGCTAGGTATAATGCTTTGGCTGATCTAGCTGAACTAGAAAAACGACAGTATACTCAAGTAGGAGATGCTGGACCTGATTCCGCTTTGCAGTCTGCAGCTCTTAAGAGTTCTATTGACGAAGCTAGATTAAAACTTATTAATGATTTTCAAAATACTAATCTTACCGGCGAAGGGCTTTATACTAAATATAAAGTCGGCGGTTCTCCTTTTGTTACCGGCACTACTGGTAAAGAAGATTTTAGATACAACGCTACCGCAAACGCATTAGATTTGTTAAAGCAATTAGAAGGCGGAGGTCCTATCACTACTTCTGCCAGATATACTAATAGCGCGGGACAGACATTTAATCCCGTTACCCTAGAGATTGATAAGCAATTAGGGGGTTCGCGAGCTTCTGGTATTGATGCTGCGGAAGCGGCGGATGAAGCTAGTTATAATCTTTTCCAAGACTTCTTGCGGCGTCTTGATGAGCGTGGGTACAACGATACTCTAGGAAAACAGACCGCTTCTAATAAAAATTATGGAGTTAAGTAATGGCATTTGATCCAGTTAGCTTAGGGTTGTCCGTCGGAGTACCGCTTGTTACGGGTTTACTTGGTAATAACGCAAGTAGCGGAGATCGCGATGCTGCGATGCGTATTAATCAAGAAGCTTTAGAAGCATACCGTAATCTGCAAATTCCGGACACCGAGAAGTTAAAGCTATATTTAGAGCAGTATTCTGCTGGAGCAGACTTCAATCCGGAAGCTGAAGCTCTTGTTGGGTTGCAAGGTGATACGCGTCTTACTGACGTTTCTTTAGATCCTCGTCTTAGACAGGCACAGCTCTCGTCTTTGGATACTCTCCAGGACGTAGCTGGATCGGGTATGACTGCGATTGACCGTGCCCAACTAGAAGCCACTATGCGTAGAAATAATGCTGAGCAAATTGCCCAGCAGAAGTCCATCCTCCAAAATAGAGCGGCTCGCGGTATGGCCGGAGGCGGAGATGAATTAGCCGCGTCGTTGAGTGCGTCGCAATCAGGAGCAAACCGAGGCTCTGCAGAAGCGTTGCAAATTGCAGCTGAAGCTATGAATCGTCGTATGAGTGCGAACAATCAGGCAGCTGACTTAGCATCGTCTATTGAAGGAGCAGATTACAGCAGGCAATCTGAGGCCGCACGGGCACGCGACGTCATTGCTAGCTCTAATGCAAGACTCCGCCAGCAGGTAGAGGGCACTAACGTAGGAAATCGTAACACTGCAAGTTTACGAAACATTGATAATACCACAAATACTGCAAATAAGAACGTAGACCTGCGTAATACTCAACAGCAGTATAATAAAAATTTGCTACAAACAGAATTTGATAATAGACTGAAACGGTTGGATGGTATGTCTGGCGCAGCTAGACCGGCAGCAGATGCTTTAACTGGTAAAGCTAACGCTACATCTAATATGTATGGTAACATAGGTTCTGCAGCCGCAGGCATTGGGTTAGAACTTATGAAACAAAACAAAAAGAAATCTCTGAGCGGTGACGAAGAAGATTTCTTGGATGGAAAATAATAATGCGTCCTTATAGAAGTATGCCAGATGCTCTACAAGATTCTTTTAAACTCCGCGACGAGCGGCAAGCTCGCGCCAATGACCGCGAACGTCAAAAAGGTTTAAATGCTCTGCCCTTCAGCGAGGCCATTAACGCCTATCCGGATAACGAGAATCTAGATCCCCAGGATGCTTTCTCTTTAAAGCAGCTTGGTATGGTTGAATTTCCCGAGCCTCCACCCGAAGCTCCTGAAGTTGAGGCAGAATCTATTCTTCCAAATTTAGACAATGCTCCTGCTAAACCCAGTATTGCGGCTTCTAATAAGACTATTCAACAAGAGGTTGATGAAGCTGAACAGGACATGGGCTTGGACTTTGAGCCTGAGTCAGACCAACCCACGCTGTTAGATCGTCTCATGGCGGCACAAGCAACTAAGAACCGGGATCAAACTCTCGATGTTCTTTTGCGCGCTGGTATCCAGGCTGGTACTGCTATTTCTGGTCAGGGGAACGTAGCTCCTAACTACGCTATTGCTGATGCAATTAAGGGTAACATTGGATCTGAGATTGAAGATCTTAAGCAAGAAACTCAATTTCAAAAAATCGCACAACAGCAAGAAGACGACGCTAAACGTCGTAGCAAAACTAGTGAAATCTCAGAAGCTGCTCGACAGTCTGTGGCTAGTCAGCTGCGTCGAATGGGCAATGAAACAGCAGCCAAGAGCATTGAAGATCGCAAGCTTTCTTATCAGGACTTACGAGATCTGTATGGCGAGACTAATCTTTCTAACATGCTCACTGCTTACGAAGCACAGCAGAATCGTTTGGCTATTGCCCAGGAACGTAGCGCTGGAAAACAGGACCAAGCTACGGACAAGGCTGAAGAAAAAATCACCAGACTTCGTCAAGGATTGCGTAAGGAACTTAAAGACTACGATGAAAAGACGGGACTAATTAACAGTTTAACTACCTACGAGAGTCTTAAGAATACTTTGGATAAAGGTCAGTTTTCTGGTATGGATGATATTAAAGCTCTTTATTCTATGATTAAAGCGCTTGATCCTGCATCGGTAGTTCGTGAGGCCGAAGTTGAGTTGATGCAATCTAGCAATTCTCAGTTTAGTAGGATTTTGAACAGCCCGAAACGTTTCTTTAAGGGCGATATCTTTGATCCTAAGTATAGAAAACAGTTGGTAGCAAAGCTTGGAGTTATGGCGCAGGATAACGTGAAGTCATTCCGACGCAAAGCTGCCGGTACTTTTAAAGAGATTGAACGGCAAGGGCTAAATCCCGAAGAATTTTTGAGTGATGAACTTCCCATTGGGGATATTCTGGGTAAGCCGGAAGCTCAAAAGAAACAACCCGAGATAACAGTCACTCCTTCTATGGCTCTTGAGTTGAAAGCTGAATTAGAAAAACGGAAGAAAAAATAATGGACTATTCAAAACTTTCTACTGATACTATTGAACGTCTTGTCAATAATAAACCTCTGGACTACAGCAAACTTACAGATGCGGAGCTGGAGGTGTTGAGTGCTATGGCTCCACAAGAGCTGCAAGAGGCTCAAGAACCTGGTAAACTAGAAAGTTTTGGGCGCGGCGCTTTGCAAGGAGCCTCATTCGGATTCTCTGATGAGATCACTGGCGGTATTGAATCAGCTTTTACAGATAAGACATATCAACAAGCTCGCGATGAAGCTAGGGAAGCTAATCGTTTGGCAGAGGAAGCTAATCCTCTAACTTATCTTGGAGGCAACCTGGTAGGTGCGGTTGCAGTTCCTGTGCCTGGAGGAGCTATTGCTTCTGGCGGTTTACGAGCTGCGACAACTCTTGGAAGAACGGCGCGCTTAGCTGGCGTTGGTGCTGTTGCGGGTGGCTTGGGTGCTGCGGGCTCTAGCGAAGCTGACCTGACAGACTTAGAAAATAATCCTAGAAACTTAGATGAGTTTCAAAGTGACGTCACTGCTGGAGCGGCTGGTGGTGCGGTGATGGGTCCTTTGGTTGGACAGGCACTTCCTGCTGCGGCAAAGGGCTCTGTTAACTGGTGGAAGAATATGCGCTTTGGACGCGATCTTTCCGCTGCGACTCGTGAAAGCTTTGCTAATCCTGAGTTCATGACTCCCGGCAATCTTGCAAAGGTGGCCGATGAACTTTCCTCGACAACTAGAAAAGAGTTGTTGCCTTTAGTTACAGACGATCTACAAGCTGCCGCATCTAAAAGCTACGAGAAAGCCAAGGAAGCAGCGACAGGAAAGATTCGTACTAAAGATATTATTCAGGATATCGAACAATCGTTCTTTCCTGATAACCCCATTGTAGCAGAAGATCCAGACTTCATGAAGGCGCAACAGCGCATTATGTCGATGCTGAAATCTATGGTTAAAAACGGTACGGAAGTAGACGTCAAGGATGCTTTTCGTTTGCGTACTGAAATTCAGAACGTAATGAAGATTGCTGATCCTACCAAATCTCCCGATAAATTGGATATCTTCGAATCTGCTAACAAGCTTAAAGATCAGTTGGACAATCGCTTGCAGGATCTAGGCGTGCCTTTGGAGGCCTTGGGGGCTCAGTACAAGACTGTCTCTGAGGTGGCTGGGCAAACAGGCGTTGATTTACGCAGCGTCCCTGTATCAAAGCAGCCCTTGCGTGAGCGCGAGTCTGTTGAGAAGTTAATTAAGACGTTGACTCAGGCCAAGAAAAAGATGGCTTCCCCTGAAGAAGCTAGGATGACGGCTGCCAAAAAGCTTTTAAAAGAATCTGGTTTAATGGATTCTGCAAAAGTGGACGAAGTGTTTAAAAAATCAGAAGACTTAGCGGGTAAAGAGTATTTAATTAGAAGTGCTCTTGATGAATCTTACCTGGCAACAGATACCAATAAATATCTTACTGGTATCGGCGCTCTTAATGCTCGTTCTAAAGCACTGCAGCTAGCTTCACAAGCGGGTGCTACGGCTGGCCGTACAAGCCGAGGCATTTCGGGATTTACTAACGCTTTATACAAGGCGACTCCTGAAGCCCTTATTGACATGGCTAATAGAATGAAGGATACTAAGGTTGCAACTAGGCTTCGGGCTATTGCAAGTCAGCCGGAAAAGAAAAGAAAAGCTCTTTTGTTTACGATGATACAAAGTCCGGCCTACAGGGAATCTATGGTGTCTATGATGCCAGGCGGAGACGAGGAATAATATGTCCAAAGATATCCATGATAAGCTTGACAGAATGGAAAATAAGGTTGACGCCTTAGCTGATAAAATGTCGGACGTTAATATCCGCTTAGTTGAATACAATTCGGAATTAACTCGGCACATTGAGGGCGTTCAACTGGCTCGCGAAGAGAACCGTATCCTAAAGGAAATGGTGCACAAAGAAGTCGAGCCCATTAAAGATCATATTAAAATGGTCAATTGGGCTTTTAAAGCATTAGCTCTCGTTGCCGCTATCATACTTGGAATGAAAGAGTTGGGTTTGTTTGGCTTCATCAAGAAGCTCTATTAAATCATCTTCTGGATTGTATGTTCCTTCAGTAATTTGATCCGGAACTTCTAACATCCCCTGAGCTTTACTAAGACTGTAGATATCCCGTTGACGCGCATTGTTCATATCGAACACCCGCTTACGTTCTGCTTTCTTACGGTGCATCTTTTTACCGGAATGATTGAGTCTGGCTCCCAGCCACTCCTCCATAAACGTACTCATAAATTTCTTCTCGTCATCAGATAATTTATCTACGTAATCTATGTCGTGGTATTCTTGTTTGATTTTAGAGAAGAGTCTTTTCTCAAGTCCCGGCGTCTTTGTTTGATTCCTTTTTTTATTGCTCGGCTTCTTTGCAGGAATAACTTTTCTTCTCGCCATATTTTTCGCATTTCCAATCGTACGTTAATGTCTACAGGGAATAGTTCTTTAGGTAACCAGTATTTAGTTTGCCCACTATCAACAGTTTTTCTAACCCAACTAGGGAATCCATGAGTCTTTCTGAAGAACAAATGCCTATCTACTACGTCAACTTCTCCTAAGTCTTCTTTCCACTTAAGGTAGGTGAAGTATAGGATATCCGCGCCTACCCTACCCTTATCATCATGAACGATTCCTAGTGTCTTAAAGAATCTTTCTTGATCCGATTCAGGCCGGGCAACCTGATCTTTAACCGTCCCTAGAAGCTCTAATAGCTCCTTAGTTGTCTTCAAAACTCCAGCCCTACCTTGACGCCTAGTTCTTTATTTGTAGTGCCATATGCGCCAATAAAGATATCCCCAAGCACCCGGCGATTAACATCCACTTGATAAACGACGGCAGTTTTATCAAAGTTGTAACCCGCACCCGCAGAGATAAACCAGTTGTTCTTTGCAACTGTAGTTTCTTTTTCTCGTTTACTGTTGATTACTGACTTATCTTCTTTGGTAGTAATGGTTTCTTTAGTTCCGTCTGGACGGGTGACTTCTTTAACCACTGTAATGACGTCTCGCTTTTCGACTACCTTCTCTATCTCTTGAACCTGAGTCACTACGGTAGCTTTTGATTTACCGTATTGATAGGCTCCGCCTAAGCTCAACAAGAAAACTAGGGCCGCAATGCCGTATACCTTAAGCATCTTTATCCTCTTTTTCATTGAATGCATCTAGTTCAATAGAACGGTCGTCCAGATCAATTTTGAATTTGTCTAAACGCCTAATGCGGTACAGCACCATAGCTATGGCCCAAAAGCAAATAGCTACGCACGCTGCGGTGAATGTTTTTTCGGTGAAGTTTAGGGCAAAGGTACTAATGACAGCCAGCATCCCAGATACCCACACGAATAGCAGGGTTACCGAAGGCTTCTTTTCATCGTGACTATAGGCATAAGGGAGTCTCATGCCTTCTTCTGACCATCTTTTAAATGTATTTTGTAAGCTCATGCACAAAGTATGCCATAGGAGGACATACCTGTCAACAATTAAATATCAGTGTTGCCTATTTTTTTAGGGGGCTTGGTTCTTTGTGAGTTTTCCTGCTTTGTTTTCTCTGCATGGTGCTCTTTGCACAACCTTTGCCAGCCATCCTCGTATACAAGCAGGCGGTCTGCGAATGTTTCTAGGTCCTTGTAGCCTTCAATAGGATCAACTACTGGTATGACATGGTCCATTTGAGTTTCTTTTTTACCGTGAACTACGCCTTCAGGGCACATGGCGCATATATAGGAGTTCTTATGGCCATGGTACTTATACTTCTTCTCTGCTGTCCAGCGACCTTTCCACTTATATGTGGCACGCCGTAGGGCCTGGATGGCAAAATTCTTTTTATGGTTATCCATTGACCTTTTCCCTGTGCCCACAAATCGGGCATTGTCTGTACTGAAATTTTCCTAGATCTATAATATAAGTAATTCCCTTACCACAATCTTTGCAGTCAGGTCTTTTCGTATCTTCAGCGTCGGCGCAAACTTCTTCATCCTGAGATTCGTAGAAGTGTTCTCTTTTTTCTAGTTGCTTTAGCTGCTTTAGTAAACTTCTGTTCTCGGCTTTAAGGGCCTTGATTTCGCCACGAAGATGTTCTAGCTCAGAGTGCGTTCTTTTTTTAGACATAAGCCCCTTATATCCATATGTTATTCGCCCGTAGAACCAAACCCTCCTTCGGCTCTTACTGACGTACTAAGTCGCTCTGATTCTTTAAATTCGATATCAGGGATTGGAACAATAACTAGCTGACCAATTCGATCACCCACTTCATACCTATCTGAAACCTGCATATCTGGGGGATATTTAAATCTGAATTTTAAAGTGCCTCGATAGTCGGAATCAATCAGACCAACTCCATTAGCTAGAATTAATTGCTTCTTTGAAATAGAAGACCTAGCGTATAAAAGACCTGCGTATCCCATAGGAAGTTCGATGGCAATTCCAGTATCATACTCCACATACTCTGGAGTAATGTCCATGCTAATAGCTGTAAGATCATAGCCTGCAGCTTCTTTAGAAGAACGAGTAGGGACTGTTGCAAAAGGTGTGTGCTTTTTAAATCGAATCAGCATTGTATTTCCTTTTGAGTTCTTGTTTTTTTTCTAGAAATTGTTTTCGAGATGGCGATGCTCCGGTATCATAATACCACTTATACAACCATAGATCAAGATCTCTATCAATATCAAGAGCATGTTTTGGAAGTTGTAGTCCTACTTCATGGGCGATGATATCTCGATAGGACGCGTCGTGTTTCTCACACTCATAGATCAAACGTCTTTTACGTTTGGCTATAGGGGGATCTGTTTCTTTTCTAGAGTCTTCGTCTAACAACGCTTCTATCAACTTAGGATCATCTTTACGATCTTTATGAATCCAAGCTACGTGGTGTGCCAGCTCATGAACAAAATCTAAAACTATTTGTAGCTTAGATTTTCTAGGCCATAGATACATTACAATCTTTTCAGATTTACCATCGAACGAAACTAGAGCCGCGCCGGGATTTCCTGGGCGGTGCTGACGAAACTCTACCCCGAGCCCCAAGCCCCTGGCATACTGATCTAATCTTTTAATCTCGTCGTCTCTTCTAGACATTACAACTTCCTAGTAGTAAAACTTCCGTTGATTAGATTAATCAATTGACGCATACCATTATCATACACTAAGCAATGAGTGTTCATCCAAGATGAGGGGCCTGTTCCGTAGTCCGGTGCTGGAGGTGTGCTTGTGCCCACGCACCAAGCGCCTCGTAAGATTTGCGGAGTGTGCGCATGTCCGAACACTACTTGACTGTAAGCATTCTCCATAGAGGCAATGCCGCCACGCGATCCGTTAGCTCCCTTATCCCCGTGTGCTCCCAGCTCTACGCCGCCTACTTGATAGCTCTCATCACGTTTCAACCAGCGCACATTGCTAAGCTTCATATGCTGTAAGTAATTTCTAGTGAAATACTCTACTGGGTTTTTCTCGTCTAAGTATGCCATAGCTAACTCTAGAGATAGGCGATGGTTGTACGGATGGTTTACATACCGACCTTCATTTAGATACCTATCAAGATGCTCATCGTGGTTCGATGCTACAACAATAACGTTAACCTTTTTAGAAATCCAAGCAATGTCTTTAGCGTATGTTTCTAGTTCATCTTTCAAACTTAGTTTATTGTGATTTGCTTTTGCTGCTAAGGTCAGCAGCTTTCCTTCGTCGTGGTGCGAGATGCTAGTACCATTATACCCATCGTGGATAACCCAGTTAGGGATCTTTAGTTTATCTGACAGCGACGTAGTGGCCTTGATTACTGTAGGACAGGTTTCTCCTGAGTGCCAGTCTCCTAACACGAGATGTGAAGGAGCTGTTTGTTTTACTAGATTACCAGAAACTTTAGTACCTAGATCATAAAACATTCCCGAAGAGTCAGCCTGAATCTGACGGAAGTGATATAATTTTTGATCCACTAATTCTACAATAACAGCACCCATAACATGGTCATTATGTGCTACGTAATTGCTTTGGTCTACTAGAATATTGCTGCGTAAGTAGTTGGGTTTAGTGATTGCACCAGTGCTCATAAGGGCATGAGGAAGGGCCGAAGGTCCTGTCGCAACATACTTAAGTCTTTGCTTGGGAGATGGACAGATGAATGTCCCATTACGCTGACCAATGCGAGGAAGTCCTGTGACAGGATCGGCGCGCTTAGCTCCACTCTTAATTCCTAAGATGGACACATTATCATTCAGTCTAGTGTCCTGCACTATGATTGTTTCGTCGCGCAGGATTGGATCAACCAGCATATTTTTACCGGCCACTGACACTAATACGATTAACTCTGCGTCAAACTTACGGCAATAAGTCTTAAGGCTTTTGTAGAATTTAATATCTACAGGAGCTTCGGTTACTGCAGTTGTAATAACAAATCTCTTAGCTTTAGTAGAAGTTCTATTGGAGAGTTTGCTGCGTTGCAAATCTAGGATGCTGTCTGAAGTGGCCGCGATCTCTTGACACAGCCCCTCCAAACTTCCGAAGGAAGCGCGCAGGCGGTCACGACTAATTCCAACCTTAGCTAACTCCACTACCGTTGGGTAAGTTCCAGAGGACTCGACCATGGACATAGCTAGTTTAAGGATTTCTTTCTTGTTCATCACTACCTCTTACTTCAGGAGCTTAGCTAGTTGTGTGGCTTTATAGGATGCTTTAATAGGGATCAGATAAACTTCGCCAGCTTTTTCCCATGCCTCGCTAGTGCCATAATGTTTTACTGCTTTGAACCCTTTTGACTGCAAGCGTTTGACTAAGTCGTAATAAGTCATGTTACCACCTTACTATAAGTTGTATTTAATGTCAATGGCTGTCTCTAAGATTATACGCAATTTTTGGCTCGGCTACCAGGGGCACGTCAAGTTTAACTACATTCTCCATACAGCGTTGGACAATAGTCACAGCCTGCTCAGCCTGGTGCTTAGCTGCGGTAACTACAACCTGATCGTGAACCATCAAACAAACCCACCCGTCGATGCCAGCCTTATTAAGTTCTCTATTAATCTGATACATGGCCCGGTTAATAATATGGCCTGCTAGGGCCTGGATTTTAAAGTTGGTAGAGTTGTTAAGTTTATTTTTATAGAGCCGTCGCTGATCCTTGAGTCCACGTTTCCTAGCCCAATTAGAGTCTGACAATGAGTGGCCGTAAGAATCATATAACATCTTAGCTTCTTTCAAATGTCTTACTCTGCCGAAGATTGTAGATACTTTACCATACAAATTAGTTTCACGATGGCATTGCTCGATGTAGCTCCTGAGATTGGGATAAGCATCTAGATAATCGTCGATAAGTTTTTGAGCATCTTTAGGATCAATCTTCAGTAGATCTGCAATTCGATATGACTCTGCGCCATAGGTAACTGCAAGGGCCAGAGCTTTAATGATCTGCCGCTTCTCCGGATGCAGCTTGCCCACGAAGTTGGGATCTTTCTTAAACGCGCTACAGTTATCTAGGCCAAACACTCGAATAGCAATGGCAGAGTACATGTCTGTTCCGGTATGAAAGATCTGCTGCAGATTCTTATCGCCGCTCATGTGCGCAAAGCAACGCGGCTCCAGGGCCGAGTAGTCACTATCCACAAAAGCATATCCTTCGGGAGCCACAAAGCCTGCACGAATAGCATTGTTGTAATGTAGAACGATAGGAGACAAGCCCGAGTCATCTTCTTTAGGTCGAGGTTGATTCTGTAAGTTTGGATTACGTGAGGCGAACCGACCTGACGTGGTACCAAATTGCAAGAAGCTTGTGTAGATAATGCCGTCGTGGGCGCGTTCCAACAAACCCTCAATGTAAGTGCCCTTGATCTTCTCTAGTTTGTTTAGATCTTGTAGACTTTTCACAAAGCTATACTTGTGCGCAATGCTGTCTAGAAAATCGTCATCAATCTGGGGCTCTCCCTTTTCTGTAGTAGATAGGGGAGTCTCCTGAAGATGTTCAAAGAACAACCATTTTAAGTGGTGCTTACTAGAAAGATTGAATACGGATGTGCTCTCAGGATTTTTATCAAAGAACATCTTGTATTGAACGGAGCCAATAGGTCCGAGTAGATCCTCAGAGCCTTGCATCCAATGCTTGAAGTTAAGCAGCTCTACTTGTTCTGGTTCAATTACCAAGTTATCAATGATCTTCTTTGCAATAGACGGTAGTTCTAAACCAAAGTACGATGCGTAAGCTTTGGGAAAATTACCTGTTCTCTTTACAGGAAAGTTCTTTTCTAAGTATTCATACTCGAAGTCAGCAACTAGAGCATCAATATCTACCATCACTTCTTTGTGCAATTTATCTATGTCGTTTGTAATCTGAGTCTTCAGATTAGTGAAGTATGCCGTGTCAATTGGAATGCCGCGTTCCTTCATAGGAATAGTAACTTCCCTGTACAAAGGCATCACTTCATCTTCGTAGAATAACTTAGATAGGTTTTCTACCTCAAGTTGATTCTGGTACTTATCAAATAGCTTACGAGTCAGGACGACGTCCCAACAGCAGTACTCACCTAGGATTTGCGTATCGCATTTGTACATCTCGAAGTTGGTCTTAGTAACCGTACCTCCGTTTTTCTTTACGCTATCAATCATAGCCATCTGAGCTTTGTCTGCCCAAGGTCCTAGATCGCGTACGGCCACTTCCTTTAGGCCGAACGGCGGCTCCTCATCCAGAGTATGCTTCATCAAAATAGTATCCGCATAGAGGCTATTGTAAAGCCTAATGCCGTATCTATGATACCATACTAATGTATCGTAGATTCCGTTGTGTGCGATTACTTTTTTATTCTGGAGTAGGTGCGTTACGAACTCTACTGTTTCTTTTTCCGGGAGCATGGGTAGCCCGGCTTTGTCGCGTAGCGGTAGGTAGAATGCTTCGTGATCCTCAAAGGCTAGACCAATGCCCCAGACCTGGGCTTTAATTTCTTCGACGCTATTGGTCTCAATATCAAAAGAGACGATATTGATATCGTCCCAATTTGATTTGACAAAAGATTTGAATTCTTCTAGATCGGATATGATGTACGAATTAATTTGCATTACTGTAGCTCCGCGCTGTTATGTTGCTCCTCCACATCAGACAGGGTTACGGAGGCAACGTCTAGCTTTCTAATGGCCGCATATACTTCTAGCGGACTGCTTCCAATATAAAAGAAGTCCTCGCATTCGTCAAGCAAATAGCCAGCGATTATTACACTGGCGGCTTGCCCTTCTCCATTAGACATAGATATGTTCTTGACAAAAAGATTAACCTGTTGCCCAACGAAGATATCATAAAGTCTAGATGTCATTAGCTGCTTTTTCTGCTGCTTTTCTTTTTTTAAGGCCATCTAGTTCTCCTTGTTGAATTTCATCCAGTTCATTAAGTTCGCCAGTTAATCCGTCCCAAGAGAACTCAAAAAGATCCAATGAGCCCATTCGGTTCTTTACTACTGCAATGCTCAGGTACTTATCCTCTGCAGGATTCTTGGGTGAGAACCCCGGACGCCACATGGTAAAGATAACAGAAGCTGCTTGTTCTACAGCGCTACTGCCTTTGATGTTACGATAGCTCAGCAGTTCAGAAGAAGGATCTCCTGCATGCTTTTGGGGCTGCAGCAACAATACAATACACACTTCAAGATCATTAGCAATATCTTTCAATTGCTGGGCAATGATGGAGGTGTTGGCCGTAGCATCAGAGTACGGACCTTGTAAACATTCTAAGTAATCTACTACAACAAGACGTACCTTTTCTCCGCTAGTGTCTTGTTCCTTGACAATATAGTCTCGGATATCTTGCGTAGTAATTCCAGACTTAAAGCAGAAGCTGACGTTCTTGTATTCAGAATCAAGTGTGGTTTCGATTTTACCAATCTCATTGTCGCTATTCTGGTACATCGAGTAGATAGCTTTACTATTCAACCGAGCATGCTTCTGAATCAAACGCTGCAATACTAGAGGAGCGCCCATGTCCAGAGAAAAGAATACCGATTTGATGTTGGACTTCGATGCTTCATTTAGAATACTCAAGCTAACAGAAGTCTTACCAGCGCTAGGTGCTGCCAACAATCCGACCAGCATAGATGTAGTTACGCGAACTTTGCTATCAATTGCAGGGATACCAAGCTTGATGGTATTCTTATCAATCTCAGTAGCAAACTTCTTAAAGATCGCAGATACCGACTTTACGGGTACAAGTACCTTCTCATCTTCTTTCGGCGGCTTTAATCCTAAGCGAGCCGAAACATCTTGGAGCAGCGGTGTGTTTTCGTAGGAGTAGGTTCCGCCCTTCCATCCGGGAGAGAACACTACGTCTACGATATTGTTGTACAGCTCTTCATCTGAATAGCGCTCTTGTCCAGAACGACGAGCCTGCAGTTCAGCCATACCCTTCAGCATTCGATATACGATCTCTTTATTAAAGCCCTGGTTCTTGTAGGTGGATGCGAGAATCATAAATGCAGTGTTGCGTTCGCCTGCTTGAAAGAACCCTTCTTGTAAAGCAAACTTGGCCTCAGTCATCCACTTAGGTTTCAGTGACATGTCCAAGTCAACAGGCTTTTCTACTGTCATTACTTTAGGTTCCTGTTCGATTTTAGTTTTGATAATGCCTTCGGGAATTTCAATCTCGTGCCAACCTTCCATGATATCAGTGTCGATGTTATCAATGTCCTTGGCTAGAACTTTAATCTGTTCTGTAGTTAGTTCAGTGAGTTGAGATACAGAGAGGGGCATTTTATACAGCCCGCTCTTATTGTGCTTAGTACCGACAATCCGTACGATACGCTGAGGATCATTGACAACAGTGTCAAATGTTTTCAAGTCCTTTGCCAACGAGAATACTGTGGCTTTAAACTCTTCGGGAGTCAGGCTCTTGTTAGTCAAGATCTCTACGTTGTATCCTTTATTACCGGAGAAGGCAATCTGGATATTGTCCTGCTTGACTCCGAACTTCAGGAGTCGGGTTACCAATTCGATAGCATCCTTACGAGCCTCGTCTGGAGCGTCTGCCTTATCGAAGTCGAATAAAAGCTTATTGGTAGTTACGTTAGTAATACCTTTTACGCTATTTGTTTTCTGCCATTGACGATAGCCGGTCTCGTCGTATTGATATAAAGATAGATAGTAGTCGGTGTTGTTGCTCTTGATGTGCTTCCAGATATCTTCTGATGAAGGAATAAGAGTATACCGATTGAAGCCCTCGCAAAGACGGACGTAGCTAGTCATGACCTCTCCTTAGTTAGGTGCCCCGTTTTAGGTCGGGGCCACACCTTCGGAGGAGGGCGAGGAGCTTATAAAGCAAATCCACCTACATCGCCCACCACAACCTGGTGGATTATTTTTTGGGGGCTAGTACAAGTTCTTTCAAAACAAAGTCAGGGATCTTTGCTAAGATTGAATCAGCCTTGTCACGAGACATGCGACCTGCTTCTACAGCAGATTCCAAGCTCTGACGAGGATCACGGATCTGAACAATATCTCCTGCAGTCAGGGATACGTTCTCTTTAATTTTAATGTAGTTACCTTTGCTGGGATCTTTACTCTTCAACACGGTACCAATCTGTTTCCACTCATTAGACATTTTCGCTCTCCTTCTGTTTTAATTCATCAACAATACTAGTCATAGCTTCTTGCTGAATCTCTTTTAATGTTTCGGTGTTCTTAACAATCACATCGGTCATAACTTGTTTGGCAGCTCCAGCATGCAAGCACATCATAAATAACTCACGCTCTGCTTGATTCTTAAACTTGGGATACTCAGGTGCCAAAGGAAACTCTGTGATCGCAATCAATACACGAGCTAGACCTTTACCATTCATGTTCTTTGCAAACCCTCGAATGCGCGGAGTCAATTGATTGAAGTCTCGTGCTGCACGATTAACCTCGGGCGTATTCAGAGGATCAACTTCCAATACGGTCTCAGTGGATACCGCTTCTTCTACCGGCTTAACTTCTTCCATCATTAGATCTCACTCCCTGTAGACTTCTTGTTAAATGTAACTTTACCTTTTTTCTCAATATAAGGCAAGGATTCTTTTTCAAGAACAGCAGCCGAGGCTTCTACGGTCAGTTCAGGTTTAGCGACAGCCGCGACGACCTTAGCAGGAATAGAGGCGCGAGTCATCTGGCCTTCAGCATCATCATCCTCAGCTCGCAAACATACG
>JACCDR011898698.1_pt1 | contig 23594 bp, 36 predicted proteins | sample 7446431 | NCBI WGS metagenome assembly JACCDR01 (sample SAMN15323443, study PRJNA562643) | freshwater metagenome | isolation source: river surface water | place: USA:Blue River Watershed | collected 2017-08-17 | reverse complement strand
CGCTTGCACCATCAGCGCAGACCAAGCCGGCATTGAGGTCGGTTGATGGCGTTCGACCTCAACCGCTTCGCAGCGGCCGAGTTCACGCCCCGCACCGAGGCCGTGCCTGTGCCCGGCCTCGCGGCATTTTTTGCCAAAGGCGACAAAGCCGAATGGGTCGTGCGCAGCCTCACCGCTGCGCAGCTGCAGGCCGCCATTGAAGCAAAGCAGCGCCAGGCGGCAGTCGCCACCGTGGTGGAAGCCATCGCCAACAGCGGCGAAAAAGCGCAAGAGCTGCGCAAAGCCCTGGGCCTGGCCGGCGACGTGCCCGGCGAAGTCGTCAAGCGCCTGGAAATGCTGGTGGCCGGCAGCGTCACGCCTGCCATCGACATGCCCACCGCCGTCAAGTTGGCGAACGCCTTCCCGGTGGAATTTCTCGCGCTCACCAACACGATCGTTGAACTCACGGGCAAAGGCTTTGACCTGGTAAAGCCGCCCGCCGCCTCGCGCAAGAGCCCGGCCTCTACGCCTGCATGAGGTTGCTCGACGTGCGGGGCGGCTACCTCTACCAACACCGCCCCGACATCATGCCCCACGGCATGCTGTCGGACGAAGAGCTGTGCCTGTGGTCCGCGTTCTACGACCGCAAAGCCGCCGAACAGCCCAAACGCTGACGCGGCCCACCTGAACCATGGCCACCGCCCAAATCATCGACGTCATATTCCGCGGCCGCAACGACGCTGACGCCGCCATCCGTGGCGTCGAGCAGGGCCTGGCCGGCGTCGACAAAGCAGGCGAGGGCATCGACCGCGTCGGCCGAAACCTTGACGGCATCGGCACGCGCCTGTCTACCATCGGCCCCGCCTTGGCCGCCGCGTTTGGTATCGCCAGCGTCGCAAATTTTGGCGCGGCGTTTGTGTCGGCAAATGTGGAGCTGGAACGCTTCACCCTGGCCGTTACGCAAATCCGTGGCGACAGCACCTTGGCCAGCCGTGAGCTGGACTACCTGCGCACGGTGTCCGAGCGCCTGGGCCTGAGCGTCCGCGAAACCTCCAGCGCCTATGTCAGCCTGCTGGCCGCCACCAAAGGCACCGCGCTGGAAGGCCAGCAAACCCGCGACATCTTTGAAGCCGTGGCGCGTTCCATGGCGCTGCTCGGCCGATCGTCAGCCGACACCGAAGGCGCGCTGCTGGCCATCCAACAGATCATAAGCAAGGGAACGGTGAGCTCCGAAGAGCTCCGGGGCCAGCTAGGAGAGCGCCTGCCAGGTGCTTTCCAGATCGCCGCCCGCGCCGTGGGCGTCACCACGCAAGAGCTGGGCAAGATGCTCGAGCAAGGGCAAGTCATCGCCGAAGACTTTCTGCCCAAATTCACGCAGGAGCTGAACAACACGTTCGGCGACACTGGCCGCGTCGACACCTACACCGCCGCGCTCAACCGCCTCAAAAACCAATTCGACGAAACGCTGCAAACCCTGGGCAGCAGCGGTCTGTTTGACCTGCTGACCGACAGCCTCAGCGGCGCCGGCAAAGCCACCGAAGCCGTCGGCGGCGGCATCAGCTACCTGTCCACCGTGGCCGGCGCGTTTTTCAACGTGCTGCGCGGCGGCTCGCTCGAGGTGTTTTCGGCTGAACTGGACATCGCCGCCAAACGCGCCGACGACGTCACCGTGCGCCTGAGTGGTGGCCTCAACGAAACCCTGGCCGAAACCGCCCGCCTGTCCCGCCAGGCAGCGGAAGCCACCAGCGGCGCCTCGCAAGCCCAAACCGACGAACTCACGCGCCAGGCCAACGCATCGGCCGCCGCGCTCAAAGAGGTCGGAGACGCCTTCAAAACCCTCGGCGTCAACCCCGAAAAAATCCGTGCCGAAGTCTCCAAGGTGCTCGACGCCTTTGACACGCTATCCAGCAGCGACAGCGTCAGCGGCGGCCAGCTTCTGGCCGGGCTTGAGAGCGTGCTCAAGCGCATCGACGACGCGCAGTATCTGCCGCGCCTGCGCGACAACCTGCAGCAAGCCTTCGACCAGGGCCGCATCACCAGCGACGAACTGGCGCGCGGCATGGCCCTGGTCGCCAAAGAGCAGGAAGGCCTTGACAAAAAACTTGGCCTGACCACCAAGAGCATCGACGACCAGACCAAGGCATCAGAACGCGCCGCCAAAGAAGCCGAACGCGCAGCGGAAAAGCAGCAGCAGTTCCGGCTTGAGCTCGAAAAGCTCGCCAGCAACGAGCGCATCAAAAACATCGAAGCCAGCGTCAAGCTCAACGTCGCCCAGGTCGAAGCCGACACCGCCCGCATCAAGGCCGCGTTTGACTCGCTCGACAACAGCGTCGCCAGCACGGCCGACGTCATCAACAAATCCTTTGGCGTCCTGGCCGGCCTTGACAACAACTCGCAAACCAACGACGTTCGCAACAAGCTGTTTGACCAGCTGGACCGCGAAAACGAGCAGCGTGGCGAAACCCTCCGCCAGCAGCGCGAGCTCACCCAAGCACAAATCCGCGTCCTCGAAGCCCAGGCCCGCCAACTCGACGGCGGCAATGCCCTCATCCAGGTCGACGGCTCGGGCCTCAAACCCCACCTCGAAGCCATCATGTGGGAACTGCTCAAAGCCATCCAGGTGCGCACCAACCGCGACGGCCTCAACCTGCTGCTGGGGGTGAGCTGACATGCCCGTCGCCATCCTCAGCACGCAGGAATATGACCCTTTGGTGCCCATCCAGATCGAGCTGTTGCCCAGCACCGAGCGCGGCGACATCGCCCGCCGCGTGAACCGCGTGGCTACGCTCGACGGCGGCGCCGCGTTCAACGACTTTGGCCACACCGAAGCCGACCGCACCATCACCCTGCGCTGGGTGCCCGAATCCGCCACGCATGAGGCCGCCATCACGCGCCTGGTGCGCCTCTACGCCCGCCTCATCGTCGCGACGCAAGACGGCCTGTTTCTGGCCGCGCCCGAGGCCTACACCCCCGGCGAAAACGACAGCCGCCTGCGCCTGCTCGTCGAGCGCCGCCTCGACGCCTGACGCCACACCCCCACACCCGGAGCCCACACCATGCCCGCACCGTCAACCGCCACCTACAGCGCCGCCGTCAAGATCGCATGCAACACCGCCCTGCGCGACCTGCTTGACAGCGGCAGCAACGCCCTGCTGCGCATCCGCGACGCATCCGACGTGCTGCTGGTGCAATTCACCCTTAGCGACCCCAGCGGCAGCGTCAACGGCACCACCGGCGTTTTCACCGTGACCGCGCCATCGGCCACCAACGTCACCACCGCCGGCACGGCCGCCTATGCCGAGCTGTGCAGCAGCGACGGCACCGTCCGCCTCGCGCTGCCAGCGCAGGCCGGCAGCACGGCCGTTGCCAACCGCATCGTGATCAACACTCTGAGCCTGGTCTCAGGCGCGCCGCTGAACATCACCTCGATCGTCATCGACTGACCCGCTAGCGGCTACGAGCACAGAGGGCAGGGGGCAGCGGTGCCAATCGAGTTTGTTGCGCTTGCACAACCAAGCATTAACTTCCAGTCAAATCTGGATGTACCTGCGCACGCGGCAAATGACTTCTTGGTCTTTTGGGAGCGTACAGGCTACAGCGCGCCGCCAAACACGCCAAGCGGATGGACGTCTGTTGCCACAGGCGCCGGGACCTACTCACGGTTCTACCGCGTATCCGTTCGACGCGACACAAACAACACAGTTACAACTGTGCCGCTTTCTGCCCAATCTGGCGGCGCTGCTGTCGTGCTCGTATACCGCAACGTTTCTGGCGTGGGCGCCAGTGGTGTAACGGCCGAAGACTTTGCACAACCGGTAGCCCTGCCGGCGTTAACGCTCAACGCTGGCGGCGCGTCCTGGGTGGTGGCATTTGCCGAACTTAACGCAAGCGACTCGTTTATCAGCTTCAGCGGCGTAAGCAAACGCACGAGCTACGACGAAGGCCCAAACATCGGTGGCGGCAACTGGGTCGCCGTCGACACGAACGGCGCGGTGTCCACCTTTAGCGGCGCTACCGTCAACTTCGCGGGCAGTGCTTACCACGCCACCGCTGCGCTTGAGCTGCTGTTTGAGGCGCCCCCCAACTCCGCCATCATTTCGGCCGCCAGCCCGCTGCCTGCCGACGCCCGGGTCCTGGCCAGCCAACAGGCCGGCAGCGTGACCGCCGCCAGCCCGCTCGGCACACCGCAACTGCTGGCCAGCCAACAAGCCGGCCTCATCGCCGCCGAAAGCCCGCTCGGCGTGCCGCAGCTGCTGGCCGTGCAGCAAGCCGCCAGCCTCCAAGCCGCCAGCCCCCTCGGCACACCCAGCGCCGTTGCCGCCCAGCAATTTGCCGCCGTGCAAGCCGCCAGCCCGCAGGCCGTGCCGCAGCTGCTGGCCATCCAGCAAGCCGGCAGCATCGCCGCCCCCAGTCCGCTCGGCACGCCTGCCGCGCTGGCCTGGCACGACTTCACCGGCAGCACCGTCGGCGCGCAAACCTACGTCATGGACCTTGTCACCCCCAGCGGCCTAGTGCGCGTGCCCATCAGCAGTTGGCAGGCCACCCTGCAGACCGACGCCGCCAGCTACGTGCAATGCGTCATCCCGGCCGCCGCGCCGTGGGTCGACACCATCCTTGCCGCCACGGAGTTCGTCATCAGCCGCCGCGCCGCGCTTGTCGGCGGTGGCGCGGTCGAATACGCAATGGCCCGCAGCCCCATTGAGCAGCGCGAGCCCAGCCAAGGCCCGGCGCGGTACACCGTGGTCCTCAGCGGCTACCCCGACGCACTCACCGCCAACGACGACCCGCCCACCGCGCAAGACCGCACCCTCACCGGCGTGCGCAGCGTCGCAGGCCTGCCCGGCGCCCTGCGTGTGCGCTGCGCCATCGACTGGCTGCTGCGCCCCGGCATGCGCGCGTATCAAGGCAGCACGCCCATCTTGGTTGACTACATCAACTATTACGTCCCGGGCAACGATGAATACATGGACGTTGGGGAGCGCGCCTGATGGGCCGCGCGCAAATCATCGACGGCGGGGCGGATGGCCGGTACACCATCCAGGTGGACTACGGCAGCGCGCAGCGCGCGGCCCTTATTGCCGCCTTTAACAGCTTGATCGCTCGGCTTGACGTGGACATCGCCGCGCTGCAAGTGCAAATCGCCGACCAAGAAGCCGCAGCCGAAGAGGGCGGCGCCACGCTCAAAGCCCAGGTCGACGCCTACATAACCAGCCTGCAGGCCGGCGGCGGCACCGGTGGTGGCAACCTGACCAGCAACACCGGCACCACCCTGCAAGACTTCCTGCGGCGGCAGCTCATCATTCTGTCAGCCGCCAAACAACGCAACCAACTCCGCCTGGACGCGCTGCGCTTTGAACGCGCAGAAGCTGTCCAGAAAATCGTCGCCTTGAATAGTGCCCAGCCCCTGGTGACTAAACAAGCCTGGTGCACCACCCTCACCGAAGACGCCACCGGCACCGTCGCCACGATCGACATCAACGGCGAAAGCAACCTCACCCTCATCGCCCCAGAGGGCCGCACCTGGCAAGCCGCTGACGGCGTCATGACCATGCCCCACGTCATGAGCCCAGAGCAGTCGTTTTTGAACACCGCCATCCTACCCGGCTGGCAGCGCCACAAACCCAAGTACCGCTGGGGCACCATCGGCAACATCGACGTCGACGCCAACACCTGCAACGTCGCCCTCGCGCCCGCCACCAGCAGCGCGCAAGGCCTGCCCATCAACCGGTTTACCAACCTGACCGGCATCCCGGTCGAATACCTGAACTGCAACGCTCAAGCCTTTCAGGACGGCGACCGCGTGGTGGTGCAGTTCACCGAAACGCTGCCGGGGCAGTTTGATGCCAAGGTCATTGGGTTTCTCGACAACCCCAAGCCGTGCGGCTGGCCTGCGGTGTATGCCCGCATCTGGCCCGATTATCCGTACGTGCTATTCAAGCCGCCGACACAGATAACGCACGACACGCTGTGGCAGGCTGCACTAGACAACCAATTGAGCGTGCGGTTTCGGATGAACGGCAGCGACTGGAAGATTGCCAACATCCGCGACACACAACAGGACGAGTTTGGCCTGATTGTTTACGCGTATCAAAACCAGAACGGCGTTTCAGCCAATGGCACCTTTGCGCGAGCCGACCTGCGCATCACGCGTGACCCATGGTCGAGCGCCGCCCACACCTCGCCCCCGCCGTCCGGGCCGTATCTCTGGTTCCACGGATGGGAGGAAACCGGCGACCCATACACGGGCCCGTTGGTCTACATCGACACCACCACCGAAGTCGCTGTGCGCCTGAATGGCGTGGTCGTTTTCAGCGCTGCGATGTTCATGTCCGGACACACGCGTCTGCCGACAGGGCCGGTGCCTGTCACGCTGCGCGTCAAAGCGGGCGGCATTCGACTGCTGGAAAACCCGGCGCCGGCTGTCCCATCTGCCCCGCTTGAACCGCTTGACTACGTCCTGCAACCCTGACCATAACCCATGAACATCGACCCCGCCGACATCGCCAAAGCCGCCCCCGGTGCCGTCGGCGCGCTGCTGGGCGCCATCCGCGCCCGCCAAATGGGCTGGGCCCAACTGCTCACCGCATTCGCAGGCGGCGTGGCCTGCAGCCACTGGCTGCCGCAGCCCCTGCTGCACCTGTTCCCGTGGGTTTCGCACGGCGCCGCCGCGTTCCTGCTTGGCCTGTTTGGCATGAGCCTGGCCGCCAAAGTCTTCGAACTCATCGACAACCTGCAGCCGCTGGACTTGCTGCAAAAACTTTGGAGCAAAAAACCATGATGGACCCCCTGCTTGATGCCGCGCAAGAGGTTTTCGCCTCGCCCATTTTCCACAGCGTGTGCCTGGCCATCGTCGCCATCGCCGCCGTCCTGGCCGTGCTCTCGCGCGTCTATGACGACACGCTCAGCCAGCGCATCGCGCTAAGCCTCGTCGCGCTGGGCGCCACGGTGCAAATCAGCCTCATCCTGCACACGGGCTACACCAGCCCCGGCTGGGGTTTCATGCTGGCCGGTGTCGCCCTCTACGCCGCCGCCACCGTGGCCAAAGTCTGGACCCGATGGCGGGCCATGGGCAAACCCAATCACCCCTTCCGCCGCAGCACCGATTGGGATGCCTGGCCGCCCACACAGCCCATGGACCGCCCGAGCGCCGAGCGCGTGCAATGACCATCGCCGCGCCGTTTCCACCAGACCCGCTGCCGAACTTTGAGGCCGTCCGCCCGGCCGCCTACCTGGTGCGCCTGCAAGACGTCAAGCCAGCCGTGTTTCTCGACGAAGCCCGCGCCGTCGACTACGCCGCCCGCTATGGCGGGCAGGTGGTTGCGCTGTTTGAACACCCCTGACCAACCCCACACGCCACGGAGCGCCCCGCATGCTCAAAGCCCACGAATTGCCCGACCCCGCGCTGCCCTGGCCTATCCCCATGGCCGGCGTCGCGCTCATCGCCGAAAGCGAAGGCCTGCGCCTGGCGGCCTACAAATGCCCGGCCGGCGTGTGGACCTGCGGCTGGGGTGAAACCGACGGTGTCGGCCCTAAAACCCGCTGGACAAAAGCCTACGCCGACCAGCGCTTTTGCGACAGCCTGAGCGAGCGCGCCGAGGCCGTGCGCGCCATGGTCACCGCCGAAACCTCAGACAACCAGCTGGCCGCCCTGGTGAGCCTGGCCTACAACATTGGCAACGCCGGCCTGCGCCGGTCCAGCGCCCTGGCGGCCCACAACCGCGGCGACCACCTGGCTGCCGCCCGCGCGTTTGCGCTGTGGAACAAAGCCACCGTCAATGGCGTGCTCACCGTGCTGCCGGGCTTGGTCTCCCGCCGCGCCAAAGAGTCGGCGCTTTACCTCACGCCCGACGCCGCCACCGGCACCGAGCCGCCGCTGCCGCAGGCCGTTGCCCCCGAGTCTTCGCTGGTCCGCAGCCCCATCGCCGCCAGCGGCGCCGTAACGGCCGGCACCGGCGCCGTGACGGCACTGCTCGGCACGGAAGCGCCCGCGCCGGCCGCGCCCCACGTCATCGGGAAAGTCGAGCAGGTCGGCCAGCAGGCCAGCCAGGTCAAAACCGCCGCGCAGCATGTGCGCGAGCTGGCCGTCGACACGCTCGGCATTCCGCCCGGCGCCGTGCTGCCCGTGGTGCTGGTGGCCGCCGGGGCGTGCGTCATGTGGTGGCGCGCCAAACAGCGCCGGGACGGCTGGGCATGACCGCCGCGCTGCTTGTCCTGCGCAAGATCGCAGGCGCGGTGCCCTGGTGGGTGTGGCTGCTGGTCGTCGCGCTGGCCTGGGGCGGTTGGCAACGCCACCAGGCCAAAAGCGTCGCCGACAAGTATGCAAAAGCCGCCGCCACCGCAGCGGCGGAACGTGAAACCCAACTCATCGCCGACGCGCAAGAAACCGCCCGCCGTCTTCAACTGCAGAAAGGTGCAACCGATGCCGCCAAACAGAAAACAGCCGCGCTGGCTGCCGATGTGGCTCGCGCTCGCAGCAACGAGCAGCGGCTGCTTGAGCAGCTTGCCGCTGTCCAGGCCAACGCAGGGCCCGGCCATCCCCCCGCTGCCCCTGGAAGCCCGGCAGCCACAGCGACCACCGGAATGCTTGCCGACCTGCTCGGCAAATGTGTCGGGCGCGTTCGCCGACTGGCTGAACACCTGGACGCCAGCCGAACCGCAGGAGAAACCTGCGAAGCCAGCTACGACGCTCTAACCGCCAAACCCTACCGCGCGCCATGAGCCTGCTACAGAAACTTCTGCGCCACCCCACCTGGGGCTGGCGCATCGCCGCCGCGCTGGGCATCGCCTTTTGGTGCGTGCTCGCCTACATCATGCTAACCGACCCCGCCGCCGCGCAAAACCCGCCCGGCCCGCTGCCTGACGGCGTTGAGCTCGTCCTCAACTGCGGCACGCTGCAGGGCAACGGCACGGCCGTGGTGCGCATCTACGGCCGAACGTTTGCCATCCTCAACATCGCGTGCGAGCGCGTCTGAAGCCATGAGCCACACCGCCCGCGTGTTCCGCATCCCCGTCTTCGGCGGCCAGCTGCGCCTCTACACCTCGCCCCAAGCCCTCGAGGCCTGGCGCCACAGCGTCACGGGCAAACCCGCCGCAGGCCCGGCCGACGGCCGCACCCACGAACTCACCCACCCCAACGGCGCCGTCACCTACCTCGTCGGCTGGTACGACGACCGCATCAGCACCCTCAGCCACGAACTCAACCACGTCGCCCTGTCCGTCCTGACCCGCGCCGGCATCACACCTACCGCAGACAACGGCGAAGCCCTGTGCCACCTGCAGGGCGAGCTGCTGCAGCTGTGCGGGGCGGACGAGTTTGAGCGGCCGTTGGTCAAGCTGCCGGCTTGAACAGGTAGGCCGGGCAGGGAGGCCTCACACCTGAGGCCAGTCCTCCACCGCCACCAAGTCCCCCGCCCGGGTAACGCGAAGCAGCCGCGTCACGCCGCTGTGCGCCACCAGCACGACATCCAGCGTGCCGGGCGGTTGTTCGCCCGGGCGAATGCCGCTGTGGTGCACGGCGATGCGGGCGAAGGTGTCGACCACCAACTGCCGCGCCTGCAGCCGAGCCGTAGGGTCCAGCGCATCGACGCCCGCGGCCACAGCCTGCCAGCGCTCATCGGCGCCGGCCGCGCTGGCCCGGCTGGCGAGGTGCAGCGCGCCTTCGGCCTGCGCCACGGCGGCGGCGGCGGTAGCCAGCTGCGCCTCAAGCTCACGCCCCCGGGCCAGGAAAGCGGCCGGCGGGTCGGTGCTGTCCAGCAGCGCATCGGCCAGGCGCTGCAGCTGCGCCTGCAGGGTGTCGCGCCGCTGCACGGCCTGGGCATGCTGCGCCCGTGCCGCTGCGCCTGCGCCGCTGGCCTGCAGGCTGCGCAGGTTCAGCAGGTCGGAACACCAGCGGATGACGGCGCGTTCGACCGGCGCGGCGCTGCACGACCCCGGCACCAGGCAGCGCCCGCCCGCGTTGTTGCGCGTGCACTGCAGGCGGCGGTGGCTGTCGGCCAGCGTGCCGTCGGCCCGCCGCTTGCTTTCCATGGTCTGCGCCTTGAGCGGGGCGCCGCAATACCCGCACACCGCCACGCCGGAACCCGTCAGCACGGAAGGCACGCCGCTGGCCCGCACAGGCCCCCGCGCCCGGCCAGCCAGTGCCGCCTGCAGCGCGGCGAAGGTGTCGGCGTCGATGACGGCGGGGTAGTAGCCTTCCAGCTCAAAAACCTCGCTGTCTAATTTCAAAGTTTTGTGCCCGATCAAGGCCGGCGCACACAGAATCCGCGCCAGGTGCCCGCTGGTGGGCTCGACATCGCTGGTCCGCAGGCCTTGCGCGTGCAGCTGCTGCGCAATGCCGCCCAGGCCGATGCCCGACAGCGCCAAATCCACCGCCAGCCGCACCGCCGCCGCGCGTTCAGGAATCAAAGCCCAGCGCCCGGCCTCCACACGCAGCCAGCCCGGCGTCTGGCCGTAGCGAATCAAACCCCGATACGTGCCCGCCTGCCAGCCCCGGCACTGCCGCCGGATCGCATCGCGTACCCGCTTGCTCTTCGTCTCACTCTCTTCGTGCGCGCGGATCATCACCAGCAGGCTGTGCATCAGCTGCATCGGGTCGGCCTTGAGCCGGTCGCGGGTGTACGTGCGGCCATCGCTGGCCGTCACTACCGCCACCCCCGCGTCGATGATGCCCGTGAGCTGGCCCAACGCCGTCAGCGGCTCAGCCCGGCTCAAACGGTCCAGGCTTTCGACCAGCAGCACCGAGCCCGGCGGCACAATGCGGTCCTCGACGGCGCGCAGGAACACCCCGAGCGCGCCTTTGCGGATGTGCCGCTGGTGGTATGCCGACAGCCCCTCGTCGCGCATCGACAGCGACGTGTCGAGCAGCATGCCGTTGTCGGCCGCCCACTTGGCTGCGAACTCCGCCTGCCGCGCCACGCTTGCGCCTGCCGCCTGGCGGGCGTCGGAAAAACGGATGTAGGAATAAACCCGGGGCTGCACGGCGCGCGAGTTTATCTCTGCGGCGCGGGGCTTACCTCATGCACGCCGGATAAACCGGCAACACGGCCGCAACGCGGCCACAGGTTCAAAGGGTGTTTTCTCAGCCGGTTGCCCGGCACCCCTAGCGAGCGCGCATGGTAGCGCGGTTTGGCGGCGGCATGCGGTCGAGCGGGCTGACAACACCGCGCCCGGCGTAAGTGCCGATGACGTGGGTGTAAATCATGGTGGTCTCGACGTCTTTGTGGCCCAGCAGCTCTTGAATGGTGCGGATGTCCGTGCCGGCCTGCAGCAGGTGCGTGGCAAAGCAGTGCCGCAGGGTGTGCGGCGTCGCGGGTTTGGTGATGCCAGCCGCCCGCGCCGCGTGTTTCATGTGGCGCTGGATGGTCCAGTCAAAAATGTGATGCCGCCGCACCTCGCCAGTTTCTGGGTTGGTGTGGTGCTCGGGCGTGGCAAAGACGTACTGCCATGCCCATTCGCGACCCGCGTTGGGATACTTGCGCGCCAGTGCGTGCGGCAGGTCGACGCTGGCCATGCCTTTGACCAGATCCATCTGGTGCCATCGGCGGCGCTCTTCAAGCAAGGCGCGCAACTCGCCAACCAAGGCGACCGGCACCATGACGACGCGGTCTTTGTCGCCCTTGCCGGCGCGCACGGTCAAGCGGCGCTCGTTGAGGTCCAGATCTTTGACGCGCAGATTTTGGCCCTCGGCAATCCGCAGGCCGGTGCCGTACAGCAGGCGCAGAAACAGCCCCGTTGTCCCGCTTGTCTGTGCCAACAAGGCCGAGGTTTCGTCGACCGTCAGCACCACCGGCAAGCGTTGCGACTGCTTGGCACGCACGATGTTGTCGACCCAGCCGATGGGTATTTCAAGAACCTTCTGGTACAGGAACAGCACGGCCGCCAGCGCCTGGCGCTGCGTGCTGGCCGACACCTGCCGATCGCTCGCCAGCCAGCTCAAGAACGCGCCAACCTCGGCCTGGCCCATCTCGCGCGGCGGCCGGCGGCCTGACCAGTGCACGAAAACCTTGATCCAGTGCCAGTAAGCGTCGAAGGTGCGGCGGCTGTAGCGGCGCACCGCGCAGGCCTGCTTGACGGCGTCTTTGAGGGTTTTTGGCCGGTTGTCGCATAACACGGGAGGCGTGTCGTGCGAACAGGTCGTGGGTGCTTGTAAATCAACGACTTGCATGTTGTTGTCCCTTGTTATGCGACGCCTCTGAGTGGGCGTTGTCGCCTAATTCATGTTAGGCCCCGATCCTCGCCAGCGAGGCCTTCTCGTCCTGCGCTTCCACCCAGTGCTGTGCGCTCAGGCGCACGCCGGTGTTGGTGTGCCCAAACGCCGCGCGAATCGCACCCACCTCCAGCGGGTTGGCCGTCATGGCAACGAAACCATCCGGCCACACCTGGGCAAAGATCGCCACCTCGGCGCCCAGCTTGTTGGCGTCTCGCACAGCTTGGAACATCGGTTCCAGCAGCTCGCGCTGCGCGTCCGTCAATTCCAGCTTCATGGTCATCCTCTTGGGCATTGCTTCCTCGCTTCGGCCACACGGGCCTAACACTTCGTCAATCGGACTCGCTGCGCTCGCCGCTTACTGCGGAGTTTGGCTTCATGAACACCAGCCAGTGCGTGCCAGCCTTCTTGCCGCTGGTGTTGCCGAACAGCGGTTGATGCGGCGTCAGCGCCAGCACTTCCGACAGCTTCACCTGCGTCTCGTTCCACTTGAACACCAGCACGCCATCGGGGCGCAGCACGCGGAAGCACTCGCTGAAGCCTGCGCGCAAGTCTTCGCGCCAGTCCTGGCCCAATTTGCCGTACTTCGCGGCTAGCCACGAGCGCGGGCCTGCGCGCACCAGGTGCGGCGGGTCAAACGCCACCAGCCGGAACGTGCCGTCCCCGAAGGGCAGCGCGCGAAAGTCGATCAGCATGTCCGGGCACACCGTCAGCGTGCGCATGCCGTCCTGCTTGCCGTGGCTGCGGTCGGTCACGGTCAGCGTCTCGCTGCGCCGGTCGCCGTACACCACATCAGGGTGTCCACGGTCAAACCACATCATCCGGCTGCCACTGCACGGGTCCAACACGCGCGGCGAGGCCTCGGCGTGAAGCCCAACATCGATGCCGCACCCGCAGCAGTGAATGCGAGCGGTTTCGCTCACGTCTTGCTCCTTGCTGCGTCAATGGCGGCGTCGAGGTCTGCTCCCCGAATAGAATCCCAGCCGCCGTAGGTCCAAAGGATCACATCAAGCTCAGCGTCAAGCTGGTCAGATGACATTTCACGCAGGTGAAGATAACGCTCAGCGTACTTACGAAGCTGATCGATGTCCTCTCCCAGCAGGTGCATCAAATGTGCGCGCGTGAGCTGGGCTGGCCTTCCCATGCACAAGTTCGCGTGCAGCGAATCAGGGTCTTTCAGCTTGTGCCACTCGCGCAGTTCTGATTCCGCCTCATCCAACAGCTTGGCGATGTCATCCGCACCATCGTTGCGGCACTGGTCCGCTTCGCCGCTCAAGCGGTCAGGGAGGCTCGTGAACTGCTCAGCAGGGCTGAGGCTTTCAAAGTCGGCTTTACTCATTGCTTCCCATCCTCAATTGGCGTCATGCTGCCGTACCATCGATCCAGCGGCCTGGACCACCGTTGACCGTCCTTGTCGATGTAGACGACTGTGGGCGGGTATTCGCCCGGCCTCGTCGCTGCGAGATTCGTCACCATCGCAACCGTGTAACCACGCCCGCTTTTGTGAAGCCACCGGCTGCCCGGGGCTGGGACCGGCCTACTCATCGCTGTGTTTTGCAGACCTTGCACGGTTTGATTAATCCTTGTTAGGCGTCAGAAGGAAATCGGCGACGGATATCGGCGCCGAACGCCATATCCCCGCCATTCGGTGCTCGGCGCACTTGGCTCAGGTCAGGTGTGATGTGTTGAGCCAATATCGGTCCTAGCTTCCTGGCGTCATAGCCAGAAGATGTTTTCAGCAAGGTAAGGCCGTGCCGCTGAAGCGCAAGCGCAATCTCGCATAGGAGCTGGGTTTCGCACCGCTCGCGCTCTGCGGCCACCACTTCGGCCAATGGCGCACGCTCTTCAAGGATCGCCCGCAGTTCGCTGGCCTTCACCAGCATCACGTCAGGCTGTCCTTCAGGGCTGTTGTAGCCCAACTCGGCCACGTCCTGCACAACCTCATCAATCCAGTCCATAGGTTTCCTTTCCGGCCGCCAGGGCCTAACACTTCGTCAATCGGACTCGCTGCGCTCGCCGCTTACTGCGGAGTTCACCACCGCAAACTCAACCACCCAAACCCACGGATTAGCCAACCAAGACTCGCGCCCATTGATTTGCTGCCAGACCAGGCCAAAGCCTTCGCGGTGCGTGCCCATGGGGTGGCGCCCAAAGCTGCCGTCAATTTCCATGGCCAGCGGTGCGCCTTCGGCGGCAGCGTCGATTTCGCTGATGTCTTGCAGGCGTTCGACGCCGATGTCCACGATGTCCAGCGTGATGCGGCTGGCCCAGCGCGGCATGAAAATCGACGGGCGCCAGCGGAAGCGCGGCGCACCTTCAATGCGGTTTTGCTCCCACATGTCGGCGTTCAGGTCGTGCCCTACGTCGGCGCGATAAATCAGCTGGCCGTCTTCGTCGTCGCGCGCCCATGTTTCGCGCACCCATAGGCGGTCGCCGGCCTGGCCGTAGGGGCAGACATCATTCTCGGGATGCGCCACAAAATCGGGGCTAAACCCGATGGGCTCGGACAGCAGCCCCAATGCCATGCCTTTGACGACGCTCCGCGTTTGCGTCTTCGTGCCGGCCACGATGGCGCGCACCATCGGCGCGGAAAACAGAATCGGCCGCTCTTTCACGCCCGCACCCCTTCCCCCCTCAACACCGCGCGCCATCCATTGATGGCGGCGGCTTCGGCCTCGCTGGCGACTTCGGGGCCGGCGGCGATGACGTGGCCGTTTTCGTCGATGATGGCCAGGCGGGCGGGGCGGCCGTTGGCGGTGATGCGCAAACCTTCAAAGCTGCGCGCCTGGATTTCGACGCCGCTGATGCGGCCGGTGGTGTGGGTGCCGATCATGCTGCGCGGGCCTCCGTGGTAGGTGCGGGCGGCGCGGGCGTTTGCAGACTTCCGGCCGTTGCATTATTTTGAACGTTCGTGGCGGCTGCCATCTTGAGGTGGCGGGCCCATGCGTTGCGGCGGCGGGTGATTTCTTCTTCGGCCCAATTCATGCCGGCAAGCGCCGTCGGAAGATCGACCAGGCGCGCGAGCTGGTCGACAACTTCCAAGCCTGCGCGGGCTTGCTGCAATTCCAGGCCGGTGTAGCCGACGCGGCCAGTGCGCTCCCAACGCTTGAGCACGGCGGCAATCGTTTCGAGGTCGGCCGCAATTTCTGCCTCGCCCATGCCCAACACCTCGGCGCAGCGGCTCCACCCCAAAGCCGAGCCGGCCATTTCCCATAACAGCTCTGGCGTGCCTTTGCCCTTGACTATGAGGTCGACGTGCGTGTGGTGGGCAATAGCAAGGGCGGTGATTTGGTCGGCCTCCAGCTTAGGGCCGAGGCAGCGCAAGCCGATAGGCGGCCTGGCTGTGATGGGGCGGCGGCGGCAGCGTTTGCGCATGACGCTCAGCCCTTGCTGCCTTGACGGATGCGCCGGGCTTTGTCCACCGCCGCAATGCCAGCCATGCGCGCCGCCAGCATGGCGAGCCCGGGGTTGTCCTGGCTGATGGCGCCGGTGCCGGGTGTGATCTGGCTGTCAAACATGCCGCGCGGCGGCGGGGCTTTGGTGACTTTCACCACCCGGCCGCCGCTTTCTGGCCTGGCTTCGTGCGTGACGGTGGGCGGTGTGGTGTGCGCAAAGCCGCGTGAGGCGGCGATGCTGCAGCCGTTGCCCTGCGGGCGTGCGCAGGCCGGGCGGCCCATGATTTCGGCCAGGCGCGGGGTGAAGAACACGCCGGCCACGCGGTGCCGCTGCGAGAAGTTCAAGAGTGACGCGCGACGCAGGCTGTCGACCAAAGACTGCGCGCCGTTTTCGCTGATGACGAGCTCGTCGCAGATTTCGGCCAGGGTGCGCGGGCGCTCGTCACACAAGGCGATGATTTCGTCCATGCGCGCGGCGCGGCTGGCCATGCGGCGCAGGGTGACGTCGGCGGGGCGGTTGACGTGGGTTTGTGGCATGGTGTGGGCTCCTTCAGAATTGCCCGGCCTGCATGCCCCGCGCGACGGCGGGCACACGCTCGGCCAAGCGGTGCAAGATGCTGTGCACGTTTCCCGGGCGCGCGGTGCGGCCGGGCTGGGTGCGGATGTATTCGACGTTGTGCAAAAACAGGCGCGGCGGGTCGCCTTCGGTGTTGCGGGCGATGCTGACGGCGTTACCGTGCGCTTCAACCGGGGTGCCGGCAGGCATGCGGCCCCGCATGACAGCGGCGCGCGTGATGGCGTCAGGGCCGCAGCCCACAATCTGCACCGCTTCAAACGGCAAACCGTTGGCCTGCTTGGCAATGACACGCAGGTGTGTGTAAAGCGGGCGGCCTGTGACAGGGTCGAAGTGGGTGTAAATGCTGGCCATTTGCACCACGCCAGTCAAAGTGGATTCGAAACCGGTGTCAGACATGGCGGTTCACCTCATGCGGGGCCGTGTCGGCGGCTTGCGCCTGCCAGGTGTGGCCGTTGATGCGCTGGTCGAGCAGCTGCGCCTCGTCGCGCATGCTGGCCAGCCGGTCGACCCAGCCACGAATCACGCGCTGGTGTTGCGAGCTTTGCTCGACCAACCAGTCAGCGGTTTCGGCCATCTGGTGCATTTCGGTGATAGCGCTTCGCACGCGGTAGGCGAGCCAGCGCATGTGCACATGCAGCACGGCGCGGCGGATCGTGGCGTTCAGCATGATTTGCCCCCGAAGGCGTGCAGCGCGTATTGCGTTGCAATCGTGAGCGGGATGACGATGGCGGCTGCTTTGGCAATCCAGGCCCATGACAGCTCGGATGCCTGACGGTCGGTATGGACAGCGGCGCGGGCCTTCTCGTCCCAGACGGGGTCGTCATATCGCGCGGCCCTGCGCTGTGCAGCGCGCGCCATTTCGGCCGGGGTAAGCATGCGGTTGCGGGTCATGACCGACCCCCGTGCCGTGCGTGGACGTGGGCGATGGCCTGCTCGAGCAACGCGGCAAAGCTGGGCGACGCGGCAAAGCGTGTGCGCTGGGCGGTAGCGTGTGCTGCGTTGAGGGCGGCGCGGGTGGTTTCAGCGGGTGCCGAAATCTGGCCGTAGGTTTTGGCCAGAAGCGCGCGGCGTTGCGCGGTGGGCTGGGCGCCCGTGCTGGTGCTCATGTCTGCCTGCCGTCCCCCGGCGATGGCCGTTGTCTTGGGGTGGAGAAATACTAGCCCACGGTTTACGGCAAGTCAACAGCCATAGGCTAATATTTCGGCGAAGACGGCTTTGAACTAGGGGGGGATAGCGCTATGCTTGATGCCAAACCATGCGACAGGGGGAAAACATGAAGTGCCGGGTATGGGTGATGGTGATGCTGTGCGCGCTGGGGCTTGCAAGTTGCGGGGGAAACCCGTGCGACGCAGGTGTGCCAAAGTTTCCGGGTGTCGCGGCGGCTTGCGACCTCGAAATCGCAAGCGGGCCAGAAGACGGCGCCGTGGTGCGCCTTGAAGTGACTGGCAACGGTCAGTCCGCCGACATCTTTTATGGCGTAGGCGCGTCAAGCGGAACGCGCTTTGATACGCCGCTGCCCTGGGTTTTCTCAGCCCGCGCCGCGCCAGGAGCAGTGCTCTACGTGTCCGGCTGGGCAGACCCAGGCACTATGGATGTAGCCGTCAAAATCGTGGTGGACGGCAAGGTCCTGGCGACAAATGCAGCAAGCGGGGAAAACGCAAACGCGCGTGCGACGGCGACCTGTTGCTAAAACCGAATTCAGCGGCCAATGAGCGCGCCGTTGCGACGCAAGCAATACGCGCGCATGTTGTAGTCGTCAGGCCAGTCGGACTGGCATTTGCGACGAATGTGAACCGTTAACTCGGCCGAGGCGCCAGGAATCGGGGCCTCTAGGTTGCGCAGGCCTGCGCCTTGCAGGTCTTGGCAGTAGCGCTGCATGCGCGTGTTGCCGGGCCAGTTATTGCCGCACTTGAGCTGTATAGCTTCTTCCGCAGTGGTTGCGAGGCTGGCGGCCGATCGGCGGCTGGCCAACCGCTCGGAAAGCGGCATGCCACTGACGGTGTTCTCCTGCAGCCTCAGCGGGGCGCCGCGCGAGGTGCTTTCGCAGGGGCGATCCTGATAGCTGACCTTGCCGGAGGCATCAACACAGCGCACGTTGGCGTGCGCATGAGGAAACCAAAGCGTCAAAGCTAGGGCAAGAAAAGCAATTGGCATACTAACCCCAGCGTTGGGACTCTATGCCCACCAGGACGGCTAACAAAACAAGTCCGTCCCGCTGTGCATCCATGGGCTGATAGGCGTCATTCACAGGATGGGCCTCCCACTCGCCGGGTCGTCGTTCGCGGTAAAGCCGGAAGTACCAACGGCCCGCCATGTCTTGCACCAAAACGCCATCGCCTGGTCTTGGGTCGACGTGACGACTAAAGCGTATGACGTCGCCTTTGCGGGCACGTGGTGCCATGGAGTCGTCGGGCAGCGACACGCTGAACAGGTCCGGCAGTGCGTCCGTCATTTTTTTCCCCCAAGGAACAGCAGGGGAATTATAGACGGGCAAAACACGCTCGGTCGATGGGGTTGCTGCCCACTGTGCTGCGGGTTCACTCAAATGGGGGGTGTCCATCCAGCCATTGGCTAAGCCGAGCTTTGCCTCAATGTGCCGCGCAAACTCGGTGCCAATGGCGCGGGGTTCGCCGCTCGTGCTGTGACGCGCGCGCGTCTTAATTTGGCTGACCTGGCTGTGCGACCGTTCAATGGCATTGGCAAACGCTTGCATGGTCGGATAGCGCGCCAGAAGCACGAGGAAGTTTGCGTGCCGAATTTCGTCGATCGTGGCCATGTCACGAATTGGATAGCCTAGGGCTTTCAAAGGGAATTCGCCGGGGGCTTCCAAAACTGAAAACCTTGGGCTAATATCTGCCCATGGACTTGAAAACGTACTCAGACGCCAAGCCTCGGGGTTGGGCCCGGGCATTGGCGCGCACGTTGGGTGTGCACCCGGTGATGGTGACGCAGTGGGTAACGACCGATAAACGGCCGGGCCCGGAGCGCTGTGTGGGCGTAGAGCAAGCAACTCAAGGCGCCTGCACTTGCGAAGAACTCCGGCCCGACATCCGATGGGTCCGAGTTCCTGACGCGCAATGGCCGTGGCACCCAAAAGGCCGGCCGTTGATTGATCCAACGGCGGCGACCGCCGCGGTACCTGAACGGCAAGCCGCCTGACGCCCGCCCATGACTTTTGCAGTTGTCTCCTCTCGGGTTCGCCCAAGCTTTTGCCCGGGGTGCCGTTGACGCGGCGCCTTGGGTGTTTTTTCGATCGATCGACGCAAAGCCTATGAGCAACGCCCTGCGCACCAGCAAACGCACCAACCCCGTCAAGGTGATGCTCACCGACGAGGAACTGCTGGACGTGCAGCGCCAGGCCCTGGCGCAAGACCTGTCGGCCGGTGAGGTGGTGCGGAAAAACTGCATGGCTTTCATGTGGGGCATTCTGGGCACGGCCGACCGCCGCCGCCAGCGGAATCGCGGTGCAGATGAGGAACTCATCGGCGCTGATTTCAGCGATTCGGCGTTCATTGACGGCACGCCAAGCGAGCCCCGCGCACGCCGCTTTGCCGGACGTGATGACTGAGCCGCAGCGCTGATGACACCCACGGACGTCGTTGGCCAAATGCTGGCCCTGGGCCTGGACAGCCCGCCGCAGCCGCTGAATTTGAGCGGCAAGCGGGTTTACTTCGGGCCGAAGAAAAAGCAGTGGTATCGCCTGCACGAAATGCGCACCCGCGGCGGCACGTTTGTCACCCTCGGCGGGTTTGGCAACTTCAAGACCGGCGAGTTTTTCAAGGTCGACGTGGACTGGAAGGGCATCGGCGCCGAAGAGCGTGCGCACCTGGCTGCGTTGCGTGACAGCGCCGCCCGATCGGCCGCCATGCAGCGGGAAGAAGAAGCCCGCCGGGCCGCAATGACGGCCAGCGAAATGTGGCGCCATGGCCAGCGCGACGGCGTCAGCCCCTACCTGCAGCGCAAGGGCGTGGAGCCTGAGGCCTGCCGCTACCTGCCCGACGGCTCCATCCTGGTGCCGCTGCTGCGTTACGACATGCCGCGTGAGCAGGCCATGCGCGCGGTGCAGCGCATCTTCCCGGATGGGTCCAAGCGATTCACCAAGGGTTTTGAGAAGCCCCGCGCCTGCCTGCGCCTAGGGCTGGTGGCCATGGGTGAACCCATGATCGTCTGCGAGGGTTACGCCACCGGGCTGACGCTGCGCATGGCTGTTGACCGCCGCCTGCCGGTGTTTGTGGCCCTGGACGCGGGCAACCTGCTGCCCGTGGCAGAAATGCTGCGCGGGCTGCACCCGGAAAACCGCATTTTGGTCTGCGCCGATGACGACTACCGCACGGCGGGCAACCCGGGGCGCGAGAAGGCTCACAAGCTGACCAAGACGGTGCCCGACGCGGCCTACACCTGGCCCATCTTCCGCAGCATCAACCGCGGGCCCAAGGACACCGATTTCAACGACCTGCACGCCCGCGAAGGCTTGCACGTGGTGCGCCGACAGCTGCGCCACGTGCTGCCGATGCTGGGGTCGGACATCCTCAATGCAGCCTGACAACGTCATCCGCATGACCGACACCACCCCCCCATCGGCCGAGGGCGCGCACGCGCCGCCAAGGGGGGAGGGCGGTGCCGCGAAGAAGAGCACCCAGCGCAAGAAAACCAGCATCAACCTGGGCAACTACAGCCGTCTGATGGAGTCGTTCGCGCTGATCTACGGCACCAAGACCGCCTGGGACGAAGAGACACACCGCATCGTGCCGATTGACGCCCTGCGCCTGGCCATGACCAGCGACAGCGTCAAGGCGTGGCTCAATTCGCCGACGCGGCGCATGGTGATGCCTGAGCAGCTGATGTTTGAGCCGGGGCAGGACCTGCCTGATGGCTGCATTCAGCTCTTCGGCGGCCTGGAAGTCGAGCCGCTGGCGTGCCAGGCCGAAGACGTGACGCCGATGCTTGACCTGCTGCGCCACCTGTGCGCCGACAGTGCCGACACGCCCGAAGGTGTGCGCGATGTGATGAATTGGGTGCTGTGCTGGCAGGCCCTGCCGCTGCAGCGTGTGGGCTGCAAGATGCAAACCGCGATTGTCATGCACGGGCCGCAGGGCACGGGCAAGAACCTGTATTGGGACACCTGGCGCGACCTGTACGGGCGCTACGGCATCACGGTGGGCCAGACCGAGCTTGAGGACAAGTTCAACGGCTGGCTGAGCCAGAAGCTGGCGATCATCGGCGACGAGGTGGTGTCTCGGCAGGAGATGTACCACAACAAAAACCGCCTCAAGCTGATCGTCACGCAGGAACAAAAATTTCCCATTCGGGAAATGCAGCAGACCACGCGCTGGGAATCGAACCACGCGAACGTTGTGTTTCTTTCCAATGAAAGCCAGCCCCTGGCCTTGGAAGAGCGCGACCGGCGCTATGAGGTGATTTACACCCCGTTAGCGGCAGATGCTGAGCTGTACGAGCGCGTTGCGGCATTTTTGCGGGCCGATGGGGCGCGCAAGTGGCTGCATTTCCTGCAGCGCTACCCGCTGGGTGACTTCAACCGGCACACCAAGCCGATTCTGACCAAGGCCAAGGCCGATTTGATCCAAAGCGGCTGGCTGCCCGCTCAGCGGTTTGCGCATGAGTGGATGGCGGGGTTTCTCCCCCTTCCCCTCAGGGTGTGCTCTGCCGAGCAGCTGTATCGGGCTTTTGGGCGGTGGTGCACTGTCTACGGCGAGCGTTTCCCGCCATCGCAAGGCAAGTTCACAAGCGAGGTGCAGCGCTGGCTGCGAGAAAACCAAGACGTCGGCGCCGATGGCCCGCGCTTGCTCTACAAGGTGGTGCAGCTGGCCGACACCGGCGGGCGGCGGGCCATGCGCTGCTGGCTGCCGCGTGCATCAGCGCCGCCGGATGGCATCAGCGAGGGCGCCTGGGCTGCGGAAAGCGTGCAGGCCTTCGAGGCAACCCTGCGCTCGTACCTGCGCGACATCAGCGGCAACCAGCCGGATGACCCGACATGAGCGCCGTTTTGTCAGTCATCAACAACTTATACACAGCTTTTCCGGGCTTGGCGTGTTACGCCGACCTGTGGATTCTTACGCGGCCTCTTTCGCCTGAAAGCATTGCTGTTACGCGTCTTACGCGTCTTACGCCACCCCGCGCGTATGCACATGCGTGCCTGCGTGCAGGTGCGCATGCGACCCAGCGTAACGGCGTAAGACACGTAACCACGCGGCCTGCAGGCGAAATAGCCGCGTAAGACACGCGAAACACCAACCCCCCCCTATGGAAACCAAAACCATGACAAAGAAAAAAGAGGGTGAAGAGAAAAAGGGCAGGGCTTTGATGCCTGTGGTGGCGTCGATCGTCGACGAACTGCGGGCGGCCTATGGCGCTGCGCGGGTAAATGCGGCCATCGCTGCAGGCCAGCAAGCCCGGCGGGAATACCTGGCCCGGGTGGCGTCGGATGGCCCGACCCTGGCCAATCGCTGGCTGGCCGCGCAGAAATTCCCTGCGGGGTGTTTTTGGGCGGAAGAGGGCGGCAAGGAAGTGGGGGTGCAGCGGTGAGCATCACGATCGATCTGCAGGGCATGCCCGAGCTGCGCACCATGCTGCGCGAGTTTTCTGACCGGCGTTTGAATGCCGCCATCAGCACAAGCCTGACCCGGGGCGCGAAGGAAATGGCCGGGCAGTGGCAGGATCAAATCTCCCGCCGCGTGGATCGGCCGATCGCGCGCACGCAGTCCGCCACCACGTTCGAAAGCGCCACGGCGGCGACGCTGCAGTCGCGGGTGCTGGTCAAAGACAAGCTCAGCGGTACGCCCCCGTCGGAATACCTGGCTCCCCAGGAAGGCGGCGGCAACCGGAACCTGAAGAAGTTTGAAGCCGCGCTGCAGGCCAGCGGTGCGCTGCCGCGCGGCTGGTTTGTGGTGCCTGGGCGCGGTGCGCAGCTGGACGCCTACGGCAACGTCAGCCGGGCGCAAATCATCGCGGTCATCACGCAGCTCGGGCAGGACTACTCCCCCGGCTATGCGCGCGTCATTCCGAAGACGGTGGCCGGTCGCCTGGCTGCCATGGCGCGGCGCGGGAAAAGCTACATCGCCGTGCATCCCGAAGAAGCCCGCGCCTTGAAAGTGAGCGCCGGAATCTACGAGCGGGCAGGGGACGTGCTGCGCGCCATCTTCGTGTTCAAGCGTACGGCGGTGTACCGAAAGATGCTGGACCTGCAGGCCGTGGCTGTGCGTGAGGCGCCGGCCGTCATCGCCGACGAGTTCGGCATCGCGGTGCTGGAGTCGTTCGCGCGGCTGCAGCGCTCGCGGGCGGCAGGGTGATGGCCGTGCGCGGTTTTCGGGGGGTCGGCGCCGCCGCAGCCGGGGTCGGCGTGGTTTTTCGGCCGCCGCACGGTTTTGGTGCGGATTTTTGCGGGTCCTTCCTGCGTTTTTCGCTCGCGGGTCCGTTCCGG
>JACCDR011246586.1_pt1 | contig 23611 bp, 27 predicted proteins | sample 7446431 | NCBI WGS metagenome assembly JACCDR01 (sample SAMN15323443, study PRJNA562643) | freshwater metagenome | isolation source: river surface water | place: USA:Blue River Watershed | collected 2017-08-17 | reverse complement strand
CCTCCCTAACCCGTTGGTCCGCTAGGCTCTACCGCGGGGGTGGGCAAACCTGACACTTAAACGGTTGCGGTAAGGTGAATCCGGGCAGATGAATGGATGGGGCGGCTCTCTCGCAATGGGCCGCCCCTTGTTTGTGCGCCCCTCCCCCTATACTCTGCGTGTTGATTTTCTCATTGGACCGAACACGCCCCCATGCCCGGCGGACGCCCCAAAGGATCGAAGGAACACAAGCCGCGCAGCACCGCCGCACGGCGCCTGTATGCCGATCTGGTGGGCACCCACCACGGGAACCCGCAGTGGTCCCCCATGGCCGTTGTGCTCTACGCCATGTCACGATCTTTCGCCAAGGCCCGGGCCTATGAACAGGAGGCCGCGGAGCTAGAGAGTGAGCTAGAGCTTGCCAGGGCATCGGACCCGGAAGCCCCCGAAACCGAAGTTTTGGCGGCTCGCGCGGAGACCACGGATTCGCTCGCATCCGAATGGTTCGATAATGCGGTGTCCAAGGCCGTCCAGATCGCCCCTTACGTTCACCCGAAACTCGTAGCGCAACCGGCGGAGGCCCCCAAGGTGGGCAACCCCAACGCCCTTTCCGACGCCGAGCTTGCCCGGATAGCGGCGGCAGAGAACGCGGCCACGGGTCCGGCCGATGCTTGACGGGTTCGATCCCGACGCCGCGAACACCGCCCCGATCACCCCGGGGGACGCTGCCCGAGTGTTGCAGTTCCGGCGCGACGTGCGGCGCGACTTCGGCCTGTGGTGCGACTACGCCCTAGGCAAAGTCGGGCTGAAACCGGCCGCGCACCACCGATTCTTGATCCGCGAGCTTCAAGCCGTGGCCGAGGGGCGCACGCAACGGTTGATCGTGAGTCTGCCGCCCGGCTCAGGAAAAAGTTCTTTCACTTCCGATTTGTTTCCTGCTTGGTTGGCCGGGCACCGCCCCGGGGTGCAGATCATTGGGTCTAGCAACACCGCGTCTCTCGCCAAGAACTTTTCTCGCAAGGTGCAAGACCGTCTGCGGGAAGATCACTTGACGCTCGGGGTTGGTCTTGCCAGCGAAGCGGCCGATTTGTGGCACACGACCGAAGGCGGGCAATACCGGGCGGTTGGTGTTGGGGGTGCTTTAACCGGGTTCCGTGGGGACTGTGTGACCGGGGACACCCTTGTTCAGACTCCTAACGGATTTGTGAGAATAGACTCGATCCCTGATTTCTCGAAACCCTGTTATGTATTGTCGTATGACATACATACCGCCCGATCCGAGTTTCGTCGCGTTGTTGCTGTCCGCCGGAGCCGAACGGCTTCCATCTGGCGCTTACACAGTGCCGCTGGACGGATGGTTGAAACAACGGGAGACCATAGAGTCCGAACGCAAGCGGGTTGGACCCCGACACAAGCCATCAATGTTCATGACGTTCTCGTGTGCGCGATGCGGGAACCCGGGGACGGATTCATTTGCACTCGCGGTCAAGAGGATCAAAAAGACCGGGCGAGATGTGTTGTATTGCGGAAAGGCGTGTGCGACGCGAGTGAACAATGTTCGCCGCGGGATGCGCGAGTTTTCGGTGTGTCTGAACTGTCACGCTCCATTGACAGCCCGGCCCTATGGGGATCGGGATATTTGTTCGGAAGCGTGCGAGATAGAGCGACGGGCCAAAGTTTCCCGGATCAAGGCGCAAAATTGCAAACGCTTTTTGAAGGATATTCCCGAGCAACCTTGCGAGACGTGCAAGCGAGCTTTCCGGCCCCGATCTCTTTCGTTCAAACGCCGGTTTTGCTCGAAATCGTGCGCGAACATCGGGCACGCTCGGGGGATTGCCGGGTGGAACAACCCGGCGTGGCGCGGCGGAGTGAACGGATCGCGGACGGCGCAGTATCGGGCAAGTCCTATCCGGGACAAGGTGCGGACAAGAGACGGGTTCCGGTGTGTGGCGTGCGGCGATTCGGACCGGATACAAACGCATCACATCAACTTGAACAATTCGGATCACCGAGTCGAGAACTTGGTTACACTTTGTCGCATGTGCCACATACAGTTGCACGCTGGGGAACGGTCCAAACCGAAAGTGATCGTGTTTCCTTGGTTGAAAACATACGCCGAGAGTGCGACGTTTGGGATATCCAAGTTGAAGGAACAAACTGTTTCTTCGCCAATGGAATCCTAGTCCACAACTGCATACTCGTGGACGATCCCGTGAAGGACCGTGCCCAAGCTGAAAGCCCGACAATAAGAGAAAAGACGTGGGAATGGTTTACGTCGGTTCTTACCACACGTCTCAAGCCCGGCGGGGCAATCATCGTGGTTGCGACGCGGTGGCATCCATCGGACTTGATGGGACGACTTCTAGACCGTCAACGGGACGACTGGAAATACATCTGTATCCCTGCGATAGCTGGACCGGATGATCCGTTGGGGCGTCCTGTTGGCGGTTATCTGTGGGATGATGATGCTTATGGTTACGGCAAGTTGCTCCGTAAGTTTGAAAAGAGCTACACCGAGTCCGGTGCGCTTAGGGATTGGCAAGCACTTTTCCAGCAAGACCCGCGCCCCGGGGAGGGCGGTCTTTTCAAAGTAACAAAGATCGAAGTCTTGGACGCCGTGCCCCACGAGATGACGTTCCCCGTGCGGGCTTGGGACTTGGCTTCAACGAAACAGATGGGGACCACTGACCCGGATTGGACGGTGGGCGTCAAGATGTCTCGCCTCGGGCCGGGCCGGTTCATGGTTCACGATGTGGTCCGGCTCCGGGGCGGTCCCCACGAAGTGTTGCAGGCGATCAAGAACACGGCGTCTCAAGATGGATACGAAACACGAATCGGCATCCCCCAAGACCCCGGGCAAGCCGGTGTAGCCCAAGTGTCCCACATCACGGGGGAGCTTATGGGCTACACCGTGGAAGCCGGGCGGGAGACGGGGGACAAGGCCACGCGGGCAAACCCGTTCGCGTCGCAAGTGAACGCGGGGAACGTGTTCATGGTCCGGGGCGAGTGGAACCGGGTTTATTTGGACGAACTGCGGGACTTCCCGAGCGGCGTGCATGACGACATGGTTGACGCATCTTCCCGCGCCTTTCAAATGCTTGGGGGAGATGATAGCTTGGACATCCTCGCCATGATGGGGCGCAACCGTTGACCCGTAGGAGCGTGCCCCATGGCCGATGAAAAGACGCAAGAGGCGGGATTTCTCGCGGCCGTGAAAGACGGCTTCAACAACATCGTGTCGCGCGTCGGACTTCGGACGCAGAACCAAAGCGCGTTCAGTGGTTACGGATACCACTACATCACGCGCGACCGAACTTCTATCGAGAACGCTTACACGTCGTCTTGGGTTGTCGGGCGCGGTGTTGACGTTTACGCCGAGGATATGACTCGGGCGGGGATTGATCTGCACACGGAGTTGCCTCCGGACGACGTTGACAAGATTTATAAGGCGTTGCGCGACACCCTGTTTTGGCAGTCCACGAGAGAAGCGGTCACGTGGGCACGCCTCTACGGGGGCGCGCTCATGGTTGCGTTGATTGACGGTCAAAGCGTCGAGACGCCCCTAGACACCGCGACGGTCCGCAAGGGCCAATTTCGCGGATTCGCGGTGCTGGATCGCTGGCACATCACCACTGCCGAGCAACCCCTGATAACCGAACTAGGCCCCGATCTGGGGCAACCGAAATACTACCGGGTGGATACCACGGCCCCCGTGTTCCCCGGGCGGCGCATCCACCACTCGCGTTGCGTCCGCATCAACGGCATCGCCCTGCCCCCCGCCCGGAGACTGGCCGAGGGCGGGTGGGGCATGAGCATTGTCGAGAGACTGTATGAGCGGGCGGTTGCCCTAGACAGCGCGACTCTCGGCATGAGTCAACTCGTGTATAAGGCGCATCTGCGGACCCTCAAGGTCAAGAACTACCGCCGGGCGGTCGCTATGGGCGGCGATTCCATGAACGGTATGCTGGCGTTCTTTGAAGCGGTCCGCATGTTTCAGTCCAACGAAGGCTTGACCGTCTTGGACGAGGAAGATAAGTTTGACACTTCGACTTACAACTTTTCCGGCTTGCCCGATGTTGTGGACAAGTTGACGGAACAGGTGTGCGGTGCGCTGCAAATCCCGCTTGTGCGGTTGATCGGTCAGTCTCCGAAGGGGTTCAGCACGGGGGAGACCGATCTACAGAACCATGACGACGGCATCCGCATGGAACAGGAAAGCAAACTCCGGCGTGTGGTGGCATTCGCGCTAGAGCTTTGCTCGCGGTCCACGTTCGGCAAGTCCATGCCGGAAGGATTCGACTTCTCGTTTACCCCGTTGCGGCAGATGTCGCTTTCTGAAAAGACCGAAAGCGGGGCCAAAGGGGCGGCGGCGGTTTCGGACGCCTTCGACAAGGGGTTGATCGGGCGCCGGACCGCTCTCATGGAACTCCGGGCCTTGTCGCCCTCTACCGGGTTGTTCGGTTCGATCACGTCGGAAGATATCGAAGATGCCGAACCCGATCCCCCGGCCCCGATCCCCGAGGGGGATGCCATAGACCCGGCCGGAGACGCGCCGAGCGTGCCCGGGGCCGGCGAGAAGCAGGACGACGGCGGGGCGGGCGGCGGCAAGGGCGGCGCGGTGTTGGTGCCGCGGTCCAAGCGCCGGGCCGAACCCGGAGACCCGGCCTAATGGCCACGCGGGCACGCAACCGCAAGGCCGGGTGGTATTCCCGCCGGTCCGCCGAGTCGTCCTATTCGGGGGAACTGCGGAAGGTGGCCCGCGCCGTCGCCGATCTGGTCAAAGGATCGCCCGACAACCCGGACGCTTTGGCCCGGAGCCTGCGATCCTACGCCGAGCTTGTCAGGCCGTGGGCGCGGTCCGCCGCGCAGCGGATGCTGGATCGGGTGGCCCGGGATGACCGCAAGGCATGGGAGCGGTTGACGGGCGACGTAGGGACCGCACTCAAGAAAGAGTTGCGGGAGGCCCCAACCGGCGCCCGGGTCCGGCAACTGCTAGAAGAACAGGTTGACCTGATAACGTCCTTGCCGCGCCAGACCGCGGAGAAGGTGCAGGCGCTCGCCCTCGAAACCGTGGCCCGGGGCGGGCGATCCGGCGACGTGGTGGCCGAGATGTTGAAGGCCGGAGACGCGACGTTCACCCGAGCCAAGCTGATTGCCAGAACCGAAGTCGGCAAGGCGGCGACGGCGATCACGCAATCCCGTGCCGAGGTGGTGGGTAGCCCCGGCTACATCTGGCGCACGTCGGAAGATGGCGATGTCAGGCCCTCGCACAGACAGATGCATGGCAAAATGGTCCGGTGGGACAGCCCGCCCAAACTCGACGGTATCGTTGCACACGCTGGGGCAGGCATTCAGTGCCGCTGTTATGCCGAACCGTTGGTTTGACTTTGGCATCTCTTGCGGTTGCGCCGGTCTCGTCGCTATATAGGGCCGCCATGAAGTTTTACGCGACTTCCCAGCTATCGCCGAAACAACATCTGACGCCCGAGGGATACCTTGTGTGCGAGGATGTTCCTGTGGCTCGCGTCGGCGACATGCAGTATTTGCCCCACGAGTGCGGGCTTCCCGCCGGGTCGGACGGCATCGTCCACATCACCCGGACGGCAGACGACTTGTTCCGGCCGGAGACCATGGCGTCATTCGTGGGGAAGCCCGTGACTCTCGGGCACCCGCCCCGCAACCTGCGGGTCGCCGATGCCCGGTCCTACTCGCACGGGCACATCATGAATCCGCGTCCGGGGGACGGGACACAGGCGGGTTGGTTGTTGTGCGACCTGTTACTGACAACCCCGGAAGCGGTGCGCGCGGTGCGGGATCAAGGCATCCGGCAAATCAGTCTGGGCTATGACGCCCATTTCTTTCCGACCGATCCCCCGGAGCGGGGGCGCGGCGTGCAACGGAACATCATCGGCAATCACGCCGCAATATTGCCGGATGGCCGTTGCGGTGAAACCTGCGCGGTAGGAGACAGTGCAATGGCGACAGACGCCCCCCGTTCGATTTGGGATAGCTTCAAGACGTTCTTGACAGGCGACCCTGAACAGATGGCCCGCGACAACTTCCGGCGCATGATCGAGGAAGCCGCCGCGGTGGCCGTGCGCGATGCTCTGCCCGCGACCAACCTCGCGGACCGGGTGGCCGTGCTAGAGGTGCAGCTTGTTTCCGCCGACGCCCGGCTTGTGGCCGCAGAAACCGCCTTGGCCGAGGCCCGCGGTGTGGCCGATGCCGCCCAAACGAAGGCCGTGGAAGCCTTCGACGCGGCGAGCCGTCCCGCGACACCCCCGGCCCCGGCAAATCCTGCCCAAACCTCGGAAATCGCCCCCACGGCCGAGGAATGGCAGGCCACGGTGTCCCGCGCCGAGTTGGTGGCCCCGGGCTACCGCCCCGCGGTCATGGATGCGTCGGCGTCCCCGCGCGAGGCCCGGGATGCCCTGTGCGGTGTCCGGCGTGGCGCGTTCATCGCTGCCCTCGAAACCGAGTCCGGCCGTGCGTTGCTCGCCCCCTTCGGTGTGAAGGATGCCGCGGGGGTGGCCGAGTTGTCGTGCCCGGCCCTCACGATGGCGTTCATCGGGGCGTCGGAAGCGGCCCGGATGACGAACAACGCGGGGGTGATCTCCGGCGTGAAGGTGGCCGATGGCCGTAAGCCCGCCCGGTTGTCCGGCCGCGAACTGAATGAGCGCAATGCCGCGTATTGGGCCAAGCAGTCCGGCGCGCAGACCTAAAGGAGAGTGGTGTTATGGCCGTTATCGGTTTGCGGATGCCCGCCGGAATCCCGGGCAGCGTTTCTCGCATTGAACAGCTTCACACGGAGCCGGTGCACCTTGACCCGGCCGCTCCGTTCACGGCGTTCGGGCTTCCGGGTGTGATCGGGGCCAACGGTCGTTTCCGCCCGGTTCAGGCCGGGGACACCGCGGACAAGATTTCCGGTTTCTTGGTTCGCCCGTATCCGGGCCTGGCGTCCAGCACGTATTACGGCGTGACCGGCATCCCTTCGGGTTCCGCGGTGGCGGACCGGATGCGCCGGGGTTACATGTCTGTGAAGCTGAACGCCGGTAACGCGACCAAGGAGTCGCCCGTGTTCGTGCGCGTCGGCGCCCCCGTCGCGGGGAAGCCCGTGGGTGGCCTGGAAGCCGTCGCGGATGGCGCGAACACCGTCCAGTTGACGGCGTGCACCTTCATGGGTCCGGCGGACTCGGAAGGCAACACAGAAATCGCGTTCAACATCTAAAGGCCCCGGCGCATCCCGTGAGGGGTGCGTCTTGAACTGATAGGAATACGCTCATGTTCGTCGGTAACGTCACCCATCTTCGAGACAGCACGGCGTTGACGGGCGTGTTCCGTCAAGTCCATGACGCGGGGATGCAGACTTTCGACCGGGCCGTGATTGACGGGACCGGACTGTTCCTGACTTCGCAGTTGGAACGGATTGACCCGGTTCTCTATGCGCCGCTGGTTCAGTTCACGTGGTCGCGTGACGTGGATGTCCGCGAGGATATCACCCTCGCGGACGACGTGGCGAGCTACACCGTTTCGAGCTTCGCCGCTCCGGGTGGCGTGGTCCCGGACGGAATCAACTGGATCGGTCGCAACTCCAATGCGATCCCCGGCCCCGCCGTTGACCTTGGCCGTGTTTCTCAGCCGTTGCACCTGTGGGGCCAAGAGCTTTCTTGGACCGTGATCGAACTCGAAAAGAGCATGAAGCTCGGGACGGGCATAGATCAACAGAAGCTTGAGGCGATGCGTCTCAAGTATAACATGGACGTGGACCAGATGGTCTATGTCGGCGACTCCAACATGGGCGTCACCGGGCTTGTCAATTCGCAGAACCGCGCGGGCGTGACCTTGCGCGCGGCGACCGGCAAGTTTACCACGTTGACCGCGGACCAGCGCCGGGCCGATCTGAACGGGCTGATTGGCTCCGTTTACGACGCGGCCGGTAACACCATGGCCCCGACTCGGTTGCTGGTCCCGCCGGGCGTGTTCGGCGACCTGGCAGGCCAACAGCTTCCCAACACGGGCGAGACGGTCCTGTCGTTCTTGCGCCGGACCGGCTTGAGCACGGAAGTGAACAACCGTCCGCTGGAAATCTACCCGTGCAAGTGGTTGAAGGGCGCGGGCGTGGGTGGCACGGATCGCATCGTGGCTTACACCAAAGGGCCGGACCGGGTTCGTATCCCCTTGACGCAGTTGGACCGCACCCCTCTTGAGTATCGGTCTCTGTATCAGATGGTGACGTATTACGGCGCCCTCGGCCAAATCGAAATCCTCTACCCCGAGACGGTGGGTTATCTGGACGGCGTGTAAGCGCCGTCTGGTTCTCGTCTGACTGCTAGGAGACGCAGCAATGCCGAAGTTTGATCTGGTCCGGGCGTTCACCCTGACTCGCCCCGATGGGACGCGGGTGGATTACGCCGCGGGCAACGTCGAAGTGGCCCCGGAAGATGCGGAGCACTGGATGGTGAAAGCCCTCAGTGTGAAGCCGGGCGAGCGTTTGCAAGTCACGGGCGGGGTTGGCACCGTGACGGCCGATCCCACGCCGTCCGCGGAACAGGGCGAGGTTGCCCCGGTGGGGCAGGAACCTACGGGCAAGATCGCAGTTCCGTCCGGCGGTGGCGCTGCCCCCAAGGCCGAGTCCAAGGATGACCCGCGCCCGGCCCCGCCGACCTTGACCGGGGGCGGTTCGGCCACGGTTGCCAAGAAGGTCTAACAGCCGTGATCGAAGTCGCCGACTTCCGCACCGTGTTTCCCGAGTTCGCGGATGCGGCGACGTTTCCCGACGCCCGGATTGCCTTTTGGCTCCGGGCGTCGGAAACCACGCTCCCCCCGTTGGCTTGGGGCGGCACTTGGGAGCACGCGGTTCTGTTGCTCGCGGCGCACCAGCTTGCCCTAGGACTGCGCCGGGCCGCTGTTGTCATGCGCGTGGGACCGGGTGCCGCGGGTGCCGGAGCCGGGGGATTCGCCCCGGTGTCGTCCAAGAGCGTCGGCGGGGTTTCGGTCGCGTATGACAACTCTCTTGGGACAATCGAAGGCGCGGGCACCTACAATCTGACGCCCTACGGCGTCGAGTTCTGGCAGTTGCTCCAAATGCTCCCCGCATCGGGGATGCAGTTGTGACCGCGACACTGGAAATCGTCACGGATCGGATGCAGTCGGTTCTTGATCGCGTGACCGAACTCGCGGGGCACGAATTGTTGGTCGGGGTTCCGTCCGACAACGCGACCCGCGACGATGGCCCGATCACGAACGCGGTGATTGGTTACATAAACGAGTTCGGCGCACCGGACATGAACATCCCCGCACGGCCCCACTTGGTGCCCGGAATCAAGCACGCGATGCCTCGGGTCATGGCGATCCTAGAGGCGTCCGCCCGGGCGCAGATGCACACGGGGCGCGGCCAGTCGTCTCCGGGTCCGTTGGCGGGGTTCCACCGCGCCGGGTTGATCGCGGTTGCCAGCGTGCAAGCGGTCCTGACATCGGGGGAGGGGTTCGCCCCGTTGGCCGAGTCAACCCTGGCGAGCCGCCGGGCGCGGGGCCGATCCGGGACGCGCCCCCTTGTGGACTCGGGCCAGTATCGCCGATCCGTCACCTACGTAGTCCGCCCGAAAGGTTGACCGATGGCCCGCGTGGACGTGTCCGAAGTCATCAACGATCCCGATTTCACGGAACCGGCGTGGCACATCGTCCGCATGGAACAGGTGGATGACACCGGATACAACCGGCTGACAGAGACCCGAACCCCCATCCTTGTCATCCCGACATCGGGAGACGGCGACGTTTCGATCAAGCGTCCGCAAGGCCGATCCGTGTTTTCGACGGTCCGATTCTACACGGAAGCCGACTTGAAGCCGGGGGAAGCGGACCGGGCGCCCGACGAAGTGGAGTGGCGGGGCAACCGATACGAGGTGCCTTCGCGCTCGGATTGGAGCACGTGGGGCCGCGGGTTCACGTCGGCGGCGTGTCAGTTGCTCGCCCCGTCCGGCGGCAAGGAAACCGCCGCATGAGCGGCAACACCTCGGCCACAGGCGGGTATCTCTCCCCCGCGGAACCCGGCCCCACGCTCCGCGATCTGGACGGCACGTTGCAATTGCTCGTGGTCGCCTTGACCGGGCTTCCGGGCCGCATGGTCCGGCCCCGGTTCCAAGAGAACCCGGCCCCGATCCCCGACTCCGGCGTTGATTGGGCCGCGGTCGCGTCGTCCGGGCAAGAGCCGGATTGGACCGGATCGGTGACGCACGAGACCCCGCCGGGCCAGACGCCCCGGGATGTGTTGGTTCGATACGAGACGTTCGATCTACTGGCATCGTTCTACGGTCCCCGGTCCCGCGACAACGCGGGGCGACTGATAGACGGCCTGATGATTCCCCAGAACCGCGAGGGATTGCGGCGCGTCGGCATCGCGGTCGTGGGTCCGCGGTCTATCCGTAATAGCCCGGACCTGTTAAATCAGCGGTGGTATGGGGCGACGGATGTAGAAATCGAGATGCGGCGGGAGATACGCAGGGTTTACCCGGTTCTTGATCTCGCTTCGTTTCCGCTTGATTTCCGTCTCCCCCAAGGCGTCGCGTTGATCCCTGATTAGAGGTGCCCCATGCCGTCCGGCCTGCCCGTAAGCGACATCATCCGGGTTGATGTGAACTCTCAGCCGGTTGCGGTGTTGGGCCGCAACTTCGGTTCCATGTTGATCGCGGGAGACAGCCCGGTCATTGACACGGGCGAGTTGATCCGCGAATACCCCGGCCTGGATTCCATCGCCCAAGACTTCGGCGCGGATGCCCCGGAGTATCAAGCCGCGAAACTCTGGTTTTCGCAGGTTCCCCGCCCCACCCGCGTGTTCATCGGTCGCGTCACCACGGTCCCCACCGCGGGCCTGTTGCGCGGCGCCACGATCCCGCCGACGTTGCAGGACATGGCGCTTTACACCCCGATCAAAGACGGGTCTATGGTGATCCCGGTTGACGGTGCCCCGCGGCGCTTGACCGGCATTGACCTTTCCTCGGCCCTGAACATCAACGGCGTCGCGGCCCTGATTGACGCCGCGTTGCCCGGCGCATCGGTGCGGTGGGATTCGGTGTCGTCTCGGATTGTGGTGCAGAGCGACACCACGGGCACGGCGTCCGGCGTCGGGTATGCCAGTTCCGCGGGCGCGGGAACTGATCTGTCCGACCTGTTGGGGTTGACCGCCGCCGCGGGTGCCCGCAACCCGGTTCCGGGCGGCGACGCGAAGGGGCTACTGGCCTCGGTTCACGACTTGGCGGATCACTCGTTTGGGTGGTATGGCTTGACGCTCGCCCTGGATACCCCGCCGACCGTGCAAGAGTTGCTACGGGTCGCCGAGTTCGTGGAAGCGTCGGACGCGGCCCGGATGCTCGCGGCGACGATCACCACGTCGGACGCGACCGATCCGAACGAATCGCAGGACTTCGGTTCGCTCGCCAAGCTCCGCAAGCTGGATCGCACCACGATTCAGTTCAGCAGCACGAACCCGTTTGCCGCTGTCAGCATGTTCGGGCGTCAGTTCACCGTTGACTTCACGGGGAACAACACGGCATCCACGGCCATGTTCAAGCAACAGCCGGGCGTGATCCCGGAACAGTTGCGTGTGTCCGAAGTCCGCACCTTGGAGCGCAAGGGCTACAACATCTATACGTCGTATCAGAACGGCGTTGCGATCTTGCAGCCCGGCAAGGTGGCGAGCGGGCGTTTCTTCGATGAAATCCATGGCCTCGATTGGTTGAAAGACACAATCGAAACGCTACTGTTCAACCTTCATTATCAGTCCACCACCAAAATACCGCAGACGGATGAAGGTGTCACGCAGCTTCTCACTGAAACCGAGCGCGGTCTTGAGTTGGCCCGCTTCAACGGGTTCATCGCCCCCGGGGTGTGGAACGCGGACCCGTTCGGTTACTTGAAGCGCGGGCAGGCCCTCCCGAAAGGGTATTACACGTTCGCTCGCCCCATCGGGGAACAGTTGCAGAGCGAACGGGAAGCCCGCCGCGCCCCGGTGATTCAGGTGGCCTTGAAGCTGTCCGGCGCCTTCCACTCGGCGCATGTCATCCTGAACGTCAACCGCTAACCGCGCGCCCCGGGAGATTGGGACATGACCGCTTACTCTTTTCTCGACGTTACCATGACCCTTTCCGGCCCCGGGGGTTCGGTCAACCTTGGCCGTGACTCCGGCGCCGCGGAGGAAGGTGTAACTGTCGAGATGGCCGAGGATAAAAACACGCTCATCGTGGGCGCGGACGCCACCCCCATGCACTCGCTACACGCGGGCAAGAGCGGCATCATCCGGGTCCGGTTGCTCAAGACCAGCCCCCGCAATGCCCAGCTTTCCACCATGTATAACATCCAAACGGTCACGAGTGCCTTGCACGGCATCAACGTGGTCGTGATCCGGGACGTGGCCCGGGGCGACTTCATCTCGGCCCGGTCTGTGGCGTTCAAGCGGCATCCGAACTTTGCGGCGGCAAAGGTTGGCAACGTCCTAGAATGGGCCTTCGACGCGGGCTATATTGACATGCTGCTTGGGGACGGGAACCCCGCCCTCACGTAACAAACAATGGAGCGACCGATGAATACGCACCCGATTGACGGCCACGAATACCGCGTTTTTGGCCGGATGCCGGTGAAAGAACAGTTCCACGTCGCCCGGAAGATCGCCCCGGTGTTGGAAGGTCTGGGCGACGTGTCGGCACTCGTGGAAAAGGGCAACAAGCTCACGACGGCGGAAGCCTTCGCGCTTGTCGGACCGTTGAGTCAGGCCGTCGCCAAGCTGCCGGACGATCACTGTGATTTCGTGGTCGAGAAGTGTCTCGCGCTTGTTCAGCGCAAGGTCTCTGATACGGTTTGGGGGCCGGTGTGGAACAGGCAAGCACAGGCGATGATGTATGACGACATCTCGCTTCCGACCATGCTTCGGCTCGTCGGGATCGTGTTGCAAGAACAACTCATGTCTTTTTCTTCCGGCCCGTCCTAGACCTTCAACGGACTTACGAGGACGGGCCGGAAATCGAACCGGCGCGACTGCGGGACGACGAGGATTGGTTGTATCGCCCCTTGTCGGAAGGGTTGTGCCGGGTCGAGAGCTACAAAGACGGCACCCTTGACCTGTGCGACATTGCCGACTTGAACGACCTGCTAGACGTTCGGCAAGAGAACCAACGCCGTTACCGGGCCGCGGTCAAGGATTACAAACCCTAGCGTCGGGGTGTAGAGTGCGGCGGTAGAGGAACCCCCGGGGGACACATGAGCGGCGAAGTCATCCGGGAGTTTCTTGTCAAGCTGGCCTACTCGATAGACCAGCGTTCACAGACATCCTTTGTCGAGACCGTCGCGGGCAGCACGAAACTCGTGGTGGGGTTTGCAGCCGCCGCGTCCGCCGCCGCGGTGGGCGTGGTCGCTTCCACCGCGAAGATGGCGGCGGGCCTGGAGTCCGTCTATTTCGCATCCCGCCGGGTGGGGGCCGAGTCCGAACGGCTCATGGCCCTTTCACACGCCGCGCGTCAAGCCGGTGTCGGCGTCGAAGGGGTTCAGGGTTCCCTAGAAGGGATGGCCCGATTCCTGCGTTACAACCCCGGCGGGGAGGGGTTTCTCAAGAACCTCGGGGTGCAGACGCGGGACGCGCAAGGCAAGTTGCGCGACACGACAGACCTGTTGCTGTCGTTCAATCGCCAAACCCAGAATATGCCGCTTCACCAAGCGCAAGCATACGCAAACGTTCTGGGCATTGATGAACAGACGTTGCTTGCCCTGAGAAGCGGGGAACTGCAACGCGGTATGGCAGAATACGCCGGGTTGGTGGCTAAGTCCGGCGTCAACATGGGTCGCGCGACGGAAGATAGCCGCGCGTTCATGCACGAGTTGCGGATACTCGGGTCCGTATTCGACATCCTTCAAGCCGCCGCGACGAGTGCCCTTGTCCGCACCATCGGGCCGCATCTTCGATCCTTCCGCGAGTTCCTGCTTGCCAACTCGGGGCGCATCGCCTCGGCCATCGGGGAGATCGGCGACGCGACAGTGAAGGCCGGGCGATTCTTCGCCGACATGGCGGTTGCCGCATACAAGTCGGTTTCAGACATCATCGCCACATACAGCGGGTTGGACAACTCCACCAAAGAAGCGATCAAGACGGTGGGGTTGTTGCTCGCGGCGTTTCTCGCCATCAACTCGGCGGCCCTGGCAACACCCATCGGGGCGATTGCGGCTCTTGCTGGGGCGCTGGTGTTCTTGCACTCCGATTTCCAGAAATGGAAAGACGGGTCCGGTTCTCTCATTGATTGGGGTTCGTGGTCGAAGGAACTCGGGGAAGCCCGCGCCGGAATCTCCGATCTGGCATCCGCCCTGAACGACGTGCTCGGCGGGGCCATCGGCGAGTTCGCGGGGAACACCAGTGAACGCCTCAAGAACGCATTCGCGGGGGCATTCACCGATCCGATTTCCAACACGGTCCGCGAACTCAAAACGCTCATAGACACCCTTACCGATCTGGCGCACTTGCTCGCGGCGGTGGCGCGCGGAGATTGGAACGAAGTTCTAGAACGCACGATGTCCCTGAACCGGACACTCGCGGGTGGGGAGTCGGCTTTCACCAGACTCGGGACCGAAGGATTTGGGGCCATCAACCAAGGGGCCGAGGGGGATCAACGATCTCTTTTTCGGCGCGGCGTGGACGCCGTGCGGGAACGGTTGCCCCGATTCCTTGGCGGCACACCGTCCAGTGTCAGGCTGACATCGGAACAAGATCAAGCGGGCCGCGAGATGTTCGCCCAATACAAAGCGATGGGTTACACCGATGCGGGGGCCGGGGCCATGCTCGCGCAAGCCTACGGAGAAAGCAGCTTCGATCCGGGGGCGCGCGGAGATGCGGGTAAAGCGCACGGGATGTTTCAGCACCACCCGGACCGGCGGGCCAACATCCAACGCGCAACCGGCATCAACATGTCCACGGCCGGGCGATCCGATCAAGTCCGAGCAATGGACTACGAAATGCAACGCCTTGATGCACAGTCCCGTGCTGTTTACGACCGAATCAAATACGCGAGTTCCGCGAGCGACGCGGCTTCTCTCGGCGTGTATCAGGTGGATCGGCCCGCCGACAAAGCCGGTGAAGCCGTCAAAAGGGGCGGTTTCGCCGAATACTTTTCTCGACGCTACGGAGGGGCGCAGACGGCCCCGGGATCGGACCCGGTATCCGCGCCCCCCTCGGCCCTCGCGCCCGGTTCAGGGCGCCGCGTTTCGGCCATAGCGAGGGGGATACAGGCCCCGGGTGGCGGACCGGCGTTGATGCCCCCGGGTGGCGGGGGCGTCACGAACAACAGCACGGTCGCCCCGGTCCTGAACCAGAACACCACGATCACGGTTCAGGGGCGCGAGGAAGCCCGCCGGGTGGCCGAGCTACAGGCCGGGATCAACGATGCGCTCGCGCGCAATCTCGTGGGGGCGGTCCGCTAGATGGCACAGATACTCTCGCCCCCCGGGTTGGGCACGGTCGCCTTCGCGGCCAACATCGTTTCCCCTTTGGCGCAGTTCTCGCAATCCGGCGTGGCGTCTCTTTTCTTCGCTGCCCCCCGGCGGATCGGCACCGTGATCCCGGGCGTCGTGATCGAAGAAAACGGGCGAGACGAACTCGACGTGACCCGGCATCCCGTGGAACGGGGGGCACCGATCACGGATCACGCCTATCTGTTGCCGTCCGACCTTGTGGTTAGGTGCGCGTGGTCCGCCGCTTTGTTCGGCCCGTCCTATCTCCGCGCGGTCTATCAGGCGTTGCGCGAGTTGCAGGCGAGCCGAGAGCCGTTCACCGTGAGCACGGGCAAGCGGCTCTATGGGAACATGCTCATGCGGACTCTCGTGGTGGATACGGCGGGACCACAACACGAAAACATTCTCATGGTGACGTGCACGTTCCAAGAGGTTTCAATCGTGGAAACGGCAGAAACGACCGTTGCCCCGCGGTCCCAACAGGCCGCGCCACACGATACCGCGCCCCCGGTGCAGTCGGCGACGGTCAACCCGGTGCCCGTGGCCGATCCGTTCCGTTGATCGGTCCGCGGTGCTAGATTGATCCATTGACCGCGGAATCAGCCGCGGTTTCCCCGGGGAAACCGACCATGCCCGACGTGTTTGAAGTCCCCCTGACTCCCGTGGCGCAGACGTTCCCCCTCGCGGGGCCGGGGGGAGGGCGCCGGTTCACCCTGGCATGGCGCAACGCGGCCGGGTCCGGTTGGTGCTTGGACATCGCGGACGCGGACGGGAACCCCCTTGTGTCCGGCATCCCCCTTGTGACCGGGTGCGACTTGCTCGCGGGGCACAAGCACTTGATCCCGTTCGGCCTTTGGGTGCAAGGCGACCCGGACCCCACCGAAGTCCCCACGTATGACGGGTTGGGAGAACAGTCGAAAATGTATCTCGTGGTGGCGTGACGTGGCGCGGCAGTTCATACGGCGAGTGTCCTTGAAGCTCGGCGACGAGTCCGGCAAGGCGTTGGACATGAGCGAACTACGGTTCGTGTTCTCTGTTCACCAGTCGGACATGCAATCGCCCAACAACGCCGACATCACGATTTACAACGTCGCCCCGGAAACCATCAAACGCGCCCGGAGCGAGTTCACCCGGGTCGTTCTTGAGGCCGGTTACGAGGGGAGTTACGGGACGATCTTCGACGGCACCGTGATTCAGTATCGCGCCGGGCGAGAAAGCCCGGTTGACACAACCCTGAACATCATCGCCCAAGAGGGGGACGCGGCGTATAATTTCGCGGTGGTGAACAAAACCGTTGCGGCCGGGCACACCCGCGCCGACGTGGAAAAAGCACTGTGCGACGCGCAATCCCCGCACGGGATCGAACGGGGTTACGTGGCCGAACTCGGCGGTCCGACCTACCCCCGGGGCCGGGTCATGGTGGGGTTGGTGCGCGACGGATACCGCGAACTCGGGGCCGCGACGGGCACCACGTGGAACATCGCGGGGCGCAAGTCGCAAGTCTTGCGAACGGATGGCTACCTGCCCGATCAAGCGGTGATCCTGACAAGCCGCACCGGCATGATCGGCACGCCGACCCAAACCCCCGAGGGCATCATCGTCCGGTGCCTCTTGAACCCGCGCCTCAAAGCCGGGGTGTTGCTCAAGATAGACAACGCTTCGATTCAAGACTACAAGATGGCGCCCACGTACTCCGGGGAAATCCCGCTGGCACTGGTGCCGAAGAAAGACGACGACGGGGAATATCGCGTTGTGGCCGTGGATCACATGGGCGACACGCGCGGACTAGAATATTACAGCGAAGTGGTGGCGACGGGCCGGAGCGGCGCGGTTTCGACTTCGCAGGCACAACGGGGGCGCACCGGATACGATGGACCGTAGAGAACAGGCCCCGGATCAAGAGGAAACCTTGCGTTCGGCCATGGACGACCGGGCCGCAAGCATCTGGACGGCCACCCCGGGGATCGTGGAAAGCTACGATCCGGCCGCTATGACCGTGACGGTTCAGGTCGCGCTCAAGATGAAGGTCCGGGGGAAAGACGGATCGGAGACCTTTGAGCCGGTATCCGTGTTGCCGGACGTGCCCGTTTGCTTCCCGTCCGCCGGGGGGTTCTCTGTCACCTTCCCGATCAATCCGGGCGACGAGTGCCTTGTGATCTTCGGTATGCGGTGCATGGATTCGTGGTGGCAGATGGGAGGGGTGCAGCAACCCCTAGACGCCCGGATGCACGATCCTTCGGACGGGTTCGCGGTGTTCGGCCCCCGCAGTCAGCCGCGGGTCTTGAAGCCCGCCCCGGGCGGGGAGAACTTCGCCATCCGCGCGGACGACGGTTCGGCGTCTTTGGAGTTGACGCCCGGCGGGAAGCTGCTTGTGAAAGCCCCGGGCGGTGTCGAAGTCACGACTCCTCTAGTGGAGATCACGGGCAACGTGAAGGTTGGCGGCAGCATCACGGCGGCGGGCGACGTGAAGGGCGGGCCGATCTCTCTCGGGGGCCACGCCCACACCGGAGTCAGGTCCGGGGCCGAGAACACGGGCACCCCGGTTCGATAGGAGACGGCCATGCGATACCGGAAATTGACCGCGGACGACGGGGAAACCCCGGGCGGGGATTGGTCTTTTGGGCGCGGCGCACTGGACTTCCACAACAACACCCCCGACGCCGTGGCCCAAGCGGTCAAGACCCGCTTGCAATTGTTTCGTGGCGAGTGGTCCCTTGACCTGTTGGAAGGCACGCCGTGGTATTCGGACGTGCTGGGCAACGGCCACGAACTCACATACGCCCCCTTGCTCCGGGCGCGCATCCTCGAAACCCGAGGCGTGACCGAAATAACCGCGTTCTCGGAATCGTTCGATCGGGAAAGCCGCGTTTTGACCGTTCAGGCCACTATAAACACGACCTACGGACGCGCTATATTGGGGGTTGACATCCCCCTTGAGGCGTCGCCCGCATGATCCCGGTTCCTCATTTCGACGCGGCGGGTCCGCACATCCCCGAATACGAGTCCATCCGCGCGGGGATGGTTGACGTGTTTCGCGGCATCTACGGGACCGATCTCTACGTGGAGCCGGATTCTCAGGACGGGCAGTTGATCGCGGTTCTCTCCCGCGCGATCTACGACACCAACGTGTTCGCCCTCGCGTGCGTCCAGTCCTACCGACCCGGGCAGGCACAAGGGGAAGCCCTGTCGTCTCTCGTGAAAAACAACGGAATCAGCCGCCGGGTTCCGTCCCGCGGTGTGGTTGACGTGGTGATAGGCGGGCAGGCCGGAACCGTGATCCGCCGGGGCACGGTCCGGGGCGCGGATCAACGCCTGTGGGACTTGCCCGACGAAGTGGTGATTCCAGTGTCCGGGCAAATCGCGGTCACGGCCACGGCGCGCGATCTGGGGGCCGTGCAAGCCCCGGCGGGGACGCTCCGCACCATCGCCACCCCCACCCGGGGATGGCAGACGGTGAACAACCCCCTTGCGGCCACGCCCGGCGCCGCGGTGGAAACGGACGGGGAGCTACGGGCGCGGCGCGAGCGATCCACCACGATCCGGGCCACCACGCTCCTAGAGGCCATGGTTGCCAGCGTGGGGAACCTGCCCGGGGTTACATCGGTGTCCGCCCTGGAAAACGACACAGACCAGACAGACGCCAACGGGCTATCCCCGCATTCGTTCGCCCTTGTGGTGGCGGGCGGGGACGCGCAACGGATCGGCGAGACAATCGCCAACAGCAAGGGGCCGGGACCGAACACCGCGGGGACGACTCTCGTGGTGGTGCGAGACGCCTTCAACCTGACTCGCAACATCCGGTTTTACCGCCCCACCACGATCCCGGTGTCTGTGTCTCTGACGATCCAGCCCAAGCCGGGTTACACAACGAACATCGGCGCGGAGATACGCGCGGCCATCGCCGAACACATAAACGATCTGCGGGACGGGGACGACGTGGAATATGCCCGGTTGTGGGTGCCCGCGAACCTCGGCCAGTCGGGCGGTCTGTATGCCATCCGGGCAATGACCGTCGCCCGGACCGGGCAGGCGTTGGCGGCGGCGGATGTGCCGATCCCGTTCCACTCCAAAGCCACGTGCACGGTTGACGCCGTGCAATTGATCGTTCAGCCGTGATGCCCGCGGTCTCCGAATACGTCGCGCTGGTGCCGAGCGCGAACCGGGATCAACCGAAGTTCCGCGCGGTGCTAGAGGGCCTGCTTGCCCCGTTGGTGGGGACGCAAGGGTTCCTCGCCCGAGCGCAGACGATCTATGACCTAGACACCGCCACAGGGGCGCAACTCGACGCGGTGGGGGAGCACGTAGGGCAGGATCGCAACATCGAACTCCCCAAGACCGATGTGTTCTTTTCGTTCAACGTCGAAGGGTTGGGCTGGAACCAGGGCATCTGGAAAGGCCCTTACGATGAAGGCAACGGCATCACCCGACTGGACGATGACACATACAGGCTTGTTCTCAAGATGAAGGTGGCCGCGAACAATTGGGACGGCACCATAGGGCACGCCGCGGAAATACTCGGAACCCTGTTCAATGACCCTGAAACCTTCGTGTTCTTGGAAGATGGACAGGACATGAGCATGACCTTGAACATTTCGGGCAAGCGACTAAACGCCCTGTTCTTGGCGTTGCTCAAAGAAGGATACGCCCCGATGAAGCCCGCCGGGGTGCGGTTGTCCGGCGTCAAGACGAACACGGTGAACCGGACCGCGTTGTTCGGTTGGAACATGGACACGCCGGAAGTCGCCGGGTGGAATATTGGCAGTTGGTCGAAGGAGGCTTGAAGGTGCCCAAAAACGATTTCTTGCCGTTTGGTTTGGGCGCCGGGGCCGACGTGTCGCCCCAAGCCGCTTGGGAAACCGCGGTGCCCCGATCCACGGGGTTTCAGACGGGAACGGCCGACTCGTCGCAAGCGAACAAGGCTTGGCGTCAGTCCGCCGTCATCTCGCATGTTGTCGCGCAATGGATGATGGAATCCACGGGTTCCGACATCTTGGACAATGGAAATATTGAAGTCCTGAAAGCCCGGCTCAAGTCGGCGGTGTTTATCAGCGCCAACAGTCAGGCGATTTACGACGATCTTACCCTGTATAAGAAGGTGGTCGAAGGGCTGTTCGCACAAGTCAACAGCAACATCGGTCGCGTGGACACGGGGCTTTCTTCGGCGACCACTCGACTCGGTGTTGTCGAAGGGAAGTTGAACGGGCGGTGCCTCGCCTTCACGGCGTATGGTTCCCCGGGGAGCTACACCCACACGTTTCAGCCGGATGGGACGTGGTTCATTTTCGAGTTGATCGGCGGCGGTGGCGCGGGCGGCGGGGCGGTGAACCCGGGCGCCGGACTGTGTTCGGTCGGATCGGGCGGCGGCGGCGGCGGGTTCACCGCGGGCGTGTATTACGCCCGGCGCAACCGGATCGGCCCGACAATCGGCATCACTGTCGGCGGCGCGGGGACCGGCCGCGTCGGCACGTGGGGCGGGAACGGCGGGACCACGGCCCTCGGGCAGTTGGCCTATGCCTACGGCGGCGGCGGCGGCGGGACGCTTGGCCCCACGAATCTGGCGTGCGGCAGCAACGGCGGCGCGGCCGGGTTGGGCAGTGCCTACGGGGAGAACGGATTCGGTGGGGCCGTGATCGTGAATCAGGGCAACTGCGGTGACAGCGGTTTGATCCTCGGCCCCGGGGCGGCACTCGGCGGGTCCGGGGCACCCGGCCCATTCGGCGGCGGGGCCAACGCGGTGGGGCAGGGCAACGCCGGGCAGAACTCGGCGTCGTCCGGCGGCGGCGGCGGCGGGGCCTGCTTGTTGCCGGGTCAAGGCCCGTCGCAAGGCGGTTCCGGCGGCAACGGGTTGGTTCGCATTTGGGAGTATGCGTGATGCAGGACGAACAAGACGCTCCGGCCCCGGTGTTCTTTGTCGGGCCGGAGCGGGACGAAAGCGGCAAGCTGAAACGGGGAAGGTGGGCGATCATGTCCGGGGATGAAGTGGTGGAAATCCGCACCGTTGACCCGGCGGGCTACCTGCCCCCGCACATCGTCCGGGACGTGTCGGGCAAGCCGGACGTGGCCGAACGGTGGCGCGAGGTGAACGGGGAGTTTGTGGCCCCGGGTGCAACGGTGGGGGCGTGAGATGAACGAAACACTTATAACCCGGCTTCTCTCCGCGCTCGCCGCGTTCCGGCGGCAGCTGCAGGGTGGCACCGCGGCGCCGGTCACGACCCGGTGCCCCGTGGTCGCGCAACCGAACGGAATCATCATCCCGTTCTATCGCTACCCGAACAACCCTTACACCGATCCGGTGTGCCTCGCGTTCTTCGATCTGTTGCGCCACAACCACGATGTCGCAACCATCGTGGTCGTGAACGCGGCCAACGGTCCGGGGGACGTGGAAGATTTGAACTGGACGGCGTTCATCCGCATCGCCCGCGCGGCCGGTGCCGTGGTGCTGGGCTACGTGAGCACTGGTTACGGCACCCGCCCCGAGGCGGACGTGAAAGCGGACGTGGACAGGTGGGGCACGCTCTACGGCAGCGCCGGACTCGACGGCATGTTCTACGACGAACAGACCTTCGACACCGGGCCGGGCGGCGCCGGGGACGCATACGTTCAGCTATACAAGCGTTACACGGAATACGCGCACGAGAAAGGGTATTATCCCGTCGTGAGCAATCCGGGGGTGCCACAACAGGCGGCCTATTTCAAAGTCAACACGGGGGACATCATTGTAACATACGAGAACTCGACGTATCCGGGCGAGACGCTGTTGCATGGCAATTTCGTTGACGGCCCGGTTGATTTCAATTACACGCGCCGGGCGTCTTTGGTCTATGGGCAAGCGGCACTGGACACAGTGGAAGTCGCCAAGCTGCGGAAGTATGCGCGTTGGATTTATGTAACAGACGACACTCTCCCGAACCCGTGGGACACCCTGCCCGCATATCTTGACGAATTGTATGCGGCCGTTGGGTCGCGGGTGTCTGGGTAAACAAGCCGTTCGGTCACGATTCAGGGCGGCGACAAAGCGGCGGCTTGTCTTGTCGTCCCCCTGACATCGTGTGTAAATTGCGGCCACTTGTTCGGCCCGTTCACAGGGAACCAGAATGTCCGGCACCATCTCCCCGACAAAGCTCGCGGTTCTCGTGCCGTTTGAGCGATACTTGCGCGGTGATTCGATCACCAATCGGTCCGAAATTTCGCGCATCATGGCGGGGCCGAACGCGGCGAACGTCAAGGTGGTCGGATACGCCACATCCCCGGGCACTGGTCCGACCGATCCGGGCACGGGTCCGACCGTCCCGCCCGTCGTGAATCACGGCGCGGTGTCGGGCGTCTCCGGGGCGCTGTTCCTGAACGACTCCGGCATCCTATCCCCGCTGGTGGGAACCGCGGCGGGCACCTTGGCAGCGGGCGACGACTCCCGCATCGCCAACGCGGTGCAACAGGCCGCCCTGTTCGACTCGAACGGCCTTGTCCGGGCCGGGCTGTTGCCCGCGATGTCCGGGAGTGGGAACACGGGTGGCACGGGCGGGACCGCCGGGGCACCGGGGTTCAGCATGTTGTCCGGAAACGGCGTCCCCGGGGCCGGTCTGGGCAAGAACGGCGATGCCTACGTGAACACCGATGCCACCGCGGGCACGGGCGACGTTTACGACAAGGCGAACGGGGTATGGACGAAACGCGCGAATGCGTCCTTGCGCGGCCCGGCCGGTATCCAGGGCATCCAAGGCATCCAAGGCGTCGCGGGTTCTGCCCCAAGTGCCGCGTCTGTGGCGGCGGCGATGCAGGGCACGGGGGCCACGTTCGCGGAACAAGCCCGGCTCTCTCGCCTCTACGCGGCCGGTAGCGCCACACTCCGGGGGCCGGTGACGGGCGACTTGACCCTTGCCCCGGCCGAGAACGGCGGGTTGCGGGCGATCACCTCCCCGATCACGATAACGGCCACGGCGGCGGGGTTCCGGGGCGCAGACACCGCGGCGGCGGCGGATGGGCGGCAGGCGCAGTATATCAACCTGTCCGGCGGACCCGTGACCCTCGCGGGCGAGAAGTCGGCCACGATCCCGGACGGGCAGATTTTGACCGTTGGACTCATCAACGGGCTTCTCTACGCGCACGTGTCCGGCAGCGCCACCGTCACGACCGGCCCCCGGATCGCACT
>JACCDR011861301.1_pt1 | contig 23614 bp, 35 predicted proteins | sample 7446431 | NCBI WGS metagenome assembly JACCDR01 (sample SAMN15323443, study PRJNA562643) | freshwater metagenome | isolation source: river surface water | place: USA:Blue River Watershed | collected 2017-08-17 | reverse complement strand
GTGGCGGTCTTGTCGGCGTCCTTCTCGACTTCCTTGAGGACGGGCTTGGTCTTGTTGTCGGCCCTGACGACGATATGGATTTCATTGACCGACATCGCTTCGCCCTCCCCTCTCCTCGATGGCCAGCAGCATCAGTAGGTCGCTCTCCTCGGCGTACAGCTGTGATGGCAGCACGCCGAACCGCTCACACAGCCGGAGCACCGTCTGTGCCCGGGACAGCTCGACCGGTTTCGCTACAGCGTTTCCATGGGTATCGATGCCTCCACCGACTGATCGCCAGAGGTCGAGGCGTCGGCCAAAGGGCTGGCGACTCCATTCGCGGCCCGCACGTAGGCCAGGATGATGGCGCACTGCGCCGGGAAATCGAGGACCCGGAAGCCCTCGATCGAGGCCGGCACCGGCTCGCCGGCCTCGTCCTCAAGGTTCCACTCGCGCAGGTACTCGCCGAACAGATCTATCATGCCGGTCAGCTGCTTGCGCAGCTCGGGAGTCACGTGCGTGACCCCGCCGGACGTGATGTTGTCCAACTCGGACAGGTCGAGCATGTGGCCCAGCGGCATCGGCCGCATCACCACCTCCAGCCCCTCCATGTCCGAGCCTTCGAAGGTGAGCCGGTAGTTCGGCCTGCGGTAGCCGGCCATCAGGACCAGGCCGGCGCGGTGCCGTCCGCGAGCACGCCGGGCGCCGTCCACGTCAGCGCGCCATCGGCCGCCCGGGTGAGCGAGTAGTCGGTGTAGAGCACCTCGGGAGCGAGCGTCTGCCCCGAGATCGCGAGGCTGGTGGTGCGCGCCACCGACGTGGTGGCGACGTCCTTGAAAGTCGCGTGCGACTTGTCGGCCGCATCGTTGAACACCCCGTTGAGGGTGATCGAGAAGTCGGCCAGCAGCAGCAGTCGCTCGATGGCCGACTTGTCCACGCCGGTCACGTCCTGCACCGCGCGCGGGGTGGCGAACTGGAAGTTGGTGACGTCGTTCTTGATGTCGTTGGCCGCGGTGTCGCTACCGTCAACCGATAGCGTGGTCCACCCGATGCCGCTTTCCTTGGCCATGGCCTATTCCTTGTCTTCCAATAGACGGGTCAACTTGCCCTGATGGGTCGCGAAGTCATCGACCCACGCATCCGGTCCACTGTGGACCAGCGGCTCTCCCCCTCGGGGGTTGCCGCGCCAGTCGCCGTCGCGCCGGTAGAACGTCGGGTCGCCGTCGATCTCCTGATGCGCGTCGGCGCGGAAGCACCGCTGCCCCGGGGGGAAGATGAACGTCACCATCGTGCCGATCCACGTGCGCGCGAAGTGCCGGCCGGACTGCCCAGTGATGTAGCGCGCCTGCGCGGCACCGAGGTCCGTCGACACGTCCACCGTCGTGCGCCAGCCATCCAGATAGGCCAGGCATCGCGCGTCCGCACAGGAAATCGGGCGCATGTGCCGGCGCAGCACCGTGAAGCCGTAGGTGGTGTAGTCCTGCGCCGGCATGTTCGGCTCGATGCGGAATGGCTGCTGCATCAGAACACCGTCGCCACTTCCGGCACGCATACGACCACGCCGAAGGTCGCCTGCGTGAACGTGCCCGAGGTCACCACCCGCAGGTACCGCTCGACCGCCTGTCCGCGCGCCGTCTCGATGCGCTGCGCGGCCGGCGCGGCGGACACCGCCGTGAAGGCGCCGCCCGTGATCGCCGCGAAGGCGTCGCCCGCGCCGTTGTCCGAGCTACCCTGCAACGTCACCGTGATGGACGTCCCGGTGAAGCTGAACACGTGCAGGAACGCCTGTAGGCCGTGGCTCTTCGCTGCCCCGAGGTCGATGCTGCCGAGGTTGCCGGCCGAGGTCTGCGACACCTTGCCGGCCGTGGCCTGCACGCCCCAATCGACCCCGTAGCCGTTCGGCAGCGCCTCCACCGTGAGCAGGAAGCCGCCGTTCGCCGCCCGGTTCCCGTCGTAGCCGATCTGCTTGGCCACGATGCTGGCCGCGGGAGAGCCGGCCGCCAGGCCTCGCAGGTAGGTCGCGATCACGTCGGTCGAGGGCAGCGCCGAGTAGGTGTCGTGGCTGGCGCCGGCCGCCGGGTCGAAGTAGCTGGTGATCGAGAACGCGCCGTCGCGCTGCAACCCCACGCGGCTGTGCGCCGACTGCGTGATGTCAGTGACGTCCCACGGCGCCGGGCCACCGCCCACCCGGTCGAGCTTCTGCGTGTCGCCGCCGAGGTCCACCCCGCCGACCCACAGCCCGTCGCCGAGCCCTGACTGCTTAGCCATCGCGACGCATCCCCCTCGGTAGCTGCTGATTGTCGATCGGTCCGAACGCGAACAGGCCCAGCAGATCGCAGTGCCGGCACACCCACGCCAGGCCGCGACGCAGGATCATCGGCATGCCGCAGGGGCAGACCCGGCCCGGGGCGGTCATGACGCCTGCTCGTATACATCGTTGAGGATCAGGGGCAGGGTGATGTCGTACACCCGGTACAGGCCGCCCTGATCGAGGTAGCCGGCCTCGGCCATGAGGCCCACCCCGTGCCGGCCGAGCAGGTCGACCGACTCCACCACCCCGCCGAGATCGAAGTCGCCCGAGAACGCGGCCATCAGGATGTCGACCGCGCCCAGCAGCTCGGGGTCGATCCCGTCGTACGGCTGCGTCGTCAGCGGCAGGTAGAGCCGGATCCGGTACTCCAGTCGAACCGACGTCGCGGCCAGCCCGGACTGTTCGGCGATCGGCCGGATCGACTGTGGCCAGAACGCGAACGTCAGCCGCTTGCCCGGCGGCGAGGTCGGCTCGTGGTTCTCGGCCACGCGCTGCGCCAGCCCGGTGCGCTTGAGGAAGTCGGCCAGCGCGATGCCGGTCGCCTCGATCGGGAGAGCCATCAGCCCAACGCCCCCAACTCGCGCCGCGCGACGTGCTCGGCCAGCGTCGGCACCCTGGCATCGGTTGCCTGGTAGCCGCGCCGGAAGCTGAAGTAGCCCTTGAAGCGGGTCGACCGGTTGCGCTCGGACACGCCTTCCAGCCACGGCCCGTACACGATGCCCCGGTCGTGCACCACCAGGTCGGCCGCCCGGCGCTCGACCGTGATCTGCGTCTCGTAGTAGGGCGTCGGCTGTCGGATCGAGGCGTTGAGGAAGCGCATGGTGTCGGCGTAGCCCTGCGCGGCCACCTCGCGCTGTACCTGATCGGTGTAGCGCTGCACGATGGCCGGCGCCCGCTCATCGAACAGGGGTCCGTCCGGGTCGGCCGTGACGCGGAAGCCGACCATCAGACTGCCCACACCCCGCGCGGCCGGCGCAGCACGGCGTACGCCTGGCGGCGCAGCATCTCCACCTGCCGGCCGGCCGTCTCCCGCTCGCTCTCCCCCGAGCCGGACGTGCGCGCGTAGCCGGCGTTGCGGTTGAGCAGCATGACCATCGCCTCGGCCGTGGCCAGCTCGACCACCAGCGACGGGTAGTCGGCCCGGGTGATGCTGGCCGCGCTGCCGTGGGCCGACGCCGTAGTGCCGGCCGCCGCCCGGTGCACGGTGAGCGTGCGCGGCGCGTAGATGTCGGCCGCCATGGTGTGCGCGGCCAGGCGCGAGCCGTCCCACGCCCGGCGGACGGTCAGCGTGTTGCCGGCGATCGCGGTGATCAGCATGCGCTCGGTGCCGATGGTGATGATCTCGCGCCGGCTGAACGCTGCCCCCGAGGTGACCGACACGGCATCGTCGGTGTGGGTCGCGGCCAGGTTGGCGCCGAGGTTCTGGCCGGTGTCGAGCAGTGCCTTGTCGGCCACCGTCAGCCGCTCGCTGTCGATCTTGATCAGGTCGCCCACGCCGATCGAGGCCGAGTCGGTCACGTCGATCGCCGTCTCGGTCGTGTCGACCGCTTCCGCCGTGGCGCCGGCCGACTCACTGTCGTCGCGGAAGCCCCACAGGCCGGTCAGGGCGATCGCGCGCAGGCCGAGGCCGGTACCGGTCGACCAGGCACCGGTGTTCAGCTCGATGCGGTCGTAAGGCGGCCCGTCGTCCGGCCGGGGGAGCGCGTCGGTGACGGCCGTCCCGCCCGCCGTGATCGCGGTCGGGGTGCCGGCCAACTCGCGGGTGAGGTAGATCGTCGAGTAGGTGTTGCCGGCGCCACGCTCGGGGTAGTCCTCGTAGCGGGTGGCCAGCGTCGGGACGAAGTAGCGCTTCAGCAGCCCTTCCACGGCACGCGAACCAGCCTGCACAGCCGCGTCGATGTCGTCATCGGCTAGCGCGGTCTCGCGAACGTCGAGCGCGTGCTTGACGCGCTCCCGTGTGGTGTAGCTCGGTTCCATGCCGTGCCCTGCTCACTTGGCCGTGGCACCGCCCGTAGGAGGTGCAGCGTGGAAAGACTGTGAAGTTGTCAGCGCACGTAGTCGCCGTGAGGGCAGTATCGCACGCCGGAGGGCCCTGTCGAGAGAGGCCAGCCGCAGTTGGGGCAGTCCACCGGGTCGGCCTCACGCTCCGCGTCCTGCTCGGCCAGCCCGCGCGCCTCCTCGTAGATCCCCCGGAGGGTGTCCCACCCGGTGCCGGCCGCGGTCGGCGGCGCGACGCCGGCAGGGATGGCCAGGCCGTTGGCGGCGACCTGCACGCCGGACAGCAGGGCCGTCACCTCGCCGGTCTTCAGGTCGCCGATCAGTATGTCGGCCCCGTAGCCGTTCCGGCCGTTCGTGCCCCCGGCCTGGTCCGGGTAGGCCACGGACGTGTTGGTCGTGAAGCGCCCGGTCGGCCCGGTGCCCGTGCCGGCGGCCGGCGCGGTGATGTCGCCGTTCACCAGGGAGGTGTCGAAGAGGCCGATGAAGGCCACGTACGCGTTGGTCGGGCCGTAGGCGCTGACCACGTGCGTGCCGGCCGCCACGAAGATCGGGGTGGCGTAGCGCGCGTACGCCCACTCTCCCGGGGTGTGGGCGCCGACGTAGGTCACCTCGGCCAGCTTGCTGCCCCCGGTGGTCCACAGATGGTGGGCGACCGGGGTCAGGTTGCTCGGCGCGGTGACCGGCGAGTACCGGCCACCGCCGACCACGTAGCAGTCCCGGGCGATGACAACCTCATTGCCGAGGTTGTACGTGTTGTCTGTTTCATCGGGGAAGCCTGGTACCTGGTTGCTGTAGAGGCGCGCGCTCACGGGTCAACTCGCCGTGGGCATGGTGATGGTGATGTCGCCGATGGCGATCGTAAAGCGGTCGCCCGCGGTCAGCGATCGGTCCTCCTCGTCGGAGGTCATCTCGTCCGAGGTCCACCCGCAGTTGCCGCCCGACTCGGTGTCCCACCCGGACGCGTACGAGATCACCTCGGTCGCCGCCACCGGGTCCCACGTCAGCGCGCCCGCGTTGCTCAGCGGGTTGGTACCGGTGAACGTGAGCTGCTTTCGCGTCGACTCGCCCGCGACGTTGGCGTTGCCGGCGGCGCCGGGCGACCCCGTGTGCAGCTGCACCCACCGGTAGCCGTCCACCCCGGCGGACAGCGCGGCGGCGGCTGCGGCCGAGGTCAGCCCGGCAGCCATCGTCAGCTACCCGACTTCTTACCGGTGGCCGCGCGGCTACCGGTGATGACGGTGCCGGTCTTCTCCGGCTCGCCCGGCGCGGCGACCGCGCCGGGCTGCTTGGGGTCGCGCGCGGCCTTCTCGCCGTCGACCTTCTCGTCCTGCTCGACGCGCTCGGGCTCGCGCTCGTCGGCCGGCTGGTTCATCAGGTGCGCGTTCTCGGCGCGGTGCTCGACATCGTGCACGGTCGGGCCGGGCAGCACGCCCTCGTGGGACGCGCCGGCTACGGTGATCTTCGGCATGATCGAATCCTATCTCTGGTGGTCGTGACCACCCGGTTATACCCGCAACCGGGTGGGCTGAAAGCTGGGCAGCCCACCCGGTTGCGGTCGATCAGGCAGCGACGATCGTCGCACCGTCGTCGATCGGGACGTAGGTCAGATACCAGGTGATGACCCCATCGGTACCGGCCGAGACGTGCTCGATGGTGCCGGCGCTGATGGCGATCGGCCGCATGATCATCGGCACGCTACCCGGCCCCTGCTGAATCGAGGACGCCTTGACGCCATCGAAGCTCAGCAGCGAGCCGGCCGGGGTGTCGGTCGTACCGATGTCGGTCGCGGCCACCAGGTCGGACACGGTGCCCGTGGTTGGGTTGCTCTGCAACTTGTAGCTGTTGGCCACCGTGATGGCCGTGGTGACCACGCCGAAGATCGACGTGACGACGCACAGGCCGGACACGGTGAACAGCGGGATCGTGGTCGCGGCGAGCGTACCGGTCGACTTGCTGACCAGTACGCCGAGCGAGGACTTGCGGAAGCCCGCGCTCTCGTTCAGGACGCCCATGCTCAGCTCACCAGCGCCCGGAGGTTGGCCGGCGCCCGCTGTACCCGCAGGTCGTGCAGGATCGCGATCACCGTGAGCGTCTTGTCGCCCGCCCCGAGGTCCGGGACGTTGAGCGACACCCACTCGTAGCCGTCGCTGAGCTGCTCCTGGCCGACGTAGACGGCGAGGATGTTCTGCTGGATGTCGGTGTTGGCGGCCGCCGACACGGCGATCTCGCTGGCCGCGGCCTGCGTGACCGTCGTCCACGTCTCCGCGTTGGTCATGGCCACGGCCGACTTGTAGTGGTAACGGGTCACCACGTCGAGGTCGGCCGGCGTGCCGCCGGTACCCACGGTGTGCTGCTGCACGTCGACCTGAAGGTCATCGCCGCCGGACGCCACCCCGCCGATCAGCAGGAAGGTCACCCCGCCTGCGTTGTGCATGTGGACGCGCTGGCCCGTCACGGCGCCGTTGGTGGCAGCCGGGGGGCAGATAAGTCCGACGTCGAACAGTCGGCCCAGTGCTTCCATGTTCCCACCTCTCCGGACCGGGGGTTCATTGCCGGCCGGTATGCCCTACCGTCCGATGTGGACTCGGGCGAGAGTGATGACCGGGTGGTCACCGTGCCGGGTAGAGGAATCGAACCCCTGCATCCCTGAGAATTCTCATCTCGCGGGCAGTGCTGCCACTACATCAACCCGGCTAGGTCCACAGTGGAGCATGACCATCACATGCTCCACTGTGGACGTCTATCAGGCGCGCTCGTCGAGGAAGACGAACGGGCTCAAGGTGTCACCGTTGTTCTTCGGGGTGATGGCCGACTGAAGCCACGGCCGACCGTCCACCCGCGAGATGATCCGGTAGGCGGTCTTGCCCTCGCCGAACTTGTAGTGCTCCGAGCTGCTGGCGCTCATCGCCTGGCGGTCGCCCACCAGGTAGTGACCGAAGTCGACGAAAGCGATGTCGGCCCGGTTGCCCAGCGTCGGCACCTTCTCGGTGATGATGACCGGCCGGCCGAGGATCGTCATCGGGGGGCCCGAGACGCCGTTGGTCAACCAGATCGCCGAGCCGCCGGTACCGACTTCGAGCGCCATGGTGGCCAGCTGCACGAACGTGCCGGGGCTGGTCAGCCAGACGGCGCGGTTGAGCGAGCCGGGCAGCATGCGGGAGTACATGTCGATGATGTTTTCCCACACGATGGTGTCGGCCGCCTGGCCGGACCGCTTGGCCACCGTGATAGCCGCCGTGTTCTGCGCGTCGATGATGCCCAGCGGCATGCCGACCCCGGACCCGTTGATGAACGCGTCATCCTCGTACCAGGCCAGCGCCTCGGGGAAGATCTCCCGGATGAAGCTGTCGAGCGAGCCCACCGAGTCGGCCAGCAGCTCGTCCGGAACCTCGGTGTAGGCGGTCAGCTTCTTGGCCGCGAGCACGACCCGGCCGAACGACGCGCTCGACGCCGTCATGGCCTGGCCCTCTTCGGTCCAGTACGCGACCACACCGCCGAACACGGAGTTGACGTTGGAGGTTGCGTCGAGCACCGGGAAAGGTACCGTGAGCGACTCCATCGGGATGACGCGCGCCCGGGGGCGAACGATCGCCGTTTCCAGGGCGATGCGCAGCATCTCCGACCGCAGGGTCTCCGGGATCAGGAAGCCGCCCTCGCTCGGCACGCTGCTCGACCACGCGTTGCGGATGCGGGCGACCGCGGCCTGCCGGTTCTCGGTCTTGTCGCCCTTGTGCCAGATGGTCTGGAAGAACTCGCCGGCCCGGCCCTCCCACTCCTCGTCGAGCTTGGCGCCCATCGCCTTCGGGTTGTACGCGGCCGACCGCTCCGCGCTGCCCCCGGGCGCCGGCACGGCGTTGGCGAGGTTGAGCCGGCGCACGGCGGACGGCTCGTTGTCCTTCAGGTACTTCGTCAGGAAGCCCTTGACCTGCGTCTCGACCTGCTCGGCCAGCGACGCGTCCTTGTTCAGGGTCTTGCGCGCGTACGCCTCGATGACGGCCGGCAGCTTGCCCGCCTTCGCGTACGTGGCCACCTTGCCGGCGTCGCCGAGGAGTTCCTTCAAGGCTTCCGGGGTGTCCGGGATGGTGTCGGTGCTGTCGAGCTGCGCCGGGGGTGCGGCCCGGTTGGTCAGCCGACCGAGGTCTGTCGCGCTCAGGCCGAGCCGTGCGAGCTGTGCCCGCCGCCCCCGGCTGAGCGTGGTTTCGAGTGAATTGCTCACGTGGCCCTCCATCCTGCTGCGTGCAGGCCGTTGATGATGTCGATCGGGTCGATCACGAAGTCAGGCACCTCGCTCGACTCTTCCTCTTCCCCCTCCGGCTCGTCCGGGTCGGGGGCAGGCATGTTGCGGGACTGGTCGTGCACGACCTCGGTCAGCATGTCGCCGAGGTCGAGATTGGCGAACGCCCGCCCGATGGCCAGCTCGAATTCATCCGGCTCGACCGGCTCGGGCAGTTGCGTCACCTCGATGACCGGCTCGACCGGAGCGGGGGCGGCCGGCGGCGCGACGTTGGTCGGCTGCGCGGGCTGTAGCCCCGGCTTGCGCAGGCCGAGCAGCGACAGGTCCCACGAGTTGTTCGGCACGTCCGCGGGCCTGGCCGGCGGCTTGCCGACCGCCGTGGCCAGCCCGGCGGACACCGCTTCCTCGGCGGTGTACCAGGTGCCCATGACGCCGTTGGCGCTCATGGTGGCCAGCCACTGCGCCTGCGTCCCGCCCGCGCGCCGGGCGTAGAAGCCAGCGATGCTGGCCGACTCGGTGTCGAGCAGGTCGGCCATGGCGCGGAACTCGGCCGCGTCGCCGAGGACCAGCCCCTGCGCGGGGTGGATCATCATCCGCGAGCCCTCGCCCATGGTGATGGTGTCGCCGGCCATCGCGATGACGGACGCGATCGACGCGGCCAGGCCGTCCACGACCACGTTGACCACAGCCGGGTGGTTCACCAGCACGTTGTGGATCGCGATGCCGTCGAACACCTCGCCGCCGGGCGAGTTGATCCTCAAGTTGATGGTGTCCACGTCGAGCGCAGCCACCTCGCTGGCGAACTGCTGCGCGGTCACCCCGAAGTAGCCGATCTCGTCGTACACGTACACGTCCGCGGTCCGGGCGACGGCCTTGATCGAGTACCAGTCCGGCCGCCCCTCGCGCAGTCGCGCCCGAATCCGGGATCGCGGGTCCGGGCCGTTGACGATGAGCGGGGGCGCGCCGAACAGGTCGACGATCTGCCGCACCTGCATGGCGCGCTCGGCCTCGAAGGCGTCCACCCGCCCCTGGTAGTCGGCCCACCAGTCGACGGCGCGGGCGCGCTGCGCGGCCCGGGCGTAGCCGATCAACTCGGATTCGAGCAGCAGGCCGGGCATCCGAGCAGGGAAAACGCCCCCCTCGCGTCCACTGTGGACCGAATCGGGGCGCAATCCCTTACGCCCTCGATCCGGATAAGCGTTCTCGCAGGTCATGACCGCCTCACCCTCTCACTTGCTTCGGCCGCCACACCCCGACGACGGTTCCCCGGCAGCGCTCCCGGCCTAGACAGCCGATGTAGCCGCCGAAAGCACCCTGCGGGTAGGTCTGGGTGATCATGTCCATATCGCTGATGTTGCCGAGCCACCGGCCGTGCACTTCCCGGCAGGGCTTGCAGGTGTTGCCGTCGAGCTGCTCGGAAGCGTAGATGGCGCCCTCGGGCCCCGTCCGTAGGGTTTCCACCCGGGCCATGTTCTGCGCGCCGTTCAGGGCCGCCCCGAGGGTCCCGCGCGGCGTCGCGTCGCTCAGCTCGGCCAGGGCGACGCGCACTCGATCCGCGACGGCCGCCGGAGTCACGCCGTCGCCCTGCGCCCGCAGCGCCTCGCGGCCGGCGGTCAGCGCCATGCCGGCGGCGAGCAGGCCGGACACCGCATCCGCGATCTTCCGGAACGTCGACCGGGCCGGGATGGTCGCGGTGATCTCCAACTCGCTGACCCCCTGCCGGCCGGCCTCGCGCACTACCTGCACGGCGGCGAGCGCGGCCAGGGACAGCATCGCGGCCAGCAGCACGGCGCTGCCATCGGCGGACGGCGCCTGTAGCTCGCTCAGCCTGTCGAGCTGCCCCGAGGCGATGATCTCCTGCACCTGCCGGGTCAGCTCGGCGCGCTGCTCGGCGCTGACGCCCTCCCAGTCAGCCATGAGGGTGGCGAGCACGGCCTGATAATCGTCGTCGACCTCGCTCAGATCGATCGCGTCCACGTCCTCGGCCGCGGCCCGGACCGGCGTCAGGTAGGCGCGGCCGCGCTGCGGGATGGGCAGCGTCAACGAGTTGCTGGCCCCGCTGTCCGGCGCCGGCATGCCGCCCGGTACGCCCGGGGCGCCGACCGCGGTCGGCTCGGGCTTGCTGTAGGGCATCGGGGGCAGGCCCACTGTCTCAAGCACGGCGACGTCGCCCCACCCCGCCTCCACCAGAGTCTTGGCCGCGTTGGCGCGGGTGGCCAACTCGCGGTCATCCAACTCGCGGTTGGCCGGCACCACTTCGTCGTACGGGTAGTCGAATTCGTATTGGTCGGTGTCGATCCCCATGGCGGGCAGGAAGTCGTTATTGAGCATCCCCTTCCACCGGTCGAGGCGGGGGGAGACGTGCCACTTGCCGAAGATGTATTCCAGCGCCTCGGCCGTGGCCCGGTTGCTGTCTTCGCCCGCCCCGAGCAGGATCTTCGGGAAGGCGAACGCCTCGCGAATGATCTCGCGCATATCGGCGCGCATGGATGTGAACTCCATGTCGCGCCGGCTGTAGACGCGCGGCACCCATTTGCCGCGCTCGATGATCGCGACCCGGTGGGCGTTGCCCACGCCCTGATGCTGCTCGCGCCAGCGCTGCACCAGCGTCCGATACTGATCGGGGTCGAGCTCGTCCTCGTACTCGATGACCCCGCCCGGCTCGGCCGAGTTGCGGAAGAAGTTCTTGTTCCACTCGCTGGCCATGTCCGACGCCGACAGGTCGGTCATCAGCGAGCGGACGGGGGAGAGCCCCTGGTACAGGTCCATGGGGTGCGGGCTGCGCAGCACGTACACATCGCGGGTTTCCAGCGGCACTTGCTCGCCGTCCGGGCCGAGGTATACGTACCCGACGATGAACTCTGTCGGCGACTTGACAGGCACGATGCGGTCCGGGCGGACCGGCCACAGCTCCGTGATCATGTCGCCGACCGCGCGCGCTGCCACGACGTAGCCGAGGCCGGTCAGCTCGACGTGCTGCTGCACCGTCTCCATCAGCTCTTGCCTGGTCATGAAATCATTGGGGCGATTCCATACCACCGTGGCAGGGTGAGCCGTGGTGATGGCCGTACGGTCTTCCTTCTTGCCCGAGCGCGCCTTGCGGTACAGCGTCCAGTCGTACCGGGAGACGGACTGCGCCTCCATGCCGACGATGGCGAACAGGGTCGACACAGCTTCGGTCGCCGACAGCTCGTCCACACTCGGGCCGCCCCGGGCGCGCGAACTGCCGTACTGCGTCCGGTTCTCGCGCTGGCCGACGTAGGGCACGGGGGTCTTGTCGATCAGGGTGCGAAAGCCCTGCACCACGCCCCGCGCGAGACTCGTCACGCCCGCACTCTCCACATCAGGCAGCCCACCCCGGCAACGATCAAGCCGACCGTCGCGCTGATTGTAGCCCCCGCGCAGCTCAGTAGCGCTATACCCAGTGCGTCCCGCGCCGCGTCCGCGGCCGCCCGGCTCACCCGGACCGCCTTGACGCGCTGCCAGACGCCGGGGGAGCGGTGCGAGGTCGACTCGTAGACGGTCGACCTGCCGACCCGGCCGAGGTGCAGGGTTTCGTTCACAGCCACTTCATCCCACCTCTTTGCCGGCCATCCTCGTGCATCACCATATAGCGCGCGGCGTCGCATCCATGATCGTCGTTCTTGAAAGGATCTTCCTTCGGCGGCTCGCCCGCCTCGATCTTCGCCTCGGGGGTCGCCCACCGGTACCCCGGGATCTCCTCCACCGTGCACGTCGGCCGTTCGAAGCGCTTGAGCCGATCGTCCACCTGCACGAGCGAATCGGCCAGGAAGAACACCCGCGGCCGGCCGTCGCCCGCGCGCTGCATGCGCTTGTCGACCATCTGAATGCCGACCCCGACCCGCTTGTCCGCCGGACGGGTGACCATCCCCATGTGCTTGCGGAACGTGGCCCGGTCCTCGGCGTCATGGTCGGCCAGGATGCCGACCGGCTTCACCTCGCCCTTCTTGAGCCGGCCGGTCCACGCTTCCCCGGGTGGCTTGCGCGGGTTGTCATAGATGATCTTGGCAATGCTCTCGCAGTGGTCCTCGACAATCCGTTCAGACATGTAGATCTCTCGATACATGAACAGCCGGCCGTCCGGGTCTTTCGCCCACCACTGACACACGAACGGGTTGGTGAATCCGAAGTCGATCGACCAGAACCGTGGCCACGAGTCCGGGATGGCGAAGCGCTTGACCACGTGCAGCGCCGGGTCCCAGTTGGCGTAGATCACGCCCTCGCTGGCCACCCACAGCCCCTTGCGCAGGCGCAGGAACCGGACGCCGGTCAGCGCGTCGAGGAAGCGCATGTAGGCCGTGCCGCGCTTGGTCATCCGGCCATCGTCGTCGAACAGGATGGGGTTGTCCTCGTGCACGCACGTCACCAGCCGGCACGAGCCGGCCAGGCAGCGTTGGTAGAGCCAGTGCTGCGGGCTACTGGGGTTGGTGTCGGCGATGATCTGCTGATACGGCATCACGCCGTTACGCAGTCGGGTGGACAGCGCCTCCCACCCGGTGACGGTCAGCTCGATCGCTTCCTGCACGTAGATGAGGTCATACTCGGATGACATGATCTTGGTCGGCTTGTCGAGCCCACCGATCATGATCTTGGAGCCGTTAGCGAACCGGTACTGCGGCGGCTCCTCCTGCGACCCCCCGTAGTAGACGCACGCGCCCGCCTCGATGTGCTCCCTGGCCACGTGCTCGCGCCACGTCACCAGGGCGGTGGAGGCCAGCGACACCAGCGTCTGGCGCACGATCAGCGCCCGCATGCCCGGGTACTTCACCGCAGCCGCGAGCAGCTTCTCCAGGCACGCGCGACTCTTCCCCGTGCCCGCCGGGCCAGACAGCAGCACCTCGGCGGACCGGTCCATCATCACCTCGATGGCCGAGCCCCGGGGACGGTACCGGTGGACGGCGGCCGGCGCGCTTGCCATGGTCACATCGTGATCATAGCCGAAACGCGACACGCCCCCCGAGTACGAGTCAGGGGGCGTGTCGGACAGGGACCGCGTAAGGGTGGATCGATATTGACTATACCCCGGGCGCGCTCTCGACGGGATAGAGGTCGCCCTCGGCGAACCAGGCATAGTCGTCGATCTTGTACCTACCCCGAATCCACGGGAGAGGTCCGGCGTACGGGCCGGCCGTGATCTTGCCACGGGCAACCCTGAGCGCGTCAGCGCCCGGGTATTCGTCGGTCGCCTTGTAGGCGTACCAGACGTGATCGCCGACCTTGAATCTCACAGCGCCCTCCGCTCTTCCTTCGTCGGGGCGCGCCACCCGAGCGACGTCAGCAGCTTGGTCTGTTCGTCGGCCAAGCGCACCTCCATATCGCCGTCGATCTCAGTGTCGCCACGGCCCGGCCGGAGCGGCATGCCGATGACCAGCGTGCGGTTACCGAAGGCGTCCACCATGACCCGGAACGACTCCACCTCGGCGGCATAGTCGATCCCGTTCAGCTCCACCACGGGCCTCACGTTGCGCCCAAGCAGGATCCGCACCCTCATCGCTCACCGCTCAGCATCTTCGCCCACGCCAAGCAGGAGATCAGGTGCATCCCCATGGCGGCCGACTTCACATCGCACCGACAGCCGGCGGCGCGTTTCTCGGCGTGCGCGATCGCCGCGTCGATGGTCGGGTGCAGCGAGTCGTACTGCACCCACCCGCCCCGGTCCTTCGGGTCGGTCGGCTTGAGCACGGCGAACTTGTACAGCTTGCTCGGGCTGCCCCGGTGCAGCTTCACGCGCCATTTCGTCGTGTCCACGTCGCCCTTCACAGCCCCTTCACCTGAACCGTCAGCTCGACCAGTCGCCACTCCTCGGCGACGTAGGGCGCGCTGTAGCCCTCCAGCCCGGCGATCACCTCGGGCGCATCCTTGACTTCGACCTGCATCGTGCTCAGGTCCACCTCGGCGGCCGGCGCCTGCGAGCGCAGGTCTTCCAGCAGCTCGGCGCGGAACTCGGCCATGAGGGCATCCCACTCCCCAGTGTCGAGGATGTGCTCGACCGGCACCATGAAGCGGTACCCGCAACGCGACACGTCGAGGCTCACCCGGTGCTTGATTCGCACCCCGCCGTAGGCGCTCACTTGCTCCTCCAAAGCGCGATCAGTGACAGGATGATGGCGACCAGTGAGACGCAGACAGAGGCGAGGTTGATCGCCCGCGCCACGCTCATTCCTCCCCCTTGGGGTGCGCGGACTTGCGGCGGCGCGCCACCTCATCGCGGATGGCCTGCGTCAACTCCTCCTCGTTCTGCACGATGTTCTGACCGTACGATCCGATCAGGTCACCATCATCATTGACGTAGACGCCCCGGGCGCCGCGCAGCTCACCGCGCAGCATGTTGACATCGATGCGAAGCGCGATGATGAGCCGCACGATCCGCCACATCCGAGCCGAGAACCAGAAGCCGAGCAGTGCCCAGCAGGACACGAACACGATGACTTGCCACAGCCCGGCCATCACTTCACCCCGCGCAGCTCGGCGCGCATCCTGGCCACGGTGTCATCGAGGCCGATCAGTGGCACGTCCTCGGCGACCGCGGTGCGCCAGGTGGGCACGTCGGCGCCGGCCGCCCAGTTGTCGATGACGATCAGCCGGCCGGCCGCCTGCGTGCCGACGAGCAGGGCGAACCAGTAGCGATGGGGGTAGACGTCCTCACGCGGGTCGTACTCGCTCCCGGTGGCGACGGTGCGCCACAGCGGCGCGGGAATGCCGGTCATGCCCTCGGCGATCTGCACGGGCGTGGGGCGGACGTAGCCGACCGCCCCACCGAACTCGATCCGGGCGGGGTGTAGTGCCGAATTGAGCACGACGCGCCGGCCGTACAGCCGCAGCTCGGTTCCGAACGTCAGTGCGGTGAAATCGGGGTCGCTCGCCGAGGCGAGCATCATCGAGCACGCGACCTTGCCGGCCACCACCGTGCGCACTTCCGGCAGTCCGCCCTTGGTGTACAGCCGAGCCAACTCGACCTTGAGTAGCTTATCCATGATGTCATCCTACCATGACATGTCAAACGTGGTCAGCGATCGGCGTGCCATCCGCGCCGACACCCTCGATCTCAAGCTTGGCGCCCTTGTTGGATGAGATGATGATGCGGGCAGGCAGCTCGCCCAGCTCCTCGGCCACGGCACGCAGCGCGCTGTCCCGGCGCTTGTACAGCTTGACCAGGCTGTCACTGTCGACGGGAGTGCCGTACTCATCGACGATCCGCTCGTCACGCATGTCCTCGATCAGCTCGTCAAGGTGCTCGATCTCGGTCTGGTACGAGGCGACGCGCCGCGCCTTGTCGCTGACCCACAGCAGCTGCATGCGCTCGATCTCGCCGCGCTGCAACTGCTGGATGATGTCGAGGTGCTTGGTCTTGAACTTGCTCACGACCGACTGCGCCACGCCGAAGTGCCTACCGATCTCGGCCTGCGTCCGCTCTCCCGCGGCCAACATCTCGATGCACTCGTTGCGCAGGCGCGTCGAGCGCTCCAAACGCCGCGCCTTTATTTCCGGCGTTGGATCGCTAGGCATTGCCCTGACCTGCGCTTTCTTCCTTCGGCTCTTTGATTCCCATCGATACCTGTAGCGCCTCGTGAGCTACGCGGACCGGCCACGCGGGATGCTCCCACGCCCACGCGCCGGCCGCATGACCATCGTGCCACATCGCGACCGCGCGCCGGCCGTCCCGCGCCATGCGCAGCGAGATCGCCGTCACCAGCGCCGTGGCCATCCCCTTGGCGTCGGTCTTCCACCCGCGCGACACGACCACCCGGCAGCGCCATCCGGCCGCCTCTGCCTTCGCCTTCCACGCGGGCAGCGTGCGCGGCATGGTGTCGCCGTCGACCGGCGCCCGCCCCGGCTCCACCGGATCCGGCAACGGCGGGGGCGGCTCGACCACCTTCGCCAGGCGCACGCGCTCGGCGAACTCGGCGTGCACCAGGTCGCGCGCCTCGCGCCAGTCCATCCCGGCCGCGGCCAGCTCGCGCACGCGCAGCGACATCGGCGTTTCGACGTAGGGCGGGCTGGCCTTGACGAACCAGCGCCGCACGTCCACCCACTCGACGTGCGGCGCCGCCGCGCGCAGGACCAGCATCGTCAGACCGTCTCGACCCGGACCAGCGCGCCGGCCGAGGCACCCTCGTACGCCCACGCCTTCGCGCCGCCCCACGACACCACCTGCCGGTCATCGCCGAGCACGCGCCCGACCACCAGCGCGTCCCAGATCGCCCGGGTGAGCTTGTCGCCGTCCCCGTAGGTCTTCGTCGTCGGGTACGGCTCGACGGTCCCCTTGGCGGGCTTGTCGAAGAAGAAATCCGCCTCGACCTTGACCGGCCCGAGGTACACCGCACGCTCGGTGAACTGATACACCCCACTGCGGTACGCGTTGCCCGACACCTCGGCCACGGCCTTCGACCACGCCGACAGCGCCTCGCCACCGTCCATGAAGACGCGCGAGCCGCGTTTGAACGTGCAGATCTCGCACTTCGGGTCGCCGTGCGTCGAGCACATCGCGATCGGAGTCCATGACCCCTTGGGTCGCGGCTTGCCCGCGCACCAGAATTCCACGAGCTTGATACTCATGACATCATCCTATCACGTCAGTATCGCGCCATGGCGTTGATGTAGGGATCGATGCGCGCACTGCCCTGCTCGATCGAGATGAGGTCGGACAGCTCACCGCGCCGCAGGCCGGCGATGGCGTCGGCACGCATCCCCCACCGACCGGCCATCTCGATCTGGGCCGGGGTCACCTTGCCCTTGCGCCACTCTTTGCCCTTGACCACGTACATCATCTCGGCGGCCGACACCGCCTGCTCGCCGTGCGCCATGGCGTACGACATCTCCTCGATGCCCCCGGCGATCCACGAGCTGTGCCCGTGCGTCGCGCCGAGCCGGATGACCGCCCACCCGCGCCGGTTCCACTGGTCCGGAACGATCGCCAGGAAGTCTTTCCCGAGGGGGAGGAACCACGTACCGCCCCTGGTCTGCAACCAAGCTGAGTGCGACGAATCGAAGAGATCGATGAACTCCGATACGAGCGTGCCGCGCACCTCGTCGGCGAAGTCCTCAAGCCCCTCGACGACATCATCGTCGTACCCGAGCAGGTCGCCGAGATCTTCCTCTTCGCCCTCAAGATCATCATCGAAGGAATCCATCCGATCGACGGCCGGCTCGTCCTCGGTCCGGGCGAGCGAGGCGAGGCCGGCCAGCTTGTGCTTACGCGTGGCGCCGGCCACGTCGAGCACCAGGCAGTCTTCCTTGCCCGGCGCCGGCCGCAGGCCGCGGCCGACCATCTGCGTGAACAGCCCCGCCGACTTGGTGGGCCGGGCGATGCCCACGCAGTCGATCGAGGGGATATCGGTCCCTTCGGTCAGAACGGCACAGTTCCATACCCATCGGATCTCGCCCGACGCGAGCGCGGCCAGGGTCGCCCGGCGCTCGTCCTTCGGGGTCTGCCCCGACACCACGGCGGCCCGTAGACCGGCCTCATTGAACCGCTGGGCCATCAGATGGCCGAAGGCGACGGTCGGGCCGAACCAGACACCCTTGCGGTCGGCAGCGTGCTCCTGAACGGCTTCCACAATCTGCGCCGGGGCGGGCGAGTCCTCCATCGCCCGCCCGAGGTCGCCGTCACTGAAGTCGCCCCGGGCGGTCTTCACCCGGTCGAGGTCGAGATCGACCACCCGAACGTGAATGCCTCTCGGCTTCACCAGGAAGCCGTCACGGATCAACTTCACGATGCCGATTTCGAAGGCCAGCCGCTCCCACGTGTCGCCGAGCTTGCCCTTGTCGGCCCTGACCATCGTGGCGGTCACCCCGAGCGCCTTCGCTCCCCCGGGGTCGAAGCAACCGGACGCGCGGAGCACGGCCTGGTAGGTCGGCGCCGGCACGTGGTGCGCCTCATCGACGATCCACAGCTCGACGTTGCGCAGCCGGTCGAGCCGTTTCTGCCGGGAGGCGGTCTGCACTCCGGCGACGATGATCCGCGCCGACGTGTCGTCACGGCCGGCGGCGACCACCCCGACGCGCACGTCCGGGGCGGCCGAGCGCAGCTTGGCGACCGACTGCTCGATCAACTCCTCGCGGTGGACCAGCACGCCCACCCGGCGGCAGCCCCGGTCGATCGCCTGGCGGGCGATGGCCGAGAACATCACGGTCTTGCCGGCCCCGGTCGGCGCGATGCCGGCCGGCCGCTGCAACCCCTCGACCGTCCACGCCCGCCACACCGCGTCAATCGCCCGCTGCTGGTACGGACGCAGCAGCAGCTCGGTCACCGTTCCTCCATCGCGTCGAAGAGATCGAGCCGGGCGAGCAGGGCGTCAAGCGCCTCGCCGATGGTGGCCACGTACTGCCCGGTCGAGGCCATCGTCATCTGGTCGGCCTCCTCGCGCAGTCGCTTGGCCGCGGCTGCCGAGACGCGAATCGGCGTGGTCGCCCGGTCGATCATGATGCGCCCTTCTCGCTCTCCCGAAGTCGGGCGTAGTCGGCGAGAAGATCATCAACCGCTTCCTTGGCCGACGCGAACCGGCCGAGCCGAGCGATCAGCTCCCCCCGGTGCCGCTGGAATGTCTCAAACGCACTCATTGAAACCCACACCTGCTTTGTGTCTCTCTCAGTCATGCTCACCACTGTATACAGCTTTGGTTTACCCCGCAACTGCGCCCTATGACGACACGCCAGACCTCTAAGAGTCTGGCTGTTGTCGTCATTTTGTGGGTTCTCGATGACGACATGTCGTCATCGTCGTCATTTTCAGAACGTTTTCCCAGCTCAATGGCATGACGACAAAATGACGACGACGACGACATATCGATGAGCTTGATGACGACATCGATGACGACAAGCCTTTTTGATCATGCGTGTCGTCATCGTGTCGTCATTTGATGAGCATCGATCTATGCCTGCACCCACGCGCCCGCGGACCGGGGGATAGCCTCTGGGGATTCGTGAGCTATGCGCCATCTGCGCCCGACCTGCTCGACAAGTCCCTTTTCTAGCAGCCCCTGCCGTTTCTCACTGCTGCTCGACAGCGCCGACGAGAGCGACGTGACGGGCATCGGCCGCTGCACCCCGCGCTGCTTTCGCAAGTCGTTGATCTTGCGCAGCAGCTCGGCCTTGGTGTCGCCGTCCGGGTCGCCGACCTCGCGCAGGATGTGCAGCACCTCGGACTGGTTGTTGAGCGGCTGCGCCACGAAGTCCGGCTCGGGCGGGCGGATGTAGCCCTCGGCCTCGTACCGGACCACCAGCGAGCTGCGCTCGCCGTGCTCGTCCCCGGGCAGGTCGATGACCACCAGGTCGGCCCCCCACTCCAGGTCATCGCGCCCGTCCTTCGACTTCGAACAGGCCAGCTTGATGCGCATCGACCCCTTCGGCCCCTCGCGGGTGACGGTCCACTCCATGTCCTGCGCGGCGTCGATGGCCGAGCTGCCCCGGGCGTCGCCGGCCCCGCCCCGGCCGGTGTGGTGCACGACCAGTACGCACGCCCCTCCGGCCGCGGCCCGCAGGGCGCTGACCGCCTGAATCCACCGCCCCATCTGACCTGCGTCGTTCTCGTTGAGGCCGACCGACATCCGGGCCTGCGTGTCGAGCACGATCAGCTTGGGGCGCATCTCGGCCGCGATCTCCATCAGCTCGCGCCAGTCCTCGGTTTCCCGGAAACCGCCCGGCTCGATCGCCTGCACCGCGACCGGGAGCACCACCAGGTCATCGCCGACCGGTTGGTGGACCTTCTCCCACGCGTCCACCCGCTGCAACACCCCCGAGGCGCCCTCGGCCGCCACGAACAGCACGCGCCCCTGCTCGACCGGCCGCCCGGACCAGGGCCGTCCGGTGGCCACGTGGCACGCCCAGTCCAGTCCGACGAAGCTCTTCCCCGACCCGCTCGCGCCGATCAGCCAGGCGTCCGAGTCGAGGTTGAGCACCCCGCGGATCAGCGGCGCCGGCCGGCGCATCGTGGCCAGCGCCGACCGGGGCTTGAGCCGTTCGCGCAGACTCACCCGTGATGGAGGCGAGGCCAATGACGACGTGTCGTCATTGGCCCTGACCTGCGGAAACTGCACCACGGTCCCACCCGTCGCCATCGGCGCCACGACCGGCGTCTCGATCACCACCTGCTGCCCTCCCCCGCTCGCCCGGGCCGGCTCGACCGCCCGGCGGGCGCTGCGCACGTACCAGAGGTTGCGCGCCTCGCCGGCCGGCAGCCCGGTCGACATCAGCGCGTCGAGTACGGCCGGCCCGTAGTGCTCGGCGTCCACGTCGGCGCCGGCCGCCAGCTCCCGGACGCGCCGCGCCAGGCGCCATCCCTCCTGGTTGCGCCGGCCACCCGGGAGGGCCCTGATCTCGTCGAGCACCGCGTCGATCGCGGCCGACGCGTACCGGTCGCTGATGGGAGCGCTCCCGTTCGACGGTGCGCGCACCTCGGCCGGCGCCGGCCGCCCGATCCATTCCAGCAGCGTGGCCGGCTGCACCAGCAGTCCCGAGCGCGCCGGCTGCAACTCGGCGTAGGCGCCCTTGGCCGACCGCGACGGCGGGGCCACCACGTACCCGCCGGTCGAGCGCACATCGAGCCCCTTCGGCAGCTTGCCGGGCGAGTTACTGACCGGCGAGGCCGAGTCGAAACCGTACCGCCAGTGCAGCCCCCCGCCCCCGGTCCGTACGTGCGCCGGCCCGAGCGTCTCGGCCAGTCGCCGCGCGGTGTCGTCGGCATTGGCCGGGTCATAGTCGAGCACCCAGTGCCCGGACGGCGCCCCGGTCAGCACGCCGATGTTGGCGGCCGGCCAGCCGCGCCAGGTCGCCTTGATGTCGGACCACGAGTCCAGTCGGCTGGTCTCCCACTCCTGCAACATTGGGTGCTTGCCGGCGCGCTGCGGCGGGCAGTCGGAGCCTAGGGGGCAGGCGCACGCCCCGGCGTCCGTGATCCACCAGATCGGCGTGACCTTCCACCCCAACTCGTGGTACGCCCGGAGCTGCGTGGTGGGCACATCTTGTGTAGAGTGCACAGCGACCTCTCAAGTCATGAAGCACGATTGAGCCCCCGCCCCTGACGCGCAAACGTCGGGAACCCGGCGGGGGCTCAGCGTATCTGGTGGACAGGTCAGCGGGTAGCGGTGCCGGCGCGGGCCTGGCGCAGCACCTCGGCGGACGCGGCGAGCGTGGCCGGCCCCAGCTCCACTTCCTTCGCTCGCGCGGCGGCGAGGATCACCTCGCGCAGCCACGTCGAGGCCGGCACGCCCATGGCGTGGCCGATGACGTGCAGGCGGTGCTTGTCGGTGGGGGTCATGGCGATCGGAAACTGCGTGGTCGCGCGTTCGCCCAGATCGAACCCCGACGTCGGCAGCGCCGGCCGGGGGGTGCGCGGCTTGCGCGCTCGGGTGGGGGTGTCGGTGGTCATGTCGACATCATAGCATCATCCGACTGCGTTGCAAGATCAGACATCATCATGATATGATGGTGACATGCCAGACGGAAAGAATCCGCCCGGGTACCACCCACCCCGGGACGACAACAACGAGCAGCGCGTCGGCCCCGGTGGCTGGCCCGGGCTCGGTGGCCCGAACGTGCCGAACAAGCACGACGACACGAAGAACGGCAACCGGGACCCGTACCGGACCCGGCCGGGCAGCAGGCAGAATCCGGAGGAGAAACGCAACCCCACGCCGTACAAGCACAAGCCGTCGAGCAAGCCGAAGTCGGCGGCCGATGAGATCATGGACCAGGGGATGGGGCGCGGCAAGGGCAAGGGCAGCAAAGGACTGTCCTCCGCGCCGGCCAAGAACGGTGGCTGCGCCGTCGTCATCCTGGCCGGCACCGCAGGCGTATGGGCGGCGATCGAGATCATTTCGCGGGTGGTGGCCTGAATGCCCACGCCCGATCGTCGCCGGCCGATCACCCCACCACCGAGCCGCCCCTCCCGGCAGCGTCCGGCCACCGCGCCGGGCCGGGGCGGGGTTCACCCACCCCGGACGGACGGACCCCCGCCGAAGATCCGATCAGCCGCCGACGAGGCGATGGAGAAGGGGATGGGCCGGGGTCGAGGTTCCGGCGGTGGTGGTGGAGGCGGAGGTGGCGCCAAGCCGCCGTCCAGTGGTGGCGGCTGCGTCGTGGCGGTGCTCGCCCTCGGGGCGGGCGCCACGGTGATCGTCGACATCATCCGCAACTTGGTAGCATGACCCCAAGCCCGGGGGACGGGCGATTGCTGCGCAGGATCAACAGGGGGCGCGTGGGTACAGCACGCGCCCCCTGTTGCGCGTCCACACATCATCATGCTATGATGATGTGGTAAGGCAGCGAGGTAGCCCGAACCCAGAGGGAGAGCAGATGACCACCAGCGAGAAGACCCGAATCCTCACCCGCGTGGCCGAGGTCAAGGCCATCGGCCGCCCGAGCGCGGTGCACGCCTTCGTGGCCGGCCACACCGGCAACAGCCTCAACGCCCTGCGCCGCGCGCTCAACCTGCCCACGATGCCGGTGCCCGTCCTGCGCGCCCGTATCATCGCCACCCTGCTCGACTCGGAGGTCTGACCGATGAAGCCGTGCTCCGCCTGGAAGCGGACCGGTCGCCCGTGCGGGGCGCGAGGTCAGTTTCAGATCACGCCCTCATGCTCGCACCTCGGGAGCGACTGGCCGACCGCCTACGTGTGTTCGGGGCACCTCGCAGCCGGGGTGCGGCTCACGGCGGCCCGATGCACCACCCATGCGGATGGCTCGACCGTCCGCGTTCGCGAGATCGACTCGGAGGTTTGATCATGGCTCGTCAGCGGAGAACTACATCCAGCACTCGGACCAGGCCCGTCCGAGCTGAGCACTGCTGCGCCACGGCATGTGGCCCACGTCACATCATGAGGCGCAACCCGAAGGCTGGCCTCATGATGTGATGATGCTATGATATAAGAGTAAGCAACGAGGTAGCCCGAACCGAGAGGGAGAATCAGATGAGCGTCGTTTTCAAGGTCAACGCGTGGGCCGTCGCGAACCCGTCCGTGAACGACGTCACCAGGCCCGAAGGGCTGAACGTGTGTGCCACTGTCGAAACCGTCGAGCTGGCCCGCGAGATCGCGGCGTCGCTGCCCAAGTCGATCAAGATTCAGGCGAACGTT
>JACCDR010285057.1_pt1 | contig 23615 bp, 23 predicted proteins | sample 7446431 | NCBI WGS metagenome assembly JACCDR01 (sample SAMN15323443, study PRJNA562643) | freshwater metagenome | isolation source: river surface water | place: USA:Blue River Watershed | collected 2017-08-17 | reverse complement strand
GCGGCGGACGCCGCCGGGGCCGCCGCGCCGGCCGGCGCACCCGCCGCGAGGTCACCACTGGGTTTGGCCGGCTGGTTCTGGTACCACCAGGCTGCGCCGGATGCCGCCGCGATGCCGACGACGGCCACCACGGTGTAGAGGGGTTTCGATGCCATTGAGGGGAACTTTCTTATGACTGCGGGTGGTGATGACGCATCACCAAACAGGTCAATGTAGCAGCGCCCCATGAAAGCGGCATCGGGGGCACTACTGCCCTACCCCCGGACTCGGGGATCTTTACCGGTGGTTTACGAGCGCAGCGCGAGCTCCACGCCGCGATTGGCCAGCGCGTCGGCGCGCTCGTTGCCCGGGTCGCCGTTGTGCCCGCGCACCCAGCGCCAGTCGATCTTGTGGCCGCCCTCCTGCACCAGCTTGTCCAGCTGCTGCCACAGCTCGGCGTTCTTCACGGGCTGCTTGGTCGAGGTGCGCCAGCCCTTGGCCTTCCACCCGGGCAGCCACTCGGTGATGCCCTTGAGGACGTACTGGCTGTCCAGGTACAGGGTGACGGCGCAGGGCCGCTTGAGGGCCTGCAGCGCCTGGATGACGGCCATCATCTCCATGCGGTTGTTGGTGGTGGAGCGTTCGCCGCCGAACAACTCCTTTTCGGTGGGGCCGGACTTCAGGAGGACGCCCCAGCCGCCCGGGCCGGGATTGCCCTTGCAGGCGCCGTCGGTATAGATCTCGATGGAATTCACGTGGTTTCTTCAGTGTGCCGCACCCGGTGGCCACGATTGGCGATGGGAACGGGCGCAGCCGCGATTTTCGCCGGTCGCTTCCAGGCCGCCTCCATCAGGCGCACGCCGCGCACGCGTTTGACCGCGACGAGGAAGTACGCCGCGCCCAGGATGGGCCACCAGCGCTCGCCGGCCGTGTCCATCCAGTCGAAGCGGTCCAGCCATTTCTGCGTGGTCATGGCCGGCCGCCAGCAGCCGAAGTGCCCGGTCTCGACCTCGAAATTGAGCAGCCGCAGCCAGTCGCGCATGCGCCGCCAGCCGATGAACTCGCCCGCCTCGGGCAGGAAGGGCTGGCCGAAGCCCAGGCGCCGGTACAGGTGCGCCCGCCGCTGGCGCAGCCCCCACAGGCTGGCCGGGTTCAGGCCGCAGATCACCACCCTGCCCTCGGGCATCAGCACGCGCTCGACCTCACGCAGCGTGCCATGCGGGTCCACGCTCATCTCCAGCGTGTGCGGCAGCACCACCAGGTCCAGGGTGGCGGCGTCGAAGGGCAAGGCGTGGGGGTCGCAGCGCAGGTCGGGCGCGCGGCCGGGGGAGGCTTCATCCGGCGGCAGGGCCAGCCAGCGGTGCGGCATGCGGTTGGCGCGCAGCGTGTCCAGGCCCGGCTGGCCCAGTTGCAGCGCGTGGAAGCCGAAGATGTCGGCCACGGCCTCGTCGAAGGCCGCCTGCTCCCAGGCGTGCAGGTACTGGCCCGCCGGGGTCTCGAACCAGGACTGCATTCCTATAATCCGCTCGGTCATGAACTTGATTCCCCTGCCGGCCTTCCAGGACAACTACCTCTGGCTGTTGCAAGACGGCAAACGGGCGATCGTGGTCGATCCCGGGGACGCCTCGCCGGTCCTCGCCGGCCTGCGCCAGGCGTCCGCGCAGCTCGAAGCGATTCTAGTCACGCACCACCACCCCGACCACACGGGCGGCGTAGCCGCGCTGCGCGAGGCCACCGGCGCCGTCGTGTACGGTCCCCATGATGAGCCCATTCCCGAGCCCTTCACGCCCGTTCGCGGCGGCATGGCCGTGCAGGCCCTGGGCCTGCGCTTCGAGGTGATCGCCGTGCCGGGCCACACCGCCGGCCATGTGGCCTATTACTGCGCCGAGGCGCCGGGCGGCCCGCTCCTGTTCTGCGGGGACACGCTGTTCTCGGGCGGCTGCGGGCGGGTGTTCGAGGGCACGCCGGCGCAGATGCTGGATTCCCTGCGGCGCCTGGCTGCCCTGCCTGGGGACACCCGGGTGTGCTGCGCGCACGAATACACCCTGTCCAACCTGCGTTTTGCCCGGGCGGTGGAACCCGGCAATGAAAACCTGATCCATTACACGCAGCAGTGCGAAACCCTGCGCGCACGAGGCGAGCCCACCCTGCCCTCCTGCCTCGCGCAGGAGCTGGCCATCAATCCCTTCCTGCGCACCGGTGTGCGCGAGGTGGCACAGGCCGCCCGCGACCGCGGAGGGGACGCCTCCAACGAAGTGGGGGTGTTCACGGCGCTGCGGGAATGGAAGAATTCGTTCAGATGAGAAAAATTGTTCAATTGGCCGCCCTGGCCTGTGCCGCCCTGCTGGCGGGCTGCGCCACGGGCCCTGGCCTGCCCACTGCCGAACCCACGAACCAGGCCTTCCCGGTGCCGGCCGCGTCGCCCATTCCCGGCGCCAGCACGGCCTCGCGCGCCTTCCAGCCGTCCGGCCCGCTCAAGCCCCTGGCCTCGGCCCAGGCCGGCTCGCAGTCCGTCGCCGCCCTGGAGGCGCCACCCGAACTGTGGGACCGCATCCGCCGCGGCTTTGCCATGCCCAACCTCGAAGGCGACCTGGTGCGCCAGCACGAGCAGTGGTACGCCAGCCGGCCGGACTACATCCAGCGCATGACGGAGCGCTCGCGCAAGTACCTGTTCCACATCGTGGAGGAACTGGAGCGCCGGGGCATGCCCCTGGAACTGGCCCTGCTGCCGTACATCGAGAGCGCCTTCAACCCGCAGGCCGTCTCCAGCGCGCGCGCCGCCGGCATGTGGCAGTTCATGCCGGCCACGGGCCAGGACTTCGACCTGCGCCAGAACGTGTTCCGCGACGACCGCCGCGACGTGCTGGCCTCCACCCGCGCCGCGCTGGACTACCTGCAGAAGCTGCATGGCATGTTCGGCGACTGGCACCTGGCGCTGGCCGCCTACAACTGGGGCCAGGGCAGCGTGAGCCGCGCCATCCAGAAGAACCAGCGCGCCGGCCTGGGCACCTCCTACGAGGAGCTGTCCATGCCCGCCGAGACGCGCAACTACGTGCCCAAGCTGCAGGCGGTGAAGAACATCGTGGCCAACCCGGCGCTGTTCAGCGCCGAGCTGCCGCTGATCGAGAACCACCCCTACTTCCAGACCGTCGCCATCAACCGCGACATCGACGTGGAGCTGGCCGCCCGCCTGGCGGACGTGCGGCTGGAGGACTTCAAGGCGCTCAATCCCTCCTTCAAGCAGCCGGTGATCCTGGCCGCGGGCACGCCGCAGATCCTGCTGCCCTGGAACAACGCCAAGGTGTTCCAGCAGAACTTCGAGGCCTACAACGCCGGCCGCTACGCCAGCTGGACCGCGTGGACGGCGCCCAGCACCATGAGCGTGGCCGAAGCCGCCCGCCGCGTGGGCATGAACGAGGCGGAGTTCCGCAGCATCAACAACATCCCCCCGCGCATGCTGATTCGCGCCGGCTCCACGGTGCTGGCGCCCCGCGGCGCGGGCGTGCTGGAGGACGTGGCCGGTCATGTCGCCGACCACGCGCAACTGAGCCTCGCGCCGGAGATCATCACGCGCCGGGTCAGCGTCAAGGCCGGCAAGAAGGACAGCGTGGCCAGCATCGCCGCCCGCTACAAGGTCCGCGCGGCCGACGTGGCGCACTGGAACGACGTGCGCCTGGATGCCCGCTTCAAGCCGGGCGAGGCCGTGGCGCTGGAGCTGCCCGTGCGGGCCAGCACCAAGCGCCGCGCCGCAACCGCCGTGGCCAAGGCTGCCCCGGTCAAGGCGGCCGCCGTGGCGCAGGCGCGCACCGGCACGCCGGCCAAGGCCGTGACGGCCGCGAAGAAGCCCGCCCGGGAACAGACCAAGGTCGCCAACGCGCGCTGACCGACACGAGGCGGGACGGTACCGGCCCGCTCAATCCGCAGGCTGCCGCGGCCCGGCCTTGGTGTCCGACAGGTGCACCGCCAGGCGGTCCAGGATCATGAGCCGCAGGCCGGGCATCAGGTCCTGGCGGGCGGCCACCTCCTCCTGGTGGGCGCGCGCGGTGCGCAGGTCCAGCGGGTCGGGCTCGGTGAGCCAGCGGTCGTAGGCCAGCATCAGCTCGTTCATGGCCTGGAGCAGCACGGGCCGCGGCCCGGTCTTGGGCTTCGTCGCCGCGTCCGCCTCGGCGCAGGCCTGCAACAGGAGGTCCCGCGCCGCGGGGAACACCTGGCGCAGCGCGAGGCCGTCCAGTCCGGCCAGCAACTGCACCGCCAGCGTCACGCGCCCGGCCGGGGCAAGCGGCGCGAGGGAGAGCCAGCGCAGGTGACGGGGCATCGCCCGGCCACCCGCGATGCCCGGGAAGGACCAGGCCAGTGACACCAGCTGCGCCTGCAGGTCCGCTGGCAGCACCCCGGGGCCTGCGAGCGTGTCCGGCGCCCCTGCGAAGCGCCAGCCCAGGCCCACGAAGTCCAGGGCGGGCGCGCCTGAGGCGTCCTTCTTGCCGTCCTGCTTGCTGTCCTTCATGCCCTTGGCGTCCGCAGGCGCGGCCCGGCCCTGGCGAGCCAGCGCGTGCGCGTGCGCCCAGGCCTGCTCGCCGTCCTTGAGCATCCAGCAGGCAGCCGCCAGCCCGCACCCCACGGTGAAGGCCGTGGCCGGCGGGAGGCGTGACTGGATGGCGCCGAGTTGCTGCAACAGGTCGTCCAGGGTGCCCGGACCTTCGTTGCGCTTGTCGCTGGCCATCGCGGCGGCGGACATCAGGGCCGAGGCCTGCAGGGGCTGGTCCGACCGCGCCAGGGCCGCCGCGACCAGCGCGCCCATGTGCGTGGAGCGTTGCACACGCACGGCCATCGCCGCGCTGAAACCGGCGCTGTCCCCCACGCCCGGCGCGCCGTCGACGAGCAGGCCCAGGGCCGTGCCCTCCCAGAAGGCGAGCTGCGCCGGCAGCGGGAGCACCGCCTCCAGGCGCGGGGCGATGGCCAGCCACGCGTCGCGCGCGGCGGCCTCCCCCTGCGTGCCGCCCAGGCCGGCGAGCACGCCACGGGCCAGTTCGCGCAGCTGCTCGGGCCGCAGCCCGGGCGCCACGGCTTGCACGGCCTCCAGCAGCGGCGGCAGGCTGTCGCTCGCCAGCGCGCTGCGGGCCTGGCGGCCCAGCTCGATGCCCAGGTTGACGACAGGTTCCTGGTCGGCCGCCACCAGGTTGCTCGCATCCAGCAGCGCCAGGGCTGCCCGCGCCACGGGGAGCAGGTCCGGCATCACCCGCCGCGGGATCCGCCGCATCGCGGCGCTGACCAGCAGGGCCGCGTCGTCGTAGCCGATGCCGGTTCGAAAGCCGTGCGCCACCTCCAGCAGGGCCAGGGCATCGGCGGGATCGCGGTGCGGCATGACCAGCAGCTTCACCAGGGCGGCGAAGGTGGCGCGCCGGGCCTGCGCGTCCGCCCCCGCCAGGCTGCGGGCGATGCTGGCCAGGGAGGCCTGGAACTGCGCCCGCCCCAGCGTGGAGGACAGCGCCGGCCGCAGGACCTGCTGCAAGGCCTTTTCCCGCTGGGCGGGGTGATGGGTGGCCGTGGCCTGCAACGCCGGCGTGAGCCAGTCCTGGCTGCGTGCCTGGGGGTGGACCCGCAGCAGCGCCTGGACAGGGGCCCCCAGGGCGGACACACGCATGTCCGCCTGCTCGTCGCGCAGGTAGACGCCACTGGCAATCACCATGGCCACCTGCTGGCCGTAGCGGTCGATCGCCTGCGTGACCAGCGGGTCAGGCAGGCACTGGACCTCGACCTTGCGGTCGGTGAGCGCCGTGCCGCCAGCACGGACGTGCGCCTCGTGCACCGGCAGGGACTTGCGATCGGGGGGCGCCACGGGCGGCACCTGCGGGATGGCCGGCGCCGTGGCCTGCGGGTGCGCGGGTGCGGCGTCATCCACCGCAAGGCCAGCGCGGTGCGGGCCGGTCCACGCCGCCGCATCGGAAGAAGAAACATCCATCATTCGCCCTCGATGTCATTATGGGTACTTTGGAATTAATCGAGGATGCTAGGCGCCGTGGCCGCCCGCAGCAAGCACCTTGGGGCCGGCCTTCAGGTTTGGCCACGGGCGCCGAAAACTCCGGCATGCCTTCCACACCGTCCGATCGCACCACCCATTGGGCCCGGCTCCTCAGCGCGCGGCCGGTGCCCGTCCTGGCCGCCACGCGCGACGCGCTGGCCCAGTGCCGCGAGCGCCCGGACCACGTGGACGCCAACGCGCTGGCCGACGTGGTGCTGCGCGACCCCCTCATGGCGCTGCGGCTGCTGACCGTGGTGACACAGCGCCTGGGACCGCGCCTGACACGGCCTGTCGAGACGGTGACGGCCGGCCTGGTGCTGCTGGGGATCGAGCCGTTCTTCCACGCCTTCACCGACCTGGAAGTGGTCGAGGACCGCCTGGCCGACCGGCCCGAGGCGCTGGCCGGCGTGCAGGCGCAGGTCGCACGGGCGCACCGCGCTGCCCGCCTGGCCGCCGCCTTCGCCGTGCACCGGCAGGACGACAACGCCGAGACCCTGCACCAGGCGGCCCTGCTCACGCAATTCAGCGGCTTGCTGCTGTGGTGCGAGGCGCCGGACGCGGCCCAGGCCATCGTGGACCGCCAGACGGCCGATCCACACCTGCGAACCGTCGACGCCCAGCGCGCCGTGCTGGGCGTGGAGCTGGCGGCCGTGGAGTCGGCGTTGATGGCGCAATGGGGGCTGCCGTCGCTGCTGGCGGAGCTGATGCAACCCGGCCTGCCGACGCCGCCCGGCCCGCGCACCGTGCGCCTGGCCGTGCGCATCGCCCGCCACTCGCAACGCAGCTGGGACGACCCGGCCCTGGCGCAGGATTACGCGGAACTGGGACGCCTGCTGCATGTGCCCGCCCCTGCGGCGCAGGCCCTGGTGCGGGAAGTGGAAGGCGATTGAACGCGCCGCAGGCGCGGCAGGTTCAGCCCTTGCCCTTGCCCTTGCCCTCGCCCCGGCCCTTGCCCTCCGGCAGGCTGGGCCCGGCCCAGGCCCCCCCGGTGTCCGCATCAGCCTGCGGGTCCAGTTGCAGGATGACGGCCTCGAGCTTGAGCTGGTTGTCGCCAAGTGCCAACTGCTGCGCTTCGGACATTGGCAAGGGGCAGTCGTCATCGAGGAGCGCAACGGCCTCCGCCTGGAGGAATGCCAGCGCCGCGCGCGCGACCTTCAGCAGCGCCTGGCGCTCGGCCTCGTCGACCATCCACAGGCACAGGTTGAAGCGCCGCAGCACGACGTCGTAGGCCGCTGTCTGGATCCGGTCCACGATCCCTGGCAACTTGTCCAGGCCGTAGGCCCCGTCGAAGCCAGGGTCCGATTGCAGGGCCACGGCGTGATCGAGCAGGTAGGTACGGGCCGTGACGAGCAGGTCGAAGTCCGTCCCGTCGAATTGCTGGACCAGGTCGTCCAGGCGCAGGACGGCCGCCAGCGGCGGCTCCTCCAGTTGCGCGTGGCGCGTCAGCTCGGCGGCGAACTGCCGATCGTCCAGGGGCCCCCTCGCCTGCCGGCACACGGCCGCCAGCTCGGCGCGCAGCCCGGGGTCGGCATCGGCCTCGTGCGTCAGGCCGTTCAGGTTCCGTGCGGCGGCCAGCCCCAGCTGCAGGCTGCCATTGACCAGCCAGACCAGGGGATCCTTCGCCTGCGGCAAGGTGAAGGACTGTGCCAGCGATTTGAATGCCGCCGGGCCCATCGACTCGGCGCCCACGGCGATGCCCCAGCCACAGGCCATGGCAGCCATGGTGAGTTCCAGCGACTCGGGCGCCAGCGCAAGGATGCGCGCCCTCAGCGCCTCGCGCGCCAGCGTGTCACCCTCCAGGGCCCGGTGGACGGCCACGATCTCGCGGGCCAGCCGGCCCTCCGAGCCTTCGGCCAGCGTCAGGCGCAACGACTGGACCTGGGCAACGCGGTCGACCCTCGAGGCGGGCACGCGCCGCGGGCCGGACTTGGTCTCGATCACCTCGACGGCACGTGTGGTGATGGAGCTGGCCGCCGTCTGTTCACCCGCGGGCTTGGCGGCATCGTCTTCGGCCCCCGCGCCCGAGGACGCCAGCAGCAGGCGGCCGAAAGCGGCCAGCGGCAACACGCGCGGCTCGCAGGCCTGGGCCCACAGGGCGGTATGGTGGGCCAGCTCGCGCGCGAAGGCGATGAGGTCCCGCTCCGGGTAACCGGCCTGCAGCACATGCCCGGCGAACTGGCCGATGCACGCATCGTTCGGGGCCGGCGAGGTCTTGGCGGCCAGCCCGTGCACCAACGCCCTCAGGCGGTCCGTGCGCTCCCCGTCGGCCCGCAACACCTGCACCAGGAAGGCCGGCAGCTGGGCCGGCGGCTGCAGGAGCAGCATCCGCGTGGTGACGACCCGCAGGAGCTCCGGGGCCCGGGGCGATGACCCCGGCGCGAGCAGGCGGTCCACGACCAGGTGCACGAAGGGCGCGGCCTGCGGCATCCAGTGGCCGGTGCCGTGCAAGGCCTCGCACAGGCCCTCCAGCACGGCTACCGCCGCGTCCGCGGCGCCCGGCGAGGCCGCCTCGCGCAGGGCCTCGCCCAGGACGGCATCGACCACGCCTTGCCTGTCGGCCTGGGACAGCGGCCGGTCCGGGGGCGACAGCGCCCGGACCAGGGCGCCGGCGGCCAGGCTGACCAGCGCCGGGCTGAAGCCGCTCACCCCGAGCAGGCGGACACAGGCCTGCGGCAGCGTGGGCGCCTTGCCGGTGTGCAGCTGCGCCTGGGTGAGGATCATCGCCAGCTGACGCCGCAACTGGCGGTCGCTGCCGCCCGCCTGCGCTATCGCCGCATCGCGCGACAGGGTCAAGGCCGGCAGGTGCAGCAGCAGCGCCTGGTAGCGCGCCATCCCCGGGGAGGCCGCACCGAGGCTGCGCAAGGTACGCAGGGGCGAGCCATCGGGTGTGGGCGGTCCGTCGGGTTCGTCGGGCTCGTCGGACTTGCGCTCGACCTGCTGGACCTCCCGGCCCGCGAAGACGCTGGACGAGGTGGTCGATGTCGTGGAGGAGGAGGACGGCCCGGCAGATCGGATGCGCAGGGTATCGAGGGCGAGCCCGTGCCGGGACGGCGCGGGGCCGCCGGCATCGCCCCGGGTCACCGGGGGCGGCGAGGTACGGGGCGAGGTGCCGCGCGGGGATTCGTGGATGTAGACCGGGGCGGGATGGAGCTTGCCGCCGGCCGGCCAGCCTGCCTGGGCACTGCCCTTGGATTCCGGAACCATGCGTGCCTCCCCCGACAGCAAATGAATACTTTGGAAGTATCTTTCGGATTCACCCCCGCGTCGCAGGCGCTTCAGGAACGAGTCAGGGTAAGAGCTGGAACAGCGAGGTCTTGCCCACGGCGCTGTACGAGCGCAGCGCCGCCTCCAGGCCGGTCTGGTTCGCCTGCAGCTCGGAGATGGCGGCGGCGTAGTCCAGGTCCCGCAGGGCGCTGCGCCGGGCGGTGACCGACAGCGCCTGGCCCTCGCCGTCGGCGATGGCGGTGTCGACCTTGTTCAACTCCTGGCCGATCTGGCCGCGCATCAGCGTCATGGCGTCCAGCGCCCGGTCCAGGTCCGCCTGCGCGCGGCCCAGGCGCTGCGCGTAGCCGGCGTTGGTCAGGGGTTGCTCGAGCGCGGCAATGGCGTCGTCCAGCGTCTGGAACACGCTCTGGCGGCCCGCCGGGGCCACGTTGAACTGGTCGCCCGCGGCCGGCGTGCCGGCGATGCGCACGCGCTGGCCCTGCAGCACCAGGCCGCCATCGGCGGGCAGTGGTTGCGCGCTGGCCAGCGTGGTGCCGGCATCCAGGTCCTGCACGGTGTAGGTGAGCGCGCCGGGCGCGCCGCCGATGTCGATGCGCAGGTTGTGTCCCGTCAGCTGCGTGGCGTCGGCCACCGAGCCGGGCTCGATCCAGCCCGCGCCGGTATTGGCGGCCGCGGCGGCCGTGACGAAGACGCCGTTGCCCTGGGGCAGGGTCATGAAGGCGGCGCGGCCGTCCACGCTGGCGGCATAGCGGCCGGCCTCGCCGATACGCTGCACGCCCGAGGGCGCCGTCCAGGTGACGGTGGCGCCGTTCAGCGGGTCGCTGGTGGTGCCCTGCCCGCCGAAGACGGGGTTGCCGGCGCCGTCGTCGGTGTTGGCCAGGGCCAGCATCTGCTCGCGCGCGTTGCGCAGGGTCTGCGCCAGCGCCTGGCGCTCGTTGGCGCTGTAGGCGCCGTTGCCTGCGGCCACCAGCGCCTCGCGGGCCGACTGCAGCAGGTTCACGCCCTGCGACAGCGCGCCGTCGGCGGTGGTCAGCACGGTGGTGGCCAGCTGCGTGGCGCGCTGGTCCTGCGCCAGGCGGGACAGTCGCGAGCGGGCCAGTTCGGCCTGGGCCGCGGCCACCGGGTCGTCGCCCGGGCGGCTGACGCGCAGGCCCGTGCCCAGTTGCTGCTGCAGCTCGGTCTGGCGTCCCTGGCGGGACTCGATGGCGTCGAAGGCGCGCTGGGTGGTGTGCAGGGTGGTTGGTCGCATGGGGAACGGCTCCGGGAAGGGGGGATCAGCCGCGCGTGGCCGCGAGCAGCGCGTCGAACAGCGTCTGGCTGGCCTGGATGATCTTGGCCGAGGCCTGGTAGGCCTGCTGGAACCGCAGCAGGTCCGCCGCCTCCTCGTCGAGGTTGACGCCGGAGGCGCTGGCCTGGCGGGCGCTGGCCTCGTCGTGCATGGCGGCCGAGACGTTGGCCAACTCGCGCGCACCCTGCACCCGGTTGCCCACATCGGCCACCAGGCTGGCGTAGGCCTCGTTGAAGGTCACGCCCGAGGCGTCGCGCAGGCGGGCCAGCGCGCCCAGGGCCAGGGCGTTGCGGTTGTCGGCGCGCGGCGCGGCGTTGGGCGAGACGCCGAAGGTGTCGCCCGCCGCTGCGGCGCCCTCCAGCGTCAGGCGCCAGCCGTTGTAGTCGGCCGGCGCGGCCGGGATGCTCATGCCCGGGGTGTAGGGCACGTTGGCGAGGTTGCCGCCAGCCAGCCCGGTCACGTTGAAGGTAGTGGGCGGGTTGTTGAAGGTGATGGTGACCGGCAGCGCGCTGTCGGGCGTGGCGCGGGCCATGGTGAAGGACGACACGCGCGCGCCCCCGGTGTTGGCCGCGCCGGCCTCCGGCAAGGCGGCGTAGCCGGTGGCCAGCTGCGCGGCCGACAGGGCCCGGGCCGACAGGCCGACGACGCGGCCGGTGGTGTCCGTGGTCACCGCGAACAGCGCCGTGCCGGGCTGGCCGGCGGCATCCACGCCCAGCGCGTGCTGGGTATTGAAGCCGTCTGCGACGGACTGCGCCAGTGCCGCCAGCTGGCTGCGTGCCGCGGCCAGGTCCTGGTCGCGGAACTGCATCAGGCCGGCCAGGCTGCCGCCGCCGAGCGAGGCGCCATCCATCCACTGCGTGACGCCGCTGCCCATGTCCAGCTGCAGCGAAACGCGGTCGGGTTGCGCGGGATCGGTCGCCGCGCGCAGCACGGACTGGTGGCTGCCCACCAGCAGCTGTGCGCCGCTGGGTGTGAAGATGTTCAGGCTGCCGTCGTCGGCCTCGATGGTGCGCACCGCCATCAGCTGGCCCAGGGCCTGGATGGCCTGGTTGCGCTGGTCCAGCAGGTCGTTGGGCGGCTGGCCGCTGGCGGACAGGCGGGCGATGTCCTCGTTCAGGCGGCGGATCTCGGTGAGCCGGTCATTGACCTGGGTGACCGAGGTGCGCAGCTGGGTGTCGGCCATGGACTGCAGGTCCGTCAGCTGCGCGCCCACGCTGGTGACGCGCTGGGCGAACTGGTCGGCCCGGGCCAGGAAGGCCAGGCGGGTGGCGTTGTCGGTGGGCCGGTTGGCCAGGTCGCCGGTGGCGGCGAACAGGTGGTCCAGCGCAGCGCCCACGCCCAGCTCGGCATCACCGAACACGGCGTCCAGCTGCGACAGCGCGTCGGCGCGGGCCGCATCGGCCGCGGACTGCGAGCCGGTGGCCTGGACCGCGGCAGTGAGGAACTGGTCGTAGCGCCTCTGCACGGAGGTGATGTCCACGCCCCGGCCGAAGAAGCCGGCGCCGGTCATCTCGCCGGCGGCCGTCGACAGGATGGCCTGCTGGCGCGAGTAGCCCGCCGTGTTGGCGTTGGCGATGTTGTGCGAAATCGTCGTCAGCTGGCCCTGGGCGGCGGCCAGGCTGCGGGTGCCGATGTTCAGGAGGGAAGACATGCGGGGCTCCCGGCTCAGGCCACGGCGCGCTGCAGCGCCAGCGTGTGGTTGATGGTGCGGGCCAGCTTGGTGGCGTAGTGCGGGTCGGTGGCGTAGCCGGCGCGCTGCATGGCGCTGGCGAAGCCTTCGGCCGTGCCGGTGGTGGCGGCGCTGCGCACGGCATCGCCATAGCGCGGGCTGTTCAGGAGCATGCGGGCGTAGTCGGTGAAGGCCTCGGCATAGGAGCCGTAGCTGCGGAACCCGGCCACCTGGCGCACGGGCTGGCCGCCCTCGTACTCGGTGGTGCGGGCGTGGGCGACCTCGCCCTGCCAGCCCCGCGTGGCCTTGATGCCGAACAGGTTGTGGCTGGTGCCGCCATCGGCCCGGCGGATCTCGCCGCGGCCCCAGCCGGACTCCAGGGCCGCCTGGCCCAGGATGAAGGAGGCCGGCACGCCGGTGGCGCGCTCGGCCTCCTGCGCGTGGGGCAGCATGCGTTGCAGGAATTCGTTCTGCGTGGCGTTGCCGCGCCCCGGGAGGGCGGCGCGGACGGCGCCCGTGCCCGGTGCGGCGGTGGCGGCCGCACCGCCGTTGGGGACGCCCAGGGCCTTGGCCGCCGCCTGCCCGTCCACCCCGGCGCCGGGTTGCAGCGTCGCGGCCGGCAGGTTCTTCATCTGCGCGTTCAGCTGCTTCTCGATCATCGCGGCCAGGCCGCCCGGCTTGCCGGCGAAGGCGCGCGCGAACTGGCTGTCGAGCATGCTGGTGAACTGCTCCTGTCCCGCGGACGATTCCTCCGCCTTCATGGTGGCGTCACGCATGCTCTTGAGGACCATCTGCATGAACTGCGACTCCATCTGCACCGCGGCCTCGCGGCTGGCGGTGCGCGGGTCCTGGCCGGCGCGATGGCGCAGGCCGTCCAGCGAGCGGGCGTCCAGGCCCAGCGCGTTGGCGGAGGCGTGGGTCGGGTTGATCATCAGATGATCTCCAGTTCGGCCTTGAGCGCGCCGGCCGCCTTGATCGCCTGCAGGATCCCGATCAGGTCCTGCGCGGTGGCGCCCAGCGCGTTGAGGGACTTGACGACGTCGGCCAGGTCCGCCCCGGCCGGCAGGTTGAACAGGATGCCCGGGTCCTGCTGCACGCGGATATCGGTCTTCTCGGCCTGCACGGTCTGGCCGCTGCTGAAGGCATTGGGCTGGCTGATCACCGGCGTGCTGGACACCGTGACCGACAGGCTGCCGTGGGCCACCGCGCAGGGGCCCAGGCGCACGGCCTGGTTCATGACGACCGAGCCGGTGCGGGCGTTGACGATGATCTTCGCCTGCGGCGGCGCGAGGGCGACCTCGATGTTCTCGATCTCGGCGATGAAGCCCACGCGGTTGCCCGCGGCGGGCAGGCGCACCTGCACGACGCGCGCGTCCAGCGGGTCGGCCACGGCATCGCCCAGGCGGCGGTTGATGGCCTCGGCCACGCGGCGGGCGGTGCTGAAGTCGGTGGTGTTCAGTTCCAGCTGGATGGTCTCGCTGGTCAGGGCCGCATTGGGCACCGCGCGTTCGACCGTGGCGCCGCCGGGCACCCGGCCGGCCAGCATGTGGTTGATGGCGACCTTGCTGCCGCCGGCCTGCGCGCCCGCGCCGCCGATGACGAGGTTGCCCTGGGCCATGGCGTAGATCTCGCCGTCCGCGCCGCGCAGGGGCGTGAGCAGCAGCGTGCCGCCGCGCAGGCTCTTGGCATTGCCCAGGGAGGAGACGGTGATGTCGATCTGCTGCCCCGGCTGGGCAAAGGCCGGCAGGGCCGCGGTGATCATGACGGCCGCCACGTTGCGCATCTGCGGCGTGACGCCCGGCGGCAGCGTGACGCCGAACTGCGACAGCAGGGCCTGCACGCTCTGGCCGGTGAACTGCACCTGGTTGGTGGCGTCGCCGCTGCCGTCCAGGCCGACGACGACGCCATAGCCAATGAGCTGGTTGGTGCGCACGCCGGAGACGCTGGCGAGGTCGCGGATGCGCTCGCTGCCGCCCGAGGGGGCCACGGCCGCAGCCGCCGCCACCGGGGCCCGCGCGCCGGGCGCGGGCGTGGCCGCCAGGGATGCGCCAGCCAGGCACAGGGCCAGCACCGCAGCCGGGACGGGCCGCCGGGCGACAGGGGACATGGGGAACCTCCAACGTTGCATCACGTGGAGAAGTATGGAAGCCGGGGGGAAAACTTAAGCGCCGATAAAGCCCGTCTTCGCAGGGCATCTTCGGGGGCACCCGCGGGGGTGGCCCCCGGGGTTCACACGGGCGCGATGCTCAGGAAAAAGCGCAGCAGCCAGCCCATGCCCTGGACCAGGCCCACGTCGCCGCGACCGCGTTGCTCCAGCCGGGCCTCGGCCACCTGTGTGGAGCTGACCACGTTGCCCGCGCGGATCTGGGACGGATTGACGATGCCGGAAAAGCGCATGACGTCAACGTTCTGGTTCACGCCGATCTGCTTTTCGCCGACCACCAGCAGGTTGCCATTGGGCATGACTTCCTTGACCTGCACGGTGATCACGCCGGAGAAGCTGTTGTTGCTGCCGGTCTTGCCGTCCGCGTCGTGCGCGGCGCTGGAGGTGGCGTCCACGCCGATGCGCCCGAGGAAGCGCGTGCTCGCGAAGGGCAGCGCCGAGGTGCTGGCGCCCACCGAGCCGGTGCGGTCGATCTTGCTGGTGGACTGCTGGCTGGCCGAGACCTGTTCCTCGATGAGGATGGTCAGCGTGTCGCCCACCAGGCGCGCGCGCCGGTCCTCGAACAGCGGTCGGTGCGTGCCCGACTGGAAGATGGCGCCCATGGTGGGCGGCTTGGGCGGCGTGCTGGCCTGCGCCGGCGCCGCGGCGTGCATCTCCACCGGGGGGACGTTGACCGCGGCGCAGCCGGCAAACAGGCCGGCCGCGCCGGCGGCCAGCGCGAGGGCGGGAAGGCGTCGCAAGGCGTGCATGGTGCGCCTCCTCACAGCTGCGCCAGCTTGGCCAGCATCTGGTCGGAAGTCTGGATGGCCTTGGAGTTGATCTCGTAGGCGCGCTGGGCCTGGATCATGGACACCAGTTCCTCGACGACGTTGACGTTGGAGGCCTCGACCGCGCCCTGGTTCAGGGCGCCCAGGCCGTTGCTGCCGGGGTTGCCCGTCTGCGGGCTGCCGGAGGCGGCCGTCTCGGTGTAGAGGTTGCCACCACGCGGGTCCAGGCCGGCCGGGTTGACGAAGTGCGCCAGCTGGAGCTGGCCGATCTGCTGCGGCGCCACCGAGCCCGGCACCGTGGCGGTGACGATGCCGTCACGGCCGACGGTGACGTTCTGCGCGTTGGCGGGCAGGGTGATGCCGGGGTTGACCGGCAGGCCCGACGAGGTGACCAGCTGGCCCTGCGCGTCGACCTGGAAGGCGCCGTCCCGGGTGTAGCCGGTGGTGCCGTCGGCCATCTGCACCTGGAAGAAGCCCTGGCCGTTGATGGCGATGTCCAGCGGGTTGCCGGTCTGCGTGAGCGAGCCCTGGCTGAAGTTGCGCGCCGTGGCCACGGTGCGCACGCCGGTGCCCAGTTGCAGGCCGGTGGGCAGCTGCGTGGTCTGGGTGTCGGGCGCGCCGGCCTGGCGGATGTTCTGGTACATCAGGTCCTCGAACACGGCGCGGGTGCGCTTGTAGCCGTTGGTGCTGCCGTTGGCGAGGTTGTTGGTGATGGCGTCCAGCTGGGTCTGCTGGGCCTCCAGGCCGGTCTTGGCAATGGCGAGGGAACGCATCATGGCGGTGCTCCTTGGAAGTTCGTTCAGCGCTGCGACAGCAGCTGCGAGGCCTGCTGGTCGTTCTGCTGCGCGTTGCGCAGCAGCTGCATCTGGGTTTCGTACTGGCGGGCGGCGGCGATCATCCCCACCATCGACTCGATGACGTTGACGTTGCTGCCCTCGAGCGCGCCGGCGGTCACGCGCAGCGCGGGGTCGGCCTCGGCGGGCTCGCCGCTGGTGGTGCGCATCAGGCCGTCGGGGCCCTTGCGCAGTTCGGCGGCGGGCGGGTTGACCAGCTTGAGGCGGCCCACGGTCTGCGCCGGGCCGCTGGGGCCCTGCGCGGTGACGGTGCCGTCGGCGGCGATGCTGACCTTGGTGCCGGGCGGGATGTTGACGCTGCCGCCCTCCCCCATCACCGACATGCCGTTGTAGACGACCAGGGTGCCGTCGGCGCTGATCTCCAGGCCGCCGTGGCGGGTGTAGGCCTCGCCGCCGTCGGGCGTCTGCACGGCCAGCCAGCCGTCGCCCTTGACGGCGACGTCCAGGTCGCGGCCGGTGGCCTGCACCGGGCCGGCCTTGGCGTTGAAGCCTGCGGTGGCCTCCAGCGACACCACGCGGGTGGTGGCGCCGTCGCCACGCACCGGCACGGCGCGGAAGGCGACCTCGTCGGCGCGAAAGCCCGGCGTGTTGGCGTTGGCCAGGTTCTGCGTGAGGCCGTCCTGGCGCTGCATCAGGGCGCGCGCGCCGGAGGCGGCGGTGTAAATCAGGCGGTCCATGCCTCAGGCTCCGGGTGCGTCAGCGCAGGTTGACCAGCGTGGACATCATCTGGTCCTGGGTCTTGATGGTCTGCGCGTTGGCCTGGTAGGAGCGCTGCGCGGTGATCATGTCGACCAGCTGCTGGGTGATGTCGATGTTGGAGTCCTCCAGCGCGCCGCCTTGCAGCAGGCCCAGGTTGGCCGAGCCGGGCGCGCCCAGCGCGGGCTGGCCGGAGACCGGCGTGGCGCGCCACAGGTTGCCGCCGGTGGCGGCCAGGCCCTGGTTGTTGCGGAAATCGGCCAGCGCGATCTGCGCAGTGCCCAGGGTCTTGCCGTTGGAGTAGCGCGCCTCCACCGTGCCGTTGGCCGAGACGCCGTAGCCGGTGAGCTGGCCGGCGGTGTAGCCGTCCTGGGAGACGGCGGTGACGCCGAAGGTGCGGCCGAACTGCGTGCTGCCGGTGAAGGCCACGCTCACGGGCGAGGTGGTGGCGCCGCCGGACAGCGTGGCGCTGGGGAACGGCAGGTCCAGGGCGAGGTCGCCCGGGGTGAGGACGCCGGCGGCCAGCGTGCCGCTGGCCGTGGTGTTGAGGGTGCCGTCGGCATTGAAGGTGAGCAGGCCGGCGGGCAGCTGCGCGCCGCCACCGCCAATGGCCGGCACGGCGTTGCCGTTCATGGCGGCGTAGACCTCCCACTGGTTGTCCACGGCGGTGCGGCGGAAGTACATCTGCATCACCTGCTCGTTGCCCTGCTGGTCGAACACGGTGACCGAGGTGGAGGAGGTGTACGACGCAGAGTTGCCCAGCGAGAACGCGGGCATGCTGGCCGTGGGGGCGGCGGTGCGGCCGTCCAGGTTCATGGACAGCGTGGCGGTGGTGGTGACCTTGGGCGCGATGCCCTGTGTGGGCAGGTTGATGGGCCCGGAGACGCCCGCGGCGCGGCCGGTGACCGGGTCGATGGCGAAGCCCTGCAGGCGCATGCCCTGGCTGTTGACGACATAGCCGGTGTTGTCCAGGTGGAACTGACCGTTGCGGGTGTAGGCGGCGTCGGAGCCGTCGGCGCGCGTGACCTGGAAGAAGCCCGTGCCGTTGATAGCCACGTCCAGCGGGTTGTCGGTGGTGCGCACCGGGCCCTGGGTGAACTGCTGCATCACGCCGGCGATCTCCACGCCCATGCCGGTGTCACCGGCGGCCTGGGCCCCGGCGGCATTGGCGTAGACGCCGGCGAACTCGGCGCGGGCGAGCTTGGCGCCCACGGTGCTGGCGTTGGCAATGTTGTTGCCGATCACCTCGAGGTTGCGGGAGGCAGCGTTCAGGCCGCTGATGCCTTGCTGGAAACTCATGGAATGCTCCGTCGGGGGGTCAGGCGTGGGTGGATGGGGTGGAGGCGCCGGCGGCGGTGGCCGGTTGCGGCAGGCGGGCCTCGACCAGCGCGCGCATCGCCGCGAATTCGCCGGCCAGGCCCTCGAGGGCGGTGTGCAGCTTCTCGATGCCGGCCACGGTGTTGATCTGGGCGATCTGGCTCGTCATCTGCGCGTTGTCCATCGGGTTGAGGGGGTCCTGGTTCTTCATCTGCGCCACCAGCAGCTTCATGAAGCGGTCCTGCTGCTCGGCGGCGGAGGTGGTGATGCCCTGGGACCCGGACGCGCCGGTGGCCGTGGGGGCGGCGGAGGAAGTGGGGCTGATGGCCATGGCGTGCTCCTTACTGACCCATCTGCAGGGTCTTGGCCAGCAGCTGCTTGGCCGTGTTCATGACTTCGACGTTGTTCTGGTAGGCGCGCGAGGCGGAGATCATGTTGACCATCTCGTCGACGACGCTGACGTTCGATTGCGTGATGTAGCCCTCGGCGTCGGCCATGGGGTGGGCGGGGTCGTGCACGCGGCGGCCCGGGGCGTCGCTCTCGGTGATGCCGGAGACGGAGACACCGGGCAGGTCGCCGGTGGCGACGACCTGGGACTGGAAATGCACCTGGCGCGCCTGGTAGGCCTTGCCGTCCGGGCCGGCGACGGCCTCTGCGTTGGCGAGGTTGGAGGCGACCACGTTCAGGCGCTTGGCCTGCGCCGAGACGGCGCTGCCGGAGATGGCGAAGACGTTGAAGAGGGTCATGACGTTTCAGGCTCCTGGACGAACGGGCTCAGGCTTGGCCGCTGATGGCCGATAACATGGTCTTGACGTTGCCGTTGATGAAGCGCAGCGTGGCCTCGTAGCGCATGGCGTTGTCGGCGAAGTTGGCGCGCTCACGGTCCAGGTCCACGGTGTTGCCGTCCAGGCTGGGCTGGTCGGCCTGCCGCCACTTGAGCTGCGGATCCTCGGTGGTGGCCACGGCGGCCATGTGGCCGGCGCGGGTGGTGCGGGTGGCGGTGGCCAGCGTGCCGCCGGTGGACGCGCCGGAGGGCGAGGCCTGGGCAGACGCCAGCGCGCTGGCGAAGTCGATGTCGCGGGCCTTGTAGCCGGGGGTGTCGGCGTTGGCGATGTTCGACGACAGCACTTGCTGGCGGCGCGCCAGCAGTTCCAGGGCGCGGCCCTGGGCATCGAGTCGTTGGGTGAACAGGTCCATGGCGCTTTGTCCTCACGGTTGGTTCGGCGTGGGAAAAGTATGGAAGCCCGGGCCGGGAACTTAAGCGCGGATAAAGGCCGTGTTTGCGCAGCTTTTGCCCGCAAGGCCGGCGCGCGGCCCGCCTAGAGTCACGTCAGTCCAGAACCCGGAACACCCATGCGCACGCCCACCCGCCCCACCGCACCGACGGCCGCCCGCCCGGCGCCCGCCCCCCGCGTCATCGCCGCCACCGGCGCCGCGCTGGCCTTGGCGCTGTGCGCCGCCGCCCTGCCCCGGCTGGCGCAGGCCCAGGTGGCCTTCGACGAGGGCGTGCTGCGCGCCTACCTGTCCCAGCACCTGGCCGCCACTGCGGTGCGCGAGAACCTGACCCGCTTTGAGGTGCAGTCGATCGGCCCGGTGGAATCGGCCGCCAGCCTCGCGCCCTGCGTGCGGGCCGAGCCCTTCATACCGCCCAACGCCCGCACCTGGGGCCGCACGGCCATCGGCGTGCGCTGCGTACACGGCGCCGCCTGGAGCGTGATGGTGCCCGCCCAGGTGGCCGCCTGGGGCCGGGCGGTGGTCGCCGTGGCGCCGCTGCCAGCCGGGACCGTACTGTCGGAGCAGGACCTGCAGGAGCAGGAGATCGAGCTCACGCGCGAGCCCGCTGGCATCGCCCGCGACGCCGCCGCCCTGGTGGGCAAGGCCACGACGCGCCCCCTGGCCGCGGGCGCCGCCATCCGGGCCGACATGGCCCGCGCGCCCCTGGCGGTGCAGGCCGGCGACCCGGTGCGCCTGCGCATCCAGGGCTCGGGCTTCGCCATCACCGCCAGCGGCCAGGCCCTGGCGGCTGCATCGGCGGGCCAGTCGGTGAAAGTCCGAAGCGAGTTGGGAAAAATTCTTAATGGGGTGGCCCGCGAAGGCCGTATCGTCGACGTCAGCCTGTAAAGGGAGAAAAAGCCGCTGAAAAGGGCGCTTCAAGGACTTCAGTTTCCGCGGGCGCTGCCGAAAAAGGGGCTAACGGGGCTATTTGCCCCCTGGAGCACGAAATGAGCATCAAGATCGGATCGACCTACAACCTGCCGCCGGTGACGGATGCCGTCACCACGGGCGGCACCGGTGCGGCCCGCGGCGCCTCCGCCGGCAAGGCCGGTGCCCCCGCTGGCGCCGCCGAGGACAAGGCCACGCTGTCGGCCGCTGGCGCGCAGATCAGCGCCCTGGCCGGCTCCGCCGACTTCGACCAGGCCAAGGTGGACGCCATCCGGCAGGCCATTCGCGAAGGCCGCTTCAGCGTGAATGCCGAGGCCATCGCCGACCGCCTGATCTACGAAGCCTCCGCGCTGCTGGGTCCGCGCACGCACTGATGCGCCCCGCCCTGCCCCACAGCCCGTCCGCGCCGCCCGGCCTGACCGGGCTGTGGGCGCTCCTGGAAACCCAGAACACCCTGCTGCGCGAAGGCCGGGCCGACGACCTGCCCGCGATCACCGCGCAGCTGCAGGCGGCCCTGGTGCACGCCCAGCGCTTCGCGCACACCGCGCCGCGCGAGGACCTGCTGGAGCTGCAGCGCCTGGCGGCCCTCAACTTCGACCTGCTGCGCCGGCGCCTGGCAGACAACCAGGGCGCGATCGACGCGCTGGGTCCGCACATTCCCGCGATCGCGGAGGCGCGCACCCGCAGCACCTACGCCGCAGCCGGCCGGCTGGGCGTGTCCGCCATTCCCGGAAGGGCGCTGGGCCGCGCCTGAAGCGGCCTGCCAGCGCCGGGACCGGCGCGCCTGCCTGACGCCCCCGAGCCTTTCCCAAGCCGCCTGGTGCAGGCGGCTTTGTTCATTCCATCCGGATCGCCCATGAAAAAGCGGCCCCTGGGGGCCGCTGTCCATGCCTCAGCGCCGCATGGGCCGCAGGAGTCAGTACTCCTTGAGCCGCGCGCGCAGGCGGGCGACCGACTGGCTGTGCAGCTGGCACACGCGGGACTCGGTCACACCCAGCACCGCGGCGATCTCGCGCAGGTTCATGTCGTGCTCGTAGTACATGGACATCACGTACTGCTCGCGCTCGGGCAGGTCCTCGATGGCGCGCACCAGGGCCTCACGGAAACGACGGTCGGACAGCTGCGCCGACGGATCGGACTTGTCGTCGGGCTTGAGGTGGCGGTCCAGGTAATGGGTGTCGCCCTCGCCCGCGTCGTAATCGTCGGTGTAGACCAGCTGCGCGCCGCGCACGTCGGTCAGCATCTCGTGGTAGTCGTCCAGCGAGAGGTTCAGGTGGGCGGCGATCTCCAGGTCGGAGGGCGGGCGGTGCAGCTGGTGCTCCAGGGTGTGCACCGCGGCGGCGATCTCGCGCTGGCACTTGCGCACCGAGCGCGGCACCCAGTCCGTGCCGCGCAGCTCGTCGAGCATGGCGCCGCGCACGCGCTGCATGGCAAAGGTCTCGAACTGCGCGCCGTGGCCGGCCTCGTAGCGCTGCATGGCCTCCATCAGGCCCATGACGCCGGCCTGGATCAGGTCGTCGAGCTCGACGTTGGACGGCAGGCCGCCGATCATCTTGGCAGCGGCACGGCGCACCAGGGGCAGGTATTCCTCGATCGGGGCGTGGGCCTGCAGGGTTCCTTTGGCGGTGTACATGGCGGTTCTCTCTCGGTCAGGATCGGGATGCGGTTTCAGTGCAGGGACAGCGGCGTGGCCGCGGTGTGCAGGAGGTTCTGGGCCAGGTCGGCCAGCGCGGGGCCGGCATCGCCCTCGGCCGGCAGGCGGCCAGCGAAGCTGACTTCGGCGTCCAGGAAGCTGCGCGCCACCGTGGCCAGGCGGGCGTGCGCGCCGCGCGCACTCGCCGCGCCCGGCACATCGCGCACCACGGCGGCAAAGCGGCTGTAGCCGTAGCGGGAGGCCAGCGCCTTGACGGTGGCATAGGCCTCGGTCATGCCCGCGTCATGCGTGGGCAGGCCGATCACGGGCGCCACGGCCGACGGGTCGGCCAGGCAGGCCAGCTCGTGGGCGGGCATGGCCAGCAGCAGCGCGTCGAAGCCCTGGGACAGGCGGGCAAAGCTGGTGAACAGCTGCTGCGCCGGGGCGCCGGAGGCCACGAAGGCCTCCAGCCCGCGGTCCGCGCGCAGCACCCACACGCCATCGGCGGTGGGCTGGGCCACGGCCTCGAAGCGCAGGCGGCCGTCCAGCAAGTCCATCAGTTCGTGGCGCGGCTGCAGGCCGAAGGCCCGCACCAGCCGGCCGCGCGTGGCGTCCACCACCACCGGGCGGGCACCGAGCGCGCGCAGGGCGTGGGCCACCTCGGCGATCCAGCGCGCGCCGCCGTCCTCGGTGACCGGGAAGGCCATGAGGTGCAGCGACGGCGCCGCGCGCAGGCGGCGCAGGCCGGCGGCCTGGTCGGCGCCCTGGTCAAGCATGGGGGCCTTCGGCGGTGAAGCCACGGGTCATGGGACCCGTCGGCGCCAGCGGCGGCGTGGTGAGCAGCAGGCCCAGCTCGCCGTCATCCGGGGTGAAGATGGAGGCGGGCTGCTTCATCAGCGCCTTTTGCACCAGCAGCGGGGCGCGGGCGCCGTGCCAGTCCTCCGGCACGCGCTGGCCGTTGGCGATGCCTTCCACGCGCAGCTTGCGGCGAATGGCGACATCGACCACGGCCCCGCACTTGACGGCCTCGTCCAGCTTGGAGATCACGCAGCGGGTGCCCGGCTCGGCGCCGTAGGCCTGCACCGTCTCCTCCAGGGTCTCGGCCTGGGCGCTGGCGTTGAGGACCAGCAGGCGCTGCACCTTGTCGGCGGGCAGCGCGTCGAACAGTTCCTTGATGCGGCGGTCACGCTGGCCCACGCCCACGGTGTCGATCAGGACCAGCTTCTTCTTCTCGAACAGCTGCAGCAGGTCCTGCAGCGACGCGCCATCGCGCGCCGTGTGGACGGGGATGTTCAGCAGCCGGCCGAAGGCGCGCAGCTGGTCGCTGGCGGCCATGCGGTAGGTATCCACCGTGATCAGGCCGACCGAGGCGGCGCCGTGCTGCAGAGCAAAGTTGGCGGCGATCTTGGCGGTGGTGGTGGTCTTGCCCACGCCGGTGGGACCCACCAGCGCGTACACGCCACCCTGCTGGGCGATCGTGTCCTCGCCGGCGCAGGACAGGTTCTGCGACAGCACCTCCAGGAGCCACTGGTGGGCGCGCAGGTCGTCCAGGCCCTCGGGCAGGCGGTGCACGACCTGGCGTGCCAGCGCGGGCGAGAAGCCGTTGGAAATCATCAGGCGCAGCAGCTGGGTCTGCACCGGGTGGCGGCGCACGCTGTCGAACCAGGACAGGCTGGACAGCTGCGAGGAGATCATGCCGCGCATGGCGCGCAGCTCGGACATCAGCAGCTCGTTGGCGTCGGCGCTGCTGTCACGGGTGTCGGCATAGGCGGCGGCGCCGGAGCGCGTGGCGGGGGCGGCCGGCGCCTGGGGCAGCGCGGGGGCGCCCTGGCGGGCGGCGG
>JACCDR010415395.1_pt1 | contig 23634 bp, 17 predicted proteins | sample 7446431 | NCBI WGS metagenome assembly JACCDR01 (sample SAMN15323443, study PRJNA562643) | freshwater metagenome | isolation source: river surface water | place: USA:Blue River Watershed | collected 2017-08-17 | reverse complement strand
TTATCCCTGACTTTGGGGTACGTACCTACGTGTTCCTACCTCGTCTGCCATGGGTCTAAACCCATTCGACTTGCATGCCTCATCCACGCCGCCAGCATTCATCCTGAGCTAGGATCAAACTCTAATTTAAGACAGGTTCTAGAGACTTACGTCTCTTGGAATCTGCGTTAGTGAGCATGTGCGGTACTGTACTATATTCCCGCGCTCAACTAACTATTTTTTACCTAAAGGATAAGACAAAAGAAAGGATAAAATTAATTACCAGACTTCTGCCTTAAAATTGTGCTGATGCATACCGTTTTCTACATTTTTAAAAAATGTATAAAACAATATGATTTGTATTATTCAATTATCAAGAGACGCTGTCCGCTTCGCTGTCTGGGAGATGCTGACTTTCATGCAAAAGCGCACGAAAACCACCAATTCCTCAACACCGTCAAACAGTGCCCAGCATTATACAGATCTGTAAAAAATATGCAAGCTTTTTAAGGGGAATGAGCTGTCAAAGGGGATCTGGGGACAGGGAGCGGAAGCTTCGCTTCCGCTCCCTGTCCCCAGAAACGAAAAAACCGCGAGGTAAATCGCGGTCTTAAGGTTCTAAAAAAGCCCACGCAAGCGCAGGCTTTTAGATACTGGAGGCGACCTACCTGCCAGTAACTTGTTACATCAACCACTCATGGGTTGAAATTCTTCTGACATTCAATCACTGACCTATAGGCGCCCATATCCTTTCCAAGAAGGTATGTCTCTATAAATCCTGACGGTGTGTGATTTGTTACGCAAGATGAGCTGTGCGCGTACCCAAATCCCCCACAATAATGTCTTAGAATAAAAAGAACGAAGTCGTTGCGAAAACCTTCGGTTTTCGCAACGACTCAAAAGAGAGGCGACGCACACGACAACTTTCTGTGTGCGTCCCAGATCAGGCAGCAATCGAGCTACGCACCCGATCGAGAAGTCGGCCTTGGTAAGCCGCCCTCTTGATCGTGATGATCACCCTGGACAACTTGACCACGGCAGTCGGGCTCAGGTGACCAACACCGTAGAGATGGAGACCACCTTGAGTCTTCGTCGCTTTCACAGTGAAGGTTTGTCCTCCGACGAAGACCGTAGTCGTATAGGATCCATTCAAGGAAAGCTCGGTGAGCGTCTCCTCAAGATTATCCTCCACGAAAATGTCGCCCATCGTGACCTCTCGAACTTCGACCAATCCCTCCTCGGCAGCCACCATACGTCCTTGCAGACCGGTTGTTCTTCCCTCCAACAACATCATAGTGTTGGTTAGCTGTTCAACCGCTTCTGAGATCGGTTGCAACGCTTCAGCGACTTGCTTCTGCGTTGTATCAGCAACGATTTCACTCGCCACCTCCGTCGCGACAGCTTTTACACCGTCGGAATCGAGACCTATCGGTCGTTCAAGAACCGCAACGATCGACTGCTCGGCTAGCTTGCGGTTCTCACGAACCCGCCAGCCGATCATTCCACCACAGAAAGCGATGAAAATAATCACTGCCATTAGAGCCTCTATCCCGTACTGATCCGCAAAGGATGTTTGGGTTGGCACCCTGGACAACTTCATCAAGGCATTGGCGGTTCTCCTTCCCGCTTCCGCCACATCTGCCAAGTTTTTACCTTGACTAGAAAGTTGTTCAGATATCAGCGCTTGGTTATCGACAAGTTTGTCATTGAGAGTCGTCGTCTTCAAGATGAATTGATTCACACTCGCCACGTGAGTGGCGATAGAATGATTGTCCCCTGCGACTTGATCACGGAAGTCATTGAGACTTTTTGTGTCTTCCCGAAGATACCGATCAAAGTTTGCACTGAGATCAGTAAAACTCTCACCCAGGCTGTCAATCCTCACCAGAATTTCTTCTTGGCTCAGACTGTTTGTCGCCTGCGGTACTTCCACCGATCCGGCCGTACCAAGGACTGGTTCATCCCTGAGTTCTGGAGCTGGCAAAAGTCCGTCAGGCATAAACAAACCTTTTCTTGGTGGCAGAGCTTGCGCTTTACGCCGAAAAAAGTCGACAGTCCAAGCATCATCGATAATGTTGTTTTTGGTTTTGAAGGCAGCCAGAAATGCTTCCTCCGTCTTCAAACCTTCCGGCAAACGATCCTGATACTTGGCCATCGCCACTTTTGCGATGGTAGAAATCTTGATCATGTCCGTAGGTGCGCCAGTAAAGGCATCCCCTTCGAACTGCTTCAGGTCAGCAGCAAAAGCTGTCCAACCTGAGTTCGAAGTGGACTTTAGAAACAACGGAATTTCTTCCGCTTTGACCAGAGTCGTAACACTCATAGCCAAAACAAACAGTAACAGACGGATCATCATAATCCTTTCTCCGGTAGGGAGGAGCGAGCTTCGCTCGCCCCTCGTTTGATGTTTGGTTTAGTCGGCGTGAGCGCCGAGGTTGATATCAGATTTTGTTTCAGCATCAGCGTCAGCCCCTGCAACAGCACCAGCACTACCTCCTGAGGCATAGGCCGCGATTGATGGTGCACAATTTCTCGTACAAGAACCACCTCTCAGAATGGCAGCTTGTCCTACTCCTTGAGCCAGTGCTGGGAGCACGCCTTTGAAGAAACCAGTTGCCATAACCGCATCAAAGGATTCCGCTGGACCAATATAGCCCATCGTTGTAATGAGTCGGGGACCCATTACCCCATTTTGATCGCGTTGCTCAATAAAGACTGGGTTACCCTCCTTGTCAGCCAGGAACACCTGCATAGCAGAATGTCCTGCTGTCATGTTTTCAGAATCCCCCCAAGTATTCATGATGATTTGATCATAACTTGGTTTTGAGTCTGTGCCTTCACCAGGCAGTTTCACCCACTGCAGGCTGTATCCTTTCAAATCGCTCCCATATTCCACAACCAATCCAGCCTGATATTTGAGCTTTTTATAGGCTCGGTCAGACTCCAATTCATTCGCGAAAGAAGTCACGTACTCTTCTTTTTCCTTGGGAGTAAATTTGTCAAATTCCTTTTCTGGTACCACTTCAAGATGTTGCTTGGATGAAGCACATCCCATGGTGACCAACGCCACCAAAGTGACAAAAACCATTTTTGCATTAAGTTTCATTGTGATCTCCTTCGATCTCAATTACAATTGACGACATAGCCATTTCCACCCTGTACCCCCTGCCCACTCTGAAGTAGGAGCGGAGGAGTATAGTAAGTGTCTAGGCAAACCTGAAACACTGAACCAGGCAACAAAGTTGCCGAGACTGTCGGCCGCGCGTAAATCTGCTGGCTTCGACATGAGACTTGCGGAGGAACCTCCACTTTTGGCGGATCATCAGGGACTTTACCGGGTGTTTTATCCACAACCACATTTAAGCAATTAAGTGAAAAAACGTCCCGCCATTCATCATTTACTCTCACTTGGACAATTTCCTCGTCCAGGCGACAGTAACGGTCAAAATAGCTAAACTCTGATACCGCATAAGCTCCAGTGGTTATCTTTTCACTTGTCGGACATTTTCTTACCTGGACTCGTTCGCTATTCATAAGCGCAACAAAATCTGACTTGGTAATGTTTTGTCCGATCTCTTCAGAAACATAACGAACCAAGAGTCCGAAAGCTTCATCCGACACAAAGAATATGTGAGGATTTTCTGCAAAATCCTCAAATGGTAGATTTTTTTTGTAGTACTCAGCCTTAGCAAAAGGCTGCTCGAGTGCCGAAGCCCATGGTGGGCAAAGCCAGACAAGAAGAAAAAGGATTCTCTTCCTCATTTTATACCTCATTTGTTGTCAAGGAACACGGGATATGTTCCCCCTCTTCAGGGACTCTTATATCACACTATTGCATAAAAAGCAAATCTATGGTCTTAATCAATAATCCCCACTCTCTTCTCAATATATATATATAAGAAAAGACCCCCGAGCCGATTAAGGCTTAGGGGTCGTATTGGACGGTAAGCAGACTCTGATCTACTTACCGTCCAGGCACAGTCAATCAGCTTCCTCGGTTGGGTTTTTCCCCCACTGGAGATCCAGAATTGCCTCTGCTGCTCCAGCGTTCTCGATGAGAACCTCCTGACCGATAGCGAACCCTCCAGCATTTACCCGTTCGCCAGCCGCACCTTCCATTTTGAATTTGCCCTGTGGACAGGTCGGTCCGCAGGAATTTCCACCCAGCGTCGACTTATTTTCCACGTCAACGTATCCGTCCTTGGTCACCCAGGCTTCACCTTCCTGGATTTTGCCACCGATGGCAGCATAGCCGACCCCACCGAAGGATCCTTGGATCTTGGTAACGAAACCCCCGCAGGCTGCTGCGTTTCCGATACACGACTGATCGGCGAATGACTTCGCTGACCAAAAAACAGCCAAGGTTGTCACAAAAGCAACCGCGAGAACAGCCAGCGAGGGCAGGCGTTCTGGGTAAACGGAAATGGCGTGATTCGCCATAGAATACTCCTTTGGGACATCTGTCCCGTTGATTGAAAAGATCTTTTTTGACATCGATCCAACTTCGTGTTGGACCGATCGCTCGCAAATATACACAGTAATAAAAATTTGTCAAGCATGGAAATGGGGAGAGTTGTCAAGGTGGGGATTTAGGCCTTATTTATAAGGCCTAAATCCCCACCTCTCCCTTTCCTTCTTTTACTAATTCTTCGCTTTCTCCTTTCTCGGTCTGTGTTAAAATAGACAAACTTTCGCATGAACCAAAAAGCTCTCCTCCACCTCCTGAATGAATTTGCCCCAGTAATTATCTTTTTTCTCGTCGCTCAGTTCACTTCTTTTTATACCGCTACAGCGGTTCTTTTAGTCTCGACTTGTCTAGCCTTGGCTTTTGGCTGGTACTTTGAAAGACGCTTTCCGGTTCTTCCCATCATCGCTGGTTTGTTTGTGATTGTTTCTGGTAGTATCACCCTCTACTACCACGCACCTGATGCCCTTATCTTTGCCGATTCGCTCTATTATCTACTAATGGGCCTTACCATCGCCGTTTTCTTGGTTTTCCATATTAACCTACTCAAACTAATCTTCGAACAAACTTTCGCTATGAGTGATAAAGGTTGGTTTCTCTTGTGTCAGCGGTGGATTATTATTTTCCTTTTGGCGGCGGTTTTAAATGAGTTTGCGCGACATTACCTTACCCCGGAAATGTGGGTAAATTTTAAAATGCTAAAGGTTGTCAGTATCGGGATCTTTGGGCTTTATCAATTCACGCTCGCCCGGAAGTACCGCTTGCCTGATGCTAGTCCTTGGGGACTTCGGGTAAACAGCTAGAAAGTTAGGTGCCAATCTTCCAACCCCCCTTCTCCATAAAGGCTGGTATTGTCTGTCGCTTGGCTTTATTTAGAAGGTTGGTGTATGACTGCTTGGTTTGCTTGGCAAAATCAGCCAACTTTATGATTTGTTGTCCCTTTAAATAAGCGAGGCGCTTATGAAAGCTGTTACTTAGCGCCAAGGCGATTATATCCTCCATAATCTTTGTTTTACCTTCACGATCAAATTCTTTAAAAGCTTGGTAATAAGTAGCTCGATCAGCAAACTTAATGTTAATTGGTACATAGCCATCCCGAAGAAGGAGGTAATTATTTAAGACTCGACCAATTCGGCCGTTACCATCACAAAATGGGTGAATATGCTCGAATCCTAGATGAAAGGCAGCTAAACGCTTTACCATCGACTCTTCACTGGCTTCGTAGGAGTGGAGTAGGTCTTGTATTCTCGAAAGTACTTCTTCCGGTGCTGGGGCAATATATGTCCCAACCCGGACATACTCACCCGGACTACGGAAGCGACCAGCGATGTCTTCTGCAATATTACCTAAAAGCATTTTATGGAGATCGAGAATTAAATCCATAGTAACTTTTCTTTCCCCTACTCGCTTTTCAATATATTCCATGACTCTCGCCAGGTTCTTGGCTTCAAATAATTCTCGCTCAGAAATAAAGCGATCTAAGTCAATTTGTAATAGAATCTTCTCCGTCTCTTCCAAGGTAAGGGTACTATTTTCAATAGCATTGGAGTTAAAAACTTGTTCCGCGACCTCTGATTCGGTAATAACTTTTAGTAACGATTCTTTACCAATAGCTAGACTTAGATATTCTTTCTTTAAATCAGCAATACTTTTTTCTGCCTTGATTTTTTTAACCATATGTTGTCTATTATATAGAAATTCACGGTTTAGTCAAGTAAACCGTGAATTTTTTGCTTTTTGCGAGGTTTTTCACGGTTTTGGCGCTAATACCGTGAAGACGTTTAATCCTTTATTCCGGATGGTGAGTGAGATTCGAGCGGCACTATTTAGATGTTGGATCTTCTTGAGTAAAAATTATGTTACCTTCCTCATCCAACCTTGTCTCCTGTCTTAAACCTCGTTCTTTCATAACTTCATCATACCCTAGCCCTACACCCCTTGCTCTCTCTACCTTCCTACCAATCACCCCAGAATCTTCTGGTTTTGTCATTGGTTGCAGAGTAAATCCTGGAGCATCTGCTTTTCCTTCTCTTGGTGGCATATAATTTTCTTAAACTATTAACTTAGCTTAATTATACTACACTTTCCCCCGGCGAAAACTTGGAAATCATTCGCCTTTTGCGTACAATGCCAAGTACTATGCATACAAAAGAAACCATTGTAATGTCGGTTGGTGGATCATTAATTGTTCCCGATCAAATTGATACTACCTTCCTCAAACAACTCAAAGACTTTATTGAAAGTGAGACGGCAAATGGCCGTCGTTTTATTATTATTGCTGGTGGCGGCAAGACCGCTCGACGCTACCAAGATGCTGCTTCGAGTGTCAGTAGTCTTAACAGCGAAGATCTCGACTGGCTCGGCCTTCATGCCACACGTTTAAATGGACATCTACTTCGCACCATCTTCCGCGAACTAGCCCATCCCACCATGGTCACCAATCCCGATGAAGTCTTAGACATTCCGTCAGCAGTACCACTCATAATTGCCGCCGGCTATCGCCCTGGTTGTTCTACCGACTTACGAGCTATCCAAATTGCTGATCGACTTAAAGCTCACAAAGTAATTAACCTCTCCAACACCGACTACGTATACACTGATGATCCAAGAAAGAATCCCGACGCTAAAAAGATTGAGGGGATTTCTTGGGCGGAGTTTAGAAAATTGATTCCCGAGAAGTGGGACCCGGGACTATCTTCCCCTTTTGATCCTGTCGCTGCAAGAGAAGCTGAACGACTAGGAATTGAAGTAGCCCAAATCAATGGTAGTAGGTTAGAAGAGTTAACAAAATATATTCGCGGTGAGAGTTTTGTTGGGACCAAGATTTCTCTTTAGTTACTAAAAAGCCGGGCGGGAAGCTATGCTTCCTGCCCGGCTTTTTCTTTTTAACTATAAATTCTGCACCCATTTATCCACCTGATTATTTAACTCCTCTAATCCGGCGTTATTCATAATCAAATAGTCTGCTATTTCCATCACCTTCGCCTTTTGCATACCATGTGGATCAGGATCGTTCTTCTCTAATTCTTCCTGACGGATAAATTCTTCATAGGTGACTTTATCACTAGCGGAACGTCTTTCTTGTATTCGAGCGTAACGAATTTCTGGATCAGCATCAACCGCCAATAGCACTCCTCCTTCGGCCTTTAGATATCTAGCTTCCGCCAGAGCTCTTATAGACTCCACAATAATCTTCTCCCTCCCTTCGGCTTTTGCTTGCTCTAATGCCCTTTTAACCACTACGTCATCGCCATATTCGGCACGTAACTCATTAGCGATAAGTCGCATCTGATTACGAAAAACAGGCAGACCTCGCCTCTCGATCTCAGATACAATCATTGCTCGTGATGAATAATGCGTAAAGCCATGCACCTCAACCAATCGGGAGACCACCGTCCCTTTCCCTGCCCCATCTGTCCCAGTGATCCCAACAATAATCATTTTAACTACTCTTTTTACGCTTATACTCCTCGTAGGCAACCAGTAGTGGGTTAGCAAAACAGACTGAAGAGTAGGTACCAGCGATTACGCCAACAATCAACACTAAGGTGAAGGTCTTTGTGGCCTCGCCACCAATAAAGAATAGGGCGATTAAACTAAGTAGAGTAGTGAAGGAAGTATTAATTGATCGCGCCATAGTCTGACTAACCGAAAGTCCCACAATCTCCGCAAAAGGTTTGTTCAAAGTGTAGTCAACTTCCTCTTTGACGATACCAGCCTCATTCTTTTTAATCTTTCGTTCAGTACGATAGAGAATTAGATTCTCTCGCACTCGGTCAAATACCACAATAGTATCGTTAACCGAGTAACCCAGTACAGCGAGGACAGCCATCACAAAGAGTACATCAACCTCATAGCCAGCAAAGTGTCCTAGAAGACTCATTACCGCGGTCGGTACCAAGACATCGTGAACCAAGACTAAGATAGTAATAAAACCATAAATCGATGACCCTACCGGCTTCCCAATACCTGAAAAAGCAAAAGCAACATAAATAACGATAATCAAAACAACCCCGGCAATTGCCCAACCGGCCTTATCTTTAAGTTCTTCCCCAATCACTGGACCAACTGAAGTGAAGCGACTTATTTCTGAACCACTTTCCAAGTCTAAGACGATTTTACTTAACTCTTCCCTTTCACTGTCACTCAGATCACGAGTACGAATCAGATAACCAGGAACTCCTGCATCAGAAGCTGATTCGCGGACTGACACCTCTCCCAGCTCTAGAGAAGTTAGAGCTTCTGCTACTTTAGCTTTTTCTGGTAGAGCTTCTTTATAGGTAACCTCGGTTAAAGATCCTCCGGTAAAATCAATACCGAAATTCAAACCGAAAAAACCGACGATAATCAGACTTCCTAGCATTAGACCAAAACCAAGACCGATCCAGATTTTTTTGTAGATAACAGAAAACATATTATTTTGAAAAGCCACTACCGAATAATTTACCAACCAATGGTCGATCAGCGGAAAGATCTGGCAGCGCTAGGAGAAGAATCCGACCAATGACTAGAGCCGAAATCATCGACATCACTACACCAAGACCAAAAACTAAAGCAAATCCCTTCACAATCGAAGTACCAAACCAGAACAAAATAATCGCTGACAAAATACTAGTCACATTTCCGTCGCGAATCGCTCCCCAAGCACGTCTAAAACCTTCCCGGGCTGCTTCCCGACTACTTTTACCAGCTTTAATTTCTTCTTTCATTCTCTCATACACCAGTACATTGGCATCTACCGCCATACCAAGCGAGAGGATGAAGCCAGCCAAGCCCGCCGCCGTCAAAGTGACCGGGATAGACTGAAAACAGTAGAGCATGAGAATTAAGTAGCTACCAAGACCAAGAGAAGCAATCAAACCCGGTACTCGATACCAGACAATCATAAATAAGATAACTAAACCAATTCCGTAAGTACCAGCCATGATTCCTTTTTCTAGAACCTCATGTCCTAGGGTTGATCCGACCGTCTGGGTACTCTCCAATTTAATTGGTAGTGGCAGAGCACCAAAGCTTAGATTTTGCGCTAAATCTCTAGCCTCTTCAGCGGTAAAGCCCCCGGAGATAGTTGCTTGTCCACCAGTGATCGCCTCATTAATAACCGGAGCTGATAAAACTTCCCCATCCAAAAAGATAGCTAGACGCTCACCAGTATTATCTCTGGTTAGATCTGCAAAAAGCTTTGAACCTTCGGCATTGAAGCGGATCGAAACAATTGGCTCATTCGCCAACTGCCCCGACTGAGAACTAGTGAATTCTAGGCGAGCCGTTTCAAGATAACGACCTGTTAAACCCGTATCCTTATAAGGTGAATCTAAACTAGCCAATATTACTTCCAATTCTTCTTTTTCACTGGTTGAGGTGGCTTGGGTGAGACGCGCGCGAAGTGACTCGGCTTCCGTAGCAGCAGCATCATCGATCAGTTTGAACTCTAATAGCGGTGTTTCTCCAATCTCCTTAACTGCCGCCGCTACATCCGTTACCCCAGGAAGCTCAATAACTAAACGTTGTCTTTGCACCTCCGAAACGAAGCTGCTACTTTCGACATAGACATTTGGTTCGGAAACACCAAAAACGTTTATTCTCCTCTCGATCACATCACGTAGAACATTCATGAGCTCAGGAACCTCTGCCGAATCGACTTTACTAATATCAGCTTCATAAACCAAGTGTGATCCCCCAGCCAAGTCTAGACCAAGTTTAAAGGGTTGGTCGGTACTAAGTCCTACCGCGTTTTTATAGACACTATGTCCAAGGAAACCAATAAGAGCCAAGAGAACCACTGCCCAAAATAATCTAATAAACGTATCTGCCTTTCCGCTATCTGCTTTCTTTGTTTCTGACATAAATATCGCCTATTTTAGCATAAGGCCAATCCCTTTTCTATTGACGCCTAGTGAGGTTTACGAGGTTACGAAACAGAATCGCTACAGTAATCGGGCCAATTCCGCCTGGAACTGGAGTAAAGAGAGTGGCCTTGTCGGCCACGGTTGGCGAGGCGTCCCCGACCAGTACTCCCCCATCCTCTGAAGCTCCCGCATCAAAAACTACCACTCCCTCCTTAACCATTTCTGGCTTAAGTAAGTCTGGCTTACCTACCCCTAGAATGACAATGTCTGCCTGCTTGGTTAGTGCCAATACTTCCGATTCTGTACAACCTTGATCCACCACGACGACCTTGGCTCCTTGTGATTTGGCGTATGATGCTGCTGGCTTACCTACCAACCGACCAGCGCCAAAAATCACCACGGTCTTATCTTTAAAAGTAACTTGGTGGTGTTTGGCAATGGCAGCTATCGCACCAACCACCGGTGGTAGTATACCGGTCTCTCCTCCAGAGTAGCCAAACACATCAACATCATGAGTCGGTGTAATAGCCGCCACAATATCAGCTGTCACCAAATGTCTAGGTAGTGGCAACTGGACCACCATACCGGTACAGGTCGCTTCTGCTTCTTTGATCCGTGCAATAGCACCATTAGTTGTCATCGTAAGTGGCCACTCCTCAATTTCAATCTGTATCCCGAGCGAAAGGGCTTTTTTCTTCTTCAGTTCTAGATAACGTTTAGTTTCGAAGTTGGGGTCACAAGTGAAGATTCGAAGAACCGGCTTTAGGGAAAAATCCGTCACTAAAGTGCGCACCTCCGCATAAATCTCTTCGGCAATTTTTTGTCCAGCTACTATCATGATCAGTTTTAGTATAACACTTAAGCTCCGGGATTGCGGACCAAAGTAGCAATAGTCTTAAGGGCAATATGGACATCGAGTAAGAATGAGCGGCGCTCCAGATAATATAAATCGTAGGCAATTTTTACCTTAGTTCTTTCAACATCTACCCCACCTTTGGGAACATCAAAGTTATTTATTTGGGCCCAACCCGACAAACCAGGCTTCATAAAATGTCGCGCGTTGTAATACGGGACCGCTTTCATATAAACATCAACCAAAGCCGGCATCTCTGGTCGTGGACCAATAAAGGATAGGTCCCCTCGTAGAACATTAAAGAGCTGTGGCAACTCATCTAAACGAGTTTTTCGTAGTATGATACCGACTCTTGTATCGACTAAAGTGCTCTTTAGTGCGGCCGCCCCCACATCGGCTCCGTTTTTTGTCCGAAACTTATAAATTTTAACTGGTCGATTAAACTGCCCGATGCGTACTGTTGTGTATAGCAGTGGACCATGATCTTCTAATTTGATTGCCACAGCTATAAAGGGAAAGAGTAGTGCTGTTGGTACTAGTAAAGAGAGGGCCCCGAAGATATCAATCATACGCTTTAAAAAGTCATAGACGGAAGTTTTGGACTGTGAAATGTTAGCCATAAACCAATCATACTTAATTGAATCAATCGGAACCCGATCAAAGGTATCTTGGTAAACTCGATTAAAATCCAAGAAAGTCGTTTTGAAGCGTAAGTATGCCAAATCAAAGATCTTTGGTAACGCAGCAATTACATAATCACTAGTAGGGTTCGCGACAATGATATCGATCTGCTCTTTCTCCAAGAGACGCATCAACTTCTCTTCGAAGTTAGGTGTATTGTTAGCAGTATCACGATCGATAATTCGAACAAAGGTGTAACTGTATCGATCATTATTATTGGTTTCATCGACCAGCTCAATCGCTTCGTCTCCGTCCGCCAAGATGATCGCACGATGTTTGACCTTAGGTTCGATGTGTCGATACAGACCAATACGCCACCAGGCTAGCAAAGCGACACTAACCAAAAAATAAATTAAAAGATTGGTCTTAGGGGCAATACCAAAAGGAACCAAGAGAAAGACTAGTAAGGCGATTAAGCCATTGATGAGCTGCGTATTAATAATCCGACTAACCAGCGAGGATTTGAGGAAAACCGTGTGTTTGTCGTAAAGGCCGAAAATATAGAAGGTAACTAACCAAATACTAGACAAAAGGAGAAAAGGCCACAAATGAATCGAAAAGGTATCTAGACTAGGCAGCTCTAAATAACGCAATAAAAGCGTTAGCCACAAGGCAACAATAAAAAAAACGACGTCGCCGACGATCAAGATTAGCAATTCTCTGGTTCTTTCACCCATATTACTGAATATCCTACCCGAGTCAATAAAAATGGCAAGCGGGAGGATCAACAACCTTAAACACTTTTTGGTGGTTTAAAGGAAATAAGATATGCTTAAGTTGTGGACACCAACCTAAAAAATACTAAGATCCTCTATATCATCACCAAGTCAAACTGGGGTGGCGCTCAAAAATATGTCTTTGATCTGGCTACATCATTCGCCAAACAAGACGCTACTATAGCTGTAGCATGTGGCGGAGAAGGAATTCTCAAAACCCGTCTGGAAGAGGCCGGTATAAATACCTACACCATCAAAAAACTTGAGCGTGATGTTAGTCTGAAAAAAGAAATTATCGCTTTCTTTTCCCTATTCCAAATCATCCGTCAAGTTAAGCCAGACCTCATACACTTAAACAGTACTAAAGCCGGTCTACTTGGTGTGGTAGTTGGCCGTCTCTGTCGAGTGCCTAAAATTATCTTTACCGCCCACGGTTGGCCTTTCCTTGAACCACGTTCCCGTCGTTGGCGTTTCCTTACTTGGCTAGGCTCATATTTAACAGCCCTGCTTAGTCATCAAGTGATTGTCGTGAGTGAGAACGACCTAAGACATACTAAAATGCCTGGCCTTAAAGATAAGTTAACAATGATCCATCCTGCCCCCGATCCCTTCCTTCCTCTACCCAGACAAGAAGCCCGAATCAAACTTTATGACGAAGAAACAATTGCTGCCCACGAACGTGACATCTGGTTAGTCACTAATGCGGAACTAAATCACAACAAAAATCAATCCGTGGTAATCAATGCCGTCGCAGAATTTAATAGTACTCACCCAACCAAAATTTTCTACACCCTAATCGGAGAAGGCGATGATCGTGACCACCTACAGGAACAGATTCAACTCAAGGGGCTCAATGACGAGGTACGATTATTAGGATATCTGCCTGACTCACGAGTATATCTTAGTGCTTTTGATTTTTTCATCCTGCCCTCTCGTAAGGAAGGCTTACCCTACGCCCTTCTCGAAGCCGGACAAGTTCGCCTACCAACCCTCGCAACCAACAAAGGCGGTATCCCGGAATTAATTATTGATCGCGATACCGGACTAACTATCGATGTTGATAATCACGAAACTATCGTGGAGGCTTTAGAACAACTAGTTTCCAATCCTAATCTTCGCGAAGGCATCGCCACCAATTTCCAAGAACTGGTAATGAGAGAATACAATCTACCAAAAATGATCGAAGCCACTACACAGGTTTACCGTCGCTAAAGAAAATCTCCTCTAAGCTCTTATCGCTGATCGGTGTATATCGCCGCATCGCCAAGACCATCCCCACCGCCACAAACTCCGTCACCAAATGCGAACCTCCATAACTCAAAAATGGAATGGTAGTTCCGGTAACTGGTAATATTCCGATGTTAATGCCGACATTGATAATAAAATGAGTTGACAGATAGATAGCTACTCCACTAGCAAAAAGTTTTTCGAAGTTACTGGCTCCTTCCAGAGCATGACCCAAAAGTCGCCAAACCACAACTGCAAACAAGGTGAATAAAATAACTACTCCTAGGAGACCCCACTCCTCAGCATAGGCAGCAAAAATAAAGTCCGTCTCGTACTCCGGGAGGAAAAGTAGTTTTGACTGGGTACCATAACCAATTCCTTTACCAAAGATCTCTCCTGACCCGACTGCAACAGTTGATTGATAAGCATTATATCCAGCTCCTTGTATGTCGGACAAAGGATCAAGAAAAGTTAGAATACGAGCTTTCTGGTAATCCTGAAAACCAAACTGCCAAAGTGCACCAAAAGCTAAGGTAGCTAACAGGAACACCACAGCGACATGCCTGAAACGAATTCCCGCTACAAGAACCAAACCAAACCAAATAAAGAACAGAATCATCGCTGATCCAAAGTCAGGCTGCAAAAAAAGCAAAACGAAAAAACCAAAGGTGTAAAGTCCTGAGATAATAGTATGTTTAATATCCCCGATTAACTCGTGTCGCTTAGCAAAATACTTGGCCAATAAAATGATCAGGACCAACTTGGCTGGATCAGCCGCTTGCAGTGAAAAAAAACCAAAGTCAAAACGACTTTTTGCCCCCAAAACTTCTTCACCCACAAATAAAACTAAGACCAGGGAAGCAAAGACTCCAAGATATAGATAAAAAGTGGTATTACCGGCTCGTAGAAACCGATAATCAGGGATCAAAGCCATGAAGAAAAAGCCAACTGCTACTCCGATCCAAATTAGTTGGCGATTGAAATACTCATTATCGCCCACGTGCGAATACATGGTGACCAAACCAAAGAAGGTTAGGCCAAGCATAGCCAAAAATAATAACCCATCAAAACCCGAAAAGAAGGCACGCCACAATTTCATCTATACAGCATATACAAACTACGGCCAAGGTGCAAAGTTTGTCTTGGTTTTTGGCAATATATCAATTCGCGTTGGTCCCGATTCACAAATATCACTCGCGATTTTTTTATAGACTTGATTAAGCTCCTCAACAGTCGGAGCGGTGTAGTATAAGCTTGGATCGGAAGCCAAACTCTCAATGAGCGAAGTGTCACGCTCGACATCATTACTGCTCGTGGCGGTACTAAAAGCCTTACCAAAGCCAATTGTGTAGACTATAACATCAGACTTTTTTGCCTCTTCGGCTTTAGTTCTGGCGTAATTACTAGCATAAAGTCGATCAAGTTTCCCGGTAGCGGGATTAACTGGTCTAGTCACATCACCGTCGGTGAGAAAAACAATCACCTTGCGCGAATCCTCTCGATGACGAGAACTTTTTAATTCCTTAAACGCTTCCGCAAAAGCCTCACCCATATCGGTATACTGCACTCCATTCGTACCCATAGCGATTTTTGCAATTGCCTCACTGGCTTGCTTTACATCGTTTGTTAGTGTCTGCTCTAGTGGACTACTTGGTGTTGTCGCATAAGACAGTATCCCAACCTGATCCTTCGGACGAAGTAGATTAAGAAAAGTCTGTGCTGAAGTCTTAGCCGAGGTAAGTGGCTCTGGTGGTTCACTCTGATCAGCCGCCATCGAACCGGAACGATCGAGAACTAACATAATATCTGATTCCACTTCACAACTTCTTACCGTCTTAGCAATCGAATTAGGCCAGGTGAAGAAGATTTCCTTCTTACTGCGCCCCGGAAAATCATCAATAAAAGTGCGGGAAGCGGTAAGAGGTGTCCCTCCTTGATCAAAAATCACCGCCACCACTTCAACATCCTTAGCTCCGGTCAATTCAACATTTTCGATCTCCACCTCCAAGCGAGGCTTACTATCTACCCCTAGAAGTTCATGGGTTGGAGCCTTAAATTGCTCACGACCAAGTTGTACTGGTAGCCACAAGGAGTCATCCAAAATTTCAATTTCAGTCTTTGTCGGTACTTTACCATCTTTGGTAGCAATCCTACCTTCAAAAATCGGCGATATACTACTAGCAGGAATGACTGTTTCACCTTCCCTTTCAGCAATAATCTCATCTTCAGCATAAAGTCGTAACCGATACTTAAGATTAGGTACCCCTGAGTTACTATTACGGTTTTCAATATAAGCAACGGAATTATATTGACCTTCGACAATTTTAAAACTCTTAGCCCAAAGTATATTTAAGGGTGTCACAAGGACCTGACAAACCCGCACACATGAGCCATCACAATCAACTCCCCTTTCAGTGCCGTTTTGCTCACGATCAAAACAGTTGGCTGGCTGGTAGAAGTGAGTATAATAGACCATCACCAAAAAAAGCGCTAGCACGGCTGAAAAAAGAGAACCATATTGTACTCTTCGCCAAAAGGCCCAAGGTCGAAAGTTACTCATGGATACATTATACACGATGCAAGCTAAGCATAAGCCAAGAGCGGGGGGCTACGCTCCCCGCTCTTGTTCTTACCTATCTCACATTCTAAAACTCTTGCACACTTGGTATAACATTAATCCTTCCGTCAACAACAGCATCATCTACGCCCGATACCACGCAAGTCATTTGAATTTCTTGTGAGGCATTTAAAACTTTGGTGGTGTAACCATAGACTGCCGAGCTAGACGAGGCATTGTGAGTAAAGATGATCGGAGTAGTTTGGACACCGATAATAGTACAAGTTGTGGTACTGTTTGAGTTAACTGTGAAGTCAACGCTTGTCTTCCCTCCCCTGCGAACAAAGTTTTTCTCAATATCGATATCTACCGTTGGCGTAACTACTGGCGGGGCAGTTGGAGCACAAATTGTTCCATTCCAGGTAGTGCTAGCGGCACAGGAAGCCAAAAGACTAGCAGTAGTGATAGTTGAAGTACCGTTTCTAATCGCATAAGTGTTCATCCCATACGGAATAGTGATAGCTGTACTGGTACCACTTGCGTTAGTTGAAACCACGCTGGCTGTGCTTAGATTTTCGACACTTGGACTAGCGGCGTTTTCAATATTCCAGGACAGAGTTCCCGAGCAGTCATCTCCACCTTCTTCGATATTACAGCCAACTCCACTAATGGTACCACTAGCAGTCGGTGGAGGGATGGTATCGAAAGCGGCACAAACTGGAATCAAACTATGACTAGAGCTATCTTTGTAGGCAAAATGTGATGGTTGGACATAATCTATCGTAGTAGTAATTTCATAGTCATTTTCGATAACACCATTGAACCAAGCATACTCCACTCTTTCAGCCAAATCAGTCGTGGCAGAGGTAGTGCTGATTATTGTGGTACCATTATATAATCTGAGCCAAAATCTCTCTTTTGTTTGATAGTCAAAACTGGGATCACTACGTCCTAATCCACCATCAAAACCTACTGCAGTAATATCATAAGTACCAGGAGAAATTAAAGTCGCAACCTTTGGTCTATAATACCTAGTATCATTACCTGAAAGCAGCCAAGTACTGGGATAAAAGTCGACGATTGTTCTTCCGGGCTGGCTAGTAAGGGGACAAGTCGGAATACACCCGGTTGTATAAGATGGATCAGTAAACACATTATCAAAATACTGGAATCCTGTTGGGCATGTGGCTGAACTTATAGTTCCTGTTGCCGAATTTAATACCGCGCCCCCAGAACCCCTTCGAACCTCATAAGCTGTACCTTGACCACTCCTAATGACAATAGGGTTAATAGAACCAGTTACACCTGTACCCCAAAAATCCTGATTACTACCCGAAGAAGTAGTACAAGCTGAGCCGGGAGTACAAATCCTAGGAGTAGGTGAATTTGCATTTAACGTACTCCAGGTTAATGTTGTATTACATTTGTTTGTTCCCTCGGCCAAATTACAAGTACCTATAGTAATAGAAGCTTGTGGTACACCAGAACCAGAGGTTACGGTTATTGGAATCGAGGTGGTGGTGGTAGCACCATTATGAACTCCTGTTACTGTAATATTATATGAACCAGGCGTACTAGGTGCAGTAAGTGAGAATGACTTATATATAGTACTCAAGACACTAAAATCATCGCTAACAGTTCCCGTACTAGTCCCCACCGTTCCGCTTACAGAATAAGAATTAGCGGCATTGGAACAAGTTGAGGCATCAGCAGCAGTTGTTACACTAATACTTTCCCCAGCCACATAAGAAGTTTTATTGGTATTAACAGTAAAGTTGACCCCTGAGGCGGAAAAAGTAACCGCCTCGACTCTCAGAGCTCCTGCGAAGTAGGTTGCGCTGAGCAGAAGTAACAATACGAGAGTCTTACTTAAATCTTTTTTCTTGGTTTTTGTCTCCGCGTTAGCCTTTCCACTTCCCGAATCATTTACTTCGCTTTTTCCACTTTTTTGCTTTAGATATAGGAAAAAAACAACCAAGGTGGCCAAAAGCAGAGCTCCAAGAGTCAGATAGAGTAAAGTATGGTTGATTGGTTCCGGGACTGGCTCAGTTTTAATTGGCTCTGGTTTTGGCACCGAAACTTCGTGACTATCGAGACTTGCTCCCGTAGCCGTCACTAACTGTACACTTGCCAACGGGTAACGACATTCTTGTTTAGCAGTAACTTTTATTTCGGTGTTTTCATCCTTTAGAATCTGTGAAAGATTTTCGGCACAAGCGGTACCAGCTTCATCAGTCACACTAACTAAAGCACTCAACTCTCCTTCGTGTGATGTTCCCTCACCACGAGCTCCTAAAAAGGTATCGGCGGACTTAGTCCAGGATAAATTAAGGATAATATCTTCGCCAGCAGCATATACACCCTTATTTAGAGCCATATCTTGGATAGTAGCACTCGGTCCTTGTAGAACGTAGTGAGTTACTAGTCGGTTAGATAAGGTCTTTCGCGAAACAGCATCACGTAATGAGACTATCAGATCGTAAGCCTGTGGATCAGTAGCAATTGGTAGAACAAACTCAACCTCTTTTTTTTCTCCACCCTTAATAGTTATTGCCTCTATATCTTCATTTGTTACAGCAATCTTTTCACCATAGATGGTTCGACGGTAGGTTTCAAACTGTGGGATAAACTTAATAGTAGCTGGATTATTATTAGTAACTACACAATTCAACTTTAACTGTTCGGTACTACTAATATCTACCCCTTGATTAAGACTGTATATTCCTTCGTCACCGGTAATGGTAAGAGCGCAGTTAGGAGACTCAATTTCTAATCCTTCGTTATCAGGAACGATGATGGTGCCAGCGTTAGCCACTCCTAGTCGTACTCCACCAGCCGTACGAGCTATAACCATAACTTCGTATTCTCCTCCTGGTACACTCTCCAATGAATAATCAACAACCTTAGTTACCTTCTGACCCGGAGTCAGAACTGCGCTATCACCACGAAAAACTACTGTATCAACAATACTCTGTTTACCACTTTCATTACGCAAAAGCTCGAGACCATAACGAATATCAAACTGTGCCTCTGCTCCCAAATTTTCCAAAACAAAACTTATACTATATGAGTCAACTTTTTGCTCGAGAATATAAGCTTCAGAGATGTTGAGACTGGCGATATCTTTATTTTCCTCCGCAAAAGACAGTAGCGGAAAAAGGGAGAGAAACGCTACAAACAAAAAATGCTTGTACAGAAAAGAACGACTGATCATATTGATGATAAATTATTTAATATGCCTTAATTTTAACACTTTGGATTATTAATAATTAAGGCAAAGTGGATAATAAAAGAGCGAGACCGTACGGTCTCGCTCTTTTATTATCCCCCTTTCTCTTAGGTCTCCTCAATCGAAGGTAAGACATCGACCGTCGCTCTGCCGGTAGCGTCAAGACCAGTCGTTGGTGGTACCGAACCACAAGTTACTGTTACCTCTTGTTTAGCCTTAAGTGGCTTAGTGGTTAATACATAGTTGGCACGACTTGGTGATCCTGGATGATTGATCGTTCCTGTGCCATCCACACCAGTTGCGGTACAGGAGACTGGATAAGCCGCATCGATAGTCACGTCGACACTAGCAGTACTACCGCTACGCACCAAACCAGGGTTAATATCAATCGTAATCTGTGGTGGGTTATGACAAGTATTTCCGAGGCGGAAGGTTCCAGTCGCACAACCAGCAGTGAGGTCGGCTTGGTCGATTGTGTAGTTACCGCTTCGTAGGAGCATGGTGATCGTACCGAGATTAAGGACAATTCCGCTCCTTGAACCATTAGGCATTGCTATACCACTGTATACTGGTGTACTTGGGCTAGTTTGATTCGAAATATAGGGATTAATCGCATTTACTCCCGTCCAACCCAGACTTCCGTTACAAGTACTCTGCCCAGCCAGAACCGAGCATCCAACACCAGTCAAATCTCCGGTTGGTAGATTGACAGTTACTGTCACACTTTGGTTACTACTTCCCCCTGGACCAGAACAAGTCAAAGTGTAGGTGGTGGTCACATTTGGTGAGACAGACTCACTTCCTCCACTGCTGTTCTTGCTTCCACTCCAACCATTCGATGCTGTACAGGCTGTTGCATCCGTTACCGTCCAACTTAAGTTACTCGATCCACCCTGCAAAATTGTATTCGGACTGGCAGTAAAGTTGATACTTGGTGGTACCGGTGCATCAGGAATGTTGGCGTAGGTTTGATATCCGCAATTGTCAGTCTCATCACTCTCATCTACAACTCGGTCGGAGTCAACACAATGCTGGATGTATAAGGTATAAGGAGCAGATTGACTACTTGGTGGATTAAGGGTAAGTCCTCGTGAAGCATCTGGATTACTTGCTCCGGCACTAAGCACACCATAATTGTTATCGCTAAATTGTACCCACGCTCCGGTCGGACTCCAGCGATAGGTATAGTCAGTTCTAAAACCAACTGGTGTGGCGGCTGAACCATTATTTGCTACTGAACTATTGAAGGTGACAGTTTGTCCGACAGTAAAGTCACCATTACCAATAATCACTCCCCCGTTTAAATTTGGTTTTGGTGCTACCGGCGCTGGATTTACCGTCACGGGTGCTTCGGCAAAGCTCGATCCTCCCGCACCATTAGTACATGTTAGGCGCAACGTATAGTTAGCAGGACTACTACCAGTATTTGTTATCGTTATACTTTCTGAACCACCAGTACTACTTTTAACTCCGGCCCAGCCGGGCAAAGTGGGTACGGCAGAAGCGGTACAATTATTAGCGTTACTTACCACCCAACTAACGTTGGTGCTCTGTCCGCTATCAATCAAACCAGGGTTGGCTGATAAGCTGACAGTTGGAGCAGTTGGACCCGATGTCACTGTTACACTGTCTTGACCAGCAATATACGGGGTACCATTGCCGATAGCGAACGTATTGTTTCCTACATTATTACCCCACAAACAAAGCAAGACATACGTGCTATCAACATTTGGATTTACTCTCACACTTCCTGTTCTTGCGCCGAAGTTCAGATTAGCAATGGCTGTACTTCCCAGTCTCGGGAACGGCAGTCCAAAGAGATAAGTTATGTCATTTAAGTTGTATATACTACAAATCTGAAAATCGGGACCTTTGTTATAGTTTAAGTTCACGTTTCCACCGGGAGCCACATTGTTAGGATTAGCAATCAAACTTCCCATACTTGGACCACTGACAGTATTCACTCTCACCTCTACCGTCTGAGTGGTGGTAAAACTACCTCTTGTACAACTGAGAGTATAGGTAGTGGTTTGTACCGGACTAACGCTTTGGGTGTAAACTTGACCATTATTGGAACCCTTAGACCCAGTCCAGCTGTTACTAGCAGTATTAGCAGCCGGTACCGCTGAAGCGGTACAACTATCAGCTCCTGTAGCAACCCATCTCAAGGTTGAACTGTCACCCGGATTGATCGTGAGTGGGTTACCGACAAAAATCAGAGTCGGGGCTGAAGGAGCTTGAGTGACGGTATAACTTTGAGTTGTACAGTTGTTACCTTCATTACTCTCCGTGATTCGTTCTGGACTTGAATCAACACAATGCTGGATTTGTAAGGTACCGTAACCACCAAGGTTAAAAGAACTGGAATTCGTATTTCGACTTTCGTTCCCAGCTAAAGTAGCCTGATTGGTAGTATTAATAATATTCCATCCTCCCGAACTACCCCAACGATAGGTAAAATTCGTCTCAAAACTTCCTCCGGTTGAAGCACTATTATTGTTAACCACACGACTACTGAAGGTAACATTTTGACCCTGTGTCAAAGTACCAGACACGTTAATTGGACCACTTTGTAAGTCACTAAGTGAAGGAGGACAAGCCACCGGCGCTGTGGCAGTAACTTCACTTGAGTAATTACTGTTTGGAGTCCCAACGGAACGAACTTGGTAACGGTAAGTTTGACCAGCGACTAAACCATTGTGCGCATAAGTATTAGTGTTAACTCGAGTACCCGCTGGTCCCCCATTGAACTGTATATCATAGCTACTTACCCCACTTACACTATTCCACCGTAAATCAATTCTTCCTGTACCACAGGTTCCTGGTGTCGCAGTTAGACCAGTCGGCACAGCTGGTGGAGTAGGAGCAGCACACGATGTACCATTCCAAGTATAAGGAGCGACACAACTAAACTGACATTTTGGTGCCGTGTTATTAGCACTATAAGTTGAGTTAGTATCTGCGGAAAGTCCCGTATCATCATTCAGATAAAAACTGGCGTTAGCTGGCAGAGCCGAACAACTATAAGTCGGCTGAGGAGCAACCGTAACTGTCATTGTGTCACTACCCTGTCCTCCACGGTTATCTGTTGCAGTTAATCTGAAAGTGTAGGTTCCTTGTACACTAAGATTTGTAAAAGATGGACTGAGGGTGTTTCCACTCGTAATAGTTGGTGGTCGTGGACCACTAACATAAGCCCAGACAGTACTACTTATCACCCCGTCTGGATCAGAGGCAGTTGCTCCAATTGGGTTGGCGAGTGTGTTTGGTAAAGTAATGGTACGATCAGGACCAGCATTAACATTCGGTAACTGGTTTGGAGTATTATCCACACAAGAACCGTTAGTATAAACTGACCCTGAGGCACAAACAACATTCACTGTAACCACCCCAGAAGAACCACCTATTGGTGTACCGCTATTTCTTAGGGTGTAAGTATAGTTACCAGGGGTCTTGGTCAGATTGTTGTTGTATGTTTGTGACCCACTAAAGTTAGCGGAATTTTCGGTGACGGACGGATTGCTTACGTTAGACATCGTCCACTGCAAATTGTAGGTGCAGTCCCTTCCTCCCATTGGAACAACACAAGGGTTAGGTGTCGCACTTATACTACCTGAAGGTACGGCCGTACTCTCACAGCGCCCTCTGGAACTATTCCAAGCTGAACCAGAAGTACAAGAAGCAGTCGCCGTATCCGTGCGCAAGAAGGAAGAATTACCAGTATCACGAAGGGTAAAGGTAGTATTACCAAAACCAATGTTAGCATTAGCGGTACCGTAAGTTGATCCGCTAAATAATGACCCTCCTTGCCAAACATTAGTTGAACCAAAGAAATTTGAACTAGTCCAGTTAACTAAAGAAGGACAAGTATTGCCACCAATTGGTATCCAGCAGTCAGCGGCCGAAACACTACCATCCGGTGGAGGGGTGTTTACATTGACGGTAACGTAGGCGGTGTGGCTACCTCCGTAAATTCCTGCACAAGTAAGTGAGTAGGTAGTGTTAGAAACTGGCGAAGAATTTTCATTAAACGGTCCACCGACTGACTTCCCACCAGACCAACCTCCGCCAGCCGAAC
>JACCDR012646114.1_pt1 | contig 23659 bp, 24 predicted proteins | sample 7446431 | NCBI WGS metagenome assembly JACCDR01 (sample SAMN15323443, study PRJNA562643) | freshwater metagenome | isolation source: river surface water | place: USA:Blue River Watershed | collected 2017-08-17 | reverse complement strand
GACCGATGACCAACTGGCCGCCAGGATCGCGGCGCTGCAGGCGAAGGTGAGCGGTGGCAACAAGAGCTGACCTCGAAGAACTGGCCGCCCTGCTGGAAGAGCAGGCCGCGCGCCTGGAGGCCAACCGATACCGCACGGTGTTCGCACAGCTCTACGGCTGGCAGCGCGAATTCGTCGCGGCCACGGCCACGCATTCGCAGTGCTGCCTGATCGCGGCCAACCGCATCGGGAAGACCTACACCGGCACGTACATCGACGCCATCCACGCGCTGGGCGACTACCCGGAAGACTGGGACGGCCACCGGTTCGACCATGCGCCGCTGATCTGGTGTCTGGGCTACTCGGGCGAGAAGACGCGCGATCTGCTGCAGACGCCCCTGGTGGGCCGCAAGCAGGGCGACCGGTTTGACGGCGGGTTGATCCCCGCCGACCGGATCGTCGGCTACGAGTCAATGACCGGCACGCCCAATGCTGTGCGCACGCTCCTGGTGAAGCACAGCAGCGGCGAGGTGGCGCGCATCCAGTTCTGGAGCTACTCGCAGGGCCAGCACGCGCTGATGGGCGATGCGGTGGACTGGTTCCACATCGACGAGGAACCCCGAGACCCTGACATCTTCCCGCAGGTGCTGGTGCGCACGGCCAGCGGCGACCGCGGCCGCGGTGGGCGCGGCATCCTGACATTCACGCCTGAGAACGGCCGCACCGACCTGGTGATCCAGTTCATGGACAAGCCAAGCCGGGCCCAGTTCTGTATGCAGAAGGGCTGGGACGATGCGCCGCACCTGTCCGAGCAGGTGAAGGCCGACCTGCTGGCCAGCTTCCCGGCGCACCAGCGGGCCATGCGGACCAAGGGCGTGCCGATGCTGGGACATGGCCGCATCTACGACGTGGCCGAGGAAGACGTCACCTGTGCGCCGTTCGCCATCCCGCCACACTTCCGCGTGATCGACGGCATGGACTTCGGCTGGGACCACCCGCAGGCCCAGGTGCAGTTGGTGCACGACCTGGACAACGACTGCTTCTACCTCACGCGCGCCTGGAAGAAGGCCCAGGTGAGCCCGGCCGAGGCTTGGGGCGCCACCAAGACCTGGACGGCTGGCGTGCCCACCGCCTGGCCGCTGGACGGCCTGCAGACCGAGAAGGGCAGCGGCAAGCAGCAGAAGGCCTACTACACCGAGGCCGGGTTCAGCCTGCTGCCAACGCACGCGACCTGGCCGGATGGCTCGAACGGTGTCGAGGCGGGCCTCTACGAGATCCGCGACCTGATGCTCAAGGGCAAGTTCAAGATCTTCGCCGGGCTGCGCGACCTGCTGGACGAGCTGCTGCAGTACCACCGCGACGAGCGCGGCCACATCGTGAAGACCCGCGACGACTTGCTAGACGCCATGCGTTACGCCTACATGATGCGGCGCCTGGCCGTGCCGATTGGCGAGGTTGGCAAGCCGAAACACACCGGGCCGCTTGTGGTTCCGATGGTGTCACCCTACGCCCGTCGCTAGAATCCGCCCCACGCGCACCCGCGCACACGACCCGCCAGGGTCCGCTGAGTAGTTGAGCCGCCGGCAGCTCATCACCCGACAGGGGATGACATGGCGCGCATCAGCAACGCTCAACGACTGCAAGACATCCACCGCGAGGCGCTGGAAGAGTTCGACCGCATCCAGTCGGCCATCGGCCCGGAGCGGCTGCAGTGCCTGCAAGACCGCCGCTTCTACAGCGTGGCCGGTGCGCAGTGGGAAGGCCCGCACGGCGAGCAGTTCGAGAACAAGCCGCGCTTCGAGTTCAACAAGGTGCACTTGGCGGTCATTCGGATCATCAACGAGTACCGGAACAACCGCGTCACCGTCGACTTCACCCCGAAGGACGGCACCAGCAACAGCGAGTTGGCCGACACCTGCGACGGGCTGTACCGGGCCGACGAGCAAGACAGCGGCGCGCAAGAAGCCTACGACAACGCCTTCGAAGAAGCAGCCGGCGGTGGCTTCGGCGCGTGGCGCCTGCGGGCAAGCTACGAGGACGAAGAAGACGACGAGAACGAGGCGCAGCGCATCCGCATCGAGCCGATCTTCGACGCCGACAGCTCTGTGTTTTTCGACCTGGACGCGAAGCGCCAGGACAAGGCCGACGCGACGCGGTGCTTTGTGCTGACGGCCATGACCCACGGCGCGTTCAAGCGCGAGTTCGGCCACGACCCCGTGAGCTGGGACAAGGACGTGCAGCAGACCGAGTTCGACTGGAACACGCCCGATGTGGTCTACGTGGCCGAGTACTACCGCGTGGTCGAGACCAGCGAGATCGTGCACGTGTTCGAGGGCCTGGACGGCTCCGAGATGCGCGTGCCGGACAAGGAGCTGAAGGAAGACCCCGAGAAGCTGCCCACGCTGCAGGCCTACGGGTTCCGCCAGGTGCGCCAGAAGCGCATCAAGTCGCGCCAGGTCGAGAAGTACATCCTGAGCGGGAAGCAGGTCGAGGAAGACTGCGGCCCCATCGCCGGCAAGAACATCCCGATCATCCCGGTCTACGGCAAGCGCTGGTACGTCGACAACGTCGAGCGCTGCATGGGCCATGTGCGCCTGGCCAAAGACGCCCAGCGCCTGATGAACAGCCTGCTGTCCTGGCTGACCGAGATGGCCGGGCGCTTCGACGTTGAAAAGCCGATCCTCACGCCCGAGCAGGTGACCGGCCACGCCACCATGTGGGCCGAGGACAACGTCAAGAAGTACCCGTACCTGCTGGTCAACCCCATCACCGCGGCCGATGGCTCCAAGGTGCCGGCCGGCCCGGTGGGCTACACCAAGGCCCCGAACATCCCACCGGCGATGGCCGCCCTGGTGCAGATCGCGGGCCAGGCGCTGGAAGACCTGCTGGGCAACCAGCAAGCTGGCGAGCAGTTGCAGCCGAACATGAGCGGCAAGGCCGTGGAGCTGATCCAGCAGCGGCTGGACATGCAGGTCTTCATCTACATGAGCAACATGGCCAAGGCCATGAAGCGCAGCGGCGAGGTGTGGCTGAGCATGGCGCGCGAGCTGCTGGTCGAGGACGGCCGGGCCATGAAGACAGTTGCCGAGGATGGCAGCCCCGACACCGTGGTCTTGCGCCGGCCGATGGTCGATGAAGACAGCGGCGAGACCTACCTCGAAAACGACCTGGGCGAAGCCAAGTTCGACGTGTGGGTGGACGTTGGCCCATCGTCGAGCAGCCGCCGCGCTGCCACCGTGCGCGCACTCACCGGCATGGCCTCGATTACCACCGACGAGCAAGACCGCAGCATCCTGACCGCCGCGGCCCTGATGAACATCGAGGGCGAGGGCCTGCAAGGCGTGCGTGACCACTACCGCAAGAAGCTGGTGCGCCTGGGCGTCGAGAAACCGACCAAGGAAGAAGAAGCCCAGATGGCCCAGGAGCAGGCCAACGCCAAGCCCGACCCGCAGACGCAGTACCTGCTGGCCGCCGCAGAGCAAGCCCAGTCCGACGCCGCCCTGGGCCGCGCCAAGACCGTCGAGACCATCGCCGCCGCCGACCTGAAGCGCGCCCAGACCGCCGAGGTCTACGCCAAGACGGACGGCCAGGTGCAGCAGCAGACGCTGGCTTCTGTGCAGGCCCTTCAGCAGCTTCTGGACGCGCAGCAAGGGGTGACGCCGGCCGTCCCGCTGCCTCGCGGCGTCGTTTGACGTAGCCTATCGCACTGGCGTTTGCAATAGGTCTGCGCTATATTCGCGCCCGAGGCGACCACCGGCCGTTACCTGGTGTGAAAGGCGAGCGATGCAGCTGGAAGACGACGAAACCGCAGTGCTGGACGACGACACGACCGCTGCCCCCGAGGCCGCAGTCGAAGGCGAAACCGCCCCCGCGGATGACGCCGCGCCGGCTGACGAAGCCGCAGCGCCGGCCGCGCCCGAGGGCGAAGAGGCCGAGGTCGTCATCGGTTTCGGCGACGAGCCGGCCACCGACGAAGCCGCCAAGCCTGCCGCCCCGGACTGGGTGCGCGATCTGCGCAAGGCCAACCGCGAGAAGGACCGCCGCATCCGTGAACTGGAGCAGCGGCTGAACTCTGGCCAGGCCGCCACCGCGCCGGCCACGCTGCCCGCCCGCCCGAAGATGTCCGACCCCGGCATCGACTTCGACGAAGACAAGTTCGACGCTGCGCTGGACCAGTGGACCACGCAGAAGGCCACCTACGACGCCGAGCAGCGCAAGCGCCAGGAAGAGCACGCCGCAGCCCAGAACGCCTGGGCCGCCCGCCTGCAGACCTACCAGAAGGCCAAGACCGAGTTGAAGGTGGCCGACTTCGAAGACGCCGAAGCCGCGGTCGAGGACACCTTCAGCGTGGTGCAGCGCGCCGTGATCACCAAGGGCTGCGAGAAGCCGGCCCACATGGTGTACGCGCTGGGCAAGAACCCCAAGAAGGCCAAGGAACTGGCCGCCATCACCGACCCGGTGGACTTCGCATTCGCGGTCGCCAAGCTGGAGACGCAGTTGAAGGTTTCCGACCGCAAAGCACCCCCTGTCCCCGAGCGCGTGGTCCGTGGCGCTGCGCCTGGTGCCGGCATTGCCGACGCCAAGCTGCAGGAGCTGCACGACAAGGCCCAGCGCACGGGCGACTACACGGCCTACTTCGCCGCCAAGGCGGCCCGCAAGAAGGCCTGACCGCAAGCCCAGCCCCCGGGCCAAAGGGGTGCCAGGTCTCGCCAGCCTGAGCCGAACTGAGCAGCGACAGCCGGCCGCCATCCAGCCCATGGGTGAGTAAGTGACCGGGCAGCAGTGCCCACCCATCTACTCATTTTCAAGAGGGCCATACCGTGCCGAACGCAATCGCAAAAGACCTCGAACTGATGTTCGAAAACGTGGTGGAAGGCTACGACGCCGCGTGCGTCCTGAGCCGCGCCGCTGAGACCAGCTTCCCCGACCCGCAGACCATGCAGCGGGCCGGCGACACCTTCTACAAGAAGCAGAACTACCACGCCGCCACCGTGAGCGGCCTGGACGTGAGCGCTGCTACCCGCACCGACGTGATCGAGCGCTTCGTGCCGACCGTCTACAGCGCCCCCCAGAACGTGATCTATGAGCTGGACGCCAAGGAACTGCGCGACTCCCAGCACATGATCCGCATGGGCAAGGCTGCGGCGCAGAGCCTGGCCGCCGAGGTGGAAACCAGCCTGTACGCCAAATGCGCGGCGCAGGCCACCATCGTGGTCAAGAAGGTGGGCGCCATCGCCTGGGACGACGCGGCCACCGCCGAAGCGCTGATGATCAGCCGCGGCATCACGAACCCGGACAGGAAGATGTTCCTGAACCCGTTCGACTACAGCGTGATCGCCAAGGACCTGGGCAACCGTGCGTACTTGGGCGACCGCTCGAAGGACGCCTACGAGCGCAGCAAGGTTCCCGACCTGGCGACCTTCGGCACGTTCCGCACCGACCAGATCGCCAACGTGGCGGCCATCGGCACGGTGACGGGCACCACGGTGACCAGCAACACCAGCCACACGGTCACTGCGATGACCGGCGACCTGCCGACCGACAACCGCTACGGCACGCTGCCGGTGTCGGGCGCGAACATCGCCAACATCAAGAACGGCGACTCGTTCACCATCGCCAACGTCAACGCGGTGCACATGATCAGCAAGACCGACACCGGTCAACCGCTGACCTTCCGCGTGATCAGCGGCGGCGGCACGGCAACGCTGACCGTCAGCCCGAAGATCGTGATCACCGGTCCGTACCAGAACGCCACGGCCCAAGCTGCGGCCGGTGCTGCGATCACGTTCCAGAACACCGTGACCAAGCCGGCCAACGTGTTCTGGTCGCAGGGCGCGGTGACGCTGGACTACGGCCGCCTGGAGTTCCCGGCTTCCACCGGCGCGCAGGTCATGACGGCCACCACCAAGCAGGGCGTGCCCATCGTGATGGTGGCGCAGATCAACGCGCAGACCGGCAAGCTGTTCGTGCGGCACACCACGCTGTACGCGGCCACGGTGCTGGACCCCGAGAAGGTCGGCATCGTGCTGGCCAGCCAAACCTGATCGGTTGACCCCCAAGACCCCGGCCCCGCGCCGGGGTTTTCTCCATCAAGGACACGCACCACATGGACAACTTGGAATTCCCCCGCCTGATGTACCGCAGCGGCACGGCCTGGAGCCTGGAAGCCGGCCAGTTCGACCTGCTGGAAGTGGCGAGCGCCGAAGCGCTGGAGGCCGCGCAGGCCGAGGGCTGGCACCTGGACCAGTATGCCGCCAAGGAAGCGCACGAAGCGGCCCAGGCGCAGCCCGTCGCCCCCGTGGAGCAAGCCGCCGCCATCGACGCCGCGCAGCCTGCCGAGCCGGTGGACGACACCAGCGCGCCGACCCGGGCCGAGCTGGAGCAGAAGGCCACCGAGCTGGGCATCAAGTTCGACGCACGCTGGGGCGACAAGAAGCTGGCCGCCGCCATCGACGCCGCGGTGAAGGCCTGACGCCGTGACCTGGACCAAGCGCCAACTCGTCGACGAGGCCTACACCGAGCTGGCCATGGCCGGCTACGTGTTCGACCTGTCGCCCGAGGAACTGCAGAGCGGCCTGCGCCGCCTAGACGCCATGATGGCGAGCTGGGCGGCCAAGGGCTTGCAGCTGCCCTACAACTTCGGCGGCGACCCCACCGAAGCGGCGCTTGACCAGCCCAGCGGCCTGCCGCTGACGGCCACCGAGGCCGCCTATCTCAACCTGGCCGTACGCATCGCCGCCGGCAAGGGCAAGGCGGTCTCCCCGACCACCCTGGCCACCGCAACCGCGGCCTACGACGCCCTCATGTCGCGCCTGGCGCACGAGCAGGTGCAACCGGTGCAGCTCCGCGCTGGCGTGCCGCTGGGCGCCGGCAATCGCGGCCTGCGGGCCGTCTACATCACCACGCCCACCACCGAGCCGCTGCAGATCGCGGACGACGGCGGGCTGCAATTCAACGGGAGCTGACACGATGGCATCCATCAACCGACTGCCGACCGTTTCGGCCGTGCAATCCAGCGACCTGCTGGCGGCCTACTCGCAGACGCTGGGCGCTGACGTTGGCGTGACCCTGGCCACGGTGCTGACCTGGTTGCAGGGCGAGCTGACCACGGGCGGCGCGCACGTGTCGCAGTACGCCAGCCCTTCGACCGGCTTCTCGGTGCAGGTCGCGCCGTTCGTCGAGGGCGGCAACGTCTTCCTGCTGCTGACGCCCGCCGCCACGCTGGCCGCCGGCACCATCGTTCTGCCCAGCGCTGCGACCAGCGCACACGGGCAAGAGGTGCTGGTGCACAGCACGCAGATCGTCACCGCGCTGACGGTCAACGGCAACGGGGCTTCGCTGAGCGGCGCCCCCACCACCCTGGCAGCCGGCGGCTTCTTCCGCCTGCGCTTCGACAGCGTGCTGTCGGCCTGGTATCGCATCGGCTGAAGGAGAAGAACGTGCCCACCATCACCGCAAACCGCACCACGCCCGTCACCCTCGCCGCGGGCTACGTCCTGCACGGCGACGGCCCAGGCACTGCCGTCATCGCGTCGGGGCCGAACGCCGGTTTCTGGTCTCTGCAGGCCGGCGACGACTGGGAGATCGGGCCTTTCGCCGCGGCCGTCACGGTCGAGATCACGGCCACGCAGGCGGCCATCACCTACAACGTGGTGGATGGCGCAGCGGGGCAGCTCACGCGGGCCGAGGCCGCCTCGGTGCAAGCCTTGGTGTCAGGGGCTCGGAATCTCGTCACGGTTGGCACAGCCTGGGACGCTGCCACCGCCGCCGCCAACACTGCGGCCATTCAATCCGCTCTCGATGCTGCCGCGCTGTTCCCCGGTGGCGGCACGGTGCGGGTTTCGTCCAACGGCCAGCCGTTCCCGATCAGCTCCACGCTGCTGATCGACAGCAACACCACGCTGGACATGATGGGCAGCGAGCCCAAGGCTTATGGGACGGTCACGAACCTGCTGACGACGCGGGCCTATCAACAGGCCGGCGCCACTGTTACGGTTACCTGGACGAGCGGCCTTACCGCGTCTGTCGCTTGGACAGGCCACGGGCAAACGGTCGATGATTTCGTATGGCTAAACCGCGCAGATCAGCCCCAGTTCTGCGGTGTTTTCAGCGTGGCTTCCGTGACCGACGCCAACACCATCGTCATCAACCTGCGGCGCCAGCCAACCACAGGCGCGACAGGCACGATCATTGCCCGGCCGGCCCATAAGCATGTTGAAGTGCGCGGCGGCGTCTGGAATTACAACGCCACTGGGGCCGTGCCAACCAACATCGGCGTCGGCTCTGCCGCAAACGCGATCATTCTGGCCGGCGTGCAAGACTTGAAGGTGCGAGACATTCGCGGCAAGGACACGCTGAAATACTTGGTTGCCGTTGGGGCTGTTTCGCAGTACGAGATTGACGGCGCGGGCGGCGATGTGCTCGCATCAGACTGTGCCAAGGTTTATGGGCCGGCGTTCAGCGGGCGCGTGACCAACCTGTTTGGCTCTTGCAATGACGACATGTTCAGCGCTCAAACGCGCGAGCCTTCGGCCTTTGCAACGCAGGACTTCTGCCACGGCGACATTCTCGGGCTGGAGGTCGCAAGGATTGGCGGCAAAACCACGACAAGTGCAGCGGTGCTGTACTCGTCTCCATTCGGCCTGATTGATGACGTGCACATTTCCAACGTCACGGCTGTCACTGGCTCTGGTTTGATCCGGCTAGAGACGATTTACACAACGGGCACCAGCGAAATCGGCACTGTTCGCCTGTCAGACATTGGCACCGTTGGTCAATCGTCTGCGGTCATCTTGAACAGCTCGACCGCAACGCAGTTGATCCGCAACCTTGTAATCGACAACCCGAAGATGCGCTCCACGGCCGCCACCGGGCGGTTGTTGGCTATCAGTGGTACACAGGTGCAGGCCAACGTGTTGGTGCGCGGCGGGTATGTCGAGAACGTGGACGCGCTGGTCAACAACAGTTCGACTCTTCCTGTCAGCGTTGTGTGCGAAGGCTTAACGGTTGGATCGTGCTATCAAGGCTTTCGACATGGCGCGACTACAGGCACGCTGTTTGTGACTGTCGAGAAATGTCGGTTCAACAACAACTTCGGTTTGGCGTTTCTCAACAACAACGCGGGCACGCCGGCCATCACCCTGCGCGGCAGGGACAACACTTTTGCCGCCGACCCTACGGTGACTCTTACCGGCACGCCGACCTTTGCGGTGTTCGCGCCCGACATTCGCCTCGACGTGGGCGCCGCAGGGTTCAGCAAGACCATCGTTAACCAGCGGTGCATCAACACCAGCGCGGGCGGTGCACGCGGCACGCTGGTGGCGGGTCAGCCCGTGATCTGCAACGGCACGAACTGGCTGCAAGCCACGGCGCTGGGCAACACGTTCTGAATCACATCCCCTGCCGGTAAGGCCCCATGCAGATCTCCATCATCAACGGCATTTACGCGGACGCGGGCGGCGACTACCGCACGCAGTACCCGCGCAACCAGGTGCCCGTGCCGAAAGGGCAGGGCGTCAGCCAGGAGTACCTGCGGCCGGCTGAGGGCATCGAGGCCTGGGGCGCTGGCGGGCCCGGTGTGGACCGCGGCGGCATCGTCTGGGGCGGCGATCTCTACCGCGTGATGGGCGACAAGCTCTGCAAGGTCGATGCAGCCGGCGCGGTCACGCAGATCGGCACCATTCCCGGCACCGGCCAGTGCACGCTGGACTACAGCGCCGACCGCATGATCATCGCTGGCGGTGGCAAGCTGCACTACTGGGACGGCGCGCGCCTGACCACCGTGACCGACAAAGACCTGGGCCAGGTGCTGGACGCTGTCTCGGTGGGCGGCTACACCATGACCACGGACGGCACGTTTCTGGTCGTCACCGAGCTGGCCGACCCGCTGGCGGTGGACCCGCTCAAGTACGGCAGCGCCGAGGTGGACCCCGACAGCATCCTGGCGGTGGACCGCATCAACACCGAGGCCTACGCGCTGGGCCGCAACACCATCGAGCCGTACCAGAACGTGGGCGGCGACGGGTTCCCCTTCCAACGCATCCAGGGCGCGCAGATCGCCCGCGGCATCATCGGCACGCACGCCTATGTGCGCACCGACAGCACCTTCGTCTTCCTGGGCAGCGGGCGCAACGAGGCCCCGGGCGTCTACCGCATGGTCTCCGGCGGCACCGACAAGCTCAGCACGGCCGAGATCGACCGCATCCTGGCCGGCTACACCGAGGCGCAACTCGCGTTGACCGTGGCCGAGTGGATCGTCGAGAAGGGCCACGAGTTCGTGCGCTTCCACCTGCCTGACCAGACGCTGGTCTACGACCTCCGCGGCACCCAGGCGGCGCAGCAGCACCTGTGGCACACCCTGACAAGCTCCGTGGTCGGCCTGGGCGCGTACCGGGGCCGCAACGCGGTCTGGGCCTACGGCCAGTGGGTCGTGGGCGATGTGTCGAGCGGCGCGCTGGGCGTGCTGACGAACACAACCGGCCACCACTTCGGCCAGGTCGTGGGCTGGGAGTTCGGGACGTTGATCCTGTACCTCGCCGGCAATGATGCGCTGATCCACGAGCTGGAACTCGTGTGCCTCACCGGCCGGGTGGCGCCTGGCACTGACCCGGTGGTGTGGACCAGCTACAGCACGGACGGCGAGACCTGGAGCCAGGAGCGGTACACCCGGGCCGGGCGCAGTGGTCAACGCTCGCAGCGCATCTGCTGGCGCACCCAGGGCCGCATCAGCGGCACGCGCATTCAGCGCTTCCGCGGCACCAGCGAGGCCCGGCTGAGCATCGCCCGCCTGGAGGCCGCCATCGAAGCCTTGTCGACGAGGCCGCGCAGTGCCTGAACGGCCAGCCGTCAAGGCGCGCAAGCCGGCGCGCGCCAAGCTGCAGGCGGCCCTGGGCGGGTCGCTGGAGATGGCCATTGCCGTCGAGACCATGCTCGACGATGTGATCGAGACGCTGCCCGACGCGGCATTCGACGCGCTGGTGGCGGCCGAAGGTGCGCAGACCGCAGCCACTGCCGCGGTGGACGCAGCCGAAGCAGCCACGACCCGGGCCGATGAGGCTTACGACCTTGCGGAGGGCGCACTCACCCAGGCCGTGGCCGACACCCTGTACGAGCCCCTGGGCGGTGGCGGCACCAGCGTGCTGAGCGGGCAGGTGATCGTCACCACCACGGGCCTGCTGGCGTACACGCAGATTCTGGCGGCGGCCGGCGTCACCGCGACCATGGCGGTCGTGCCCAGCATCGCCCCGCACAGCGACACCGACGAGAACCACGAAAGCCTGCTGTCCGTGGCCTCGCTGACAGCCCAGGCCGGCACCGGCCAGATCACGGTCAACGTCACCTTCAACGAATCCACCAGCGGGCCTGTCCGCATCAACTACTTGGCGGTCTAAAAATGGCATCCATCGTCACCGACCTGATCCTCCCGGCCCTTCGCTCTGTGGCTGGCCGCCTGCACCCGCGTGAGAACCTCTTCAACGTGGGCACGCTGGGGGCGCTCAACGCCGAGGTGCAGGCTTTCTGCGACGGCTGCAGCACCGTGACGCTCGACCTGCGCGGGACGTTCAACTTGACCGTGCAGGTGCAGGGCACGGTGGACGGCGTGAACTGGCAGCTGATCCCCGTTCGCCCGCAATCCGGCGGCGTGTACGTGGCCGGCGTGGCCGGATCTGCGGCTGGCGTGTGGATGGCATCGTGTGCGGGGTACACCAAGGTGCGGGCCTTCGTCACGGCCTACACCTCGGGCGCCGCGACTGCGACGATCAGCGCCAGCAATGCCCTGTTCGACGACTTCGCCAAGAACGGCAGCATCACCTCGCAGATCGGCACCGCTGTGGGCGCGGCTGGTGCGGCGGTGACGCTCACGCTGGCATCGCCTGGCACTGGCTTGCGCCACTACCTCACCTATCTGTCGATGACCCGGGCCAACGGCACCGCGGCAGCGCTCACCGCATCGGCCACGCTGGTGACGTGCACCACCACGAACCTGCCGGGCTCGCTGGCCTTCACCCGGGCGGCCGATGCACTGGCAGCCGGCGCTGACGACAAGTGGCGCGAAGACTTTGCCTATCCGCTCATGGCCAGCGCACAGAACACCGCGACCACCATCGTCTGCCCGGCGACAACCGGCGTGATCTGGCGTGTCACCGTGGGCTACTACGTGGCGCCATAACGCCAGGGGTGACGGGCCACGCGCGGGCCCCTACAATCCGCGCACAACGACCGGGGCAACCCGGCCCGCTGAGAAGCCGAGCCGCCAGCAGCTCACAACTCCCTGACATGGGAAGCGTGACATGCTGGACCGCAAAACCGCCCGCTCGGGCTTCTCCGCACAGGTGGCGTCGTGACGACGGCCGCAGTGCCATGGTGGATGGCCAACAGCACGGCCATCGACCCGCTCAACAACCCGTACTTCGGCACGGCCAGTGGCATCCGCGGCGACACCAGCAGCGGCGGCTCGCTGGGCTCTGGCAACGGCTGGGGCTTCTACGACTGGACCGGTGTACCCGGCGCTGAGTCGTTCATCACGGGCGGCGGTGGCAGTGGCGACAGCTACCAAGACCAGGGCATCGACCCGCAGGCGCTGACAAACTGGCTCAGCCAGAACGGCTACAGCCTGCGCGAAGCAGTGCAGGGCGAAGAAGCCATCCGCTACCTGCAGGACGCGAACGGCAACATCATCGGCGCGCCGCAGAGCTACAGCCTGGAAGACGATAAGTTCTGGACTGGCGCGCTCTTGGCCTCTGCGCTGGCTGGCAGTGCCATTGCTGGCTGGGCCGGCGCTGGTGCTGGCGCTGAAGCGGGCCTGGGTGGCGCTGGCGTCGATGTAGGCATGGGTGTCGGTGCTTCCGACGCAACTGTCGGCGCTGCTGGTGGCGCGAGTTCGGCGGCTGGTGGGTCGGGTGGCTACCTGGGTTCCTGGGGTGGCTGGGGCGCTGATTTTGGGGAGCTTGGGAGCATGCTCACCACCACCACCGCCGGCACCGGGGGCGCGAGTGGTGGCACGGCGTCCACGAGTGGTCTGAGCCCGCTTGGCTCGGCGCTGGTCAAGGGTGGCGCCGGCCTAGCCTCCACCTACATGCAGGGCCAGGCCGCCCAAGACGCATCGGCCGCCCAGCAAGCCGCGGCTCAGGCCGGGCAGACGCAGGCGCAGCAGATGTACGCGCAGCTCATGCAATCGCTGCAGCCCTACCTGAGCGCCGGCACCAGCGCACTGACCGCGCAGGGCAACCTGCTGGGCCTGAACGGCAACCCGGCGCAACAGACCGCGATCAACGAACTGCAAGCCAGCCCGCAGTTCACCAGCGCGTTGAAGCTGGGCGAAACCCGCATCCTGGCCAACGCATCGGCCACGGGTGGGCTGCGCGGCGGCAACACCCAGGCGGCCCTGGCGCAGTTCAGCCCGCAGCTGCTGAGCGCCACGATCAATGACCAACTCACGCGCTTGAGCGGTGTCACCACGCAGGGCCTGAACGCAACCGGTATGGGCGGAAATGCAAACCAAGCCACGAGCAGCCTCGTGGCGCGACTGCTTGAGAGCGGCGGCGCGGCGCAGGCCGGGGGCGAGCTGGCCCAGGGCAAGACCAATGCGGGCTACGTCAGCGATGTGATGAAGGCTCTTGGCTACTACTACGGGTTCTGACATGCAGCCAATCGACTACAGCATCAACATGCCGGACCCCACGCAAGCCTTTTTGGCTGGCGTGAAGGAGCGCCAAGTCCTCGACCAACTGCAGCAGCAGCGCATGGCCGCCCAGCAGCAGCAACTGGCCCAGCAGCAGATTCAGCAGGTGCTGAACAACCCCGCGGCCACGAACGAAGACCGGGCGCGCATCGTCGCCATGCTGCCGCCGCAGGTGTCGGCCCAGCTCAACAGCGTCTGGGAGCGCGCCGGCAAAGAGCAACAGCAGGCCATGCTGAGCTTCGACTCGCAGGTGTTCAGCGCCCTGGAGAACAACCGCCCCGAGCTGGCGGTGCAGCTCTACGAGGAACGCGCCACGGCCCTGGAAAACAGCGGGCGCACCCAGGAAGCCGCATCGCTGCGCAAGCAAGCCGAGATGGCGCAGCAGGCCCCGACGCTGGCACGCAACCTAGTGGCCATGCGCATCGACGCCAGCCCGGGTGGCAAGGACTTCTGGGAGGGCTACGCCAAGCGCGGCGCCGAGGGCAGGGCGCAGGCCATGGCGCCGGCTGCACTGCGCGAGGCTGAGGCAAAGGCCACGGGCGCCGAGGCCGAGGCCACGACCAAGGGTGTCGCGGCCAAGTACGCCGAGAGCCAGGCCGTTGCCGACCTCGAAAAGAAGGGCTGGGACATCAAGGCCATCCGCGCCGACATCGACTTCAAGCGCGAGAGCAACCGCATCGCGGCGATGAATGCCGCCCTGGCCCGCGAGGGGAACGACCTCAAGCGGCAGGAGCTGAAGCTCAAGATCGACGACGCAGTGCGCGCGCGTGACGAGAAGCTGCGCGAGAAGGTGGCGGTTGCTGAGTCCGGCGCCTCAGCCATCGACAACATGCTCAACACCGTCGAGCGGGTGAAGAAGAACCCCGGCTTGAACGACGTGCTGGGCTCCATCGAAGGCCGGTTGCCGTCGATCCTCAGCGACTCGGGCGCCGACGCCATCGCGATGATCGAAACGCTGGGCTCGCAGGCTTTCCTGGCCCAGGTGCCCAACATCAAGGGCATGGGCGCGCTGTCGAACGCCGAGGGCGACAAGTTGCAGAACGCGCTGCAGAACCTGGGGCGCACGCAGTCCGAGGGCCAGTTCCGCGCCAACCTCGAAGAAGCCGCCCGCCTGCTGAGGAAGGGCCGCGACTCGCTGGCAAAGTCTACCGGCGTCCCACTGGGCAAGCCTGACACCCCGGCCGCGCCAGGCGCCCGGCCGCCCCTGGACTCTTTCAACCGCGGGGGCTGACATGGCTTTCGACGTTGAAGGCGCCCGCAAGGCCGGCTACACCGACGCGGAGATCGCGGCCCACATGGCTGCGAAGGCTGGCTTCGACTTGGCCGGGGCAAAGTCGGCCGGCTACAGCGATGGCGACGTGATCGCGCACCTGGTCAAGATGCCCAACACGAGCGGCATCCCCGGCGCCGAAGAAGAAGCCGCGCGCGTGGCGGCACAAAAGGCCAAGCCTCAGCCGGGCATGCTCGACAAGGCGCTGGGCGTCGGCGAGGCTGCGCTTTCCACAGTCACGGGCGCCATTGGTGGCGGCCTGGGCATGGTCGGTGGCGCCTTGGGCGGCTTGGCCGGCGCGGTGTCCACGGGCAAGATCGGCACCAAGGAAGGCGCCGACCTGGTCGAACAGGCCGCAGCCGAGGGCGCCGCCAAACTCACCTACCAGCCGCGCACCGAGGCCGGCCAGGGCTACACCGAGGCCATCGGCCAGGCCATGCAGCAGGTGCTGCCGGTGGCTGCGCTGACGCCGCAACTGGCGGGCATCCGGGCGAGTGCAGCGCCTGCTGTGCGAGCTGTACAAGATGCCGGCGCGGCCGGCGTGGCGCGCGGTGCGCAGATGGCTCCGGCGGCTGTGCAGGCGGTGGCCCAAGCCCCCCAACGGCTGGCCGCTGCAGTCGGTCGCCAGCCCGAGGCCCGGCCGACGCCCGGCACGATGGGCAGCGTGGGCGCCGCCGGCACGGACATGGCGACCATCCGGCGGGCCAACGCCGAGCAACTGGGTTTCACGGGCGATGCGGCGCTGACCCGAGGCCAGGCCAGCCGCGACCCCGCGCAGATCAAGTTCGAAGTCGAGACCGCCAAGAACCCCGAGCTGGGCGGGCCGCTGCGTGACCGTGTGGTCAAGCAGAACCAGGTGATCTACGAGAACTTCGACGTTTGGGCGGACCAGACCGGCGCCCAGGCTCCGACGCTGCGCGCTGTGGGTGCAGCGGTTGACCGGGCCCTGGTCGAGAAGGCCACCAAAGCCAAGACCGAGATCCGCGCCCGCTACAAGGCCGCGGAGAAGGCCGGCGAGATGGAAACGCCTGTGCTGCTCGACAGCGTGGTGCGCCACCTCAACGAAAGCGCGCCCGATGCCGCTGTCGCGCCGCTGCTGACCACCGCCCGCGCGCGTGCCCTGCAGGTGGGCATCGCCGCCGAAGGCCCTGACGGGGCCCTGGTCCCGCGTGCCGTGCCGCTGAAGACCGCAGAGACCTACCGGCAAGCCATCGGCGCGGCCACCGACTACACGCCCACCAACGTGCGCCAGGCGGCCATCATCAAGGGCCTGGTCGACGAGACCACCGAAGGCCTGGGCGGCGGGCTGTACCGGCAGGCACGTGCGGCACGGGCACGGTATGCGCAAGAGTTCGAAGACCGCGCAGTGATCTCCAAGCTGCTGAACACCAAGCGCGGCACAGAAGACCGCATGGTCGCCTTGGAAGACGTGCACAAGCACTCCATTCTGGCCGGGAGCCTGGACGATGTGCGGGCGGTGCGGAAGGTGCTGCAGACGGCCGGGGCAGACGGCCAGCAGGCCTGGCGCGAGCTGCAAGGCGCGACCTTGCGCCACATCCGGGACAAGGCTTCCGAAAGCGTGGCGACGGACAGCGCCGGCAGGCGCGTGCTCTCTCCTGCCGCGCTGGACCGCGTCATCCGAGACATGGACGCCGACGGCAAGCTCGACTTCGTCTTCGGGAAGAAAGGCGCCCAGCAGCTGCGCGATCTGCGCGAGCTGGCGCAGTACGTCAAGACGGTGCCGCCTGAGTCTGCCATCAACACCAGCAACACCGCCGCGACCATGGCCGCCTTTGCTGACGTCGCCTTCTCGGGCATCAGCGGCATCCCCGCCCCTGTGGCCACGCTGAGCCGCATGGGCCTTCGCCACATCAAGGACAAGGCTCTGCGCCGGCGCATCGCTGACGCCTTGGACGAAGCCGACCAGGCCGCGGCCAAGCAACAGAAGACGCGCGTGCCGTTCCGCACCCCGCGCCCTGCAGACATGCCTGACGGCGAACCGCCGACCACCATCCACTGAGGGCCCCAGATGCTCGCCACCCAGTCCCCCTTCCCCCTGTACGCAGACCTCGACGGCAAGCCGCTGGAGGGCCCCGCGTACTTCGGCGTGGCCAACCAGAACCCGGAGACCTCCCCGGTTCAGGTCTACTGGGACGCGGCCGGCACGCAGCCCGCATCGCAGCCCATCCAGATCAGCCGCGGCGTCACCGTGCGCAACGGCACGCCGGCTGTGGTCTATGCGGACGGCGATTACTCGCTGACGGTGAAGAACGCCAAGGGGGTGCCGGTCTTCTACCTGACGAACAGCGCTTCGGTCTCGAACGATGCCGCGCTGTCGGCGCAGATCGCGGCGCTCATCGCTGACCTGGCCAGCACGGCCAGCGGCAAGGGCACGGACCTGATCGGCCACCTGCCCGACTACCTGGGCGGCATCGGCCGCCTGCTGTCGCTCAAGCTGTCCGACTGGGTGACGTTTGGCGACTTCGGCGCAGCCGGCGACGGCGTGACGGACGACACCACCGAAATGCAAGCGGGCATCGACGCCATGGCGGCCATCGGCGGCGGCTACATCACTGGCGTGCCGGGCAAGACCTACCGCATCACCGCGGCGCTTGTCCTGAAGAACCGCGTGCGCATCGACCTGCAGACCGCCATGATCTTGCAGGCCACGGACAACACCCAAGTCTTCAAGGCCTCGCCCTCCGCACCCATCCAGTCCTGGGGCATCAGCAACGGCCGGCTGCGGTTCAACAACCAGCAGAACTCCACCCAGACCAACGCTGTGGGCGTGCAGCTTGCCGATGGGCAGCTGTCCTACGACTGGTACTTGATGGACCTGCGCATCGAGCGGGCCTGTGACGGCGTGATGTGCCCGCCGACCACGGGCAGCTTCGCTTTCGTGGGGCGCGTGGTCAACGTGATCGCGGACAGTTGCGCCCGGTGGGCCCTGAACCTCGACTGCGACAGCGTCAACGGCGCCAACACGAACCTGCAGTTCGTCAACTGCTGGGCGCTGCAGCCGAGCGGCGGGGCCATCAGCACCAGCCGCGGCTTCCGGTTCAACGCGCTGTCGATGGGCTGTTTCGAAAGCCTGTTCTCGGACTACATCCAGGGCCCGCTGATGGAGGCCACCAACTGCGATGGCCGGTGGGGCATGTTGACGATGGAGGCATCGACCATCGTCGCCAACAACACGCAGATCGCGCTGGTCCAGTTCAGCGAGTGCAGCGGCTCTATCGAGACCCTGAAGCTGGTTTCGAACACGCTGACGGCATCGGGCACGGGCGAGATCTACATGGTCCGCGCCACGACGGCCGGCGTGCAAACCATGGCCATCGGCAACCTTGTCACGCAGACCAACACCTACAGCGGTGGCGGCGCGATCTACGAGCTTAACCCCACCGCCGGCATGACCTTCAGTGTGCGCCGGGCCAAGTTGGACCGGGTCGAGAACCTGGTCGACCCGGACCTGCACGCGCCACGCATCACCGAGTGGAACGGCCGCGAGCGCATCGGCAAGGGCACCACGGCGCAGCGTCCTGCGTTGCCAGCCAGCGCCCGCGGGGTGCGCTACCTCGACACGACCCTGGCGGCGGCTGGCAAGCCCATCCAGTGGACCGGCACGGCCTGGGTTGACGGCCTCGGCGCCTCCGTTTGAGCATCGAAAGGACTGACGTGGACAAGCTTCGAACCCTGATCGCATCGGCCCTGCGCCGCATGGCTGACGGCATCCAGCCTGCTGGCAGTGGCGGCCCTGGCCCGTTCATCCCCCCGCCGCCTCCGAGCAAGTAAGTGCTCGTCGTCCTGACCACTGCCGCCGTGTACTGCCTTGCGCCGCTGTTCCCCAGCGCGCCGCTGGCGTTCTACATCGGCCGCGGCTGGCTGGGCTGTCTCTTCGCGTGGGCGCTGTGGCGTGGCTGGCGCATCACCGGGCTGCAGCTGGTTTCCGTGCTGTCGTGGGAGGCCTCGTCCTCCCTGTGCGGCAGTGTGTATGCCGGCCTGACCGGCGTGGCGGGCTTGTGCGATGCAGGCACTGGCCTCCCCATTACCTGGCCGTCTCTGGCCATCACCTTGGTTGCCTGCATCTACGGGAGCAAGCGCGATGCCTGAACCGACAACGACAACCGCGGGTTGGGCAGTAGCCGCAGCCTTGACGGCTGGATTCCTGGCCGCGCTGGGCGTCAGCTGGGTGCATGTCTTCTTCGCAGCCGGCGGCGTCTACGTCGGCGCGGGCATGACCACGCACAACATCGGGCGCGTTCGGGCCATCGTGACCTTCCCTTTCTCGGTGCTGCTGGCGGCAAAGGCCGGTGTCATCGCGGGCGCCTACATCGGCCCCATCGGCGCGTTGCCAGTGGATGAAGTTTCCCAAGCCCTGGCCGGCGCTGTGGGCCTGATCTTCCAGCCCGTCGCCGTGGCTGTGGTTTCGTCTGCGCCCGACCTGGTGCGCGGCTGGCTCAAACGGACCCCGCGATGACTGACTTCATCCTGCTGATGCTCGCCCTGGCGATGTCGGGCGCCTATGCCTGCCGCGTTGATCTTCTGTCGTGGCGCCTGCAACCGCTGCTCATGGCGGTGCATGTTGTCGGCGGGCTGGCTGCAATCGGTGTCGTGGCACTGGTCAGCCAGACCGGGGCCACGGGGTGGCACGGGGCCATGCTGCTGTGCTCTGGCGCGCTGCTGGCCGCCACCTACAGGCGCCTGCCGGCGCAACAAGGGGGCCGTCGATGATCTCCGAGGCGTTCCCAACCAGGCTCTACTGGGCGCACTTCCGCGGCGTGGCCCGGCTGGACGGCCGCGAGGTCAAGCTCAGCGCGCCGCCGCACCTGCTGGGCCTGCACATCGACGCGATCGACTACGTGCCGGGCGTGCTGGCCACGGTGCTGCCGTCGCGCGCCGGCTGGCGGGACATGACGGCCGACGAGCGGGCGCAGGCCGACCGGCTGCTGGTGCAGCTCACGGAGGGCGCGCAATGCTGACCACGCTGCTTTCTTTCCTGGGCGGCTCTGTCTTCCGCATGCTCTGGGGCGAGGTTTCCGCCTGGCTGACCGCTCGCCAGCAGCACGCCCAGGAACTGGACCGGCTGCGCCTGCAGGCCGAGATCGACGCGGCTCAGCACGCGCGCAACCTGGAGTCGATCAAGCTGCAGGCCGACCTGGGTGTGCAGACCATCCGGGTGCAGGCGGAGGCCGACACCGGCCGGGCCGAGGCTGACGCATGGCGCAGCGCCGTCGAGAGCATTGGCCGCTCAACCGGGATCTGGCTGGTGGACGCCTGGAACGGCATCATCCGACCGCTGACGGCCACGATCTGCCTGGGCTTGTGGGTGCTGCATGTGGCCCAGGGCGGCTGGAAGCTGGACGAGCAGGGCTGGTCGATCTTGAGCGCAGCCCTGGGCCTCTATCTGGCCGACCGTGCGCTGGCCAAGCGCGGCAAGTGAGCGCCCAGGCCATCGAGGTAGCCGCCGCGCTGTGCCGGCGGTTCGAAGGGTTCTACGCCCACCCGTACATCTGCCCGGCGGGCGTTCCGACCATCGGCTACGGCGCAACGGCCTACCTGGACGGCCGCGCCGTGCGCTTGACGGACCCGCCCATCAGCCGCGAGGCCGCCGACCGGCTGCTGCTGCTGTCGGTGCAGCGCCAGTACCTGCCGGCCGTGCAGCGGCTGTGCCCTGGCGTCACCGACCCAGCGCGCCTGGCCGCGCTGATCGACTTCACCTTCAACCTGGGCGCGGGCCGGCTGTCAGCCAGCACGTTGCGCCGCCGGGTCAATGCTGGGCAATGGGATGCGGTGCCCGCTGAGCTGCGGAAGTGGGTCCGGGGCGGGGGGCGTGTGCTGCCTGGATTGGTGATTCGGCGGGAGGCTGAGGCGGCATTGATCTAGGTGGCAGGGCCGCCACCAGCTCCACGTGCCGCCCCGGCGGATCCCAGTCGGGCGGCGGGCCCAGCGGCGCTGTGGGGTCTTCCGCAAACTCAGCGCACCCGGTGTGCGGCCCCGAGCGCACGCGGGAGCCATCCTGCCGGCCGCACCGCGCCGCCGTGCCCTGGCCGGTCAGACCTCTGTAGTGCTGGCAGCGCCAGCAGGCTGTGGGGTAGTCCATGGCCGCAGGGTAGGGCGGTTCTGGCTCGCAGAGTGAGCCCGAAAAAGCTTCTAACGTCTCAAAACCCTTCCCAGGTAAAACCGCGTGAAAATCGACGCGGGCCGTTAGAACAAACCAACGGCAAACCCGCGTGGATACTAGAAACTGTCGCAGCTTTGGGACCAGAGGGTCGCGAGTTCGAATCCCGCCGCCCCGACCAATATAAGTAGCTGTCACGGTTAAGAAAATCGCCTTTGGGTTCCCTGCCCAATATTTAGGCGGTTTTCTTACTGGGCTACCTTTTTCTAACGGTCACTTCGTCGCCCCGGTCTTCTTGACCCCGCGCGTGCGCACGTAGTCGGCTGTTTGCGCCTCGGTCGAGTGCGTGCCCATAGTGCGCGCCGCCTGCATCCCCTCTGCTGCTTCTTTGTCCGTCAGCGCCTTGGCGCGCAGGTCGTGGAAGTGGGCATCTTTGACCCCGGCGCGCTTCAGCGCACGCTTCCATGCGCTCTGTGCCCCCGAGTACGTCAGCGGCTTCCCGTCCTGGCCAGTGATCAGGTAGCCGCTGACCACGCGCTGGTGCGCTTTGCGCAGCAGCAGGCGGGCGGCCTGCAGGCGCTTGATGCGGTCCACGGCGTCACGCAGCCTGGGCGTCCACTCGATCAGCACGGCAGCGCCAGTCTTCTGCCGCGTCTTGCTTGGACGGAAGCGCAGGCCCTCGGCGCACACATGCGGCGCGTCCAGGTCGTCGGGGTCACGCTCCCACCGCAGTTCCAGCAGGTCGCCGATGCGCTGGCCAGTGAGGTAGGCCAGGTCGATCAGCGCGGCGAGCATCAGGCCCGACCGCGTGCGCTTGCCGTCGTCGCCGTAGATGCCGCCCACTTTGATGCGCCGCAACTCGCTGTCGGTGATGTACCGCGTGCGTGCAGGCGTTGGCAGGGTCTTGATGTGGTCGCACGGGTTGTCGTCGCGGAAACCCCGCTCAATGCTGTACCGCAGGATCTCGCGGAGCATGCCCCGATAGCCGTTATGGCTGCGCGGCCGCACGCGCCAGGGCTGCAGGAACTCGGCAACGTCAGGCGCGCGCACTTGGCCGGCGCGGAAGTCTGCGAAGCTTTCGGCCAGCACCCTGCACATGCTCCGCTCGTCGATCTGCGTCTTCGGCGCGTGCCTGGGCATCACGTCGCGCTGCCACGCAGCGATCACGGCGGGCATGCGGTCGTCGGCGAGGCCCTCGGCCAGTTTGGCCGCCAGCGCCTGGTACATGGCCGGCAGGCCGTCGTCGATCAGGCTCAGCTTCACCCAGACGCGCTTGGTGCCTTCGGCGCGCACGCGGTAGTACCAGCGGCCCTTGGGGAACACGCCGGTGGGCAGGGCGGTGCGTTTGGCTGCGTTCATGGGTAGCTTTCGGCGCTGTAGATCGCTCGATCCTGCGCCTGCAGCGCCACGCTGGGCCGCTTGTAGATCATGGCGGCGACGCGCCGGCCGATCTCGGTAGCCGTCAGCATCTGGTCGCATCGCTGGCCGTCGATCTCGGCCGCGTGCTGGTCGCATCGCCCGTGCGTGGGCACGTACAGCGTGATGGTGTGCAGCACTTCGCCGGCACCGTCCAGCACCTGCACGCGCTGCCACACGCTCAGCGGCTCGGGGCCTGTGGGCACTGGCGGCAGGGCGAGGGCCAGCGCCTCGCGGCGCGCGTCCTGCGTGGCTTTGCGGCGGCGCAGGGCGTCGGGGCTGTTGGCGGCGGCCCAACGGCCGCGGGGGCGTCTGCGACTTTTCATAGTTGGCGTATCGACTAGTTAGGCCTAAAAGACCGGCTAGGCACATTTGTCGCGGGGCCGGTGTCTTGCCGCGTCTATGCAGGGCCTGTTGGCCGCGCATGTGCCATGCGCCACCCCTTCTCGGGGTTCACTTCAGAAAGCTGGTAGTTTTGCCAGCGCCGCTTCACCGCGGGCCAGCGCTTCACGAAGGGCTCGCACGCTGTCATCTTGCAGTTCGTGCATGTCCGTCTCGTAAAGCATCTGCATGAACTCCAGTGACTGGTGGGAAGCGCGGAGCGCATCGCGCAACTCGCCCACCAAAACTGACAGCTCGCGCAGTTCACGGACATCAAGCCCTTGCGCGCGCCACTCGTTGGCTTCGTCTGGGTCGGTTGTCGCGCACGGCCCGCACTCGGGCAGCGTGCTGAGACGCCACCACGCTAGAGGGGCAGAGCGCGGCCCGTTTGTGCTGCTGCGCTGCTGTTGTTGGATGCATTTGCTGGTGGTTTTGCACCAGCTTGGATTGCTGCAGTTGCCAGCGCAACTTGTCGAGCCAAGCAGCGGTTGACGCGCCGCATCCAGAAGCTGCAAAACAATCTCTGGTGTTGCGTACACAGCCCAAAGGTCGCTTGGGTAAGTGTCCGGCTCATCGGCTACTGGGCAACCGGCCTGCTTCCATTGCAGGTAGGCCGCCGCGAGTTTCCGCAGTTCTTCAAAGTCGTCTCGGAGTCTGCGCGGGTCAACACTTTCCGGGCTCCGGCCAGGCGGGTTCCAGTTAGCCATCGTCTTTCCTCTCACGGCCACCAGGCCTAACAGGTCATTGAACCGGACGCCGAACGGCGTCCTTGCGTTTGCGGTCAGTTGTGCGGGCGCCGGTTAATTCCAGCGTT
>JACCDR012063950.1_pt1 | contig 23660 bp, 24 predicted proteins | sample 7446431 | NCBI WGS metagenome assembly JACCDR01 (sample SAMN15323443, study PRJNA562643) | freshwater metagenome | isolation source: river surface water | place: USA:Blue River Watershed | collected 2017-08-17 | reverse complement strand
TTGTGAACAAATTCGTCCTTTCAAAAAACAGCCACGTACATATTTTGATCCTAAGAAAATGGATCTATTACTGGAATCTATTCGTGTGAGAGGTCAAGATGTTCCTGGAGTGGTAAAGGTATTACCTCCGGGTTACACTCACAAGTATGAACTTATTGATGGAGAGCGACGATTTCGTTGTTGTTGCAAACTCGGGAGGCCTTTCAAGGCGCGAGTTCAAGAGGGGGATGTTTCCGAAAAACAACAATACCTTGTTTCTCTGTTGGCCAACTTTCACAATGCCGGCCATACTCACGAAGAGATTATGGAAGCTGTGTGTATACTTCGTGTGGAGTACGGCATGACCGTCGAAATGGTTGCAAGAAACCTTGGTCTGTCTGTGCAATCTATTCATAACTATTCGAGCTTAAAGAGATTACATCCTCAGGTAATACGTTTGATGCATCCAGATGTACCAAAGGATAAACGGTTGAAGATGGCTACGGCTCTTCGTCTGGTTGACGTTCCATACGATGAACAACATCAAGTGGCACAAAGAATTTCTTCACAAGGGTTGACGGTGAATCAAACAGATGTTGTACTAAAAAAAGAATTAAACATACCCAGGAAGGAGTACAAAAGGAAAGCTTCTGCGCATGAAAGAAGACGTCTCAAAGGTATTGTTTCAAAAACCCTACAACAAACGGAGCTTCTTTTAGATACACCCATGCATGTTTTTGATACAGCGTTCAACAATGCAGAAAAAGACAGAAGTACGGTGCTTCGAGAGTTGGCTAAAGCACAAGCAAATTGTCGAGTTATTCAGTTGCTTGTTATGGGTAACGAAGAAGAGGATGACTTTTTTGTTGCTTCTGGTTCCGACTAGCCCCTACGGGGGTTTTCTTTTTGTACCACTTTGCACCAGATCATACACATCATGTGTGTGTTTCTATGATTGTGCACCATGCTAGCCTTATTGTGTTTTTAGTAAATATATGTAGTATGGTCGACAGATGAAAAAAGTTCTTATTTGTGCCAAAGAGCGAGACATGTATGTCGCTGCTTTGAATCATTTGCTCAACGAAAACTACTCGGTGTTTTGGACGTCGGATATCGCATGGGTCCAACACAAGTGGTTTGATATGGTGATGTTTGTGCAAGAGGAGAGGAGTAAAGAAATCTTTGGTTTCAGAGAGTACCAAAACATTTGGCGACCAAGGGTCAGGAAAACACTGATTGTCTGTGCAAAAAAAGAGCCTTGGCATAAAAATAACCTTGTCTTTTTGCAACGGATTAGTGATATTTCTTACTTGACTATTTCGTTGGAGATGTCACCTAAGATGTTTCTTTCTGTTCTGAATAGTCATATGGAAAACAATATACTCATGGTCCGCTCACCGATCATGAGAGAAATCCCTCCATTCACTCAAAGGGAACAAGACGCCTTGTCGTTTTACCGAGAAGGGCACCCCATAAAAAAGATTGCTGAAAAAATGGGTCTTACGGAAAATACTGTCAGGGGCATGTTTCGTAGAATGTGTCGCAGACTGGGTCTACAGAAAATACATTTGTTGTTAAACCACACTTCACTCCCTTCGTAGGAGTTTTTTTATCCACTATTTTTCCTTTTTTTCTTATGCGATAATAGGGATATGATATTACCCATATATGTCGTCAAAGCCGATGGTACACGTGAACAGTTTGATACGACAAAATTAGAGCATTCTCTCAAGCGTGCTGGAGCCAGTGGCAAAACTGTATCTGAAATCCTAGATGCGGTTAAAACCAATATTACCGACGGTATTTCCACCCATGATATTTATACGTATGCTTTTTCACTGTTGCATAGTGTCGAAAGACCTATTGCTCTCAAGTATTCTCTGAAGCGGGCTATCATGGAACTGGGCCCTTCGGGTTTTCCGTTTGAGGAGTTTGTGGCTGAAATCTTTAAAGCTCAAGGTTATCAAACGGACACCAGTACGGTGGTCAAAGGGTTTTGTGTCCCACACGAAATCGATGTGGTCGCTTGGAACGACAAGAAACTGATCATGGTCGAAGCCAAGTTTCATAACCAGCTTGGTATTAAATCTGATTTGAAAATAGCTTTGTATGTCAAAGCTCGCTTCGAAGATTTATCCAAAGTGACCTTTAAATATGGCAGAGACAGAAAGCTGGATGAAGGTTGGTTGGTCACCAATACCAAGTTTACTTCCACCGCTATCGAGTACGGTTCTTGTCAGGGTGGCATGCGCATGATCGGCTGGAACTATCCGCCAGAGGGAAATTTGCACGATCTTATTTTGAAAACCAAATTACATCCGATCACTTGTCTGACATCTCTTTCAGGTAGAGAAAAGAAAGCTTTGCTCGAACAGAAAATCGTCTTGTGTAAAACATTGAGTGAATCACCAGAACTGTTGGATACACTCAATATAAACGCGCACAAACGAAATGTCGTATTAGAAGAAATAGCAAATTTATAATATGTGGATATTTTTCGCTCTTGGTTCCGCGTTGGCAGCTGCTTTAGTGGCCATCACTGCAAAGCTTGGTCTGAAAGGAGTAGACTCAAACACCCTTACTGCTTTGCGTTCGGTCGTCATGGCAGTGTTATTGTTAATTTTTGTGTTTACCACTGGAGCTGTATCATATGGCCAGCTAGGGCGTATCAGCAGTCGTGATTGGATATATATTATGTTGTCAGGTTTGTTTGGAGCACTATCATGGCTTTTGTATTTTTATGCACTCAAATACGGCAGCACTGTAGCAGTGGTCGCTTTGGACAAGCTCAGCGTGGCTTTTGTCCTTATCCTCTCTGTCTTTGTTTTGCGAGAAGTGACGACGGTATATACCGTGGTAGGAGTTGTCTTGATCACGCTCGGGACATTACTGACACTGGTCAAATAAAAAGGGTATAAAAATACCCGGTAGCCACTAAGGACTACCGGGTTTCGTTAGACGTCAATCACATAGCCAACCACAGATATCATACCACAAACCGTTTTTAGTGCAAAGAGTGAGCGGACGAAACTATCAACATATGATATAGTGATATGCATGAGACTCACATCAAAGGATATACGACAGCGATTTCTAGCCTTTTTTGAAAAACGAGGGCATGCTATTTTGCCGTCAGCATCTCTCTTGCCGGAAAACGATCCCTCAGTTCTCTTTACAACGGCTGGTATGCAACCTCTCGTACCATACCTGCTTGGCGAAACACATCCTCGTGGAACACGCCTGGCCAATATCCAAAAATGTGTCCGTACGGGAGACATCGACGAGACGGGCGATAATACCCACCTGACTTTTTTTGAAATGATGGGTAACTGGTCACTCGGTGACTACTTTAAGCGTGAAGCCATAGAGTGGAGTTTTGAATTTTTAACAAGCGAAAGTGAAGGTCTAGGGCTTAACCCTCGACGTTTGTATGTGACCTGTTTTATAGGAGACGATGATGCTCCAAAGGACACGGAGTCTGCTGAGATATGGAAGAGTTTGTTTGAAAAAGCCGGTGTATCGGGCGAGCGTATTTACTTTTTACCAAAGAAAAACAATTGGTGGTCACCAGGGGATAATGGTCCGTGTGGACCGGACACAGAAATGTTTTATGACATGTCTGGTCTACACACCACAGGTATGACCCTCGAGGAGTATCTGGTGGCTGATGAGAAACAAGAAGTAGTGGAAATATGGAACGATGTCTTTATGCAGTACCTCAAAAAAGACGGCGTGGTGGTGGGGGAGTTGCAAAACAAAAACGTAGACACCGGTTCTGGTCTCGAGCGAGTCACGGCGGTTTTGGCTGGTGTGGATAATGTGTTTGCGACCGATTTGTTTACCCACATCATGGCTGTTGCCCGCACCTTGGCTACAAGTGAAAAGTCACAACGAGTGATCAGCGACCACATGCGTACCGCTGTGTTTATGATTGCTGATGGTGTGCTACCAAGTAATACCGACCAAGGGTATGTGTTGCGCAGATTGTTGCGTCGAGCGGTGGTGCATACGGATGCAAAAAAAATAGAAAGAGAAATGTTGGTGCGTATCATATCCTCGGTAGTAGAAACATACGCTGATATATACCCAGCATTATCCTTGAAACAACAACATATACAAGAAACTATTACCACTGAACACGACAAGTTTTTGAAAACCCTGTCTGCTGGTCTCAAGGAGTTTGAAAAAATAGCTTCAAAAAGTCAGGGTATGATCTCGGGTGCAGATGCTTTTCTGCTTTTTTCTAGCTACGGTTTTCCTATAGAGTTAGTCAAAGAATTGTCGGCTGTACGACAGGTATCAGTTGATGAGGAGTCATTTAAACAAGAATTTGCTTCACATCAAGCGCTGTCTAAAGCAGGAGCAGAACAAAAGTTTAAAGGGGGTCTTGCAGATCATAGTGATGTGGTGGTGCGATATCATACCGCTACACATCTGTTACACCAAGCACTTATCGATGTGCTGGGTCCACACGTAGCCCAAAAGGGAAGTAATATCACGAGTGAACGCATGCGTTTTGACTTTACTCACCACACCAAAATGACCGAAGAAGAGATCCGAAAAGTAGAAGCGATAGTCAATGACAAAATACAACAAGGATTACCTGTGCACAAAGTTGTCCTGACTAAAGACGAAGCTGTGGCTTCTGGAGCAAAACATATGTTTGATGAAAAATACCCTGATATGGTGTCTGTCTATTATATCGGAGAGACTTTGGAGACCGCGTATTCCAAGGAGTTTTGTGGTGGACCACATGTAGAAAATATCAAAGAACTTGGCGTGTTTCGTATCACCAAAGAAGAAGCTGTGGCTTCCGGCATACGACGTATAAAAGCTGTATTATCTACACCTGTTGTGGTATAGTACCGGACGGAATGAAACCCTTTTCTGGTTTTTTTAAGTACCTCGCTAGTGTTTTCGAGGTGTTGATTATTTTTTGTGGGGCGTATATTGTCATGATGTTGGTGAGGGATGAGTATGATAAAAAAATACTCCAAATCATCACTATTATTTTTCTGAGTTCGACTTTTTGTCGAATGTTGATTTTCTTTACTCGAGACGAGTAAAGAGTGTATGCATGTGTACTACCTTATTTTGGTGGTTTTTTTGTAATTTGATATACTACAGATATATGCGTTTGTTCTCAAAACATACTCCTACGGTGTTGTATCTCACTATTACCTCTGGTACCATCTCTGGTTCGCTCTATGGTACCGAACAAGAGTTGTTGTATACCTGTGATGTGCCTTTACCCACAGATCGTGTTCCTTTGCGGGCACTAGCTGTAGCCTCTGCTACATTTTTTGAACAATTTCACGCCTATCCACACAGTCATCAGATCGATGAGATACATATCTGTCTGTATGCTCTCTGGTTTAAGAGTGGGGTCAAAAATATACGTGTGCAAAATGAAAAAACCTTTATCGTCACCCCGACGTTTTTGACGGAATTGATTGAACAAGAATCACAAACGTTTTTAAAAGAAAGTCATATTAGTGACAAAGAGATATTGATTGAAAAAAGCATTGTTCATACAAAAATAAATGGCTATGATTTGTCATCTCCCGTTGGTAAAAAAACCAAATATCTAGAAGCCACCCTCTTTTTTTCTTTTATACAAGAAGACGTATTACAGGTATTACAAAAAGCTATTTTAGAAAAACACGGTATACAAGGTGTACCGACTCATTTTCATACTTTTCCATACATATCGAGTATGGTCTTACAACGCACGCTAGAACGTAATCAATTTACATTGTTTGCGGTGACCGATCATTTTACTGAAGTGGTGATGGTGCGCGAGGGTGTGCCATATACGAGCTTTGATATTCCAATCGGCAAAGAAACAATGGTCGGTTTTATAGGAACACATCTAGGTATTGCGCCAGAAGTGGCCTCTTCATTACTTGCTTTGTATATAGACGATGTGCTGGAAGAAGATAGTCGTAGAGATGTGGAAGAAGCAATAACAGTCCTCACCAAAGACATGTTGATTGCTTTTCATCGTCTGTACACAGCATCCATAGATACTATGAAAATGTTAGACATATACATACTGGCAGATATGCACAGTACTTTTTTGTGGAAAAAGACCTTGGAAAGGGAAGAAAAAAATACCGAAGAATATGAAAAAATCATCACCATATCTGATGTACCGGTAGCTCATATCAATACCTCTTCTGTGCAACAAATGACCGTGTCTTTGATACAAAATTATTATACAGAACACTAGGTTTATCAACATTTTCTCTTTTATAAAAGATTTTTTTTGATATACTAGGGAGAGCTATGACTGATAGTAATCGCAAAAATCGTGTACAAGATGTAGTACGTCGTTCTCAACAAAAAGAAGAGACGGCCTCGTTGTCTCCACGTAGTATTCGAAATATCACGAAAGAAGGGCATACCATCGTCTCTCATCCTCAGGTAGATATCGATCCACCTCGTACAAAAAAACGTGCCACTCCAGAGATTCGTCATACCAAAAAAAACACAGACACCCCTGAAGATGTTTCCCGTGATCTTCATTTTGTCTATGAGTATAAAGAAAAACGCAGTTCGTCCCGTACTATACTGTACGTATCAATCATCTGCTTGGCGGTGATTTTGTATTTTAGTATTTCCGCTTTGTTTAAAAAAGCTCTTATTACCTTTACTCCCAAAAATCAAACCATTGAATTATCCAGTACGTTTTCTGCTCGTAAAAACGGCGTAGGAAATGAGCTTGGTTTTCAATTTGTTACCTTATCAAAAGAAGTACAAAAAGAAGTTTTTGCCACTACTAGTGAACGGGTAGAGAAAAAAGCTGAAGGGGTAGTGGTGTTGTTTAATAATACCAAAACAAACCAACGCTTAGTCGAAAACACCCGTTTGGAGTCAAATAATGGCCTTATGTTTCGTTTGAAAAACGCGGTTACTATCCCAGCATCAAAAGTACAAGCAAACACCAAAGAATCTGTGCCGGGAAGTGTCGAAGTGGCTGTCGTGGCAGACAAAGTGGGAAGTGAGTACAACATTTCTTTTTCAGACTTCACTATTCCTGGTTTTAAAGGAACATCCAAGTACACCGACATCTACGCTCGTTCAAAAAACATCTTTAGTGGAGGTTTTTCTGGTATGCAAAAGGTTATTTCACCTTCGGAAAGGGCTGCGCTTGAAGCAGAACTGGATACTATGTTGAAAACAGGGCTACAACAAGATCTAGCCGCTCAAATACCAAAAGATTTTGTCTTGTATACAGAAAGCATTACATACAATACGTCACCCGCCACTCAAGAACAGGCATCAGATGATAAGGTCTTTTTAACTAAAAAAGGTGTCGCCAATGCTGTGATTTTTGATATCGGGGTATTATCCAGAACTCTCGTCCAGCATGCCTTACCTCAATTTGTGGATGATACCATCACTATACCAAATATCCGTGACTTGTCTTTTGTTTATGCCACGTCTACTTTAGCTACTATCACCGATCTGAAAAATATGACTACTATAGCCATTTCTCTCTCAGGTAAGCCGTATTTTGTATGGTCGGTGGATATGGATGTCCTAAAAAACACCATCCTCGGTCTCTCTAAAAGCGAAGCTGAAAAAGTGATTTTGGATACTCCCGCTGTCAGTACAGCGACCATTAAAACATATCCTTTTTGGAATAAAACCATCCCTTTAAATGAAAAAAAGGTCATTATTGAAAATAGCCTTGACTTATAGAGCTATATTCTGCTACTATATCTCTCATTGATTAAATTGTAATGTCACAAAGCAAAAACGAGACGTCTATAACAGGTCAAGTAATCGAAGCTCTTCCGAATACCCTTTTTAAGGTCAAACGAGATGATACTGGTGAAGACATGCTTACCTATCTAGGAGGTAAGATGAGACTCCATCGTATCCGTGTGTTGGTCGGGGATAAGGTTGTGGTGGAAATAGACCCGTATGGCGGTAAGGGACGTATAGTAAAAAGAATATAACCATGAAAGTAAAGTCTTCGGTCAAAAAGATGTGTGCAAAATGCCAAGTAGTCCGTCGCAAGGGCTATGTGTATGTTGTCTGCAAAGGAAATAGTCGTCACAAACAACGTCAGGGATAATTTATATATTTATGCGTATACTCGGAATAACATTACCAGAACAAAAAAGAATCGAGATCGGTCTGACCGTCCTATATGGTATTGGACGACCTCTTGCTCAGGATATTTTAAAACATGCAAAGGTTGATTTTGGTAAAAAACCAAAAGATTTGACTGTGGATGAAGAAAATGCTATTCGAAAGGAAATCGAGAAACACAAAATTGAAGGAGATTTGAAACGAGAAGTCTCTGGAAATATCAAACGATTAAAGGATATCAAAGCATATCGAGGTTTGCGTCATATGCGAGGTTTGCCTTCACGAGGTCAGCGAACCAAGACAAATAGCCGTACTCGCCGAGGTAATGTGCGTGTCACTATGGGTACTGGTCGTAAAGTAGCAGATAAGAAATAAATAATTTTATGGGTAAAAAACGAATTGTTAAAACAGAAGAAAACGGAGGAGAAGCAAAAAAGGTTGCTGCTACTGTCTCAAAGAAAAAAGTTGATGTGGGTAACTTGTATGTTCAATCTACCTACAACAACACAAAATTGGTCTTAACCGACGTCAAAGGTAATGTGTTAGCCACATCTTCATCTGGGGCTATTGGTTTTAAAGGGGCCAAAAAAGGTACTCCTTTTGCTGCTGCAAAAGTCGGTGAGCTCTTGGGAGCAAAAGCTGGTGCTATGGGCATGAAAGAAATCAATGTCGTCGTCAAAGGTGTTGGTTCTGGACGAGAATCAAGTATCCGAGGCTTTATTTCAAAAGGTATGACTATTCTCTCCATCAAAGACGTCACCCCTGTGCCACATAACGGACCAAAACCACCTAAACCACGAAGAGTATAATATTATATTTTATGAAGATAGGACCAAAATACAAAATCGCACGTAGACTAGGAGCTGGGGTGTTCGAAAAGACACAAACCCAAAAATTTCACATACATCTTGAAAAAAGAGGTATTAAAAAAGGAGCTCATAAAGCAAAAAGTGAATACGGTCAACAATTTAATGAAAAACAAAAAGCTCGCTTTACCTATGGTGTGACAGAAAAGCAATTTGCTAAATACATCAAAGAAGCATTGTTGAAAAAAACTCCTTCAGTGACTAATACTATTTTCCAAACACTTGAATCTCGTTTGGATAATGTCTTGTATCGAGCTGGCTTTGCTCCGACTCGTCTCGGTGCTCGCCAAATGGCCAGTCACGGTCATGTCATGGTCAATGGTAAGCGTGTAACTATTCCATCAATGAGACTTTCTATCGGTGATGTCATCTCTGCCCGAGATGCTTCAAAGGATAATCCTTTGTTTGTGCGTGCGACTGAGCGCTTTCAAAACATCACCACACCTACATGGCTAACTGTCGATATTAGTAAGAAAAAGATAGAAGTGACTGGTATGCCTCAGTTGATACCATCAGAACACAATTTTGACTTAAATGCTGTGGTGGAGTTTTATAGCCGATAATACTTGTGTTTTATGAATTATTAATGTATAATGCATAGACGATTTTTTTATCCAATTTTTTTATAAGTTTTTTATAAGTTTTAATAAAACATATGTCCGACCACACAATTGTATTACCATCAAAACCAAAAATCGTCTCTGAAGTAGACTTTCGTGGAGTCTATGAGATAGACGGTCTCTATCCTGGCTACGGGCACACTCTTGGTAACTCTTTGCGTCGGATCATTCTCTCTTCATTACCTGGTATCGCTGTTACGTCTGTTAAAATTGCTGGTGTTGACCATGAATTTTCTGTTGTCCCTGGTATTAAAGAGGATGCAATCACTATATTGTTGAACTTGAAAAAACTACGTATTCGCTCAAACACCCTAGAACCTCAAACACTTACTTTGAAAGTAAAAGGTGATACAGAAGTGACTGCAGATATGATCGAAGTACCAGCTGGAGTAGAAATCATGAATCCAGATCTCTATATTGCTACTATTTCAGACAAAAATACTACTTTGGACATGGAAATTCGTGTCGAAAAAGGTCTCGGTTTTGTCTCAAAAGAAACATTGCAAAAAAACAGAGTAGATATCGGTGAAATTACCGTTGATGCTATTTTTACCCCTATTCACCGCGTCAGTTACGAAGTAGAAAATATGCGTGTCAATGATCGTACAGACTTTAATCGTCTTCGATTGACCATTGAAACTGATGGTACGTTGACACCAAAAGAAGCTCTTGAAAAATCGATCGAAATCATGATTCATCAATTGAAAGCCATTATTGGTTTCAAAGAAGAAGAAGTGATTACTCATACTCATGCTCAAACAGAGGAGAAAAAAGAAAAGGGTGTTGAGATGGATGAAGATTTTCTAAAAACTCGTATTGATACACTTGATCTGTCTGCTCGTACTCAAAACGCTCTTGCCAATGCAAATATTCGTACATTGGGAGGTTTGGCACGTAAAAAAGAAAAAGACATTCTCGAGATAGAAGGTTTGGGACCAAAGGGACTGCAAGAGATCAAAGGCATGCTTTCTTCTTTTGGTATCACCCTTAAATAATAATTTATATATAATCCGATGAGACACCATAACGCAAACAGAAAATTTGGAAGAACTCGAAAAGTCAGAGCAGGACTGATGAAATCTCTTGTACTTGCTTTGGTGACTCACAAAAAAATCCTTACTACTGAACCAAAAGCAAAAGAGCTTCGTCCTATGGTTGAAAAATTGATCACTCTCGCTAAAAAAGGCGATATGGCTTCGTATCGTATCCTCGTCTCACGAGTCGGTACGATTGCTGCCAAAGAACTCTTTTCAAAGCTCGGTCCTGATTATAAAGACCGAAAAGGAGGCTATACTCGTATCACCAAGTTGCCAGCACGGCTTTCAGATGCTAGTATGCAAGCTGTTATCGAATTTGTATAAAACCAACATATAATCAGATGAAATACACCATTGATGCAAAAGACAAAGCAATAGGACGAGTAGCTACACAAGCTGCTGTGTATCTCATGGGTAAAAATCTCAAAACTTTTCAACGAAACAATACTCCTGCTGTGACTGTTCAAATTACCAATGTCGCTCAAGCTAAAGTGACCGGTAACAAAATGTCTCAAAAAACATATAGTCGTTACTCTGGTTATCCAGGAGGCTTAAAACAGCCTACCATGACTCAAGTGGTAGAGAAAAAAGGTATGACTGAAGTATTTCGAAACGCTATTTCTGGTATGTTGCCAAAAAATAAGCTTCGTCAAAAAATGATGAATAATTTAATAATCACCGAATAATATGCAAGAAGGAAAATATATTGAAGCAGTCGGACGTCGCAAAACCTCAATCGCTCGAGTGCGAGTGACAATGGCGAGTAAACAACACATTGTAGTCAATGATAAAGAAAGTCATGACTATTTTCCTCTCGCTTCACTTCAAAACATTGTCAAAGAAGCTCTCGCTGCAAAAACAGAAAAATATAAAGTAACTGCTGTAGTCAAAGGAGGAGGTATCCATGCTCAGGCAGAAGCTATCCGCCTCGGTATTGCACGAGCTTTGGCTTCACAAGGACACGAAGAACGAGGAGCTCTCAAAAAACTCGGTTTCCTCAAACGTGACCCACGCAGTAAGGAGCGCCGTAAGTTCGGTCTCAAAAAAGCTCGTAAAGCTCCACAGTGGTCAAAACGATAAATCCTCAAACTACAAAAAACACCCACATACGGGTGTTTTTTGTTTTCACACATTTTATTCAATACACTCTTTGCTATTTTATTTTTTTACGATATACTACACGGTGCTTGTAAACCCTATTACATATCTATGAATCAAGACGATACACAAAAAGATATACACGAGGAAGAGTCTGTCGATACAGATGAACTGGTCTTTGAAGAAGAGACAGAAAATACCGCACCCGACCTGGCTAAAAAGATAAGAACACTGCAAAAAAAGGTAGCAGACTTGGAAGCCAAAAATGCTGAATTACTGTTGAACTGGCAAAAAGATAAAGCTGACTTTGTAAACCTACGTCGTAAAGACGAAGAAGCAAAAAAAGATATTATTTCTTTTGCTCGAAAAAACATGGTTGCCGAAGTATTGCCTGTGCTGGAAAGTTTTGAATCAGCCATGAAGAATAAAGAAGTGTGGGAAAAAGTAGATCACAATTAGCGCGTCGGAGTAGAATATATTTTCAATCAGTTGTACGGGATTTTAAAAAATTATGGTCTACAAAAGATCGAAGCTCTGGGACAGACATTTGATCCGAGGCTGCACGAAGCGGTATCTGCTCGGGAAGTAGGGGAGGGTGATCACAATAAAGTGCTTGAAGTAGTACGAAGTGGTTATACGATCGGTGATACTGTGTTGGAACCCGCTCGGGTTATTATCGGTGAATACAAAGGATAGGTTGTACACAAAGGACTTGCATACTTTGTACAGGTGAGTATAATAGTTGACATGTAAACTATTAGTTTTATTTAATAGCATTATATAACACAACAATATGTCAAAAATCATTGGAATTGATCTTGGAACGACAAACTCTGCAGTAGCAGTGATGGAAGCTGGCTCACCAAAAATCTTGGAGAACAATGAGGGGGCTCGTACTACGCCGTCTATTGTTGCTGTCTCAAAAACAGGAGAGCGTCTAGTCGGGCTTCTCGCTAAACGTCAGGCTGTGACCAACCCAAAAAATACTATTTTCGGTATCAAGCGTTTTATCGGGCATACCTTTGATGAAAATGCCGTCCAGAAAGATAAAGCGATAGTGCCTTTTGAAGTGTCAAAATCTACTACTGGTGGGGTCAAAGTAAAACTGCAAGATAAAGAATACACACCAGAAGAGATTTCAGCCATGATTTTGACCAAGCTCAAAACAGATGCTGAAGCAAAGATCGGTGAAAAAGTGACCGAAGCGATTATTACCGTTCCTGCCTACTTTAACGATGCACAGCGCCAAGCTACCAAAGACGCTGGCCAGATCGCAGGTCTCAATGTACTACGTATTATCAACGAACCGACAGCTGCCGCTTTGGCGTATGGATTTGATAAAGGCAAAAAAGATGAAAAAATTGTCGTCTTTGACTTTGGTGGGGGTACCTTTGATGTATCTGTCCTTGAAGTGGGCGACTCTGTGATCGAAGTAAAGTCTACCGATGGCGACTCACACTTGGGAGGTAAAGACATCGATCAAAAAATCATCAACTACCTAGCTGAAGAGTTTAAAAAAGAAAGTGGTATCGACGTACGAAATGATACGCTTGCTTTGCAACGCTTGGATGAAGCAGCAGAAAAAGCAAAAATAGAGCTGTCGACCGCAATGGAATCTGAAGTCAATATTCCGTTTATTACGAGTGATGCTTCTGGACCACGACACCTTCTCATCAAACTTTCTCGCGCAAAGCTAGAAGAGCTGACAGATGAGTTTATTGAGCGAGCTATGAGTATCACCAAGCGTGCCATGGAATCCTCTGGTTTTTCAACCAGTCAGATCAACGAAGTGATCTTGGTTGGAGGACAAACTCGTATGCCGAAAATGGCTGAAAAAGTAAAAGAATTTTTTGGTAAAGAGCCAAACAAAAGCATCAACCCAGATGAGGTGGTGGCTCTCGGAGCTGCTATTCAAGGTGGTATTTTGAAAGGTGATGTTAAAGATGTACTCCTCTTGGATGTGATACCTCTTTCTCTTGGTATAGAAACCATGGGGGGCGTCGCTACGCACTTGATAGAGCGCAATACAACCATCCCTGCTTCTCGCTCACAAGTTTTTTCTACAGCAAGCGATAATCAGACATCCGTGGATATTCATATCGTCCAAGGTGAACGCGCTATGGCCTCTGACAACAAATCCCTTGGTCGGTTTATTTTGGACGGTATTCCACCAGCACCACGTGGTATGCCACAGATCGAGGTGACATTTGACGTGGATGCCAACGGTATTTTGTCCGTCAAAGCAAAGGATAAAGCTACTGGTAAAGAACAAAGTATTCGCATCGAAGCACGCTCATCTCTCTCTAAAGATGATATTGAAAAGATGAAAAAAGAAGCCGAGGCCGAAGCTGCCAACGATGCAAAAAAGAAAGAACGAGTCGAAGCAAACAATATGGCTGAGCAACTCATTTACACTGCTGAAAAGTCACTACGTGACGCTGGGGACAAAGTGCCAGCTGATATTAAAACTTCTGTAGAGGCAAAAATAGCTGAAGTGAAGAAAGTAAAAGATGATCCTGCCAGTGATGCATCTGTTATTACGAGTGCCACCCAAACACTCTCAACAGAATTATCAAAAATCGGTGAGTATATGAACAAGAATACCGAAACCCAACAACAAACAGGAGAAGGTGCAGAAGGAAATGTGCGAGATGGTCAGTTCGAAGAACAGAAAGACGACAATAATACCAAGTAAAATATCTGTTTATTCTTGTAGCTTATTATATGAAGGATTATTACAAAACCCTGGGGGTTGAGAAAAACGCTTCAAAAGACGATATTAAAAAAGCGTTTCGTACCCTTGCCCATAAACACCATCCCGACAAAGGAGGAGATGAACAAAAGTTTAAGGAAATAAACGAAGCGTATTCTGTGTTGTCTGATGATAGTAAAAGAGCTCAGTACGATCGTTTTGGCACAGCAGGTCCAGGTGCTGGTGGTTTTGGCGGTGGGCAAGGCTTCGATGGTTTTGATTTTTCTCAGTTTTCTCAGGGGTTTGGAGGGGGAGGGGCTCAGTTTGAATTTGACCTCGGTGATATTTTCGGAGAGTTTTTTGGTGGAGCGGCAAAAAGTGGCAGAAAAAAGAAAGGGGCTGACATTTCGATCGATATCGAATTGTCTTTTGAGGAAGCAGTGTTTGGTACTGAAAAAACAGTAAAAATACACAAGACTTCCGTCTGTGAAGAGTGTCAGGGTACAGGAGCAGAAAAAAACAGCGGTACGACCACTTGTCATCGTTGCAACGGTAAGGGATCATTTAAAGAAGTCAAAAAAACTTTTTTTGGTCAATTTGAGACAAACACCTTGTGTGAAGTCTGTGCTGGTTCGGGCTCTATACCAAAAGTACCATGTAAAACCTGTAAAGGAGCAAAAGTACACAAAAAAGAGCACCATATCAAGCTGACAATTCCAGCTGGTATAGACGATGGTGAAATGATGAGATTGTCTGGTGCCGGAGAAGCTATCGCTTCTGGTGTATCAGGTGATTTGTATATCAAGATTCATGTGCTCAAACATTCTTTTTATCGCAGAGAAGGCCAACACTTGGTCGCTGTATTGTCGATACAACTATCAGAAGCCTTATTGGGTAGTACGAGAGGGGTCAAAACCTTGGATGGTGATATTACGGTATCTATTCCAGCCGGTATTACCCATGGTGAGATATTGAAAATCAAAGGCAAAGGAGTACCAGTGGACAAACATCGTAGGGGAGACATCTTACTCCATGTTCACATCGCTATTCCTAAAAAATTATCCAAAGAAGCTCGAAAAGCGGCTGAAATGTTGCAAAAAGAAGGTTTGTAATATGTAACTAACACAAGATATACACACAATAATATAGACCATACGAATGTGAGTGGTATGATACAAGTATGGTTATTTTCGGTGTTCCTATAACAAACGATATCAGTTTTTTGTTCGGTTTGTTTGTACTCTTTTTTATATACGCTTTGTATGGTAGCAAAGCGCGTATACTTTCCTATATTTTTGCTTTTTATCCAGCCGTTATGCTGTACAATAGTTTTCCTTTTACCGAAAAACTGTTGTTTGTGACATCGGAGCAGTGGCTAGTCTGGAACAAATTTCTGATTTTTTTGTTATTTTTTGTACCTATTTCTATTATCATCAGTCGATTTGTATTTCGCGAGTCGTATGAATCCAAACACTATATCCGAGCACTGCTATACGCTCTAGCTTGTGTATCTTTGGTCTTGCTGTTTTGGTATTCAGTCTTAAGTTTTGATGTATGGTATGATTTTTCGTCACATATTGACGCATGGTTTGCCACTCCTGTGCGAGAATACTTGTGGTATATCGCTCCTTTATTGTTATTGATGTTTGTATAGCGTAGCACTGTGGATAATGTTCTCCTGTGTTCGGCTGTAGCAATGGTATAATTTTTACAGCTTAGTATTTTAATTTTTAATATCATATATGCCGCCAAATACAAAACCTTCTTTTGGACCATCTTCACAAAAGAAAAACATCATCCTGCCTATTGTGATAGGTGGTGTGGTACTCTTGGGTATTATCATTTTTTCATTTATGAACTATAAGGGTATCAACCCTCTTAGTTCTTCTGATTTTGAAAAAGTAAAAGGGGTAGATATTACTCCATACGATAAAGGTACCGATATACAGGTATACGAGAGTATCCCCGCTGGTTTTCCGGGTGAATTAAAAGTTGACCCAGCTTCTGTACTGACAGATTCAAGTGTAGTGACGTTTTCAGATGGCAAAGAAAACATTACCGTCGCTTTTGATTCAAAGAAAAGTGTAGCCACATTGTACGAAGCATATATGAGCTATTTTAAAAGCCCCATGATTTCTGTCTCAAATGTATGGAGAGTAGTATACTCAGAAAAAAAGGAAGTCTCAGTTATTATTGCTGACGGTAAATTTGGTCAACTTACTATCAGCCTCGCTCCAGTTAGCAAGACCAATACCCGAGCGACACTTGTCTTGAAAAAATAATATGATATTAGATACATTACGAAAAGTACTGGCATCTGGTGCTCTGGCGTTGTTTGTATTTCTGTGGTATCCAATAGACACACAAGCCCAGTCTACTCAATGTAATATACTTTCTTTTACCTCCGACAAACAAATGGTGCAATCTGGCGGTTCCACTACCTTACGTTTGGGCTTAAACGGTCTTTTTCCTTGGGAAATAGAAGCTATCTCTGGAGATGGGAGTGCTAGTCCAGCTCAAGGAAACAATAGTTTCGGTGTCGTATCTACTGGTGAGATCACCCAAACAACCACATACAAACTTTCTTGTGGTAATGATCTGGACAATCCAGATGATTTTGCTTTTTTGGTTGTGTCTGCTCCAACCGCTCCTGTCTGTACTGGTCCAGCCACTTCTCGGTCCGGAGAAACGGTCAGTTTCAGTGCATACGGAGGGGATAATAATATTTATGACTGGAGTAGTCCAAACAGTAATCCAGCTACCTTTAGAGGGCAGATTTTTAACACAACGTTTACAAACACCACGTCTGGTCCAGTTACTCGCACAGTGACAGTCACCAGTGGTGGTTTGTCTGCTACTTGTCCTATCACCGTAAATCCACTAACGCTGTCTACGCCGACATGTACTCTGTCTGCAAATCCAGACAGAGGTAACGTGCCGTTTACTTCTACCATTACATGGACTGCTCAAAATGCAGCTAGTTGTGTGGCCACAGGTGCATGGGCTAGTTCTGGATATCAATTCAGAGACGCTGCTGGTGGCTCACAAAGTTTTTCTGTCACATCACCAGGTACACATACCAACGGTTTAACCTGTTACAATGCTACCAACACTGCATGGGGTGAGTGTTCTGTCCAAGTCACATCTGATCAAATTGCCACCATTTCTATCACGGGTAGCAAAGCGTATTGTGAGGGAGTATTGGGTAATTACAACCTGACAGTAGTCTCGACTCGAGATAGCTTTTTTATTCGTCATGTCACGGCAGGGGGACAATCAGGTAATGTGACTGGTGTAGAATCTCCTACTACGGTCACAGGGCGTGTCTTTACCAACGTGGGTGCAGTAGCGGATAACGCTCGTTTTGAATTGGTCAACGCTAATACAAATCAAATCATGGGTATATACAGCGTGGGAAGTACTGGATGTCAGACTAGTACCACCAGTGTCCCTCCTCCGACTATTCAATTTAGCTCATCTGCTTCTAGTGTCAATTACAATGGTTCAGTTACTCTTAGCTGGAGTACCACTGGAGCGGTATATTGTGATATCAATGGCCAACCGATTGCTGGAAATCAACTAGCAAGTGGTAGTCGAACGTACTCAAACATCACTACGTTTGGCACACAACGCTATACCATGACATGTAATAGTGGTACTGGTGGAGGTACAGCAAGTAAATCTATCGATGTAAACGTTATTCAACCATACGTCCCACCAGCACCACTTGCCCAATCAGGTGGTGGGGGTACTGGTCAGATTACGTACAATACATCGGGAAACTGTAGCATGTCTGTTTCTTTGACTGCTATCAACACCCACCCTAGCTCTATTCGTCCACCGTATCAATTTGCTGGTACAATAAACGCTACTATTCCTGGAGCTGGAGGTGGTGGAGGAGGCAGTATCTTTGGAGCGTCTGTCAGTTGTCAGGTCAGTGCTTCTGGAGTCAACCTCATACGAGGTACAAACTGGTGGGGATACGGAGGAGGTACTTTGGGTGTGGATGCTGATTTTAGCCAGCCAAACGGCAGTGTGACTTATACTGTTGGAAACTGTTTTGTCTACAGTGGTGGCAGTGTCAATCCTCAAAACTGTTCAGCAACAGCAAATGTCTCATATCCACCGATCAGTGCTCCAGCAGATTTTACCTTTACCAGTGATCCAAACAACGGCAATGTGCCTCGAGGGGGTACAGCAGTCTTGTATTGGTCTACCGCAAGTGTCAGTTCGTGTACTGCTAGTGGTGATTGGTCTGGTACAAAAGCTCCTGGTACAAACATGAGCCAAACTATTACCAACATCACCACCTTCCCACGATATTATTATCTGTCTTGTACGGCTACAAACGGCGCTACCTTACCGACAAAAACAATCGTCATTCGAGAGCTAGAAGCCATGCCAACCATCAGACTAACAGCTTCACCAAGCTCAATATATGCTGGTCAATCTGTGACAGTCAGTTGGGAAGTTACCAATGCTGTCTCTTGTGAATACACCAACGGTACTGCTGAGTGGCGCGCGACATCATATACAAATCCAAACAGTAACAAGCAGATAGGTGATGTCTCAAACGCTCCGAGCACCACCTTTACCATGAGGTGTACTAATGCTTCAAATAGAACTGTAGAGCAAAGTGTGACAGTCAACGTGGCTCCAAACAACACCCCTCCAGATATTACATTCTTTTCAAATCCAGCTTCAGTAGACAATGGACAAAGTGCGACGTTGCACTGGAGAGTCCAAAACGCCTCATCTTGTTCGAGTGGTGGTGATGCACCATGGGGTACTCCATCACGATCTATTGTGTCCAATAGCCAATGTGTCACTCCGAGTGTGGCAGGATGTGAAAATTATCCTATCACCAATGTCACTTCTGATAAAAACTTTTCATTGACCTGTACATCACCGACTGGCCAAACAGCGACGCGATACGCCACGATACTGGTCAACGATCCACCTCCACCTGTGGTACTACCTCCGGTTGTCAGTTTGACTGCTACGCCAGATCAAGGAGCCTCACCACTGACCAGTACTTTGTCTTGGGTGGTTTCAAATAACGCTACATCTTGTGTTGCTTCTGGAGGTAGAGCTGGCTGGCCAGGAAGTAAAACCCAATTGGTCTCTGGTAATGAAGTTATCGGTGGTATCAGCACTCCAACTACCTTTACCCTCACGTGTTCAAACAGTGCTGGCTCTGGATCGGCTTCTGTCACGACGACTATTGTCAATCCAACTAACGGTAACTTGAACGTAGTGATGGCTCGAGGGGGTACGGTGACCAGTAACGCACCATATAACGGAGATATCAACTGTGGTGGGTCAAACAACAGCTGTTCTCGATCATACCCAGCAGGTACGACGGTGACCCTGACCGCTACTCGAGAGTCTGCTCAGTGGGAGTTTGTCGGCTGGCAGGGAGCCTGTCGAGGAAATGGTACATGTACAGTGTATATTCGTGGCAACAACACGACCGAAACTGTCACACCAGTGTTTGTCATTAAACCAATTATATACAAGGAGTTTTAGTCCATTATTATGAAAAAGATATCTCTTTACGTGTGTAGTCTGCTCTTGGTGGTCAGTTTGTATCCCTTTGTGGTGCCACAAAGGGCCGATGCGTCGGTGTTACTTCAGTGCGATATCCTTTCTTTTACGGCCGATGATACGTTTCTGTTGTCTGGGCAAACGACAAATCTTAGGTTTGCTTTTGACGGTCAATTTCACTGGCGTATAGACACTATTTCGGGAAACGGCACATCTTCTCCGGCGGTGGGATACAGTAACTTTGGTATTACTGCTGGTGGGTTACAAACACAAACAACCACATACAAACTGACTTGTGGGCCAACGGTTGGTCTGGATGTTTATACTGATATAGCGTACGTCACTATTGCAGTGCCTAGTGCGCCAGTATGTACGGCTTCACCTAGTACTATTACTTCTGGCGAGACAGTGACTTTTACCGCATATGGTGGTAACCAAGGACAATATAGCTGGAGTATACCAAACGGTAGCCCATCAAGTGGGGTCGGTCTCAATTTCGCTTCGACGTTTTACAACACCGGTACAACCAGTGTCACTCGCACAGCTACGGTTACCAACGACGGCGTATCGAGTAATTGCCAAGTGACAGTCAATCCTCCCGCAGTAGTGACCCCAACATGTACTCTCTCTGCAAATCCCACAACAGGCATGCCTCCATACACCTCAACTCTGACATGGACGGCCACAGACGCTGCTACCTGTACCGCAACTGGAGCATGGAGTACATCTGGCTCTACTTCTCGTAATCCAGCGGGTGGATCACAAGACTATACAGTCACCGGCGGGGGAGGGTATACACATGGTATGACCTGTACCAATGCAGCTGGTACAGCCAGTGGTAGCTGCAGTGCCTCGATCACCGGTAGTGCTGCTACCGCCACGGTCTCTGCGACAAAAAATAGCTGTGCTACAGGTGGTGGAAACTATGATGTGACTGTAGTGGCCACCGGCGGAGAATTTATTTTAAAAATTATGAATGGTAGTGGTGTAGTTAGTAACTTGACCGGAGTAGAATCTGCTACTTCGATCAGCGGTCGGGTGTATTCTGGTATCGTCCCAGTGACCGACAACAACACATTTCAAGTGGTAGATGTAGCTTCTGGTGTTGTGCTCGCTTCATACAACGTAGGTACAACAGGCTGTATGGGTGGAGGTGGGGTAAACAACAGTACTCCCCCTACCATTACACTTACTTCTACAAGCACCAGTATTGAATACGGCGGTTCTGTCACAGTCAACTGGACGACAGTAAACGCTACTGATTGTAGTATAGACGGGGAAGTGGTAGCTAGTAATCAAATAGCGAGCGGTAGTAAAACATTTACCAACGTCACTACCAGTGGTACTAAACATATCAATATGATTTGTTACAACGGTAGTGGCGGAGGACAGCGTATCAAAACACTATCATTACCTGTCGTCTCACATGCTTTTGTGGACACGCCTGCTTTTGCTAGTCCTGGGTTAAATATCAAACCAAGTGCGACTACGGTTGCTTTGGGTTCACCAGTAAAACTATGGTGGAGTACCAACAACGTCACTTCGTGTGTAGCTGGTTGGGATTGGAGTGGTAACAAGCCTGTAGGGACAAATCAGTCAGAAATAGTAGTCACTACTATGAACACTACTCAGTACTATTCACTCAATTGTACCGGGCCATATGGGCCGGTAACCCGAACAGCTACCGTTCAGGTCACCAGTAGCTCTCCTCTGCCAACCATTGATTTTGCTGCTACACCGAGCTCGGTCAATACCTCAAGTCAAAGCGTAACCTTGTACTGGACTGTTGCTAATGCTACCTATTGTCAATTTTTGGGAGGAGCAGGTGATTGGACATCCACACCAAGCACCACCTTTAACAGTAGTAAAACAGTTTCAAACCTCACGACCAGTCCATACACTCATTTCACGATCACCTGTTACAACAACGCTGGTCAATCAGTCAGTCGCACCATCTCGATCGCTGTTTCTGCGCCAGGAGGCCCTCCTTCGATCGAGTTCTTTACTACTCCAGCATCAGTATCAGATTCTTCAACAGGGGTGACTGTGTATTGGCGAGTACAAAATGGCGTGACATGTACTGCTGGAGGAGATGCTCCGTGGGGAAGTCAGGGAAACATAACCTTTAACGATACGACATGGTCAAACTACTATGTAGGCACCATCAATGCAACCAAAAACTACAGTATTACTTGTACCAACGCCTCGGGTAGCGCTACTCGTTGGGCCAGTACATACTACAATCCACCAGCTGGACCAGCAGTCAATGCGCCTGTCGTGTCTCTCAGTGCAACACCAAGCTCTGGTACTCCGCCTTTGACATCATTCTTGTCGTGGTCGGTCACCAACAGTCCTACGTCGTGTGTAGGTGAAAACGGTGTGGCGGGTTGGCCAGGCACAAAATCTGCTTCAGGAAACCAAACGGTGGCTAATATTACTGATCCAACTACTTTTTCTTTGCGTTGTTCTAATGCTGGTGGAGAAAATATTGGTAGTGTGGTAGTCAGTCCAACAGTGGCTTCAAGCGGAAACTTACTCGTTACCAATTTCCAAGGGGGTGTCGTGGAGAGTGTCCCAGCAGGAGATATTGATTGTGGTATGGGAAATATCTTGTGTAGCAAGAATTATGATGCTGGCACTACTATTATCTTGCAAGCTACCCCAGAATCGACCCAATGGAGCTTTGTGGGCTGGCAAGGAGCCTGTCGAGGAAGCGGACAATGTGAAGTCTTTATCCGTGGGGGAGGGCAGACAGAGACGGTCACTCCTATCTTTAATGTCAAACCTCTTCTCTTCCAAGAAATATAGCTAAAATTAGGTAACATATATCATATTTTAGCAATACCTTTTTTCTATAAAATGGCTTTACAAGGCCATTTTATGTTACCTTTGTACTATATTAGACCATAAAAAGTATTGACAATCAAGTGCAAAGTATGCTATAATATACATGTGTAAGAACTGGCTTAATATCCAGTTTTTATATATCCCGAATAGGTAGACACCTTCTACTCTATACTCAGAATTACCACTTAATACAACGTTATTTTAAATTTTACGGTTGCAAGTATATTTTTGGTCGTTTCAACTATAAGTGGTGTACAGCTTCCAGTTGTACCTACAGAAACTCCAAAAACAGAAACTGTTGTTTCTGCAAAGAAGACAAACAAGGACATTGAAAACATTATGGGAACAGAGGAATATGTCAGAACATATTTCAAAGATATTCCTGTTATGATTGAGATTGCCAAGTGTGAGTCTCGCTTCCGTCATTTAGATGACGATGGTGAGATTCATCGGGGTACTATCAATACCCTCGATGTGGGAGTGATGCAAATCAACGAATACTACCACCTCGAAACAGCCCAAAAAGAAAACTATAATATTTATAGTTTGGAAGGCAACACAGCCTACGCTCGAAAATTATACGAGAAAGAGGGTACCGCACCATGGAAAGCATCAAAACCATGTTGGGGTAAAACTGAAGCCAATCTCGCATTAAACAAATAAACTCATATGTCTTTCTGTAAAAACCACCTGTCTTAGGTGGTTTTTACTTTAGACTGCATATGGTACACTGACACCATGAAAAAAAATAACAAAACCTTGCGCACAGAGTGGAATATGGGTCTTTTGTATAAAAATGCCAAAGATCCTCAGATAGAAAAAGATGTGATCCGTGTCGAAAAGACATGTCTAGCTTTTGAGAAAAAATACA
>JACCDR011961686.1_pt1 | contig 23663 bp, 45 predicted proteins | sample 7446431 | NCBI WGS metagenome assembly JACCDR01 (sample SAMN15323443, study PRJNA562643) | freshwater metagenome | isolation source: river surface water | place: USA:Blue River Watershed | collected 2017-08-17 | reverse complement strand
GGTCGCATCGCCATCCCGATCTCCATCGAGCTGCCGCGGGAGGACTTCATGGGGCGCGTTCGGGAGTTGATCGCCACGCCTCACGAGTACGACAACACCAACGGGACACTCACGATCAGCGTCCGCTCTCTGGAGAATTTTCCCAACGGACCCATCGTGGCGGTGGGGATGTTCTACGAGCCGACTGCTACGGAACCCTTCCTAGAAGAGCCCCCAGAGGCGACCATACGTCGCGAACTAGTGAGCCATCTGTGAACTACAACCAAGCCAGGTGCGGCATCCTGGGTCTGCTCGTAGGGGACGCCCTCGGGGTGCCCTACGAATTCTCGAAGCCGGACAAACTACCTAGCCTTGATCGCCTTGAGTATGAACCTCCGAAGGATTTCACCAGAGCCCATCCTTCGGTTCCGCCCGGGACATGGTCCGACGACGGAGCTCAGGCCCTTTGCGTGCTCGAGGCGTTGCTGGACACTCTCCACACGGATGACAGCTTCCCCGATGTAGTCGGCCAGAAGCTGCTCGCCTGGCAGAACGAAGGGCACCTAGCCGTCGATGGCAAAGTCTTCGACATCGGTATCACGACCGCCAGGGCTCTGAAGCGCTTGGAAGCTTGCAAGCAGGCGTCCAAGTCGGGCGAGCTCGGAAGCAAGACCAACGGATCGCTCATGAGGACCCTCCCCACGGCGTTCATGGAGGGGTACGACGATGACTACGTGCTCCGGGCCGCGATGGGGCAATCGAAGGTGACGCACGCCGAAATCGAGCCCATGCTGGCCTGTGGCATCTATGTCCTCTGGGCACGTGGGGTAGCGGAGGGCGATCCCAACGCATGGAAGGCGGCCTTCGATCGAGCTCATCGCACGCTTCCGAAGGGGATCCTCACGATGTTCCTCATGGACCTCGAGAGGTGGAAGGGTCCTTGCACGGGTTCGGGGTATGTCACCGACGCTCTCTACTCAGCGAAGGCGGCGGTCGACAACGGAATCGACTTCGAGTCCACCATCCGACTAGCGATTCAGTACGGCAACGACACCGACACGACGGCCGCCATCGCAGGTGGGATCGCCGGCATCAAGTACCAACAAATCCCCGAACGGTGGCTAAGAGGTCTTCGAGGCCAAGAGATCCTCGCACCCCTTCTCGAGCGTTTGGCGGGGCACTACACAGCACAAGAAACCAACGGCGTTCCGTGACATCTCTCGCAAGTCTCATCAAGAAGTACTCCATCCAAGTCGTGCCCTTGGGAGAAGAGTTTCTCCTGTCGTCCGGACAAAAGAGCCGCGTCTACTGCGACCTCAAGAGGACCGTGCTTCGTGCGGAAGCCAGAGAACCTTTAGTTCAAGAAGTCACAAGACTCGCAAGCGACTTTCAACCAACCGTTTACGCAGGCGTGGCTCTTGGTGGCTGTCATTTGGCCTCAGTGCTTGCGACCGAGACCAGGACGAGCACCGTCTATGTCCGCAAAGAGGCCAAAGGGCATGGGACGCAGCGCTTTGTCGAGGCCCCCGACCTTCCTGACGACCACCGGATCGTCTTGTTAGAAGATGTGACGACAACCGCAAATTCAGCGAGATTTGCCTGCGGGGTGCTGCGGGACGCTGGCTACAACGTGACGGGAGTCATCGCGATAGTGGATCGCCGCCAGAGCTGGCCGTCCCCGTTCATCGACGACATCCCCTTCCGGGCTTTGTACCGCATCGAAGAGCTGTACAAAGCTGACTAGACGCGCTTCCGGTAGACGGACCCATCTCGGCGACGAGCCACCACTACCTTGGCCCGCCCCTCTAGCTCGCGTTCGAAGTCCTCTAGCGTGCGATCGTTGGTCTTGGTCTCCGGGTAGAGACGTTCAGCTAGAAGCGCGTGCGTCTCTTGATGAGCACGGTCTCGTTGCTCTTTTACGATCCGTTCCAAGCGAGCCCCAGGGAGTTCGTTGACGGGGACCTTACGGCACTCGCCCTTGCAGTCCTCGGACCCGCAGTGCTCGCACCAGTCATCGTCATCATCTTCGTCGTCGAACATGATGTCCCGAGGTTACACCATCACCAGTCGCCGGCCCGAACCTCATTCGGGCGTTTGTCGCCAAGGACCTTGATCTGGTCGCTCTTGAAGTCCACCGAGGTGTTCTCGGGCAGAACGTTCAACCCCTTCTGAAAGCCGAGCTCGAGAAGGCTCTTGAGCCCTTTGAGCTTCCCCGTGCCAGCGAGGCTCTTCCAGTCGTCTGAGTAATAATCGAACCACGGGAACCCTCTTGCCGTGTAGTCAGCAGCCGTTGTGGGCGGGTACGGTGGGTCTTGCTTCGTGATCGCCTTCCAGACGAGGCTGTTGGCCAAGTGAACGAAACAACGGGAGCCGTGCTCGGTGTCCCAGTCGTCGAGCCCGTAGGGGTCCTCGAAGATCTGCTGCTTCATTCGACCGCCGGCCGCGAGCCCCATATCGGCCGATGCTGCGACGTAGTTGCAAGCCGCTTCGATCGGGGCGTTATCCGAGATGAGAGACATGCTTCGGATGAAGCTAGGCCGCTGCTCGGGTTGCTTCGGAAAACGTCGATCGAAGACCTCACGTTTCATCGGGAAGACCTCGATCTGAATGCCGCCGTGCTGGGCCTTGCCGGTGATCTGCTCCTCAGCCGTGAACCCACTGCCGAGCGGAGCCGCGATGAACTGCCGGATGACACCCTCTTCGACCACATAGCCGTCGAGCCAGGGCTGCTGCGGGACCACCATGTAGTCCTTGGCCTTGAGACCCTTCTCCCAGTCGTCGCCCGTGACAGCGCTCACCTTGCCGGCCGAGAGCTTCACGGCAAAGGGGTAGACGCCCTGCCGCCGCACGTGGTGCCCCGAGAACTGGACCCAGAGCGCCTCCGATTGAAACATGGGCAGCATCACGCCGCCGTGCTCGTTCCACTTCGCGGGGACGCGATCCTTGAAGTCGTCGACGTGTCTCAGAGGGAACGAACCGAGTCCGGGAGGGAGAGGGTACTCCTTGTCATCGTCGGGGATCCTCAGCGTACGTTGGAAGTTGATCGTGAAACGGGCTTCCAGGTGGACCTCCGGAGCCGAGAAAACTAGGCGGTCGTTCTGTAGTTCGAGCATCGGGGTTACCATTCTTTCTGAACACCTGACGGGGGTGTTACCAATCTCCATCGCGGACGGTACGGGCAGCTTTGAAGAGGTTGGGGGTGGACGCGGGGATCGAATTCTTGATCAGAGCTGAGAACGCCTCTGGGCGAGCTTGGAGGGCCTCTCGGAACTCTTTGGTGATCTTGCCGGCCATCGCGAGGAAGAGGTGGGGGTCCACCTCTAAAACGCCAGCCAGAGCCTCCAGAACCTCTTCCGAGGCCTGGCGCTCATCGGCTTCGATCTTGGACAGGTAGCTAGATTCAATGCCGATCTGCCGGGCCACCGAGCGAACGGAAAGTTCCTTCGCTTCTCGCAGACCCCTCACATAGGCACCGAAAGTCACTGAGTGCGTACTATCAGGACGCACTCAGACCGTCAAGGAAAAATCGACTAGATGAGGTCCGGCCCGAGCAACCGATCCAAGCGGGAGGGGGGCTCGGGGCGGGGCTTCTTCGGGGGCTTGCTGGATAGCTGCTTCTGGAGTCGCCAGAGCTCGAGGGCGGCTTCTCTCTTCGAGAAGTAGGTCTTCCCGTATTTCAGGATGCGGGCCTGACCCCTCCAGACGATTCGCCAGCCGAGACCTTTGACGAGCTCGATACGGTCTAGGTCATCACGCGAACGCCGATCGGTCGCTAGGATCCTTTCAGGCATCAGCGCTTTCGCGTCTTGACCGCCTTGAGGGCTGCATTGAGGTCGGGCAGCTTTGCCTGGGCCGTTGCTTTCGCAATTGCCATCCCCTTGGCAGGGAAGCTGTCGAGCCAAGCTTCAACACACTCGATCTCCTGCTTGGCTTCGGGCAGCCGCTTCGAGAGGACCTCACGAACACGTTCCTCAGCGGCTGCCTGGTTCGGGTAGGGGGCGCCATTCGATCTGGCGTTGTGAACGTGGACCGAGAGGTAGAAGGGGCCGCTGAGGGTGTTGTAGAGCGAGAAATGGATGCCCAGCAAGTCCATGGAGAAGGACTTGCAGCCGCACTCACAGTACTCCCAGGGGAGGCTGGGCTTAGTTGGCCGATGGGTCTTCGCTGTGGATCGCTTCACGGAGGAGCTCCATGGGGTTGGCGAACCAGAACTTGATCATGGTCAGCTTGTGGAGGACCCCTCGGACGGTATCCTGACGAGCCCTGTCGGAGGCCGTGTCAGCAAACTCCTCGCCGTAGAGATGCTTCAAGCGCTCGTAGAGCAGGGAGGGGATTTCGTTCAGGGGACCCTTGTCACACCAAGCACAGTACTCCACGAAGTACTTCTCACGCTCAGTGAACTTGGAGAGAGCGAGGGCGATGCCGGCCCCTGCGAGGGGCCATCCTAGACGACGGAAGAACATGTCTTCCTATACACCAACCCCGCCCGGTGTAGATCTAGGCATGCCAAGCACACCCGAAGAGACCCTGAAGTGGGATCGCCGATTCCTCCAAGTCGCCAAGCTCTTTTCAACGTGGAGCAAGGACCCCTCCACACAGATCGGCTCCGTGATCGTTGGAACCGATCGGGTGATCCGCTCGACTGGCTACAATGGGTTCGCACGGGGCGTCGCCGATGACGCACGCCTCCATGATCGTGAGCAGAAGTACCCTCTCATCGTCCACGCGGAGGAGAACGCCATCCTGAACGGGGCCCTCGTGGGGGTCTCCCTCAAGGGCTGTCGGTCCTACTCCGGTTGGACGCCTTGTTCTCGCTGTGCCCGGATGCTCATCCAGGTGGGGATCTCAGAGGTTGTCTTCGAGGAGCGGGAGATCCCAGAACGGTGGCAGGCCGACTTCGACCTTGGGCAGCGGATGCTCACGGAAGCGGGGGTCCCCTTCCGTGCCGTGTCTTTGGTCGACGAAGGCTGACTCCCCAAGCATGCTGGACGAACTTCTCAAGCTGGTCGAGAGCGGCACGGCCGAGAACATCCTTTACGACCCTAAAACGCAGTGGGAGACGTTCGAGGCAGAAGAACCTCGCTTCGAACGTGTTTGGACGCAGCTTGGGAAGAACCAGCTTGCGGTGAACCGGATCCACCGGGGCTTGCAAAGCTACCCCCATCCGCACCCCTGGCCGTTCGCCGTTTTGATCCTTCAGAACAGCTACCGGATGACAGTCGGGTATGGCGATCCCACCTCTCTGCCCGTCCCACCTGTAGCTCTGACGCTCGAGGTTGCCGCCGGGTCGAGCTACGAGATGATCGACCCGAACGGCTGGCACGACATCTCGCCCATTGGTGAGCCTGTCATCAGCCTCATGCTCAAAGGGCCCTACCGGAGAGCATCTCAAGAGGGCCCCTCGCCGTACCCGCCCATGACACCAAGTGCCAAGGGCGAGCTCCTCTCCCTAGCTAGGTTGTTGCTCGCGTCGCGAGTGCCCGCTGAACCTCAGGGAAATCCTCACGGTTCCTGATTCGAATCACTTGAGGGTGTTTGAAGTCACGGTTCCAGGGGTGGTCGAGCATGAGGACGAGGCCGCGCTTCCTCCACTGGAGCCAGCGTTCGATGTACGGCGGCCAGTCAGCGAAGAGGACCTTGCCGTAGACCAAGCCCTTATCGTCGGTGATGGTCACCTGAGCGTCCGGCACGTACTTACGAGCCCACTCAGCCTTCTCGGTCCATGCGATGGTGGTTCGTACGGGACCCTTCGTGAGGATGTTGATCTTGAAGTGCTCGCGGATGAGATCCAGCACCTCCATCCCAAGCGGAATGGGTTCGAGGTTCAGCCAGAACCCCGGACGGTTCTTGACGTACATCATTCGTGCATCGAGCCACGACGGGGTGTTGCGGAACGGATCATCGCCCTCGAGTTTGGGCTCACCGGGAGAGCGCATGCTTTCGAGGGCGGCCAACAACGCTTTGTTGTAATCAGCCAGAGTTCCGTCGAGGTCGACGTTGGCGACATCCTCTGGCGCCAGTTGTTCTTCGTTCATACGGTGTACAACACCGCGTGCCCACCGATTTGGACGCGGTCCCGAGAGATATGATCGAAACTCCGAACGGAGACCGCTACGTGGTTCTGCCGAACGGGTTACTCGCTTACCTTGGGAACAAGCAACTAGAGCGCTCCACGGGGCTCGTAGCTCGCACTGGGACCCGAGTGAAGATCCTAGGGAAGGTGGCCCTCTTTCCCTACGAAGCCCCTGGGAAAGAGGACTTTCAGGACGACTGGGACACCCTTCGAGGTGTCGAACGCATGGCGCTCCCGTTACCGGTGGGCTGCTCGTGTGGACACGCGGCAATCCATGCGGTTCTCACGTGCCCTGTGCACGACGTCAGGTTCGGTTTTCGCTAACCCTCTCGAGCCCCCACCTTCAACTTGATCGTCACAGCGTCGCCAGCAAGATCAGCGGTCGCCAGGAACGTTCGCATGAGAAGCGTTTGAGCATCGGGATTGATACGCTCCGATGGATCCGCTTTGGGATCACCCACAAGAGAGGCTGCGTAGATATAGAGCAGCTTTTCTTTTGACGGCTTCAGGGCGGGCATCTTCCGTGTTTTTCGCTTCGCGGCCATCCCCTTTCTTACACCACGTCATCATCGTCGGACACTAAACGGTCCCATCTTGAGGGGGCTTCTACTACTACAGGGGGAGACGGGGGAGGAGGCTGCTGCTTCGGAGCCGGCTTGGGGGTTTGAGGTCTCTGACGTACGGGTCGAGAGACTCGTTGAACATTGAGTTCGTGCTGAATCTCATCGATCGCTTCTGCCATGTCCTGTTGGAGGGCTCGCCGATCAGCTTCAAAGGCTTGTTGGAGCTCTCGATGTTGAGCCTCGAGGGCTCTCTGAGCAGCACGGCGCTCACGTTGACGGGCGTTGCGTTGGAGCCGTTGAGCTTCTTCCAGGTTCGCTTCTGAGGGGTCCGGCGGGTCGAAACTCAGAATGCCCGAACGTCGAAAATACTGAAACGCAAGCAGGACAAAAACAAACGCCGCGGAGGCCTCCGCGAGACCCACCCAAGACGCCCGTTCAGGGAAGAAGTACTTCGCGGCATTGGCCGTGATGACCAAGACCCCGTAGAAGATCAACAGTTTGGAGATGCTCACAGAATCTCCGACACCCACTCCGGTTTGATCTCGACGTGAGGGTGGCCACACGTGCAACCAATGAGGTCCTTCTTGGGGCCTACATAGTCGCCATCGGGATCGATGTAGTAGCGGATCTCCGTCGGGTTAGTCGGATGGTCCCCTCGCATGTGACGGATGACTCCGACGACTTCTCGGCTCTTGGCCCCGAATTTCATCTGCACGCCCGCTAGGGCCGTCAAGGAAGCGTCGAGCCAGTTGGCTCGGATGCGAGAGCCCTTCCTGAGGACGCTGTGGTCAAGGTACGCCGAGGCCATGCCAAATACTACACCGAGGTGACCCCAAAAGTACAGGTCCGGGGGCCGAATCTCACCAACCGTTCTGCCCGATCTTCAGGTGGTTGCTGTCCGCCCACTCCTTGAGGATCTGAAACTCTCGAGCGCCTGGGATGGCGTTGAACTTCCCCCGGTACTGGACAATCTTTTCGTTTCGGTTGTCCACCTGGATGGTCACAACACGCTCCTCGTTGGCTCGCATCGACCAAATCGAGCTCGTGTTCATACCGATCTTGTAGGCGTACGAGTAGACGCAATGACGGAGAGCTCGGCCTTCGGCGGCGAGAGCCTTGGAGGTGAGGATCTCCTCGATCGTCCAAAGGACTTTTACCCGTCCAAGAGGCTCTTGGTAGGCTCGTTCGTAGGAACCCGCCTTGAACCCTGAGGGCTCGAAAGCCGTCCCTTTGATGGATCGCTCCTTGGCCAGGTCCCCGTGCCACACGTGCATGTCACGCATGAGGGCCAACACAGTGCGACCTTTCATCGAGAAGTTTCGGTCACCTCGACGACGGTATTGTAGGTAGTCAACGAGGGGGCCGACCTGGGCATAGTCGATGAGGGGGTTCTTCGAGAAGAACTGTAGGACGGTGGCCCAGAACTCTTCGTCGACGGCCTCGTGAAGGGTGCTGCCGATCGGCCCGACCATCCATACACGGAAGAGATGCGGCCCGCCTCCGTAGCTACGGATCTGGGTTCGACGTAGTCCGCTCAGGAACGTGTATTCGGCGGTCGTTTGCAAGAAGTCGTGACACATCTTGCGGGTCAACGGGACTGGCAGCTCGCCGGACTTGACCTTGTCGTAGAGGCTGCCTCCCTTGGCCACGTAGTCCACGATGGGGGCGATCTTTACGTCATCGTTGGTGAAGAACGCCGACCAGAGAAAGCGGGGCGTGTTGTACGCGGAAAGCAGGTGCTCGACGAGGGACCTGAAGATCGAGTCCCGAGATTTGCCCATCGGTTCCCAATCGTCGATTTCGCGGATCCAGGAGAACCGATCAAGATTCATCAAGGGACGCATATAGTCCGCGACGATGAGCTTGGGAGCCTTGTCAGCGACCGTTCGAAGGAGGACCCTAAATCGCTCTCGAACCTCTCCGAAGGGCCACTGGACGCCACCTCCACGAACACGAAAGGCCAGAACAATGAGCGGGTTCTTCGGATCAAACCCGCTCTCAATCAACTTCTCGACCGATCGTCGGGCAGACGTAATCGGCCGAGCCAGAGCCGAACGGACGGCAGCTTCCTTTTGAGGTTGCTCTTGGCGCTTCTTCAGCGCTTGTGCCGCACGGTGTTGGCTAAGACTCTCGAAGAACTGCCGTCTCGCTTCCCGTTTCGCTCTCTGCATCGATCGTAAGTTCTTGGATCTCGCGTTCGAGATCGGCGGCCCGCTTGACGAGAGCATCCCGCTCCGTTTTCAAGGCGGCCGCACGATCCTTGATGCTCTGCTGAGCTTGCTTGGATCGAAGGACAGCCTTGGCACCGCTCGAGGCTTCTTCTACATGAATTTCGCTATCGGTCTTCGCGACTACTACACCGTACCAGCGGTACCTCTGCTTGTTCCCCATGGACGTCGTGTAGTCGGCTCCGAACTCCACCGCGTCGAAGAGGGCGAGCTGCTCGATGAGGTAGAGGCACTCGCCCTTCCCTCGATTGAGGAAGCGCCGAGAGAGGCCGCCTGGAGCTGACCCGTCGATGTCGATGACAGCGAGCCAATTCGAGCCCCTGTAGTGGGACTCGAAGGCGGGGGCCTCCAAAAGAGCTCCGTTCGCAACCGTAAGAGCGTAGACCTTGGCTTTAGCCATCCCCTGATCTACACCGAGTTGGGGGTTCTTCAAGTTTCCGGGTGTTTGCCCTGGGAAAAATGCTCGACGGTTCCAGCGATCATTTGGGACCAGACCGATCGATAGTCTTGGTCTGGGGAGATTATTCCGGCGACGATCCCGTTTACGGCCCCCTCACAGAGACGGGTCGCATCCCTGTCCGCGATCCCGTGAAACTGTTCCACCACATCGAAAGGAGTGAGGGGAGGGTATCCCTTAGGGTCATCGGGCTCGGGGTTGGGGCAGACCTCAGGGTTGATCGAGAAGATCACGAACTCGTATTCGGCTTCAGGGTACTTCTTGTGAGCCGGCTTCATGCCAGGAAGGTCGCGAAGGTGGATCACCCCGACCATCCACCACTGCCAGAAGGGGTGCGCTCCGGGGCGGTTCACGAGCCATGAAGCGAGATTGGCTTGGGCCTCTTCAGGCTGCCTCAAAAGCCAAGCTCTGCCACACTGCCCAACAAGATCGGGATCCCTCATACCTGGTCTAGTCCCATAGCTACTTCACCAACTCCCCCGCATTGTTGACGATGAAAGTAAGCCACTCGTTCAAAGGCAACCGAAGAGTCTTCAACGGTTTGCAGGCCTGAATGATCTCTGGGTTCGAGTTCCATACGTAGTACTCGTTGTTCACGCCCCGTGGCAATCTGCCCGGGATCCTTGAAGCGGGGACCACGTCGACCCTGAAATTTGGATCGTTATCGCAGATGCGAACGAAGGCCTCAAAGGGCTCGTGCCAGTAGAAGCCGTTGCGAGCTCCGCGAATAATTTGCCCGAGGGTCGCTTCTTCCAGAAGAGCCCCTTACACCGGTTGGCGGCACCCCGTAACCCGGTGTATCTTCCTAAAAATGTTCTTTTCCGGCCAACTGGTTCGAATGGGAGACGTGGCGCTCCACACCGACGAAGACCAGCACATGGCTGTGATTCTTTCAGTTGACGGGGATGATTGTGAGGCCCTTTTTTTCACATCGAACCCCTTCTGGTCGAACAGCTTCATTCGTCGGGCCACAAGGGACGAACTAGCCATGGCGGGATACGTCCAGAGCAAGCCAACGTACATTACATACGTACGCCGGTATGCTTCCGACTTCCAGCCGTTGGGCCGAACATTCCCCATGCACCGGGTAGAGGCACTCTTGGCAGAGTTCCGACCCGTTCAGAAGATGGTCCAAAGAGAGGGCGGATGAACGTCACCACACGCAAGAAGGTCGCACGTCGCTTCAAGGAGTCCGCAGGCGTCGTTCAGATGCCGAAGAGACCGAGGGTCCCGACGATCCTCATTCGCGGGAAGAAGTATGTCCTCAGCAACTATTGGACAGCGCTCGGCGTCTCTTCCAATGAGGAAGGGCCGGGGGCTAGGGTCATCGACACCGGCGGCAACGACCGCTTCAGCTTTCTCTGGGTCTACGACACCGATCGAAAGATGATTGCCATGTGGAGGCACTCGGAGGGGAACGAGAAACTCTACAACCGAGCCTCTCAGCACACGCACGACATCGTGGTCCTCGAAAAGAAAGGGCAGCTCAACCGAGTCACCCACGAGGAGATGGTCATCATCGAGCGCGAGATGGCCTCCCGTGAAGCGGAAACCCTGCGAGCTCTCAAACAGACGATCGAAGAAAACGCTACCGATTGGGATCGCAAGGTCGCGGACATCCTCGAGAGGCACTTCCAGAAGGAAATCTATCCGGCGATCGACCGTCGCCTAGCCGAGCTGGAGAAGGGCATCGTTCCTTTCGGGTTCAAGTACAACGACCACATCCCGAAGAGCCGAGAGGATCAAATGAAAGTGTTCGTTGTCACGAACGCCCTCTCGAAGTTCACGGAGCCCGCCGCCTATGACCTCGTGTCAAAGACCGTGGGCTTTGATGCGTACGAGCCCCCAGACGGCGGGGACGGTCAAGCGGTGCAGTGGGCGTGGCACTCGCTACACGAGAAGACGTACGACAAGTACCTCAGGTAGGGGTCATCCCCCGCTCCTGAACTCGTCGAGCATGGCTGCCGCCCTGGCATTGAACTCCCCCATGTACTTGTCGGGCTCATGCTCAGCGCGTAACTTCTCCACCGCACCCAAAGCCATGAAGGCCGGGTTCTTGTCCCCGCGCTGATGGGCAAGAGCGTAAGCGGCGGCGTAGACCAAAGCCTCACGGTCGGTCATGCGCTAGATGAGATCCGGACCCATGAGGTGGGTCCACTTGTCGGGACGGTCTTGAGGCGGGGCTTGAACCTTGAGTTGAAGCCATCCCGGTACTTTCGGGTCACGAATTTCCGATACATCGTGGACGAAGTCTCCGTTACGAGAGGACCCTTCGAACTTGCGACCGCACACTCGGGCACTGAAGAGCCATTGGTGCTCGCTAGGAACCGTGCGTTCGATGTCTCGCTGAAGCGACTTGTCGAGGGGTCGTCCTGAAGCATAGGACGCGAACGCGATCGTATGGTCTCGATGAACCTGCTCCTCCAGGTTCGGGGGATGTCCATCGTGAGCATCGATCGCCGGAGCGAACAGGACCTCTGGGAAGCGGGGTTTGAACCACCAGAATAGCGGTTCAGGTTCGTCCATGCTGCCGTTGAAGCAACAAAGGGCGATGGGCCAGTCTGGGTAGAGTTTGCCGAGCGCTTGCGCAAACTCTTTCGTGAGAGCGGGGCGTTTTTCTACGGGAACCTCGGCGAGTGCAGGGATGAGGCCGTCGGATCGTTCCGCCAAAACGATCGTGTACGAGCCAGACTCGAATACCTCGAAGGAGGACACGGCGGAACCGAGAAGCCTATCGCTATCAAGGCCCTTGGTGAAACTTCGAGAACGAGGCCGGTACCGTTCCACAGAGGTTTCGTAGCGTTTGAGGATGCCCTTGAACTTCTCGCCATTCACCAAGTTCTCACGGCCGACCTTCCCTTTCGCGGGAAAGGGAAGAAGCATCGCGTTGGGGCCCCCTCGTCGCGAGTGCACCGAATTCTGGTAGCCGATGACGTGTCGCAAATCGGCGTCATGCAGGTGCAGGACCTCGGCAGCGTAGATGATGGTGTTGCTCAGCTTAGCTGGCTCGAACGTGCAGCACATCCCGAGGTGTTACACCGGAAGTCCCGTTTATACGCGCAGCAAAGCAGAGAGATGTCCGATCACAGAGTCAGCATGGAGCGCGAATCGGCTTACGAGCCGGCAGCGCGGAGCCTCATCCGATCCGTCAACACACGGATGAAACACGTGCCGATGACGGGGCAGACTTGGGTCAGGATGAGGCCTCCCACCGAAGAAGAGTTGGTGGACGAGCTCATCAACCCGAGGCTCGTGCGGTTTCACAGGATCGGCAACGAGGTCAAGGTCGCCACATCCCTGCCAGACTTCGTCGAGCTACGTTGCGGTAGGGAGACCTTGATGGTCGGCGTCATCGAGTTTCTAGACTCGTGGATCAAGGTCGTCTTGGACAGCGACTGGGACCGCTAGCCGGCGGCGGATCGCCTCATCGTAGGCGGCCACAACATCGGCTTGGGCTCGTTCCGGAGCATCGTTCCAAGTTGTGAGGTTCTCCACACCGACTACCTCACGAAGAAGCGACATCGCTCCGTTCCAACCTTCGTGGGTTTCCAAAACAGCGGCGCACACACAGAACCGTGTCGCGTCTTCGTCGAACGGGACGACCGCCTCACCTGCGTCGTTTCTGGCCCAGTACTCCTGCGACCACCCCTTGGAGACTCGCTCGCGGCCGAACCGTAAGGCTTCGAGGATTTGATCCATCTTAGGCAGTTTAGGGATTTGGGCTAAACCAGGGTAACTTTCCTAAACGTCGTCCCCGGTGCGCCGGATGAGGTCGAAGTTCTCCTCGATGAAGGCGATCACCTGGGAGGGGTCGGCGTCGTGGTGGAAGATGATGTTGGGGCCGTGCTGGTCGAGCATGACAGCCGCCACGTTGCCGAAGTCCTTCATGCCGGCAAGGGTGTTATCGCCGCATTCGTGGGACCCACATTCAAGGTCGTGTTGGCTCCGCACCGTCACCTGGGACCCCTTCTTGATGGGGCAGTGGAAGTGAATGATACAGTCGTACTTCGGATAGAAGGCGCGAAGGACTGTCATCTGGCTGGTGGTGCCGGCGCTTGGTTTGGCTCCGTAAGCCTCAAGCCATCCTTCCCCCAGTTGCTGAACAGAAACGAGGTCCCGAGATCCCGGAAGGTTGTAGTTCTGCTTGCGTCTTGAGCTGAGGAAAAGGTCGTCGATACCACCCCCTTTCGCGAATCCAAAGTGACCGACCGTCACGTTGTTGAACGGCTTGTAGGCCCCGCGGTCAACACAATGATCGACGACACGTCGTAACGTCACAGGGACCGCGTCCGAGTCCCAAGGGATGAGGATCCCCTGATGAACGTTCGTTCGATTGAACGTCAAAGCGTGGCGCTTGCTGGCCATGGCGACGAGGCCGTTCAAGGTCTCACGTCGGTTCTTGGTCTCGTAGTAGCGGCCGAGCTCGGGAACGACCACCATGTTGAGCCGCGTGTGTAGGTCGTTCGCCAGGACGAGGTTGCACGAGTTCTTCTTCAGGAGCTGAAGCCCAGCTTCGTATTGAGCCTGGGGCGTGTACCCGGTCGTGGTCTTGAAGCCGATGAGGAAAATGTCCTTCCGCTCCTTGCGGATGCGACCGATGACCTTTTCGGCCGGGGTCAACTCGAGCAGTTGCTGCCCCTCGTTGGTCTTGAGCCGAGGAGTGTTGAGGCCACTTGCAGTTCGTGAGTACCCCGCATGAAGCATGCTGCTTTCATGGGGATCGTGGGCAAGGATGGACCCCTTGTAGTCACAGAGAGCGACCGAGAAGAAGATGACCTTGGTCGTGGGGTCGGCGATCAGTTCTTCGACGACCGCGGCCACGTCTTCGTTGGTGATGCCGAGGTCGCCAACGGGAGGGATCCGCGGTTCGCCCCCTCGAGCCATACGGGTGAGCCAAAGCTTGGAGGTTTGCCCCTTGAAGAAGGCTTCCGGCCAACCCTGGGCGTCTTCCGTGAGACGGGACCCGACGATGGCTTCGTGGATGAAGTTGGCCGTGCTCCCGAACGCGGGGGCCGAGAGCGCGAAGTGCGGGCGGACATGTGCGAAGGTACCGCCACCCAAAATGTGGATACTGTGGTTCATCGGGCTTCCTCGGTCGTTAGAACGTAGGGGGACTTCCCTTCGGCACCCCAAATGCTGAAGTAAGCCCCCAGACGGAACCGGACCTTCTGACAGATCTCGAAGAGAGCCAACGGGAACTCTGCACCCGTGACGATCCTAAAAAGCGAGTGCGATCTCTGATAGGTCTTCCACAACTCGTCGTTGTAGGCGTCGATGACAACCCTTGGCCCAGTAGTAGGAGCCCCGCGAGCCGTGTGAGAATGCTGAGGGCTGTCGAAAGCCTCGGGGCAGTAATGCATGACCTCAGCTTCTAGCAGCATGAGGGCGCTCATTTCGACCGACTCGTTGGAGCCCCACAGGTGGGGTGTTTGACGAAACGAGATCAGGCGGTTGGACACGAACCGTTGAAAGGAGACCGGCACATCATCATCTACACCAGAGGCTTACCTACCAAGAGTTCCCAGGCGCTCTTTGGTTCTAGCCGCTCTTGGATGTATGCGAGGCGTCGCTGAAGGGCGGCCAACTTTCGACGAAGCTTCGCCTTGTGGCGTACGCGATTCTTCCAGGCGATACGGGTGCCCACCCAAACATCCCACCGCATCCGAATGACGGGCCTACGGAGTTTTTGGAACACCGAGGCGGGGCTGCGACCTGGAACCCGAGCGAGGTCTCTTTCGATGACAAGAATTGCCTGAGTGACGACCCTCAGGCGGGCTTCCCAAAAGTCTGCGCTCTTAGGCATTTGACGGGCGTCTAGTTTGTGCCTCCCGACGCCCAGGGAGACCAGGATCCCGCCTCCAGGTCACCTGGCTCAATAAACAAATTAGGAAGGAGGGCATGCGCACGCAACATCTACACCAATCAACGTTCGATCTTCACTAGGGGAGCTTGAAAAATCCTCTATCGACCGGAGGTCTTCATCTTGGCCCAGAGGACCACGACCTGACTGCCGGCGAAGACCATGTCCACGAAAAGCCAGCGCTCTCCCTCGGGGGGCTTGATCGGCCCGTTGGGCGGAGCGATGGTCGTCGCGAAATCGTAGTGCTTGGAATCGTAGGTGGTCATTTTGGTAGCGGCCGGTGTCTCGCGGTGTATGAGAGGCTAACCCGGCCCTCTCCGTGAGGAGAGACTAGCAGTGAGGCAGATCAAATGGAAATGCAGACCGTAGACACCGCGTTCGAAGCAATCCCCAAAGGTACAGGGGTGTTCGCCGTCATGGGAAAGGAGGGAGATACCAAGTACATTTGGGACCGCACGAAACCTGCCGAGGTCGACGTCGCTCGTACAACCTTCAACACGTTCGTGAAGGACAAGAAGTACCTAGCCTTCAAGGTGGTAGCCGACGGGGCCAAGGGTGAGCAGGTGAGGGAGTTCGATCCGAACGAGGAGCGCTACATCTTCGTGCCAGCGATGGCCGGAGGTTGAGATGCCGCACGGAGGCACAGCGGTAGCCACCAACTACACGCAACAGACGCCTGTCATCAGCTCCGGAGGGACGGGCGACACGAACGTGATCTGGACTATTTGGAACAGCCAGAGCGCAGTAATCACTAGTGCGACGACCTCGGCACCCACCAACGACCTCATCTGGTCTACGTGGATTCAGATCCAGGGCACCACCGGTACGGGGTCCCTCGTACTTTCAGGTAGCCCGACGACTGGTTCGATCACCAGTGGAGCGATTGGGAACACCCTCATCTGGACGAGCTGGGTCGAGGACAACAACCTCAGCCAAGAGCAGCTCCAGGTACGCCAACAGCAGCAAGCCGAGCAGCAGGCCCAATATCGGGAGCGTCAAATCGTCGTTGAGGCGGAAGCGGCGAAGGCCCGGTCACGGGCGGAGCGTTTGCTTCGGGAGAACCTCGACGAGAAGCAGCGGGAAGAGCTCTCCGCGAAGGGCTACTTTGAGCTGGACGTGCTCAGTCAGAACGGCCCGAGGCGTCGTTACCGGATTCATCGTAAATGGGCCGGAAACATCCAGCAGATCGATCCGCAGAGCGGGCAAAGGCTCAAAACACTCTGCATCCACCCACGTGAGCAGACCCCGGTGGAGGATTCCATGCTCGCTCAGAAGCTCATGCTCGAGGGCGGCATGGAAGAGGATTTGCTTAGGATCGCGAACCATTCGTGAGCCCACGGTCCGAAGCACTCCGTCAAAGGGCCGTCGCTTTGGGGCTCATCCAAGACGAGGGCCCTTTGACGCTTGACGAAATGCAACGTGAGGCCGACAAGCTCGCCCGTGTAGGCCTCACGGAAGATGACCTGTGTGATGAGCTGGAAGGTTTGCTAGACGCCGAAGAAGATGAAGTGGCGTGGATCATCTATGGCGAAGACGAAGCGTAGAAAACTGCCCATTTTACCGCCAATGCGGTGTGACGATGGGTGCGGAGCTTGTTGTGGTCCGGCTCCGATCACCAGCGCGGAGCTCGAGGAACTTCGGGACTATGTCCTGCGCAACAACATCCCGATCCAGGATCAAGGAATCACTTGTCCGGCATACCTGAACGGGCGGTGCGCGGTCTACGAGGTCCGCCCCATGGTTTGCCGTTTGTTCGGTCACGTAGAGGGTCTGGCCTGTGAGAGAGGGTACAACACGAACATCCCTGAGGAGCAGGTGGGTCGTTTTCTGAACGGACGTGGGGAAGCAACCCACGTAACTCACGAGCTACTGCTCTTAAAGAACCCCTTGCTCACACGTAATGGTATCCTGCAAAACGCCTTGGAGCGACTGCCCTCCGATACCCCGGGATTGTCCAAGGCTGTTCGCTACCTGCGAGGGACAGAATGATCAAAGCTGTTGGTTCTATGGAAGACGGCCGAGCGCTCATCATCGTGGGCCTCAGCAAGGTCAACATGGACAAGCTCCTCAAAGATCAACCGATCAAGATCGACCTCGACGCCGATCTTGGGATCGTAGGAGGAGGCGTTCTCCTAGTGGTTGGGGGTCAAACGGAAGCGACTATCCAAGCTCAACTGGGAAAGAATCACCCCTCTCTCGAAGAGTCCGACCGGTGTATCTCGGGGGATGCCCGGACCGAACGATAACAGGCACGACTTCATCTTCCTGATCGACACGGATAGTTACGCAGGCGGCTTAGAACGCCAACTGACGGCATTCTGTACGGGATGCGTTGGAGAATGTGGGGTGGGGGAAGAATACGCCGAAGTGTTCAGGCAAGAATGCCCTGAACTGCTCCGTACGTTCGAAGATCTCGTTGCCCTCCGACCCGATGATAGCGGGTGTCGCCGTCCCACCAGCATTTGGACCACACCGGGCTTCTGGAACGACGGCATGGGCAACCATTGGCCCGATTCCGCCTGGGACACGCCTGAAGCGATCGACGCCTACAAGCAGGCGGTGCAGCGCAACCAGACGCAGAACAAGAAGTTCGTGGGAAGGGATCGGCCAAACCGCCACCCGTCCTATCAGAGCGTCGCTATCTTCTTCGACAAACTTCCGCCCGATGAGGTTTTGCACTTTCTCGTCCAGCGAGTGAAGGCGTACAAACCTATCGGCGAGTTCGACGACAAACCCAATGTCATCGGCTTCCGTCTCATCCAGACCGAAGTAGTCGAGAAGATATTGTGGCAAACCCCCTGAAGGTCTGGCAGTACCACGTCGCTTCCACTGGGCTCGGCGAGGGTTGGGCGGAGATCCTGATCCGTGAGGACGGTTTCTTCGCCGCCGTGAGTGACTTCGGAAACTACGCCTTCTGGTGGAGGAGCACCGGCACCAAAGACGTTCGAGAGTTCTTCCTCCGAAGCGAACGTGACTGGGACTATTTCGCCCGTAAGCTCGGCCCTGAAGAGCATGTCGACGCCCGTGCCTCCTTCGAGAGCCTCTTCGAAGAAGTCCTCAAAGAACGAAGCAAGAAGGAACTGACCAAAGAGGATGCTCGCGATCGGTATGACCACCTCAAGTACTACGCCTCGGACGATGACTGGGAAGGGTTCCTCCGAGACGCGGAGACGTTCCAATACTGGGCAGAACCCTGGTACTACACCGTCTCGTCGCTAGACTCGGACGTCATCAATTTTGCCAAGCGGACCATGCCCAGGCTTGCGGCTCTCATCACAGCCGAAATCGAGAAAGAAAAACGTATGTCCAACAACGTCGACCATATCGAAGTCCTCCACTCCGAAGGCTTTTCGATCGCACACGACAAGTGGGAGCATCTCGGTAGAGAGATCGGGGACGACGCCCTGGCGGAGATCAATTTCTTAGAAAGCCGATGGCTCGATCAATGTGCGACCCTACAAGAGGGGCGAATCCTGATCAGGGAGCTCTGGTGGAGCGGCGAGGGTAGCTACGACGTCGATCTGTTCAAGGAGATTTTGACACAGTTCGACGGAACGGCTGACATCGTCCTCACGTGGGAGAACGGAGAGCGAACGGGCTACCGTCTCAAGGATCACGAGTTGACGGAGCACATCGTACGCCTCTCACTCGAATAGGTCGTCACCTTCCAGGAGTCGATCCATCCGGTCTTTTCGCTCGGGTGGATTTTCGATCCGCCACTGGAGCTCTATCTCGAGGATGCGAAGGTGAGGGGCCTTGTGAGGAAGGGGCATCTTCAGAATTTCGTCCTCGGTCAGCGTTCGTAGAGCAGCTCGATAGTGCTGTACGAAGGCCTTGCGGTACATGTCCCAATCTTTCGCATTGGAACTCCCCGGGCGTGCTACACCCGGGGGTTCATGGTCCACGTGCTTCGCGACCGGCAGCCCGCACGTCCGACAATAGCCAGGCACTGGTGCGGGTTTCGGAATGTCTGTGCCACGATGACGCAAGTAGCGGGTGATCATTTCTCGTTGCGCTTGAGACCGAAGCTGAAGGGATCGTAAGGAGTTCTCGTCGGAGAACCACCAAGACGGAGGGGCCTCGCCGAAGCCCTTACACTGGCCGGCCCCTACAAATCCTACGAGTATGTAGCGCCACAAACCAGGACTCTCGGACCCGTAGATGACCAGGTAATCAGAGTGCACGTACGTATGGTTTCGATCCGTACGCATTCGGATCGCTTGGGCGATCCCCGCCTCTGCAACAGGTTCCGACCACGTCATGTCGTAGACTTCACCCACGCCGTCCCAACCTTCAGGAGCAGCCCATCCCCACACGTCAGCGTTGACGATGTTGGAGAGGCTAACTCCCAATTTTGGGTTGACCTGCTCCCAGTAGATCACGGCTCACGATCCTTCCGCTCACGGAGCCGACGCATGCGCACTAGAGTTATTTTCTGGCCCAAAAAGACAGCGGTGATGATCACGAAAACAAGGAATACAACGGCTCCCCACCCAACGCTGGATGCGACATCCGCTACGATGGCGAGCAACACCGCAAGCGCCAGGGCGTCGAAGAGATCGTAGTGCTCTCTATCTAGGAAGAAGGACACCCCCTGAGATACACCAAAAGCAAAGGGCCAAGGATCCTTGCGGAAACCCTGGCCCTTCGTCAGCTCGTCGGCCCCGGCTGCCGACGCTCTAGTGGTCAGTTGTTGAGGAGGACGGCCGAACCCGAGGTCCAGTCAGCCTTGGTTCGACAGGGCCGACTCGAGCAGATTCGGATGTCTCGCCCCGCTTCCTTGTCCTCGTCGGTGCGGGCGTCCTTCATGGCTTTGCCGCACGTGGGGCAAGGATGCTCCGGAGCCACGACCTCCGTCGCGAGGCCGGCTTCGATCAAATCGGTGGATCCTACTAGGTCTTTGGGGCCGCTCATGTTCATTTCTCCAGGTACCTCCCACATTTCATAACGAGATTACCCAGGGTCATTCGATGCGCTCGCCAAACTTTCGATCGTGGTGGATCATGAACGTGCCGCCACCCAATTTTTCGATCTTCTTGGGAGGGACCGGTTTGAGGGTGTCCTCTTCAGAGATTTCTTTGGCTTGGAGGAACCCTTCGCCGGCGTAGATACGTCCCGGCTCAGCACAAGAAAGGTCGGCTGCGGGTGTGCACTCTGCTTCCGTTTCTTCGAGGAACACGTCCACGGTCTGCGAATGTAGGCGGTAAAGGATCCGGGGATCGATCCACAGCTTCTCTCGGCCATCACCCGGTTGGAGCACGAAAATTGGGGAACCCGTGTCGGGAGCTGGCTCTTCCACCTCGAAGATCCCGACGCCGAGATCGATCACTTCGTCGACGTTGGGGCAGCTAGGGAGGATACCGAGGAACATGTCTCCGACGTGTTCACTGCTGCGGACGGCTAGGACCACGCAACGCATCAGGACCTTCTTACCGCGAAGCCGTTCGATGGCCTCGGCATCGTTCCAAGGCACTGCGCAAACAACGGGCGGGCCCATCGAGAAGGGGCATGCATCGAGGAAGAATTTGCCGTAGCGGTTCGTGACTCGTTCTTCCTTCATCCAGTTGAGAACACCATGAGCGATGCGGATCATGTTACGGTCCTTTGCGGGCGGTAGCGTTTGTAGTCGGGGTCGGCCTTCATCGGGACAGCCTTCAGGTGATCACAGACGAGCTCGACGGAGAGGCCGAACTCGTCTGCCATGCGGCGTAGCACGTTGAGCTCTCCGTACGCTCGGTTCGCATGCGCGAGGGTTGCTGCAAAGTCGCCGCGGCATTCGTCGATCGGGTTGGTACGCATCACGTCGACAGCGATGGCCTGAACTTGTGCGTAGCCCAAGTCCGGGTCGAATCCCCAGACATTCTGGATATTCGTGATTCTCGTTTGGATGTACTGCGTGAGGGTCTGCTTGCTGAAGCGCGATCGTTCCATGCATCTACTACACCGACGAGAGTTGGAAAGTTCAGATCCATGTAAGGTCGCGTAGGTGCAAAAACTTTTCGCCAAGTTGCGGTCACCGTCCCGTCGCTTCTGGTGTACGGCCCGGTCCGGACAACGAAGCAGGGGTCCTACACGGAGCACCCTCTCGCGACCTGCAACGCTACGAACCTTGGAAGATCCAGAATGACCAAGACACAGCTAGTTCAAGTTCTCGCCGAACGCATGAACCTGTCCAAAACACAAGCGGCGCTCTTCATTGAAACGCTGTGCGACGTGGCCGCTGAGACGCTCGAGAAGGAGAAGGAGTTCACGGTACCCGACTTCGTGAAATTGATTCTGAGAGACACTCCTGCGAAATCTGCTCGGCAAGGCATCAACCCGTTCACCAAAGAACCCATGACCATCGCAGCGAAGCCGGCGGCGAAGAAGATCCTGGTGCGCGTGACTGGAGACATGAAAAAGAAGTTCGCTGCCGCCTAGCCTTCGAGGATCTACTTGGCGGTTCGTTAGGGTGTGGCCAAGACCTTCAAAGAGGAGTCCCCAACCAGACCTTTCAACGAACCGCCAACGGGCATTCGAGGGAAAGACTTCGCCACCTACCAAGCTCTACTCTCCGTGTTTGACGAGTTGACGGACGAAGAACGGCTAGATTTCATCGAGCTAGCGTTCCTGTTCAAAGGCATCCCCAGCGACCGCCGCAAAGGGCTCCTCGCCGAGCTTTCGAAGGAGACCCTGTCGCCGGTGTAGATCAACGATGAGTTCGATGCGTCGAGCCTTCTCGGTTTCAGGCTACGTTCGGCACCAAGGTGCGGTGCTGCTCGTTCGCCATAAGCGCCTCGGAGTTTGGCTGCCCATTGGGGGCGAGCTCGAAGCCTCTGAGACCCCCAAGGAGGCGATCGTCCGAGAGGTCCGCGAAGAGATCGGTTGGGAGATCGGCCCCGATTACTGGATGCCACCCAAGGATGCCCTGAGCCCTGCCGGTTTCTTCACCTACGAAGAACACGACGCAGGATCGAAGGGGCTTCACATGAATTTCGCCTTCGTGATCAACGGAAGGCATCGGAACCTAAAACCCTGCGACGAGTTCACAGAGGTCACTTGGGTCACGCACGTGGAAGCTGTCACCCCTGTACCGTTGAACGTCTCGACAATTCTCCACAGGGTGTTGAGGCTTCCGGTGTAGGCTCGGCTGATGCCGACCACCGAACAAGTCCTCGAAGCCAACACGCTGAACCACGCTCACATCAACCTCGTGAGGAAGCTGCTCCGTGTTGCTGCGACCGAGCTGCTCATCCGAGGTGAAGTCCACGATCTGTCCAAGTTCTCGGACAAAGAGGTCGAGATGTACGCTGTCTACACGCCGAAGCTCAAGGGGATGACGTACAACAGCGAGGAGTACAAGGCCTGCCTCGCGGAGATGAAGGCGCAGGGTGGACTCGAACACCACTACGCGAACAACCGCCACCATCCGGAGTGGCATGCCCAGGGCATCGAAGGGATGAATCTCATCGACATCCTGGAAATGTTCCTCGATTGGCTCGCCTCGAGCAAGCGTCACGCGGACGGCAACATCCGCACGAGCATCGAGAAAAACCAAGACCGCTTCAAGATGAGCCCTCAACTAGTCGCGATCTTCCAGAACACGGTTGAAGTCTTCGAGAAAGAGGCGACGCTGCCATGAGTGCGAGGATCTAAAACTGGAGGACAATTTGACACTCGACATCAAGTCAATGTCCTCGGATGATCTCATCGAAGAGTTCCTTAGGCCCGAATCTCGTAGCGCGGATGATCTCATCGAAGAGTTCCTTAGGCCCGAATCTCGTAGCGCGGAACACCAAGAGACCAACGATACCTTAGAAGAGTTCCTGGCCGAAATCGAGAAGGCTAAGCTCCCACCACTTCCTGAATGCCGGGTTCCTACGACACTGCTGACTGCTGTTGACATCCAAACTTTCCTCCCTCTCGAAGAGGATGCCGTTCAAACTATTACCTTCAACCTGATCAGAAGGCTCCTAAACAACGGTCCTTTTTCATTCCTAAACCTGACCCCTTTCAACGGAAATGGTGTGTACGCCATTTACTACCACGGGGATGACCCGGTCTACACGCCGCTACGATCCCCAGGGTCAACCTGCCCTATATACTTGGGAAAGGCGGCTCAACAAGAGACTTCCCGAAGTTTGTCAACCCGTCTGCGCGAGCATGCGGAGACGATTCAGCAAACAAACCTAGGTTTGGAGAATTTCACATTCCGTTGCGTGTGCCTCCCAGCGAATCTGATCGATTTTGCTGAGTACAACCTCATCAGGTTGTTCCAACCCTTGTGGAATGGGTACCTGAAAGGGTTTGGGGAGCGACCTGGTAACCGTCGGTCTACCTACAAACGCGTGTCGCGATGGGACACCTATCATCCGGGGCGACCCCTGGACGGTGGGGCACCAAGATGCCTCCAAGAGATCGAACAAGATCTACAGGAGAAAGTTCCCGCATGCCGAAAGGCCTACGATGCTGTCATGAAGCTTATGGAGCCGACAGGAACCTCATCAACATGACACCAAAAGTT
>JACCDR011541677.1_pt1 | contig 23676 bp, 36 predicted proteins | sample 7446431 | NCBI WGS metagenome assembly JACCDR01 (sample SAMN15323443, study PRJNA562643) | freshwater metagenome | isolation source: river surface water | place: USA:Blue River Watershed | collected 2017-08-17 | reverse complement strand
CAGGCCGCGTTGGCACGTTGATATCGCCGCCAGTCGACGCTACGGCGTCCTGCCCCCCGCCCGTGTTGTTGGGCGATGCAGTGACGCCACCAGACCCCTTGCCGCCTGTCGCCACAATGGCGACGCCTGTCCCGGTCACGGTCGTGTTGCCGCCATCGCTTCCCGCATTGTTGCCAGCAGCGCCGCCAGCGCCCTTGGCCCCAACCGAATACGAGTAGGACGCGGCAAGAGGCCCAACCACGAACTTTTCGACATATCCCCCAGCCTGACCGCCTGTTGAACATGCGCTGTCGCTGGCCGTCTGCCCGTCAACACCACCAGCGCCACCGCCTGCCCCTTGGGCGCGGAAGTTGACAGCCCGCGCCTTGGCGTTGGGGGTATATGTCCCGGCCCCGGTGGCCGTGATCACGGTCCGACTGCGCAGCATGTAGCCAACGCCAGCGCCCGCGATGCCGCCGTCAATCGTGGCGATGTTGTTCACCTGCAGAGCGTTGAATGTGCCGGTGTCCGTCGTGCCGACCGCGACAGCATTCACGCCGGGGACAAGGATGGCCGCGACATATTGCAGCCAAGCCGCGCAATTCAGGCTGAATTCCTCGGGGGTTTGCGTCGTAATGTCCGGGATTTGGTTCACCGGAAAGGTCGGAATCGCCATCAAGGCCTCCTAGATCAGGGATTTGATTTCCATTTCCGCGAAACAGATTTCAGCGGTTGTCATGGGCAGGGTGAAGTCGCTGTAAAACCCGTAGGTCATCAGCCCAAAGTTCAGCGCCGCCGCGCCGTTGTGGATGACGATTCCGGTCGACTCCAGCCGCCCCAGAAGCCGCCGTGTGTAGGCCATCCGGTCGGCCGGGAAGCTGAAACTCAGGGCCATTGTGTCGGCATAGGCGCGCTTGATGATCAGGACGTTCCCGAACTGGTCGCGCTCGTTCCGGCTATAGCTTTCGATGCCGATCTTGGCTCCGGCATGGGTTTCGCCGATATACTCGCTTCGGCCAAAGACGATTTCCCCCACCTTTGGCGTTCCGCCAGGTGTCTCCACATCAACGGTCAATTCCCCGCCCGTGAGCGCCGGGATATTGGTGAACAAGAGCTGATCAGAACGTTCAATCGTCGAGGTGAAGTAGTCATACCACGACGATATGACGCTAAAATCCTGGGTGGATTGCGTCTCGTCATAGATGACTGTTTCCCACACCCCCGCCGCGTCGACCGCTTGGTATGGGCTCGGCGCGGATCCGTATTCGACCTGTGGCCGGTAAAATTCCACGGTGCCCATCGCCGGGAACGTCCCGAATTGGATATTGCTAAGGTCCAGATCGTCCGAAGCCAGATGAACCCGCGTCCATTCCGGGCCGATGGTCACTGACAAGCTGCCGACACCTGAAAAGTTCAGTGAGGTCACCACGTCAGATCTTGCCCACACCGATTGGCAAGCGGGCATATCGGCAGCACCCGTGTTTTGACGAATCGACCCAAAAGAACTCGTGAACGTGAACGACTGCGCAGCCATGCCGCCATCCGGATCGGCAACGGTGCCGTTGTAGGTGACGGCAGTCTTTGACCAACTGGCGTGGTTCATGTCCCCAGTCGCAACAAACAGGTTACGGCGCGGCGTCAGAGCGTTATCCACCCTGACCCGCACAGTCATCGCGTCCAGATTGAACAGCGCCACCGTGTCCAGAAACCCGACAGCCGAGACAGTGTGACTGACGATATCAGGGTAGGAAGCCTGATCTTGGATCACCCTGTCGAAAGGCTTCCAGCGGTTCGTGGCCCCGACCCGCACCCACCATTCAGGCTCGGCCAGCGCGCTATCCACCACCGGGTTGTTGTTCAGGTTCGAGGCCTGCACCGATTCATAGATAGAGTGGGTCGACAGCACGATAACCCGCGCCCCGACCGCATAGGTCGTTGCCGCGCTCCAAACTGGGTAATCCGTCTCGGGGATATTGCTTGAAACAAAGTTGGCGTCTGACACGACATAGGGGGGCAGGACGTAAACCATCAGATCGCCTCTCCAATCGGGATGCCCACGTTGTCCCACTTCGCGATGATCTTGGTGAACCGCTGGATCGCTGATAGCGTTTCGGTCAGCAGAATATCGGTCTGGCCCGTTCTGCTTTGGACGGCCTCGCCATCGACAACTCTGGCGGGGCCGCTGTAGTTTACCGGCCTCGGGGCGCGCTTGATTACACCATTGGCCAGCAGCGCGGCGGATTTCTGGTAATCGAACAGTGTCGCAAAATCGTTCGGATCCAGAGCGTCTTTCAGCGTCTCGACCTCATCCGCCACCCCGCCAAGCGCACCCTGCAACTCGACGAATAGGGGGGCCAACTTGATCAGCATTGCCGCCGCCTTGTCGCGCCCCTGCGATTCCAGCCGGTCGATCAGCGCCCGGTATTCCTCGACGGATTTCGGCAGTTTCGCCCCAACCCCCGCCTTGTCAAACCCGGCATTCAGCCGCTTGCGCAGAAGATTGATCTTCTCCTGGTCGGTGTAGAAGTTGTCGAAATAGAACGCCGTGGCCTGAGCGAACTTCTGGACGTTGCCGAAAATCTTGACGATCTGATCGGCGGCCTTTGCGCCTTTCAGCGACACGGATTCCAGATCAAAGCCCAGCACGCGCCAAGCCTGATTGACCGTCCGCAGTTGCAGCGCCACGCGGGCTAGCGTGTCCATCAACTGCTCACCACCCGCCCGCATAGACCGCAGGCCGGGGACCATGCCGGCAAAAGCGTTGCCCAGCCCTTGCAGCCGCTGTTGCAGCCTTTGAGCGATCTGTTCTTGGCTCAGATCCTTGGTGCTGAACGCGATGGACTTGCGGAACTTTGCAAAGACCTTTTCCGAAACCCCGATGGCCGCCGCATTCTTCAGAACGGACTTCTGAATACGGAAAATCGCCCTCTCAATCGGATCGGCAATGGCCTTTTCCGCCTTCACCAGATCGGTCGAAACGCTTTTTGACAGACCCCAGAACTTCTTTTTCTCGATGGTCTGGAACGTCTGCACCAGCGTGTCCATGCCTTTGACGGTCAGCTTGAACCCGGCATCCAGCAGGGTCTTTTTTGTCTTGAAAAACGACGCCACCAACCCAATGCCAGCCGCGACGGCCCCAAGCGCACCAATGGCCGTGCCGAGGCCCGCGAGGCCCCCGCCGCTGATGCCGCCGAGGGCCTCCGTCAGCGCCGTTCCTGCGCCGCTCAGTCCGCCATCTAGCAAGCCGCCAACCACATCGCCGAACCCACCAGTAAGGCCACCAATCAAACCGCCTAGACCGCCAGTAGCCCCTCCTTCTGCGCCACCTCCACCAGTCAGAATTGAAAGCAGGTTTGGCGCGGTACCAGACTCGGCCGCCGCCGCAAACCCCGGCGACATGCCGGTGGTCAGTCCCATGCTCATCATGATCTTGTTTTTCAGCGCATAGCTGATCATGTCCGAGATCATGCCCCTGAACGAACTGACGATGCTGTCCTTGAACGACTGGAAATCCTTGAGACCATTGGCGACGAAATCGCCGAAAGCGTCCGACACACCTTCGACCGCCGTCACCATCGGGCGCTGCAGTTCTTCTTTCAGTTGCTCGGCGGCTTTTTCGGTCTTTTCCAGTTCCTTGGCAGCGTCTTTGGCTGCGTCCGACAGGCCGCCGCCACCGCCGCCACCACCGCCAAGTTTACGCTCTGCCAGCTTGGCCTTATAGGCCATCCCTTCCAGCGCATTCTCGACGGCCTTCGCTTCCTTAGCCAAGTCAATCGGCGCATTCGGATCAGGGTTCGCCATGCCTGGAATCTTGCGCGCTGAAAGGCTTGCCGCATTGATCGCAGCCTGCGCGGCCTGCGCCATGCTCCACATGTTGTGGGCGGCCCCGGCGGCAGTGTTGCCCGCCGCCGCCAACAGCCCAGAAAGCTGAGAGGCGGGGCCATTCGTCGCCACTGCGGCGCTATACATATCGAGATATGCGGTAGCGGTGTCCTTGGTGGCGGCTTGGGTTTCTGCCGTCGAAACGGTGATTTCGCCGAGCGCCTTGTAGGCTTGCTGCAGTGGGCCGGGCATCGCTTCGACCGAGCCATAGACGCCCATCATTTGCTGCCGCAAATCGGCTGCCGCAAGGGCTTGGCCCTTAAAGCCATCGGCCCGTTCCAGCGCCTGAATGCCAGCAAGCAGCTTAGAGGCGTCATCGGCCGCCAGTCCAAAGTTATCCGCCAACACTTGAACGGTCGCGCCACTGCGGGCGTTTGCAATAGAAACAGCGGTCAGGCTGGCTGAAACCTTTTCGATTGCCGCGTTCGCTTTATCAATGTTTTCGACCAGCTTCACATCGGCAATCGCCTGCAGCGCAAGCCGCGCCTCAGCCCCGAGCGAACCGAACCGCGCCTTGAGTTCGTCCGAGCTGATCGCCGCCGCCTTGACCGCGGCGACATAGGCCGCGCTGGCTTCTGACACGCCCGCCACTGCGTCTTGCGCCGCCTTGGCCGCTGTTGACGTACCCCCCAGCGCCGCAATCAGCGTGGGGAGGGCAACGCCTGCGACCGTCCCGATGATCGCCCCTGCCGCCCCAAAGGCCAGCCCCATATCGGGCAACTGCACCGCCAGCGCGCCAAGATAGTTGCCGGTGACGGCCCCCATCTGACCAACCTGCGAAAGCTGTTGGGTCAGCATCCGCATGTTGCCAGACGATCCGACAGCCGCCGCACCCATGTTGGTTGCGGCCTGCCCGGTCCGGTTCAGCGATGCCCCGACCTTAGACTCAACCGCCGCGCCCTTGGCCGCGATGGAATCGAGCGCCGCCTCGCCCTTTTTCAGGCCAGAGGTATCCGCCCCCAAAACGAGCGTTGCAAAGTCGGTCATGTCGGCTTTTCCTTCTCAGCAGGGGATAAGGCGTAGACCTCTTCCCCGGCCTGCTTTTCGGCCACATAGGCCGCGCTCATGTCGCGCAAGGCCCGGTATTCCCAAGGCTCGAACCCGGCCCCAGTGGCGCGCCCATAGGCGTCCAGCGTGGCCCATGTCAGTGGCCGTTCGCCGCCCATCGGGTCATGCTCCGAAGGGCCAGCCTCGAACAGCGCGGAAAGCAGGTATTGCCCCGCTTCCAGACCGGGCAGACCCAGCGGCTTGCCCGTCTTGATCAGATACTCTTGCCGGGTCAGGCCATCCGGCCAGCCCTTGCCCTTGGGCCGGGCGTGAAGCCAGCCGTAGTGGCCCGCGACAAGGGTCAGGCGGCGGAGACGTTTCCCAAGAACTTGGCGCGGTCGGTGGCAAAGGTGATGACCTGCTCAACGAATGACAGTTCGTTGCCGTTCGGGATTTGCAGGCCAAGGAACCAGTCCACATCCTCGAGCGTTGCAGGCTTGTTGCCCCGGTTGATGTTCTTGAAGCCGGTGATCAGGGGCTTGGCCGTTGCGGCCAGATCGTCGCCGATATCCTTGTCGCCCGGCTTGTCCGACAGCGCAGCCTTGGCCTTGGCGCGGGTCGCAGTCTGAACGGTCCGGCTTTCGCTGCCCAGAACCAGCACGATGCAAGGCTTGTCGCCGTCAAACATCGGCTCGCCCGTGACGGGGTGTTTTAGGTGCAGTTCACGCGGGGTTTCAGCAGCCGCGCGGCTGTCGAATTGGTTGAAATCCATGGTGTTGGTCCTTGCGGTTCAGGGTTCAAGGCGGGGCCAGCCGGTGAACCACTCCGGCCAGCCCCATATGGTCGGCCCCCGCACCGGGGCCGGTCCATTCGTTTACGGGCTGACGAAGGTCGCCGTGTTGACGCGGATGACGCCCGATTCCGATTTCAGATTGGACGCTTCCCGGTCGGCCTTCTGCATGTTGGCAATCAGGCCGCCGAAATAGTGGATTTCCCCATCCGGGTCGGTGATCTTGATCGCAACCGGCGTGTTGGTGTTGTTGTTCGCCCGCACGATGATCTGGCCGGGGTCCGTCTTGCTGTAGACATAGCTGAACTCGCGTTCGCCGCCGTCTTTCGCGCCGTTCACCCGCTTGGTGCGGCCTGCAAGGGTCGTGTATTCAACGCCCTCGCTTTCATCGCCGGAACCGGGGGCCATCATGGCGTCGGTCACGTTGGTGTAGGTCAGGGCGTTGAAGCCCGCGTAATCTTCGGTGGCCGGGGTCGCTGCCGAAATGGCAATGGTGGCCCCGATGTAGGAAATTGCAGGCATATCAGGCCCCTTTCACTTTCTTGGGTTGCGGTTCCGCCGCCTCGGGGTTCGGTTCGGGATCGAATTCGACGGTCACTTGCCCGGACAGGATCAGGCCCGACAGGGTCGGCCAGTTGTCGCCACGGATCGCGTCGTTCGTCAGTTCCAGGGATCCGCGCGGCGGGATGACGTGGCCCGCTGGCAAGGTGATCGGCAAAGCGCCAGTTTGGGTCAGCTTTGCCATGGTCAGACGCTCGGATCGCGCAGATAGGCGGTGATGCCCGTGCCGCCGGTGATCGTCACGACGCCAGACCCGGCCAGATAGCCCGCGATGCTGTCCAGCGGGATTTCCACAAAGCCAGTCGTCGCCGGAATGCTGGCAAGGGTCAGGCCGGCCGCATAGTTGACCGATCCGCCGCGCGGGGCCGCCTCGGCAACGGGGGCGCTGCCGATCAGGTTCGGGGTCAGCCCGCCGCCGGTCGTGTTGCGCAGCATCAGGACTTGGCCTGCGCCGGGCTTGTAGGTGAAGGTGTCGGACGCGGTGAGGGTGTTGGGCACAACCGTGCGCGCACCCGCCCCGCCGCCCGAATAGGACGTGAGAACAGCCATAGCGTTTTTCCTTGAAAATGGGCCGTGGCCCGGTTGTCAGGCCCCCATGGCCTGATATTCGACACGGACAGGCGTCCGCCAATTCGCCCCATCCGGGAAGCCTTGCAGCACGCGGGCCGGGCGTGGGATCACGACATGACCGCCGCCCAGAACTGCCAGCCGGTGGCCCATCGGAAACCATGCCGCCAGATCGTCAGCCACGGCGTTGGCCGGGGTTGCAAAGGTGTTTTGCGCCGTCACCACCGTCAGCACCAGATAGCCCTCATGCACCGCTGCGCCACCCGCAATGGTGCCATCCCGCACCGAGGTTCGGACGTTCTGCACCTCGATGTAAGGCGCGACCGGCTGGGCATCTTGGTTTTCCCAGACGATGGTCAGCACGTCCGGGATTTCCCCCAGATGCTGTTCCAGTGCGTTGGCAATGTCGGCGGCCCTCATTTCCGCACCTCTGCTACGCGGTCTTGGACAAAATCGCTGAACCGTGCAGCGTTCGCGCCCACGAAGTGCCGCCCCGGCATCTTGGACGTGCCCAGTTCCACATGGATTGCATAGGGCGCGGTCCAAGCGAATTGCATCACGTCACCCAGTTCATAGCCTGCCAGCACCACCGAATAGCTTGCCGCGCCCGGCGCACCGAAAGCGCCATCCGCGCCGCTCACAAGACTGTTGATCATGGCGCTTGTATCGACCGGAATCTTACCCACCTCGAATGTCGTCGCCCCCTGCCCAAAGCCCGGTTGCGGCGTCTGCGCGGCTTCCATCACGTCTTGCACGGCGTTGACGGCCACATATTCCAGGTTCTTCTTTGTTAGGTCCGCAAAGCCCTTGATCTGTGCCGCGAAAGTGCGCTTTGCCATCAGTCCCTCGCAACCTTGACCCGGTAGACCGCTGTGCATCTGCAACCAATGCTGTGCCGCGCCCCGCCCGCTGGATCGTGCGGGAACTGCAACACCGCGCCGTCCGCCATCACAAAGCCCGCGTCAAAATCCAGTACCGTCCCGTCCAGCGCCAAGTGATCAAGCCGCGGCTCTTTCAGGGTCGCGTGTTGCCACTTCTTGGTAACAGCCTCGACCTTGCCCGAGTCCAGCATCTGCCGGTAACCCTCGTGCCGTCCCGCCGCCTGCGCTTGGAACGCCTCGTTTTTGGCGATGACCTCGCCCCGGTATTTCAGCGCCTTGGCCTTATGCCCTTCGATGATCCGGTCAACATCGGCCACGGACAGCTTCACCTTGCCAGCCATGGCCTTGCGGACCAGCGCGTCATTGCGCTTGTCCCGCAGTTTCAGGCCCAGATATTCCGCCATGCGCGCCGGATCGCCCGAAAGCAGCTTGGCCCGGCCCGCGATGATGCTTTCCGTCTGTTGCGAGGTCAGGCCCAGAAAGCCGCCCACCCGCTTGCCGCCCACCATGCGCCCGGTGATCTGCCGCGCGACGGTGGGCGGTGAATAGCCATCTTCGAGCCCTTGGCGAATGACCTTGCGGGCCATGTCCAGGCTTTCCGCTTCAATCCCCTGCACCAGCGCCGCGCCCTCGCGCTGCACCCATTGTTCCGCCCGCCATGCCCGGCCATCAAAGCCGAACTGCCCCGAGACGGCCTTGGGAAGCGCCAGCGTGACTGACTGCCCCCCGGCAATGAAAGCCCCCCGGATCGCATCTTGCAGCGGGAACAGGATCTGTTGGTTCAACCGCACGATCTGCGCCGCCCGCTCGATATCCCCCCGCGCCAAGGCCTCGATCAGCGCCGTCCGGTCGATGTAGTCCCGGTTGATCGCCTCAAGAAAGGCGTCACGGATGCGCGGTTCCAGCCGGGCCAGCAAGTCCCGGATGATCGCCGTCTGACTGATCGCCATTGCGCACCCTATCCACCGCCCCGGCCAGATAGGCCGCGCGGATCAATTCGTCATATTCCGCGAAAGCCTCGGCCGGCCACGATGCGACGAGCCCCGCCAAAGCAGGGCGACCCGCGTCCAGATGCGCGAGAATGAGGAAGCATTGGGCGATGCTAGGCAATGAGCGACAGGGTGTAGAGGATGGATACCCCACCCTGCCATAGCATCTCGACCTGATCAACCTCGCGCCATGTCCCGTTCACCAGCACCTTGTCACCCTTAGCCGGGGCCACGCTGGCCCCCACCATCAGCGTTTCCCGGATTTCCCCGGTCAGCGTTCCCGCCCGGTCCCGGATGCGCTCCGAATCCGGCACGGCGTAAATCGTGTAATCGGTCGGGGCCGCCGCCGATCCGCCGCTGTAGGGGTTCGCAGGCAGCGCCCCCGGCTTGCGCAGGGTGACGGGCGTTCCCACGTCCTCGATTGCGGCAAGGACTTCTGCGGCGACCGATTGCCAGTTTTCAGGCATTGGACGGCCCCACCGCGCTCAGACCGATGCGGAACTTGCCGGGCAGGTATTTGGCAAGCATCGCCTCGATCTTGGTGCTTTTCGGGGTTGCGTTCACATAGGCCCGGTCGCTGTCCGTTCCGCCGGTCACGGTCCAGGTGATGCCCTTCAAACCGGTCAGAACCTTTTGCTGTGAGGGGGTGAAGGTGGCCGTCCAGAAACCGGGCGATGCCAGTTCCTGAATGGCCGCTTCATAGGTTGCGGGCTCAACCTCGGGCACTGTGGAATCGTATCCCGGCAGAAAGCGGGCCACATAGCCGAACTCGATATAGTCCGAGGCCCTGACAAGCGCCGCCGTCGCGTCTGCGTCAACGGCCAAGGCCGGGGCGCTGTTGCCCCTTGCCGTGGCATAGGCGCGAAAGGCGGCGAGTGATCCGTACATCAGACGCCAGCCGCGTCGTCTTTTTCGGTGTCAGCGTCGTCAGCCGCCGGATTGGTGACAGCCGTTTTGCCGCGCTTGACCTTGACCGCAGCCTCGGCCGGAACTTCATCCAGCACGGTTGCCTTGCCGATCAGCCATCCGGGCATTTCATCGCCCTCAACACTGACAATCTCGCCGACTTCCAGTTCTTCGCCATCGCCGTCAAAGACGCCGGTTTCGGTGATTTTCACTCTCATGGTCTTGGTCCTTTTGTGGGGTTTCAGTGGCCTTGTGAAAGGGGCCGGTTGCCCAGCCCCTCCAAAAGATCACTTACGACGAGTGCGCCACACCGCACTGGTTGTTCGCGTCGAACTTGATCTCGAGGGCGGCGGCCGCCATCGTGACAAAGTCGTAATCGTCCTCGGGGTTCGCCCGGAACTGCGCCCGCGTCGTCAGCGGCATGGCGTTCAGCACCTGCACCGAGGCCCGGTTCTTCACCACCGCAATCAGGGTGTTGGCCGGAACGTTGGACGCCGGAACAACCGAGGCGATTGCGCCATCTTCCAAGATCCGCTGCGCGATGGACTTGCCCGGCGAAAGCGTGGTCGAGTAGTCCGTCGCCTGCGCATAGCGCCACGTTCCCCAGTTCACGTACACCGTGGCGGGCTGGTAGAAGTTCTTCGCATGCAGCAGGGCGAGAGTGGCGTTCATCTCGGCCACCCACTGCGCGCCCGATGCGCCGTTCAGCGTCACGCCCGTCGAGCGGGTCGAACGCTTCGGGTGGTTGGTCAGGCCGTAGAGAGGCTGGCCCGCAACGACCATGGCGCTGTTGCCGTTCAAGGTCTGCAGTTCCAGCGCCTGCGCGACCTTGAAGGCCGCGTTGCGCGCCGCCGCCACGTCCAGAGAGATGCCCTCTGTCATCGCCGCCTCGACCTGACGCCAGCCGAAACCGAAAGCCGAGTCCAGGATCGGAACCGGGGTGCCGAAGTAGTCGATCTTCGGTTGGTCAATGCGCGCCTTGGACCGGCCGTCCAGCGAGGTGTTGACCTGGCCGGAGTCGCTGATCGTCTGGAAATAGTGGATCAGCTTGCCAATCGGCATCGCGACGGACACCGAAGCGGCCAGATCGTTGAACACCGACAGCACGTTGCGCTGGACCTCGACGCCCTCCCGGTCCCATTCTCCCCAAACGTCCTTGGGAAGGGGCGAGGCGTTGCCGACAAGCGCGCTGTTCCCGACCGGCAGAATGCCGTGGGACTGGGCCAAAAGGGCCTGACGCGTGTTGAAGGCCTTGCGGTTGGCGATGACCGCCGCCGCTTGGTCTTTCGTGAAAGTAAGCATGTCACGGCCCTCCTTAGGCGGCGGTGTAGCTGTTGGCGATGATCACGTCGGCCAGCTGGCCAGCCGTGTAAGCGCCGGGGGTGTCATCGAACCACGCCACCACGATGGACGTGGCGACGGCCGCCGTCAGACGCCCGGAGGCCCCGATGGTCAGCGGTTGGTTCTTGGTGTAGGACGCGGCGGCCATGGCGCACTGGAACACATCGCCGGGGCGAAGGTCATAGGCCACGCCCGTATCGCCTGAGGTATAGGCGGTCAGCGCGTCTTGGTCCTTGTAGTCCTGGAAGCCCAAGACTTTCGGCAGCTTGCCGACAGCGGTCGTCAACTGAACCAGTTGGGTTGCCGTGTTCTCGACGAAGGTGCCAGGCAGATAGGCCCCCGCGACGGGAAGTTGCACGGTATGCGGCTGAATGGAGTCAGCCTGACCGCGCCAGATCGTGTTGCCAGCCATCTTATTTGCCCTCCTTGGCGGCGTTGATAGCCGCATTCATGTCGTAGCCGTCGAACTCGTCAGCCCCGGCCGCGCCGGTGAAGGCCGCGTTCAGGCCAAACGAGGTTGCGGGTTTTGCCTTTGCGGCTAGCGCGTTCAGCGCGGCAATCGGCAGGGTTTCGGCGGTGGCCTTGTCGAGCAAGCCCGCATTCGCCACGGTCTCGACCAGTGCCGCCTTTTCTGCCGCTTCCTTGGCCTTCGCGGCCTCGTTGATCGCGGTCAGTTGCTCGGTCACCGGCTTGATGGCCTCTGCAACGGCATTCGCCACCACAGCCGCCACGTCCAGCTTTTCGACGGTTTCCGAAAGGGTGTTCACCTTTGCGGAAAGGTCGGCAAGCTGCTGCTTTTCAGCGTCAGTCATGTCAGTCTCCTTTCGGGTTTCGTTTGGTTCGTTGGCAAGGACACCAAGAATGGCCCCCTTGATCTTTTCCCAGACCGAGGCCTTTTCGACCCGCTCCAGGGCGTCCAGCATGAACACGCCGGCCCAATCCAATTGCCGCTCGGCATCGTCCAGCGCCGAGTTGATGACCTCGATCTGTTCGCCGTTGACCATCATGCCCACGCCTTGCTCCGGCGTTGCGGCCCCCTGCTGGTCCAGCAGGATCGCGTCATGATCGAAGTGCATATTGCGCCCGATCCGCTTGTAAGGCGCATCGGCGGGGGCATCCTCGAGGTCGAGGTAAAGCCCGGTTGATGTGTGGACCGGCTCGCCCTTCTCGATGGCGTTCAGCACGTCCTTGCCGCCATGGGTGCGGCTGGCAAACTCGACGTCGATCACCTTGTCCAGAAACACGCGGCCATTCTCGCGCCGAACGTTTTCGTTCCACGCGCCGATATAGCCGATGTTGATCCCCTCGGGATCGGACGCGCTGACGAACTGGCCGTTGATGGTCGGATGGCCCAGCGGGGCCGGGGTCCGCTCAAGGCTGGCGAACGACTTGGCGATTTCATCTGCCGGGTAGAGGATGCCGTTCATCACCACATCGTCAGGCAGGGTCGCGCTGGGGACGATGATCAGGTCACGCCCATTGCGCTTTTCCCGGCGCGCGCCCCTGCTGTTGGCGAGTGACCGGATATTGACGCGCGCCTTTGTCATAGGTCGCCCCCATCGTTGCTTTGGTTGCTGTCATCGAGAGGGCCGTATCCAGCCGCTTCCCGGATTTCGTCGGTTGTGAAGCGCGGCTCGAGGCCTTGCGACATGCGGTCCATCTTTTCGGCCCGCTCAATCTTTTCGGCGGCGGTGCTGTCGGTCAGGTCATCCCAGACCAGATTCCAAGCCTTAGGCTTCACCACCCCGAAACGGCCAAGACGGGCCATCATTTCCAGAATGGCCGGGCCGATGCTGTCCGAGCGCCGCGCCATGCAAGTCTGCGCCCAATCCCGCGCATCCTCGGTGCTGGCCCGCTCGCCCGTTTGGTTGCCCACAAGGATCTTGATCGGCATCTGCACCGAGGCCGCGAAACTCTGCAGCGCGATGTTGAAGAAATGCTCAGGCGATGGCAGGGTGATCGCCAGCGTCTTGGCCTGCATGCCCTGCAGCATCAGCAGCTTGTCAAAGCCCTTCTGCCAATCCGCGACCTGCTCATTCATCGCATCTGCGACGGCGCTGGCCTCAACGCCCATGGCCGAAGCCATGTCGGACAAGCTGGCCTCTTTGTCGATCTCCAAAACCGGCGCAGACTTGGCGTTTTTCCAGAAGCCCTCACCGCCCGCGCCGCTCACCTTTTCCATGGTCAGCAGGTCGTTAAACCCCGGCTCAAGCGCCGAACGCGCATTGACTGAACCGTCGCGGCTGACAATCACCACCCGGTCGGGGTGAACGTCCAGAATCCGCATGCCACCCGTCGTTTTCTGGCCATGCAGTTGCGACTCGTTGAACTGGTACATCTTGGGCTTGCCGTAATTCAGGCTGGCCTCGTCGGTATCCCATTCAGCGACTGTCAGCTGCCCAGCCCAAGCCGGGATCACATCCACAAGCCCATCAAGCCCGCCGGTCACGCGCTGCACCGGCTCGCGGAAACGCTGGTTGTCGGCCAGGCGCAGGATCAGGCCGCCGTAACCGCCAACCATGCCCATCCGGTCAGCATCCGCGAACCGCTGCCACAGGCGCAGCCGCGAAAAGGCCGCCTCGATCTGCTTTTCGGCTTCCGTCTCTGCTGGCTTCTTGCTTTCCGCGATGAAAGGCCGGGTCTGCCACGTTTTCAGGATCGTCCGGTCAACCGCGGCCCGCGCCAAGCTGTTGCGCAGATACATCCCATAAAACTGGCTGAACTCAAGCGATGTCGGATAGCCGAAGTCGGCATAGTGGTTGTGCTTCACCTCCGGGAAAAACCCCGGAAACAGCGCCTCCATTCGCCGGGCGGCGTTCATGATCAATCTGAGCTTTGTCATTGTCTATGCTTGCTCCGAAGGATCATTGCGGCTTGTGGCCTGTTTTCACTCAGCGCCGCAAAGGCCCGGCTTGTGCTGTCTGCATCGTCATCGTGCGCGGCCTCTGGAAACCCTTCCAGCGCCGCAAACCACCGCTCATTCCAATTCCCGCGAACCACGATCACGTTGCCCGCCTCGGCTTGCGCGGAGAACGGGCTGAACCGAACGACCTTATCCCCCGTCTCAGGGCTGAACCGGCAGTTGTACCCAGCCAGCAGCCGCGAATAGGCCGAAACCTGCGCCTTGCCCGCCTGTCCGGGGTCTTGCGCAATGTCGATCTGCACCGCCTTGCCGTCCTGGCTGGCCGTGTTGCTGACCAACCGCTCAACGCCCGATGGGGACAGCCGGTCAAAGACGTGATCAAGGATCACATAGCGCCCGTCTGCCGTCTTTCCGATCCTGGTCCCACAGGTCCAGTCCGGGTCATTGCCCTCGATCTTTGGCGTCCCGGCCAAGTCCCAGCCGCGCACCTCGCGCACACAGACTGGGGCGGCGTCCACCACCTCGACCCATGACCGCTGGAAGAACAGGCCAGCCGCCGCCCGGATTTTCCAGTTGCCCCCAAGAAGCCGTTCCCGTTCGACTGTGGGCAGCGCCATCAGTGAGGCCATGTAGCCCGGATCGGCCGCCATCAGCGCCTTGTTGTCCGTCAGCTTGGCCGGGATGAAAGTCACCGACTTTGGCGGGATCGGAACCCGGTTCCCTTCCTCATCCAGCATCGTGTGACTTGCCAGATCCTCGGGCCGGTCAGCCCAGATGATTGTATCGCCAACCCGAACGAACCAGCGCAGGACGCCAGCCCTCTCGGGGATGGGATAGCCCGTGTCTTGGTCGATCCACCAAGCAATGAACCGCGCGACCCAGCTATCAGCGTCCGGGTTGCAGCCCGCCCGCACATAGGGCTTCACCCCGCACATGCTGCGATTCCGCGACAGCATGTAGAAGAACTGCTTCTCCGAAAAGTGGGTCAGCTCGTCGAACAGGATCAGGGGTATTTGTGACCCTTGCCAGTTGCTGACGGTCTTTTCATGTTCCAGGTGCGCCATGGAAACGGTCGCGCCGGACGGGAACTTCCAATCCAGAACGTTTTCGCGTGGCGTTGCGCCGATCTGCGAGTAGAGCTTGACGCTCTCATCCCAAAGGCCCCCCTCGTTCCTGATCTGGACCGTGGTCCGACGAAAGAACACCGCGCCGAAGCCGGGGTTTCCGATATGCCGCAGCGGCTCCATCAGCATGGCGAAGGTCTTACCGCCCCCCGCGCTTCCGCCGTAGATCACGATATCGGCGCTTGACGCCAGAAACTGTTCCTGCGGCCCCGGCTGCGGCCTGATGGCCTTAACCGTCGCGCCCATTGTCTGGCAGCTGGTAGACCGTCACCTGTTGCGCGGGCAGCGGGTTGTCGGGGTCGTTGCCGTGCAGAACGCGAGCGGGTTTGTCCAGCCCGAACAGCTTCGATTTCTGCGCGATTGCCGCAACGGCAGCTCCTACCTGCTTTTCCTGCATTGCAAGTTTGCGCGCCGCCTCGAGTTCCTCGTTTGCGATTGTCAGGTTGTAGATCGAAGTGGAATCAGCTTCTTTTCGCAACTCTGCCAGCTTTAGGGCGATCTTAGGGTGATCTAGCATTTGCGCCGCTTCGACGTAAATCCACGAATCTCGGGCGTTCGGCTCGACATCGTATGATTTCCGGTAAGCCTCAAGCGCGTTGCCGCACTCAAAATAGGCTCTGGCAAATGCCGCCTGCTTGGGCGTCAGGCCATCCTCATCCTTGGGGCCGGACATCTCATTCTCCGATGTGCTGGAAATGCAAAGCGCCCGAGAGGGGTTTCCTCCGGGCGCTATTTGTCTCCTTGGCAGTTTGTCAACGGGGGCACCGTTTGTCAACACCCTTTTCGCCAAGGCTCCATTGGCGGCATCCCGTTGTTCAGGCTGATGGTGGCCAGGATGCCCGTCATCGCCAGTTCGGCCCTCAGCCAAAGCAGCGCGCCCCACCAACCCAGATAGTTCCGGCGGCTGGCGTGGATCTGCGCCCATGTCGGGCTGATCGTGACCGGGCAGGCCAGAACATGGCGGCGCGTCTTGCGGCCCCGGTGAACCGTGGTGATGGTTTCGACCACCTCAGTTTTGGCGTGTTGCCCCCACTGGTTCTGCCCCCACTCCACCGGCACCATGCGGGGCGTGACGCCATCCATCCAGTCCGGGTGCGCGCCGATCCGGGCCAGCATTGCAATCTGGGCCGCCATGCTTTTGCCGCCATGCGTGATTGGCAGCGCGGAAACCTGCGAGGCGATGATCTGGGCATCCCAAGCGGGCTCAGACTTTCCGCCCCCGTCGACCTTGCAGCCCACGCGGCCCCGCTCGATCATCAGGGCGATTCCGTCGATGCCAGCCCGGTTGCCGTGGGCCGTTTCGCCCATCTCGTCAAACTCGACCGAGGCGCATTCCCGACGAAAGGCCCATTCCAGCGCCTGATCAATCCGCATTTCCCGCTTTACCACCTGATGCATTGCCACCGCTCAAACCCCCTGTTTTTTTGCCCGCCTGTAAGCCTTCTTTTTTCTCGCCCGCCCCAGCGCGCCGTTACTGGCGCTTGCCCATCCTCCGCGTCCCGACATGCCACTTTCCGCAAAACCTGCACTTGTAGGCTGACCGTTTCTTGCGCTTGGCGGCCGCAAAAGCATGGGGCGCGTCCATCGCGATCTTGCCCTCACACAGCGCCAGTCGGTCGGCCTCTGGGTCAGGGTCGGAAAACTGGGCGATGCGCTCAGGTCGCATTGGCCTTCTCCGCAAGTTCAGAAATTACGCGGCTTGCCTCGGCCACCATTTCAGCCCGCCGCTCTAGGCTGGGCAGTTCCCGCGGCTCTTCCTTGACCGGCGGCGGTGCGTTCCGCAGGTGCCACAGCATCGCAGCGCGGGGGGCCACCAGCTTTTCGCAGACGGCCTTGAGTTCAGCCCAAGCCGGGAAATAAAGCCATTCGTGATCCAGTAGCGCGGATCTGGCGATATCCGCTGGATAGGCCGATAGGCGGCGGGCATAGGCCGATAGACGAACGCGTTCTGTGATTTCGTCATCCTTGGACCGGCGCGTAATCGTGGTCAGCTCGACAATCCATGCGTCGATTTCTGCCGTTGGTGCTGGGGTGAAAAATCCGGTGATGGCGTCTGCCGCCCTCAGCCTCGCGTCCATTGACCCGGAGACCGTCACCACGATGGGCAGGCCATCAATAGCCCGGATCGTTAAGCCTGCGTTGTGCTGCGATAGCCGCGATTGAAGCGCCGCGTCCGTTTCCGCCGGGGAATGCCTGACCAGCCAAGCGGCGGCCTGCAAACTCTCTCGCGTTGCCAAGCCATGTCCGCCAGGCTGCATCCCAGTCGCGGAACCGGGTGTCGCGGGCAATATGGTGATTTCGGAACTTGTCGGCTTCACGGCTGATTTCCTGATCTGTGAAATTGCGGGCTTTGGCGTCTGCGAGGTTCTTGTCGGAAGGCACCCAGTTTGGGGGCAAAGCGACCTCTGGCCTTCGTCGCGATTTTGGTGCTGGGGAAACACAAAGGGGTTCTTCTTGGTTCATGGACGGTTCTAAGGACGGTTTGGGTCCGGCTGGCGGACTGGTAGGGGTCCGGCTGGCGGACTGGTGGGGTCCGGCTGACGGACTGGTCACATCACGGACGGGTCCGGCTGGCGGACTGGTAGGGGTGTGATCCTTGACGTTTTCCCACGCCGCAATCGCGGCGATGTTCATGGTATAGTCCACCGTGAAACCGTTGCGGCATGGGCGGCGTCCTGCCTCTGAAATGATGCCTTCCGACAACAGATCGGCGATGATCTTGAACACGGTCGACCGGGCTACTTCCGTCTCATCGGCAATGGTGCCCTTAGAGCAATAGACCCCGGTGCCGTCGTCATTGGCGCGGTCTGCCATATAGGCCAGCACGGCCTTGCGGTATGGCCCGCCGCAACGCTTGGAATAGACGAGAGTAGCTACGCGACGACTCACCACAGCCCCCCAGACGCCCGCCCGACCAGAAAGCCGGTGAACCAAACAAGGGCAAAAAACTGCAATTCCTCTGGGCTCATTTCAGCCCCCGTTCGGCCCGGTTCATCCGCGCCTCGTGGGCCTTGATGCCGTGCATGATTGTCGTGTGATCGCGGCTCAGGACGCGCCCGATATCGTTCAGGCTGTGGCCGTCCAGGCGGGCCATATACATGACCGCTTGCCGGGCCTGAGTGGTGCGCTTATCGCGCCGGGGGCCCAAGATCGCGGCTGGCGAAATGCCAGCCTCTGCAGCGACGTCCACCACCATCATACTGATGTTGTCGAGCCTCAGGCTGCGACCCGCCGCCGTTTCGGCCTGCAGGACGCGCACTGAAAGCCCATGCTGTTCGGACCGGATCTTTTCGATGGTCCTATGCAGATCGCGGATTGTCGCGCCTTGCTGTTCCAGCATGGTCATCAACATGCCAAGGTGATCGTAGATCGACATTTGGGCTGTCATTTCGTCACCTTGATCTTAATGCCCATGGCACGCAGAATGGCTTCCTTGACCTTGAAAACATCGGTCACATGGCCCTTGAGATCCTCGACCACTTCCACGCCGCCCTCGGAATAGGTGAAGTCGGCGACATAGGTCATCTGCCTGCCGGTCGGAGTCAGGATTGGCCCATCTCGGCCTTCCAAGGGGAATTTCACCTGCCGTTTGAGGTCTTTGATCTCCCCGGCATGCTGCAGGATCAGCAATTCGCCATAGCGCCGCGCCTCGCGCTTGCTGTCGAACGACTGTCCATCAACCTGGGTGCGCTTGGCCCCGAACTTGGACCTGTGCGGCTGCATGGCCCAGCCCATCACAGCATCCCCAGCGCGCCAAGATACATGTCCAGAACGGCTTGCTCCTCGGCCACGTCATCCGGCTTGCGCTTGCGCAGGGCGATGACCTTCCGCAAAACCTTGGTGTCGTAGCCCCGGCCTTTGGCCTCGGCCATCACCTCTTTTTGCTGGTCGGCCACGTCCTTCTTTTCGCTTTCCAGCTGCTCGAACCGCTCGACAAACTGCCGCAGTTCCGATTCCGCCGCTGAAAACGTCCGGGCCCTCACGGCCTCATCCTCGGGGGTGTTTTTCATATGGTCAGACATGGATTGCCCCCTTGGCGATAAGCTGGCGCATCATCAATTCGTGGTTCACGATCCGCAGAACCGCGGAGATTTCAGCCATGCCGCCCGTGTCGGTGATTGCCTTGGCGTGGTCATAGGCCGCGATCAAACAGCGTCTCATCGCGTTCAGCCGGTCCACCCGCTGACTTGGCAAGAGGATCAACAGCGGCGCGCTGTCTTGCCTGCCCCTCGGCTCTGTGATCGGCGCAGACCCAAAGGTATCCACGCTTTCCAGCGGGAAGGCTGGAATAAAGACCGGGGCGGCGATATCCGAAGGGCGCGGGCTTTCCGCAGTATGGACAAACATGGGTCAAAGCCTCCACTCAGGGCTGAACGGAATCTCGTCATCCAGATCGTGACGCCCCGCGCCACCGGCGGGCGCTCCACCATAGCTGCCGCCTGCCGACCCGCCATTTTCACTGCCCTGCGATGCCCCGCCGGACCTGTCGTCATAGCCCATGTCATCGGCGCTGCGCTTGCCTGCGGAATCCAGCAGCGTCAGCGCGCCATGGAACGGCCGCAGAACGATTTCAGTGCTGTAGCGGTCCGCCCCGGATTGATCCTGCCACTTGCGGGTTTCCAACTGGCCCTCGATGAAGACCTTGGAACCCTTTTTCAGATACTGTTCCGCGATCTTGGCCAAGCCTTCGTTGAAAATGGCGATGCTGTGCCACTCGGTGCGCTCCTTGCGCTCGCCTGTGGTCTTGTCTTTCCAGCTTTCGCCTGTGGCGATGCGGAAGTTCACGACCTTGTTGCCGTTCTGGAACGACCGGGATTCCGGGTCTGCCCCAAGATGCCCGATGAGGATGACTTTATTGACCGAACCCGCCATCACACGACCTCCCGCAGCGCCGCCAGCATGGCCTTTTGCTTGTCGATCGACATTTCCCCGCGCCCGACCGTGGCAGCTTTCAGATCGGCGAAACGCTCGGTCAGGAATTGGAAGGTCGCGCCAAAGTCATCGGCTTGTCGCTTGAGGTTCACGCCCTTGAACAGCCCCTCGCACATCGCCAGATCGGCTTGCCGCGTCCAGCCTTCCGGCACGGGCAAAGCTTCCAGCTTCGTGGCCGGCTCAGGTGCAAGCTTCGGTGCGCGCAAGGCCGCCTCGTGGCCGTCTGCGATCCGGTATGCGATTTCCGGCCGATAGAGCCGCAACTTCACCGCGCCTTCTGACCGGCCCAGAATGGGGGCCATGAAACGGCACAGCAGAGAAGCGACGTAACCGGGCCCGCGCCGGACGGCCTCGGCAACAAGGGCGGCGTCCTCTTCGGCTGTCCATTCACGCCCGAACGTGTGGGCGGCTGGCGACCCGTCCCCCACATCGCCAGCCGCGGCCCCGGTCTCCGTTGTTTCTGCCGGGGTATTGATTGCGGCGGGGTTCCTGGGGATGTCAGACCCCGCCGCTTCCCCGGTCACAGCGGGGGAGGAGTCCGCCAACGCCGGGGTTTCTGTGTGAATCGTCTGATCACGCGCCGCGATGCCCTCGAGGCCGTAAAGCGCGTCACGCAAGCCTTCCAAGGCCGTCGCCCGATCCGTCTTGACCGGGCCGACATTCGACGCCTCGCGCCCCTGACCATCCCAGCGGATTTCCAGCCGGTGGGGTTCAAGCGTCACGCGGGCGGGCATCACCTCAAGCCAAACCGCGATGCCGGAAAGCAGGTTGCCCAAATTGCGGGCCTCGGTGGGGGAAAGATCGGACAGGTTCATTTCGGATCCTTGTGAAAATTCGCGGAAAGTTTTCCGGCACGGCCCGCAGCGCGGGCGGCCCAAAGGTCGCAAAGCGCGCCCAGGTGGGTGGCAATCAGGATTTCGGCAATCGCTACAGCACGGAGAAAGCGGTTCATCTGGCCCGCCTCAGGTGTATCGCCGCTTGGTCCGGGAATTCGTCATAGGCCAGCCCGACGACAAAGCCCGAGGGCGCGTGATCGTCCTGCCACCACTTGCGGCTGGTCGATCCGTCCACGCCAAAGACGTGGGCCGCATGCTCAGGGCTGTCGAAGTTCGCCCGGATGAATGCACCCCAGCGCGCCGCGAAAAACTGACGATAGGTCAGCTTGGCATGTTTCCCGTTAACCTTTCCGGGGGACTTGCCCGCCGAAACCGCGCTAACCGGTTCGCATGATGAAAGATCACGAACAGGGGCGGTCATTGGGGCACCACGGACGGAATCCGGCGCGGCTTTCTGGCAGCGTCGAGTTGCTCACGGGTCAGCTCGATGCCCCGCGCCTTTGCGGCTTTGATCACGTCAGTATCGCGGTCGGGCGGAATCCGCCCGCGCTGTTTCCATGCCGCGACGGTCGGATACTTGTCGCCGAGGTCGCGGGCCATTTCGCCGATAGACGGCCAGAGAGAGAAGATGTGTTCCATGCAATGCAATATGCATAATGCCGGACAGTTCGTCAATGCCAAATGCATAATGCGTTTTGCTATGGTGGCGGAATGAATGACGCCGCTTCCCGCCTGCGGGCGGCCCGGATCGCTTCGGGCTTCGCAACCGCCTCTGACGCTGCCAGCCGATACGGTTGGCCGACGCAAACCTATCTTGCCCATGAAAACGGGTCGCGTGGGTATCGAGCTGACCGAGCCGCTGAATATGGGCGGCGGTTCGGTGTCACGCCTGAACACTTGCTGTTCGGGTCTGGTGAGAACGCTGCCGTGCCGGCCGAAACCCAAGCAGCCCTCATCCCGATCTACGATGTGCAGGCCAGCGCGGGCTATGGGGCCTTGATAGACCAGGAGTCGATTGTGGATCGGTTGGCTTTCCCGACCGGGTATCTGTCGCACATCACATCAACGCACCCGCGCCACCTCGCTATCATCGGGGTTAAGGGTGACAGCATGCTGCCGACGCTGGCCCATGATGACATTGTGATGGTGGACACGACAAAGACGAACATCGCCTATGACGGCATGTTCGTTCTGCGCTACGGCGATGCCCTGCACGTCAAGCGGGTCAGTCGGGGCAGCTCCCCAGACATGGTGCGGATCATATCGGCCAACCCGGATTATCCAGCGGTAGAATATGCCGTGCAGGACGTAACCCCGATAGGCAAGGTGGTTTGGTATGGAAAGAAGGTGTGAAAATGGCCGATGAACAACTGCTTAAGCCAAACCCAGCGAACCAAGCGGAACTGATGGCGGCATACTCTGGCCCGTCTGTGCTGGCGAACAAGATCGTTGTGACCGCCGAGGGGCATGCGTTCCGAATTGCCTTCCTTGAGGTGTCGCCCGGTGGCGAAACGATATCTTTACGCGCCGCTGTCACCTTGAAGCCAGAGGACGTCATTGCCACCTATCACCTGCTAAAAGGGCTTGCCGCGCCATATGAGGCGATCATTTCCGCTCAGGAGGGGGCCAATGTCTGAACGGTCGTACAGCGTCGGCGGTGGACAAACGACGAGCGTGGGCTATGATAATGTGGTGAAACTGCCCAAGGGCGGTTCTGGTTCGGGAGGCTCTGGCATGGATGCGAGACTCGTAAAACTTGAGACCAACATGGACCACGTAAAAACCGATATGTCGGATGTTAAGACGCGGCTACGTTCCGTTGAAATGAGCCTTGCGACCCTTACCGAACGCGTCTCTCATTTGCCTAGCAAGGGGTTCATTTTCACGACTGCCGTGGGGATTGTAGCCGCGCTTAGCGCCGCCTTGCTGTTCGCTGAAAAATTGCGGGCACTGTTCGGCGTCTAACCCCAACCCGCACCATTGCCCACCAGCCCGCCCTCGCCCGGCGGGCTTTTCTTCGGCCGAACATCGGCCCTTGATGGAATATCGCGGATTCCGCATCACGGGATTCCGCCGCTTGACGATTCGCCCGCCGGGTGATTGGCTTGCCCCGCGTTCAGTCGGGGGTCTCTATGAAGCCGGTGTTTGCAGTTGGTTTGGCGGTCGCAGCCCTTGGGCTTGGCGCTGTTGCGATCTGGGCCTTCCCGTCCGACGAGACCAAGTTTCTGGCAGCCTGTGAGGCCGGGATCAAAGAACGGCTTCGGTCACCCTCAAGCTATGTCGCGGCCGGGGTTGTTGAGGCCCCAAGGCGGAGGGCGGATCTGAACGACTTCCTCGGTGAGGCATCGCCACAGGTCAGAGAGTGGAGAAACTCGCAGCGGGCCGGGAAATCTGATGCCGCAAAGGCGCTGCGCGACGTCCGGTCGGCCCAAGCAAAGGGCTTCAAGACTGGCGATTATGAGGTGGTGTCATACCTGATCAGCTACGACGCGGCCAACGGCTTCGGGGCAATGATCCGGGGGGTCAGTGAGTGCAGCCAGGTGGTAAAGACGGGCGGGCAGATTGATGCCCCGTCTATCCTCAATGAGCCGGTCATAGACGGAGTGGAGGCAAGCGACTGGGGCCTCTATCAGCTTTGGCTGGCGAGGAACGGGAACCCCTGACCTCGGGCGCAAGTCCCGCAACACAGTCAATGGGGCCCTCAAGCAGGCCGGCATAGGCAACAAGCTGTAGCCCGTCACCCTGATGCTATCTCGGCGCACCCCGTCCGCCCGGCAGCGGCCCGGCAGGCGCACCTGCGCACCCCATCAAATCGATGAACCGCGACGGCTTATCCCCGGCTCGCTGGCCCTTATGGCCCCAGAACCAGAAACAAAATCCGGCTGGTTTCGGCTGGCCAAAAAATTCCACGGTTGACTCAAGCCATTGTCAAAGAACAATATTTTGGCAGGTCGCGTCGAACAGCATCGAAAGGACCGAAAAGACACGGCCAACCAAACTGTTTCTCGGATGGGGACGATGGATGGATCCGGTCTTTT